>OJPG01000098.1_pt1 | contig 80738 bp, 76 predicted proteins | sample 1598431 | NCBI WGS metagenome assembly OJPG01 (sample SAMN03922473, study PRJEB24848) | human gut metagenome | isolation source: stool sample | host: Homo sapiens | place: Germany | collected 2010-11 | reverse complement strand
TTTCAGAACTTGAAAAGTTCTGAAAAACCTGTGATTGCAAACGAAAGACACCCCTAATGGGTTTCTTTCGTAACTATCTTCCTTTCCGATGGTGGAAGATTTCCGGTTTTTTTCGACAGTCTCCTTCCGTATCAGATGTACGAGTTTTCCACCTTCACCACGGCGAAGTAGCGGCCGTCATCCATGGTGCGGACCAGGGCGCGGATTTTCTCCGCTGCCTGGGCGGCGGTGAGCTTTTCGTCAAAGGGCACCACCGCGTCAAACACCAGATTGGTGTGGGTGGGACCGGCCACCACCCGGAAGTCGTGGATGGTGATGGCGGGGTCCACCTGCTTCACCAGCTCCGCCACCCGGCTCCGCAGGGGGCCGGTCAGGCCGTCGTCGGTGACCACCGGGTCCATATGGATCACCGCCTGGCAGTTCAGCTGGCGGGACAGGTCTATTTCGATGTTGTCCACCACGTCGTGCAGCTCCAGCAGGTCCCCGTGGGCCGGGACCTCCGCATGGAGGGACACCATCACCCGGCCGGGGCCGTAGTCGTGGACCACCAGGTCGTGCAGGCCCAGAATCTCCGGATGGGACAGGACAATGGCCTGAATCCGGTCCACAAATTCCTTTTCCGGCGGCTGGCCCAGCAGAGGGCTGATGGTCTCCCGGGCGGATTTGACCCCGGAGAACAGGATGAAGCCCGCCACCACCAGGCCCACCCAGCCGTCGATGTCCAGGCCGGTCCACTTGGCGATGAGCATGGCCAGCAACACGGCGGCGGTGGCCGCCGTGTCGGACAGGCTGTCGGCGGCGGTGGCCTCCATGGCGGCGGAGCGGATTTTTTTGCCGATCCGCCGGTTATACAGGCACATATACAGCTTCACGCAGATGGACACCGCCAGGATCACCAGGGCGACGACGCTGAAATCCACCGCCGCCGGGTGGAGGATTTTCTCCACCGAGGACTTGGCCAGCTCCACGCCCATCAGCAAAATCAGCCCCGCCACGATCAGGCCCGAGACATATTCCAGCCGCCCGTGGCCGAAGGGGTGCTGGGGGTCCGGCTTTTTCCCGGCCAGGCGGAAGCCCAGCAGGGTCACCACCGAGGACCCGGCGTCGGACAGGTTATTGAAGGCGTCGGCGGTGATGGCCACGGAGCCGCTGAGGGTACCGGCGAAAAGCTTCCCGGCAAACAGCAGGATGTTCAGTCCGATGCCCACAAAGCCGCACAGCTGGCCATAGGCCCGGCGGACCCGGGGGTCCGTGACGTTGTCCCGGTCCCGGATGAACCAGCGGGAAAGAAGCTCCATCATGTCACGCCCTCCCAGGAATGGTCAGGGTCATCTGGCAGCACAGGCGGTCCAGATCCTCGTCGGTGGCGGCGGGCAGACGCAGCTTGCCGCCGCAGTCCTGGCAGCACAGGTCCACGGAGTCCCGGTGAACCTGGATGCCATAGCGGGTGCTGCCGCAGCGGCAGCGGATGCCGCCCCGGGCGGCGATGTCCTTCAGCTCCGACAGCACCTCATACATGATGATGTTGTCGGTGAAGGCCTCCGGGTCCTCCGCCTTCTCCTTGGCGGCCCGGACGGCCAGCTGCTCCATCTGGGCGGACACCTGGTCCTCCTGGCCCACATAGCAGCAGATCTGCCTGGTTTTGGGGCAGGCCAGGCCGATGCCCCGGCCATGGAGCACCGCCTCGGCGCTACACTCGGCCTGGTGCGTTTCGCCGCACAGGCCGCAGGGCACCCACATGCGGAATTTGGAGCCGTCGGTCTCGATGAGCATGTCGGACTGGCCGCAGGGGCACTCGATATGGGCGGCCGCCGCCGCCAGGGAAAAGGCGCTACGCCGGGCCATAACGGCCTTGCCGCACTTGGGACAGATATAGCCGAAGCTCCTGGTTTCTTCCATGATGCATTCCTCGCTTGATGATAGTCGGTTTGTGGAAAAAGGCTGTTGATGGGAGTCAGGTTCGGGCGGGGCAAAGCCCACGCCCCTACGGACCCTCTCAGTCGGCTGCGCCGACAGCTCTCCCAAAGGGAGAGCCAAGTAGGGCCCGCTGCCCTCAGCGGGCCGCCGGGCCCGGCGCAATGACAGGCTTTTCCACAAGCTGTTTGTGATCGTCCCATCAGTGTACCACACCCCCGGTTTTCCGTCAATAAAAAGCCTTGACAGGAGAGGTTGAATCTGTTAAACTTACCGTAAGGTTTAACGTATTCAACCCAAAAGGAGGCGCGTGCCATGAGCGTACCCCAGATATTCGAGAGCGAGTACCGGTTCTGCCTGATCCTGTGGGAGCACGAGCCGGTGAACAGCACCCAGCTGGTGCATCTGTGCCAGGAGCAGCTGGGCTGGTCCAAGGCCACCACCTACACGGTGATCCGGCGGCTGAGCCAGCGGGGCGTGGTGAAAAATGAAAACGCCGTGGTGACCAGTCTGGTCACGAAGGAGCAGGTGCAGCAGAGCCAGATCGACCAGCTGGTGGACAAGACCTTTGAGGGCTCCCTGCCCGCCTTTGTGGCGGCCTTTGCCCGGGGGCGGCGGCTTTCAGAAAAGGAGGTCCGGCAACTGCAGCAGCTTATTGACGACAGCGGAAAGGAGAACTGACCATGGAACAGCTTTTTCTGACCATTCTGAACCGGGCGGTTACCGCCGGGTGGCTGGTGCTGCTGGTGATGGTGCTGCGGGTGGTGCTGAAAAAAGCGCCCCGGGCGGCGCACTATGGCCTGTGGGCCATTGTGGCGGTGCGGCTGCTGTGGCCGGGGGACCTGCTGCCCCGGGCCGGCGTCAGCCTGGTGCCCACCACGGAGCCTATCTCCGGAGACGTGCTGACGGCGGCGGGAACAGCGGTATCCGGCGGGCTTCCCGCCGTCGGCAGTCCCGCCGGTGCGGCGGCAGCGGAGACGGCGGCCCGGACGGGGCAGAGCCTGGGCCACATCGCCGCGGTGGTGTGGCTTGTGGGCACGGCGGCCATGGCGCTGTATCTGGCAGGCAGCTATGTGCGGCTGCGGGTGCGGCTGCGGACGGCGGTGCGGCTGGAGGACGGCGTGTGGGAAAGCGAACTGGCCCCGTCTCCCTTTGTGCTGGGGTTTATCCGGCCCCGCATCTACCTGCCCTTCGGCCTGGACCGGGGAAGCCGGGACTATGTGCTGGCCCATGAGCGAACCCACATCCGGCACCGGGACCACTGGGTGAAGCCCCTGGCGTTTCTGCTGCTGGCGGTGTACTGGTTCAACCCACTGCTGTGGGCGGCGTATATCCTGCTGTGCCGGGATATGGAATACGCCTGTGACGAGGCGGTGCTGCGGGACCTGGAGGAGCCGGACAAGCGGGCGTATTCCCAGGCGCTTCTGAATTGCGCCGGACCCCGGCGGGCGGTGACGGCGTGTCCGGTGGCCTTCGGCGAGATCTGCGTCAAGGGGCGCATCCGCCGGGCTCTGCGGTATAAAAAGCCTGCCGTGTGGGTGACGGCGGCTGCTGTGGTGGTGTGCGCTGCGGCGGCGGTCTGCCTGCTGACCAACCCCAGGGACCGGACCCCCTATGGGTGGGCCAGCCGGGTGACGGCTGGGGGGCTGAACGTGACGTATCTGTGGGAAGGGAACTCTGCCCGGACACCGGCCGGAATGCCGGGGCTGACCTCCCGGCTGGCGGAGCAGCTCAACGGGCTGACGGAGGAGGACTTCCCTCTGCTGGAGAGCTACACATATAATATCTTTGACCAGGGGACGGACCCCTTTCGCCTGCAAATGGGACGGACTGCCGGAAAGCGGGAGCTTCTGTACGGCGGCGACAGCGGGTATCCGCTGATGCTGCTGTACCGGGGGAAGCTTTACGGTGTGAACAGCGAGGAGCTGCTGCAGACCATCCTGGAGTATACCCGGGGCGTGCAGGTGGTCCCGGCAGGGACGGAGCTGGCCCTGCGGATGGGGCTGCCCGGAGTGTACCGGATGATGACAAAGGAGAACGCCGACGGGCCGGATGTGATACAGGGAGATGACTTCTCCTGGACCCCGGCGGCATGGCAGGGCGGCATGGCGCATGTGGACCTGGTGCGGACGGAGGGAGATGCTTCCGGCTCCGTGGGCCGCATCTGGTGCGCCAGGGCCCGGTGGGGCGGCCAGGAGCGCTGGCTGGTATACACCCGGGACGGGCAGATCGCCCTGCGGCCCACGGAAAGCGGCTCCACGAGACTGAGCATCGTCGGGCGGGGACCGGCATTCCCGGAGGACGGGACGTATCTGACGGCGGAGTGCGTGTATCAGACGCCGGAGATGCCCAGCCCGTCTCCTCTGTCGGCGGAGCTGCTGCAATTCCGGGATGAAGCCGTGAAATACTGGGCCCGGTATCAGGAGAACGCCGACGGGCAGCTGACCACCGCACTGGACCCGGAGAAGTACAGTCAGTATCCCATCCAGGGCGGTCAGAGCGTCAGCCCGGAGGAGTGGGACAGCCGGTTCCCGGAGGGGTTTAGCCCGGACATCAGCGGGTACCAGGAGCGGTGGCTGTTTCAGCTGGAGGACGGCTGTCAGCTGCTGCGGCTGGACGATCAGCTGTATTTGCTGCAATATCACCAGGCTGACGGGGAAGTTTTCGAGATGTTGCGGCTGCGGCCGGTGCCGCTGGAGCCGGAGCGGGTGCTGGAGCTGGATCGTCTGCTGCTCAGCGTCAGCGGAGACGACAGCGTGGCGGCGATCAGCTTCTCCGGGGCCGTGGAGGCCGCTATGCGGCAGCTGTCGGATTACCGGCGGCTGGTGGACGGCGGGGCGGATACCCTGCGGTACTGCTTCACCATGCTGGAGTGCCGGTATAACGGCGGGTATGGGATGCAGGCGGCCATGAGGATGGCCTGCCGGGATATTCTGGTGGACATGGGCGAGGATCCCGGCGATGACGGGTATGACGTGCAGACCTGGTATGACGAGCTGAAGGCCCGAGCCTTTTCCGTGTCGGAGGACCTGGCGCACCATCCGGGGTATGCTGTGCTGCTGGGGCTGGGGGTGTCCCGGCCTGACGGCACGGCGGCGATAACCTATGTGGACATGGACGGCGACGGACTGGCGGAGCGCCTTACGGCAGAGAACGGAGGACTCCGGGTGCTGCGGTATGACGGCACGGAGGTGTGGTCCTCCGGCCCCATGGGACAGAACGGGGATGAGGCCCTGTTCCTGCACCGGAACGGCGGGCAGTGGGAGCTTCTGCGCTATGGCCGGACGGCGGAGGAGCAGCTCTATGAGCTGCTGAGCCTGACCGGCGGCAGAGAGCGGCTGGTGCGGTCCCGGCATCTGGCCCACGGCGCGGCGGCAGAGAGCGTCCGGGTCTTTGCGGAGGACCTCCATACCCTGCTCTATGGCGTGGATGAGGCGGGGCTCTCCGACGGGTGCGAGATGCTGCTGCTGTCCGTCAGGAACGGCAAGACCCGGATGGGCCCGGCATACGATTTCAGCGGCTGGATCACAGAGGAGACAGGATGAAAACGGAGGAATACACCATTCTGCGGGGGCAGGCCCGGATAGCGGCGGCGGACTTTGTGCAGCGGTATGTGGACCTGGCGGACCCTGCCGCCGGGTGCCGCCCCTGCCCGGACTATGGGCGGTACTGGACGTGCCCGCCCTATGACGTTCCGGCGGCGGACTACTGGGCGGGGTTTGACACGGTGCTGCTGGAGGGGATACAGTTCCACTTCACCCCGGCCATGCTGGAGCGGCGGTTTGACCCGGAGGAGCTGGCGGAATATACCCGGCGGCTGACGGCGGAGCAGGCCCGGCAGATGGACCGGGCCCTGCGGCGGCAGTACCCCGGGGCGGCGGTGCTGACCACCGGAGGGTGCACCCTGTGTGAGGAATGCACCCGGCCCATGGGACGGCCCTGCCGTCATCCGCAGGCGGTGGGGTACAGCCTGGAGTCCCTGGGCTGCGACGTGGGCGCCGCCGCCCGGGGGGAGCTGGGCTGGGAGCTGCTGTGGCCCCGGCGGGACCGGCTACCCCGATATCTGACGCTGCTGTGCGCCGTGCTGCGGTGACATACAAAATTTTTGCAAGTTTTTCAAAATTCGGGTTGATTTTTCAGTATTGTATGTGTATAATGAATTTATATTCAGAGTCACCTCCGAGACTCCTGAATCGAAGCAGGACCGCCAGGCGGTCTGCCTGACTTCGCTGATTTCCCCCTTCCCCCCTATAGCAAAAGCGCCGGTATCGCACGATACCGGCGCTTTTGCCACTGTCCAAAATGGGCTTCGCCCATTTTGGACAAAAGGCTTGCAGTCTGCTGCGCGCATAATTTGTTTGCCATGGGCGAACAAATTCCACACTTGCAGACTGAGAAGTATTTTCGCCCAGGTACACGCCCCGGGAGAAAATGGATTGCATTTGATTTGCCGCCTGCGGGCGGCAAACTCTGCGAGGCTTTCTTAACAGGCTGGGCGGTTGACGGACGGGGCGATATCCTGTATAATGTGAGTAAGTTATTTTTTTAACCAACCAAGGATGGAACCTGCTATGCTTACCGTGATCAACCCCTCCCACGACCCGTTTTACAACCAGGCCTTTGAGGAATACGTCTATCAGACCTTTCTGGAGGACGACGTTTTCCTGCTGTGGCAGAATGACCCCGCCGTGATCGTGGGCAGTTATCAGAACATCTGCCGGGAGGTGCACGTGGAGTCCCTGCGGCGGCTGGGGATCCCCGTGGTGCGCCGCTGCACCGGCGGCGGAACCGTTTACCATGACCTGGGCAACGTGAACTACACCTATATCACCCAGGCCGACGGCGGCGTCAGCTATGACGGGGTGCTGCTGCCGGTCATCCGGGCGCTGAACGACATCGGCGTTCCGGCCCGGAAAAACCGGACCTGTGACATCGCCATCGGCGATTTGAAGATCTCCGGCAGCGCCCAGCGGATGACAAAGGGGCGGCTGCTGCACCACGGCACCCTGCTGTTTTCCTCCGACCTGGAGGTTCTGGACCGGATCACCACCCGCCGGAAAAACGACTGCTTCCGGAGCAAGGGGACCCAGTCCGCCATCTGCACCGTCACCAATATCCGGGAGCACCTGGCCCGGCCCATGACCATTGAGGAGTTCCGGGAGCGGCTTCTGGACCGGATGGTGCCCCCCGGCAGTCCCCGGCTGACGCTGACGCCGGAACAGGAGGCGGAGGTCTGCCGCCTGCGGGACGAGAAATACCGTTCCTGGGAGTGGACCTGGGGCAAGACCCCGGCCTTTGCCTATGAAAAAACCGGCGTGTTCGCAGGGGCGCCCATCCGGGTGGCCTATCAGGCCAAACGCGGCATCGTATCCGGCGCGGAAGTCCGCTGCCCGGCCATCGACGGCGCTCTGGCCGCCCGGCTGCTGAACGGGGCCCGCCTGGACCCGGAGGGATTCGCCGCCATCTGCCGCCGCCTGGCAGGCGACGGGGCGGAGGAGCTGATGGACTGGCTCATGTGAAGCCTTTTCATATACATGTACTTGCAAACCAACCAACCGTTTTGCCGTGTTTCGGCAGGAAAGGAAAGAAACAGTTGCGGTACTGCAAGGAGCAGGACCCCACCCTGCTGACCAAAACCGGCTTCATGGTGGGCCTGGGGGAGACGGAGGAGCAGATCGACCGCCTGATGGACGACATTCTGGCGACCGGCTGCGACATTCTCACCATCGGCCAGTATCTTCAGCCCACGCCGCAGCACTACCCCCTGGCCCGGTATGCCGCGCCGGAGGATTTCGCCCGGTGGAAGGAGCTGGCCCTGGCCAAGGGCTTCCGCCATGTGGCCTCCGCGCCCCTGGCCCGCAGCTCCTATAAGGCCTGGGAGGCCCTGGAGGACGTGCATGATCTATATTGAGACCGGCTCCACGGACGTTTACTACAACTTCGGCCTTGAGAACTACTTCACGGTGGAAAAGCGCCTGCCGGACACGGTGTTTCTGTTCTGGCGCACCACGCCCACGCTGATGGTGGGCAAATACCAGAACGTGCTGGAGGAGATCAACAAGCCCTATGCCGACGCCCACGGCATCCATCTGGTGCGCCGCATGAGCGGCGGCGGCACCATCTATACGGACCTGGGCGGCTGGCAGTTTTCCTTCATCCAGCACAAGGAGGCCGGGGAGATCGAGTTCGGCCAATACATTGCCCCGGTGATCGGCGCGCTGGGGGAGATGGGGGTCCGCGCCTCCTTCAACGGCCGCAACGATCTGACCATCGACGGCCGGAAATTTTCCGGCAACGCCCAGTACCGGCTGGGGGACTGCATCGTCCATCACGGCTCCCTGCTGTTTGACACGGACATCCGGCAGATGGCGGAGGCCACCACGCCGGACAGCTACAAGATCACCTCCAAGAGCATCAAGTCCGTCCGGGACCGGGTCACCAACATCTCCGACCATCTGCCGGTCCCCATGGACCCGGAGACCTTCAAGGAGACCATGGTGCGCCATATCATGAACGGCAGCACCGCCGTCTACACCGTCACGCCGGAGGACGACGCCCGCATCCGGGAGATCGCCCGGGAGCGGTTCCAAAGCTGGGAGCAGATCTTCGGCAAAAGCCCCAAATTCACCATCGACCGGGTGGGCCGGTTCCGGGGCGGCAAAATGCAGTTCAGGCTGGACGTGCAGAAGGGCGTCATCCGCAGCGCCGCCGTGTACGGCGACTTCTTCTCCACCCTGGACGCCGAGACCATCGGCGGCGCCCTGACCGGCTGTCCCTATGAGCGCGGCGCGGTGCTGGCGGCCCTGCGGGCGCACGGGATCGACGGCGCGGTGTACCGCATCTCCGCCCAGGAGATGGCCGCCGCCGCGGTGGACTGAACCGCCGGGGCAGGGTGGCCCATTTTTACCCCATCAGCGTCTGTAAGATCACAGGAAACCGATGAAATGAGGGAGTGGCCGTATGGCGAAACGACCGGTGTTTATCCCGCAGGGGGAGGTCCCGTTTGCGCGGGCCATCGAAACGGAATTCTCGTGGAACGGGGGCTTTGCCCCCAGCCAGAAGCAGAAGAACATCCGGGCGCTGCATGGGGCGTTCCTGGCGGCGCACCCGGACGCCCGGGTGCTGGAAATTTCCAGCAAATCCATGCAGGAAAACGGCCCGGCCCTCAGCGCCTTTGCCCTGGCGAAATATGTCCCCGCTTTGGGGAAGTCCGTCCCGGTGGAGAACGTGTTTCAGGCCGGGAAGGTGTTTGAGGGCGGCGGCCGCCGCAAGGTTTGTGTCCCTGCACCGTCTGGGACTTCTGGAAGAGCCATTTTCCTTTGAAGATTTTCTGCGCCGAATGGGGGAATGATATGCTGACACGGCAGCCCAAAAAGATGATGATCCTCTATATCCTCGACATTCTCCGCAGGTACACCGACGCCGACCACCGGCTCAGTCAGCGGGAGATCGAGGACATCCTCCGGACGGAGTACAATATGCCCGCCGACCGGAAGTCCGTCCGGCGGAATCTCATGAATCTGATGGACTCCGGCTATAACATCGAATACAGCGAGTCCGTCCGCATGATCCCCAACGCCAGAACCGGCCAGCTGGAGGAGAGCTACATTCTCTCGGATTTTTACCTCAGCCGGGAGTTCACCGACGGGGAGCTGCGGCTGCTGATCGACAGCCTGCTGTTCTCCCAGCACATTCCGTACAGCCAGTGCCGGGCCCTGGTGAAAAAGTTAGAGGGACTGTCCAACAACTATTTCCGCTCCCGGGTGCGGTATATCGACCGGCTGCCCGGCGACGCCTCGGACAACCAGCAGCTTTTCCTGAACATCGAGCTGCTGGACGAGGCCATCAGCAAGGGGCGGAAGGTGGCGTTTGAATACCTCGCCTACGGCACGGACAAGCAGCTGCATCCCCGGGTCCGCTCCGACGGCAGCACCGAGTATGTGGTCAGCCCCTATCAGATGGCGGCCCGGGAGGGGAAATACTACCTGATCTGCAATTTCGACAAGTACGACGACATCTCCAACTACCGCATGGACCGCATCCGCGGCATCCGCATCCTGGACCAGCGGGCCAAGCCCTTTGAATCGCTGCAGGGGGCGGACGGCTGGCGGCTGGATCTTGCAGACTACATGAAAAAGCACGCGTATATGTTCTCCAGCGGCAATTGCCGGGCGGTATTCCGGGTCAGCCGGTCCATGATCGGGGACGTGATCGACCTGTTCGGCAAGGACGTGGTATTTTCCGACGAAACGGCGGAGGCCGTCACCGCCTCGGTCTATACCAACGAGATGTCCGCCGCCCACTTCGCCCGCAGCTTCGCCCCGGACGTGACGGTGCTGGAGCCGGAACGGCTGCGGGAAACCGTGAAGGGCCAGCTGCGGCAGGCGCTGGAGAAATACGAATAAGGAGGACTCCGCTGTGAAGTACGAAAAAATGCTGGATTTTCTGCTGTTCGGCTACTTTGGCTGCGACGGCAGCGACGGTGCAGACACCATGAGGAACCGGGCGGCCCACCGGGCCTATCTGGATCTTGCCCGAACGGTGAGCTATAGCTCATCCACGTCGCAGTTGGCGGGAAAACCCAAAAAGGAAGCCAAGGCATTTCGTAAGCAAAAGAAGGCGTTGGTGGACTCCGTCTGCGAACGTCTTTATCCGCTTCCCGCCGGGGATTTTGACGCCTGGCACCAGGAGAAATGCGAAGAAATATGCCGCATGATGGACGACAGCGGCCTTTTGGGGGAACCGTTTACCTGCGGCCAGGCGCAGAAGTGGGTGAATATGACGCTGAAATATCTTTGGTTGCTTGATTTGCTGCCGGAGGAAATCAAGGAGGAGTCTCTCCACGTCCCCATCGACAGCTTCATCCTTCAGAGGCTGAGTAAGCAGGTGTCCGACGTGACCGGCTCCGGGGAGACGTATTGCTATAAGCACATGGCGTGGAGCGCCATAACCGAATACACAGACTATAAAGACCTGCAAGACGAAATCAGAAAAATCACCCCCAACCCCATCCGGTGGGAGGGGGAGGCATGGATCGCAGTGGCGAAGATGCGGGCCGCGAAGAAAAACGCATAAATGCATCAGGGACACCGGGGCGCAGCGCCTCCCGGTGCCCCGTTTTTGTCCCGTCCCCTTTGATAGGCTCTCTATCAGGAGGCGAGACAAATGGATCATGAATGCAAGGAAGAAATCCTGTCCCTGTTGGAATCCCCGGAGCTGCGGGAGTATCTGCTGGCGCCGCCGGAGAAGCTCTGCTGCGCGCAGTATGCCGAGATCATCTGCGGCGCGCCGGTGAGCCTGTACCGGAAGCGGGAGCTGCTGCTCCGGCTGAAGGCGGAAACGCCGGAGGAGGACCTGTGGGCCATTCTGGGGGCGCTGCACTGCATAGAGGACGCCCTGAAGGCCCTGGAGCAGGCGGACGCCTCCGACGCGTACCTCAGCATGGAGCTGATCGGGTACGACGCGGAGGAGCGCCGGACGGACACGATAGACGGGCCGTATCCCGTGTGGAGTCTGGCGGAGGCCCGGCAGGCCGTCCGGGCCTATCGCGCCGACTGCGAAGAAACGGACCGGGAGGTGGGGGCGTATTGCGACGAGCACGACTACAACTGGACGGCAGATGACTGGGAAACCCGGTTCTGGACCATGGAGCTGTATGACCTGAACCAGCAGCCCCGCGATGATGGATTCCGCCGCCCGGTGTATATCTACGTCCTTTCGCCGGAGGGCGAGCCGCTGTTCTTCTCTCAGCAGCAGCTGGTCCCCGGCCTGAGAACGCAGTGCTGCCGGGCTCTGGGCATGGGCGGGCTGGTCCTTCCCACCCCGTACAAGCCGGGGGATATTCTGCGCATCGACTGCCGCCCCTTTGTCCCGATGCCGTTTTACTGCCTGCTGATCCAGGCCCGCAGCGGCAGCTGCGGCCTGTGGTGCCTGTTTCCCAATCTGGATGGCGGCATCGGCCAGGGAGCCCTGCTGAACGGACACTACTTCGCCCAGGAGTATGATTTCAGCTGGTGGGCCAGCTATTCTCCCCTGTACCGGGCGGAGGTGTTCACCGGCGAGTTGCCGGAGAACTGCCGGTTTATGAAGGAGCTTTCGGAAAAGATCCACGCCGACCCCGGCTGCGGCGATCTGATGGACCGGGTGCTCTGCGATCTGAAGCTGTGAAGCAACGGGACACACAGCCCCCGCCCTGCGGGAAATAGCAAAGGACCGGCAGCATCGCCGGTCCTTTGCTATTTGTCTGCATCTGTTATTTGTCTGCATCCGCCTCCGGCAGGCCGCAGGCGGGCAGGACTCCGCCTGCGTACACATATTGCAGGGCGTCCAGCTGCGCTTCCCAGATGATTTTCTGCAGCAGCACCGAATAGCTGTTGACCAACAGCTCCATGGAGCTGTCACGCCTGAGATAATTGATAACCGGCTGCAGAAGCCGCTGACTGCCGCTGAGGGGCTTGGGGTAAAACTCCAGCTCCCAATAATTGCAGAAGGGGAACTCGTCGTGGAACAGATAGGGAATGGAGCTGTCCGGCGACAGTCCCGTGGTGTATCCCCCGGCCACGGCGTCGCCGCAGCCCTGCATCCGGCAGCGGGCCAGCTGCTTATCCCGATAGGCCAGCCAGCCCTCCGCATACGCCGTGGACGGAAGCTCCTGCCGGATGCGCCGGGAGTCCCATGTGGAAATATCCGTCAGCACAAAGGGTTTCCACACGCCGCCTGTGGGGGCATAGACCAGGTCTCCGGCGTGAAACGGCGTGGGAAATTCCAGCCACATATCCGCCAGGGCGGACAGGGGTTCATAGGCCTCTCCCGCCTGGCCGCAGATATCGCAGCACAGAACCTCTCCGGCCGGGTTCAGGCAGCACACGTCCCCGCAGCCGAACTCCGTTTTATCCGGCTTATGCTTCCGGATGCGGGCGCGGTCCCAGCCCTCCTCCCGCATTTCCTGCACACAGGCGTCCCGGCAGCGGTCATAGGTGCTGAACAGCCCGCTTTCCGCCCGGTACGCCTTTTCGGAAAAGCTGGCGTCCTCGTAGGAAAAGACGCAGCCGTCCGTCTGCTGAAACTGCCGGGCCTGCCGCCGCAGCAGGGCGCTGCACCGCCGCAGGAAGGCGCGGAAATCCGGGATCTCCTCCCGGCAGCGGGTTTTCTCCAGGGAGCAGTTGGGCATGGTGCGGATGATCTCCTCCCAGGCCCGCACCCGCTCCTCCAGGGAGGCGGTTTTGCAGTGATACACCAGAAAAGCCGCCTCCTGGGCGGAAAACGGATAATTCTGCTCCTTCAGGTACGCCCGAATGGCGGCGGAGTCCACAAACCGACCGATATCCATTTATTCCCTCCCATGCTCCCGCCGGAGCTTTTCCGCGTCCAGTGCCGCTTTCAGCTTGTTATAGACCAGCTGATTGGGGTAATACCGGTAATCCGCGAAAATCTCTATGCCGTCTCCGTAAAAATGCTCCCGGATGGCGGCGGCACAGGCGGCGCTGCGGCTCTGCCCATACTCGCACTGGCAGAAGATGTCCAGTCCCGCCTCCGCGGCGTCATAGATAAACGCGGCCAGGGCGGGAGCCTGGGGAAAATAGGTATCAAAGGACAGGCCGTAATCCCCCAGGACCTCCAGGTCGATATCGTGCAGGGCCGCGCAGAATACCCGCTCCGCCTTCCCGCCGTAATCCAGCGGCCGGGAGGCCTGCCCCGTCCGCCGGGACGGCGGATCATAGAAGCTGATCACGGCGGTGTGGGGCGGGAAGCCGTCCCGCAGCAGCCGCTCGGCGGCCGGGCGGGACAGAATGCGCCCCGGCAGCCGCCGTTCACCCGTTTGTGTCATGGCGCTCACTCCTTTCCCAGGAAGAATATCCCCCGGCATGGGGCAAAAACGGGGCACAGGTTCCGGTTCTGCCGATGGGAGCCTTTGCATATGCTGAACAAAAAGCCACAGGAGGGATGGACATGCGTTACTGGGCGGCGGGGCTTTTGCTGACGGTGCTGCTGTTCGGCGGGGGACTGCTGGGGACGGCAAAATCCCCATCGGCGGCCCGGCCTGTCCCGGACAATGACCCGGGACAGGCCGGCGAAAATGCGGGACAAACCGCCGCCGATGCGAACACTTTGCTGCGGGTATGGGACGGGGAGCAGGTGGTGGAGATGACCATGGCGGAATACCTGCCCGGGGTGGTCCGGGGGGAGATGCCCGCCGCCTTCCACCAGCAGGCCCTGGACGCCCAGGCCGTGGCGGAGCGGACCTTTATCTATTACCACATGGCCTCCGGCCGGAAGGCCGCCCACCCGGACGCCGACGTGTGCATGGACTACCGCTGCTGCAATGCCTACACCTCCGCCCAGGCGGCGGCGGAAAAGTGGGGCGACCACGCCGCCGAATACGAGGCCAAGGTCCAGCAGGCCGTACGGGACACCGACGGCCAGGTGATCCTCTACAACGGCCAGCCCATTTTAGCGGCCTTCCACTCCTCCTCCGCCGGAGTCACCGCCAACTCCGGGGACGTGTGGGTGTCCACCCTGCCGTATCTGCACAGCGTGGAAAGCCCCGAGGGGGAGGACACCGTGCCCAATTACTACAGCGTCAAGGAAATTCCGGTGGCAGAGTTTCAGCAGACCTTCCTGGCGGCCTATCCGGAGGCATCCTTCGCCGGAGGGCCGGAAACCTGGATCACCGGCCGGCAGGAAAACGCCTCCGGCCGAGTGGAGAGCATCTGCATCGGCGGCGTCACGGTGGAGGGCACCCAGGTCCGGAGCCTGTTTGGCCTGCGGTCGGCGTGCTTCACGGCGGAGGCCGCGGCGGACAAGGTTACATTCCGCGTCACCGGCTTCGGCCACGGGGTGGGCATGAGCCAGTACGGGGCCAACCGCCTGGCGGAGGAGGGGAAGTCCTGGCAGGAAATTCTCCACTGGTACTACACCGGCGTCACCATCGCCCCCTACGGCGGATAGGACTTGACGAAAGGCGGAATTTATACTACAATTTTCTTCAGAAACATCACGGAAGGAGACTTGCTTCGTGACAAGAGACGAGCTTTGCCAGGCCGCCGTGGCCATGCTGGACCGGGCCTATATCCCCTATTCCCACTTTCCGGTGGGGGCGGCGCTGGAGTGCGCCGACGGAACGGTTTTCACCGGCTGCAACATTGAAAACGCCGCCTACGGCTGCACCATCTGCGCCGAGCGCACCGCCATCTTCAAGGCCGTCAGCGAGGGGCACCGGGACTTTGTGCGCATCGTCATCGCCGGGAAAAGCCAGGACTACTGCGTGCCCTGCGGCTCCTGCCGCCAGGTGATGATGGAATTCGCTCCGGAGATGGAGGTCATCTGCCTCAACGGGCAGGGGCAGGCCAGGAGCTTCCGCCTGCGGGAGCTGCTGCCCTACGGCTTCGACCAGAGCTGGCTGTGAAATATGTCCCGCCGGTCCGCGAAAGCGCGGACCGGCGGCAGGCTTTGCCCCCTCCCGCCGAGTTCCGGCATTTTTGGCGGTTTTCCTTGTTGACATAACGCGGTGGAAAACCCTGTGGAAAATGTGCAAAACCCTTGCGCGGCATGATCTCCCGCCGGTTGCCGATTTGTTATGACGGCTTCGCCGTCTGCAGCTTTTTGCCCCGGAAAAACATTTTTCCCCATCCCCGTCCGGCTCTTGCCAGACGGAAATTTTTGCGTTAAAATAAGATTTGTATATTGGAGAATTAGCGGCTTCGGCCGCCGGAGGAAGGATATGGCCAAGAAAAAAGCATACGACAACGACAGCATTTCCAGTCTGAAGGGAGCGGACCGGGTCCGGAAACGGCCCGGCGTCATTTTCGGCTCCGACGGGCTGGAGGGCTGCGAGCACGCGGTGTTCGAGATCCTCTCCAACGCCATCGATGAGGCCCGGGCGGGCTTCGGACGGGCAATCACCGTCACCCGGTTCCAGGACCGGTCCATCCAGGTGGAGGACCAGGGCCGGGGCTGTCCCGTGGACTGGAACGAGAAGGAGGGGCGGTACAACTGGGAGCTGGTGTTCTGCGAGATGTACGCCGGAGGCAAATACGACCCCACCGGGGAAAACTATGAGTTCTCCCTGGGCCTGAACGGTCTGGGCTCCTGCGCCACCCAGTACGCCAGCCGCTATATGGACGTTACCGTCTGCCGGGACGGCAATGAGTATAAGCTCCACTTCCAGCGGGGCGAGATCGTGGGCCAGATGGAGGTCACCCCCCTGACCCGGAAGAAAACCGGCACCACCATCCGCTGGCTGCCGGACCTGGAGGTGTTCACCGACATCGACATCCCCCTGGCCTACTATCAGGACGTGATGAAGCGGCAGGCGGTGGTCAACGCCGGGGTGACCTTCCGGCTGCGGGATGAGGTGTCCCCCGGGAGGTTCGAGACCCAGGACTTCCTGTATGAAAACGGCATCCGGGACTATCTGGCCGAGCTGGCCGGGGACGACCCCATCACCCGGCCCGTGTGCTGGGAGGCGGAGCGCCAGGGCCGGGACCGGGCGGACAAGCCCGAGTACAAGGTGAAGCTGAACATCGCCTGGTGCTTTTCCAACCGGGTGCATCTGATGGAGCACTATCACAACTCCAGCTTCCTGGAGCACGGCGGCAGCCCCGACAAGGCCACCCGCCTGGCCTTTGTGGCGGCGCTGGACAAATATCTGCGGGAGAACAACAAATATACCAAGGGCGAAAGCAAGATCACCTTTCCCGATGTGCAGGAGTGCCTGCTGCTGGTGAGCAGCAACTTCTCCACCCAGACCAGCTATGAAAACCAGACCAAAAAGGCCATCACCAACAAGTTCATCCAGGACGCCATGTCCGAGTTCCTGCGCCAGCAGCTGCAGGTATACTTCATCGAGAACCACGACGACGCCGAGCGCATGGCCGCCCAGGTGCTTATCAACAAGCGCAGCCGGGAGACGGCGGAGCGCACCCGCCTGGGCGCCAAGAAGAAGCTGTCGGAGAAGATCGACATCGCCAACCGGGTGCAGAAGTTCGTGGACTGCCGCACCAAGGAGGTGGACCGGCGGGAAATCTATATCGTGGAGGGCGACTCGGCTCTGGGCGCCTGCAAGCAGTCCCGGGACGCGGAGTTCCAGGGGCTGATGCCCGTCCGGGGCAAGATCCTCAACTGCCTGAAAGCCGACTATCCCCGGATCTTCAAAAGCGACGTCATCACGGACCTGATGAAGGTGCTGGGCTGCGGCGTGGAGGTCCAGGGCAAGGCCGCCAAGGAGCTGAGCCAGTTTGACCTGAACAACCTCCGCTGGAGCAAGGTGGTCATCTGCACCGATGGCGACGTGGACGGGTTCCAGATCCGGACCCTGATCCTGACCATGCTGTACCGGCTGTGCCCCACCCTGATCCGGGAGGGCTATGTGTATATCGCCGAGACCCCGCTGTTTGAGATCACCTATCGGGAGAAAAACGCCGAAAAGACCTGGTTTGCCTACTCCGAAAAGGAGAAGGCCGACATCGTCCGCCAGCTGGAGGGGAAGAAGTTCACCGTCCAGCGGTCCAAGGGACTGGGTGAAAACGACCCGGAGATGATGTGGCTGACCACCATGAACCCGGAGACCCGGCGGCTGGTGAAGGTGTTGCCCGACGACGCGGAGGAGACCGCCCGGGTGTTCGACCTGCTGCTGGGGGACAACCTGGCCGGGCGGAAGGACTATATCGCCGAAAACGGCCACCTGTACCTGGATATGATCGACGTGAGCTGAATTTGCCAAATGACCGCTTGAACGAAAGGAATTTGCCCCATGGCAAAAAAGAAAACAGAACCGAAAACCGTCCACCGGCCGGCGGACCCCAATGTGATGGGCCTGCGGGGCACGGTGGTGGAGCAGCCCATCACCCGGACGCTGGACGAGAACTATATGCCCTATGCCATGAGCGTCATCGTCTCCCGGGCCATTCCGGAGATCGACGGCTTCAAGCCCTCCCACCGGAAGCTGCTGTATACCATGTATAAAATGGGCCTGCTTACCGGCGGGCGCACCAAATCCGCCAACATCGTGGGCCAGACCATGCGCCTGAACCCCCACGGCGACCAGGCCATCTATGAGACCATGGTGCGCCTGGCCAAGGGCAACGAGTCCCTGCTGCACCCCTTTGTGGACAGCAAGGGCAACTTCGGCAAGGTGTACTCCCGGGATATGGCCTATGCCGCCAGCCGGTACACCGAGGCGAAGCTGGCCCCCATCTGCGCGGAGCTGTTCCGGGACCTGGACTGCGACGCCGTGGACTTTGTGGATAACTACGACAACTCCATGAAGGAGCCGTCCCTGCTGCCCACCACCTTCCCCAACGTGCTGGTGTCCGCCAACCAGGGCATCGCCGTGGGCATGGCGTCCCAGATCTGCGGCTTCAACCTGGGGGAGGTGTGCGACACCACCGTGGCCCTGCTAAAAAATCCGGACCACGACATCGCCTCCACCCTGCTGGCCCCGGACTTCCCCACCGGGGGACAGATCATCTGCGACCCGGCGGAGCTGCGGGAGCTGTACCGCACCGGGCGGGGCGGCGTGAAGGTCCGCTCCCGCTGGCGCTATGACAAGCAGGCAAATCTCATCGAAATTTACGAAATCCCCTATTCCACCTCCATCGAGGCCATTCTGGACAAGGTGGCGGAGCTCATTAAGGCCGGGAAGATCACCGAAATCAGCGATATGCGGGACGAGACGGACCTGTCCGGTCTGAAGCTGGCTATCGACCTGAAGCGCAATGTGGACCCGGAGAAGCTGATGACCAAGCTCTTCCGGCTGACCCCTTTGCAGGACACCGTCAGCTGCAATTTCAACATCCTCATCGCCGGGATGCCCCGGGTCATGGGGGTGGGCGAAATTCTCGGCGAGTGGACCGCCTGGCGCACGGACTGCGTGCGGCGGCGGGTGTATTTCGTGCTCAGCCGCAAAAAGGACAAGCTGCACCTGCTGCTGGGCCTGAAGCGCATTCTGCTGGACATCGACAAGGCCATCGCCATCATCCGGGAAACCGAGGAGGAGGCCGAGGTGATCCCCAACCTGATGATCGGCTTCGGCATCGACCAGGTCCAGGCGGAATATGTGGCGGAAATCAAGCTGCGCAACATCAATAAGGAGTACATCCTCAAGCGGGTCCGGGAGACCGAGGACCTGCAAAGGGAGATCACCGACCTGGAGGATACCCTGGCCAAACCCGCCCGGATCCGGAAGATCATCGTGGACGAGCTGGAGCAGGTCCGGAAGAAATATGCCGTGCCCCGGCGCACGGAGATTGTATACGGCCACGAGGTGGAGGAATATGTGGAGGACAGCCAGCCCGAGGACTACCCGGTGACGGTGTTCCTGTCCCGGGAGGGGTACTTCAAGAAGATCACCCCCAAGTCCCTGCGCATGAGCGGGGAGCAGAAATACAAGGAGGGCGACGGCCTGCGCCAGCAGGCGGAGACCGGCAACAACGCCGAGATCATGTTCTTCACCGACCGGTGCCAGGTGTACAAGACCCGGGTGTCGGAGTTCGGCGACGGCAAGGCCAGCGTCCTGGGCGACTATCTGCCGGGCCGACTGGCCATGGACGAGGGCGAGCGGGTCATCTTCATGGTGCTGCCCGGGGACTACAGCGGCTGTCTGCTGTTCTTCTATGAAAACGGCAAGGCCGCCCGGGTGGAGCTGTCCGCCTATGCCACGGTGTCCAACCGCCGGAAGCTCACCGGCGCTTATTCCGACAAGAGCCCCCTGGTGTGCATCCTGCCTCTGCCGGAGGACCGGGAACTGGCCCTGGTATCCACGGAGCCCCGGGCCCTGCTGGTGCACACCTCCCTGCTGACCCCCAAGACCACCCGGAACGTCCAGGGGGTGGCGGTGATGACCCTGAAGCCCAAGTATCATCTGGACCGGGTGGTCCCGGCGGAGGACAGCGGCATCGTGAACCTGCCCCGCTACCGCACCCGCACCATCCCCGCCGCCGGAGCCATCCTCAAGCCCGAGGACCGGGGCGAGGAACAGCTGACCCTGTTATAAAGACCCGTTTTCCCCCACACATACGAAAAGAGAGGTGCCTATTATGCCCGCTGCCAAGACTCTGAAGCGCTACGGACTGATCACCGTGGCCTGTGCCCTGTATGCCCTGGGCTTCAACTGGTTCTTCGTGCCCAATCACTTCACCGTGGGCGGCTTCACCGGCGTTGCCCAGATCATCAATCACTTTCTGCCTATGCTGCCGGTGGGTACCATCGCCCTGGTGCTGAACATCCCTCTGTTCATCCTGGGCTGGCAGAAGATCGGCCGGGATCTGCTGATCTCGTCCCTGTACGCCACCGCCGTCAGCTCCCTGATGATCGACCTGCTGGCCTCGATCCACACCTTCTCACCCATGGACCCCATTCTGGCCTGTATCTACGGCGGCATCGTGTCGGGCATCGGCTGCGGCCTGCTGCTGCACGAAAGCGCCACCACCGGCGGCACGGAGATGGCCGCCCGGCTGCTGAAGCTGAAGTTCCAGGGGCTGTCCATCGGCAGCCTCTGTCTGGGCCTGGACGTGGCCGTGACCATCGGGTACGCCCTGTGCTTCCGGGATATGACCCGGGCCATGTACGGCGTGGTGGCCCTGTATATCCTGTCCCTGCTCATCGACCGGGTGGTGTACGGTCCCAACGCCTCCAAGGTGGCCTATATCATCAGTGAGCAGTATGAGGCCATTACCCAGAAGCTGCTGCAGCTGGACCGGGGCGTCACCCTGCTGGACGGTAAGGGGGCCTGGAGCGGCCAGGAAAAGCGGATCATCCTGTGCGCCTTCGGTCGCCGGCACTTCATCCCCATCAAGAAGCTGGTGCAGAGCATCGACCCGGACGCCTTCGTCATCGTGTGCGACGCCCATGAGGTGCTGGGCGAGGGCTTCACCCACTATGACCCCACGGGCCTGTAACGGAGGCGCGGCCATGAAAAAAGCCTTGCTTGCCGCCCTTCTGGCGGCGCTGATGCTGCTGCTGACCGGCTGCGGCTCCATCCTGGAGCGGGAATACAGCGTGGTCCAGCCCCACAGCTCCACCTATTACGAAAGCGAGGACCGGTCCGTCCTCCGGGCAGAGAGCTATCAGGACCTGGTGAACGACCTGATGCTGCTGCTGACCGGCGGCGCCCGGGAGGGCACCATCTGGCTCTATGCCGGGACGGAGCCTCTGGACGCCTCCGCCGCAGCGGAGCGGGCCTGCAAGGAGGTGCAGCAGGAGACGCCCTTAGGGGCCTACGCCGTGGAGTACCTCACCTACACCATCGACGACAGCGCCCGGAACTACACCGCCATTCATCTGACCATCGGCTATCGCCGCACCCAGGAGCAGATCGCCTCCATGGTGTATACCACCAGCGTCTCCGCCCTGGGGGAGCTGCTGACCGCCGCCGCCCGCAGCGGAAGCCCGGAGCTGGTGGTGCAGGTGGGGTACTTTGACCACCAGGAGGACCAGGTCCGCTCCATCGTGGACCAGGTCCAGGCCATGGAGGCCCCGGAGCAGAAGGAGCCCTGGACCGTGAATTTCTATCCCGAAGGCGGCGACGTGGGCATCATCGAGATTTTGCTGAAAAAAAGCTGAAAAATGCGGAACGCAGGGGTTGACAAATCCGGGATCCGGGAGTATAATCAATCTTGCGTTTGCGGGCGTAGCTCATCTGGTAGAGCGCGACCTTGCCAAGGTCGAGGTAGCGAGTTCGAGCCTCGTCGCCCGCTCCAAAAAGCACCATCTGAGAAGATGGTGCTTTTTCTTTTGTGCTCACCTTCATGCCGGGCCCATGATCCGGGACGCGATAAAATGTCTTGAAATCGCGCCCGGAATGCGGTATACTGGGAGAGTCCCCCACGGCAGAATCAACCGGGTATAGCGGAGCTGGTACCGCGCCACATTTGGGAGAATACGCCCAGCCGGATAAAAAACTCAATAACCGGGTGTAGCGCAGTTGGTAGCGCGCCTGCTTTGGGAGCAGGATGCCGCAGGTTCGAATCCTGTCACTCGGACCAACTTTCTTTGAAAAACAGCCTTTTTAGGCGGTTTTTCTGCGTTAAAAGTTCGATTTTTAGAGTGCGCTTGACCACATTTTAACTGTGGTCAGAGAGGTAAAAATGGCGGTGGAAGTCGGGACAAGGACGAGCACCGAAAAACGCAAAATCCCTAACCCATCCCTAACGGGTGTAACTCGGGTATTTCGCCACAGCCACGACGGAAACTTGAGTTTTTCCCTTTTAGCGCCTATAATGTTTATAGTAGTTTTTGTATTGTCAGGTACAGCTAATAAAAGTCACCAACCAATCACATTGTGATAGTGTTTTATCAGGAGGATTTTCATGTCTGATGTAGAGAACGCCTATAAGCAAATTGCAAGCTTCCTAAATAATGAGACAGAGAAAACGCTATTGATCTGCGGCATAGCCGATGAAGAAAAGCACCGGACACTTCTAAAAGCACTGAATGCTCGAGGGAGGTCTAAAGGTCTAATCTTTCTTATTCATACCACAAAGGATGGGATGGAGAATTTCTTCCGTTGGGCAGGTCTTTACAAAGTAAAAGTTCCTAAAAAGTATGGCCAGTCCATGCAATTGTCGAACCTTACTATCTATTTCGATAATCTATCCACCAAGAGCAGTAGCAATAAATACGACAATTATGCGTTTGACTTCATGATTGTATGGCCGATGCAAAGTGTTACGAAAAATCCAGAAGAGATTCAAATGCTGCATGAAATGGCAGAACGGCAGAAGACGAAAAAAATCATTTATCTCACAATAAAAGAGCCTTGGTACAGCCCCGAACCATTAAAGCCGTACGTTGACCGAATTGTTACACTGGACTGTGAAAATGATAACCCGAAGGAATATCAGCGAATCATGGCCGCCTACGAAGAAGACCATATACATCAAGAGCAGAGAAACAGATTCTATTAATCTTGATATGCAATAATGTGAACAGCCACAGATAGAAGCGACTCTATCTGTGGCTGTTTTACATTACTTACCCAACCTTCTCAAACGGTATCACCTTGCACCGGCTCTGCTCCGGCGGTTCGGGAGGCTCTGGGGCAGGTGTTGCCGTAGCCGATTCCATGAAGCCGCCGATCTTCTCAGCCGCACCTCTCTGCATATCGTTGGTGATGTGCGTATAGGTGTCCAGAGTGAATCCGGCGCTGAAGTGACCCAGCATACTGGATAGTGTTTTCACATCCACGCCGCTGGAGATGGCCATGGTCGCGAATGTGTGTCTGAGGTCATGGAAGCGCACGTGCTCCTCAATGCCTGCGTTTTTCAGCAGTTTGCGGTTGATCCTCGACACGGCGTCCGGACTCCAGTAGCCGCCCGTCCGAGGCGACGGGAACAGGATGGGGTTGTCGGGGTGCAGTTCGTGTTCCTGTACCAGAAGGTCGACGGCCTGCTGCGACAGCGCCACCTTGCGGACGGAGTTCTTCGTTTTCGGCTCCGTCACATCCAGCTCGCCTTCCATGCGGGTGACCTGCTTGTTGACCGTTAGGATGCGCTCCTTCACATTCAAGTCCTCCCACTGGAGCGCCAGCAGTTCGCCCCGGCGCAGGCCGCTGGACAGCTCCAGATAGAACATGGGTAGGACGCCGTACTTCTCCGCTTCCTGAAGGTATCTGCCGATCTTCTCCGGCGGCAGGATGGTCATCTCCTTCTTGTCCTTGGGCGGGATGCGGCAGTTCTCACAGGGGTTGTACGGGATGAGCCGCTCTTTCACCGCCTGCTTCAGCGCCGCCTGCAGCACCGCATGGACACGCCGCACGAAGGTGTTGGACAAGGCTTTGTCGTTCTGCTTCGACCCGCGTTGCATCCGGCCCCTCTCCTTTAAGTCATTATACATTCTCTGGATGTGGATGGACGAGAGCTGCTTGAGCTTGATCGTGCCGATGGCTGGAATGATGTGGTGTTCAATGATCCCCTCATAGCCCTTGGCGGTGTTGTAGCGAAGGTGTGACGCAGATCGTGGAAGCGGATGCTGGGCAGCCCCGCCCGCCGGAGCAGCGTCTTCATGTGGAGGTAGGCCGAGCTGGGGTTGACAGGATCCTCCGGCTTCACCGGGTCGGGGAATATCCATTGGCTGATGGTATCCGCCTTGCGCCGCCGCAGGATGTCCGCCACCGTCTTCGGCAGGATGATGGTACGCATTCCCTTTCCCGTTTTGGTCTCACCGATGGTGTACTCGCCCTTCCGCTGGCTGTGGAGGGTGCGGCACACCTTCAGCGTGCCGCCCTCCTCGTCGAAGACGCTCCACTGCAGACCGCAGATCTCACCGCGGCGCAGGCCGGTCATCAGCTCCGTCCGGAAGAAGTCTCGCCACACCTCGTCCTGCTCCACCACTGTAAGGAAGTCGTCCAGCTCCGCGCGGGTGAGGATACGCTTGGGCTTGTAGTTGGGCTTGGGCGCCGTTGTCCCCTCAGTAGGATTTCTGGGAATGACATGCGCCTGCACCGCGTCCTTCAGCGCGGCGTGGAGTGTGGAATGGATGTGGCGCACCATGGAGTCGGAGAGCTGATGCCCCATCTCGGGGTGCTCGTGGATACGCCCCTCCGTTTTTAGGCGGCGGTACATCCGCTGGATGTCCTGCTGGGAGAGGAGGGAGATTTGCTTGTCGCCCAGCTGCGGCTTGATGTACGGGACAGCGATTGGGCTGCAAAGAAATCCGGAAGAGGCGTAGGCAAGCCCGGACTCGACGCATGCGCCAAGAGATTGATCACCTTACGCCGCCTTTGTCTTGCTCCCAATTATAGTGGAAAAATCGACACAATGATAATGAGTAAACGTGATACAGTTCTTCACATTTTCTTATTGAGTTTCCCGCCGCGAAATTTTTTCTGGTTTTGGCTCGTTTTATGTTACAAAACGAACAATTTCAGCCGAATTTTTTTGTTCAGAGTGCTTATTCCGGCGACGGAGCGTAGCGGATATCGGGGTTTCTGATGCAGAATATCAAAATAACTGATATCCTTATGGGCCGATTTTGTGGCATAATAGAGGACGCTGCGGGGACGATGACCGCAGCCCCTCTCACACATAACAACACCAGCAAACACCAACACTTCCTTTTCTTTTTCATTTTTCTACCGGGATAAAGGCCCGCAGATGCTGCATCTGCGGGCCTTTATCCTGTCTGCTCCCCGGCGATCAGCGCGAAAAAGTTGACAGCGCGTCGGAAAATTGATATAATACCGCCGTTAACGGACATAATAAGTTGCGATTTATTTGACAATCTGTTTTATCCTGCATTTCTCACAGACACCCGGAAAAGAGGATGCATTCCCTTGCAGACCAATTCCAAATATTCCATTTTCTTGAAGGTCGCCGAGCTGGGCAGTATGTCAAAGGCCGCCATGCACTGCAATTATTCGCAGTCCGCCGTCAGCCAGATCATCAACTCCCTGGAGGACGAGCTGCAGATGACGCTGCTGCACCGCAGCCAGTTCGGCGTGGTGCTCACCGCCGAGGGCGCGCAGATCCTGCCCTATATCAAGCAGCTCAGCGACGCGGCCGAGGCCGTGAACGAGCAGGCCGCCAAGCTCAAGGGCCTGGAGATCGGCCACGTCCGCATCGGCACGTTTTCCAGCGTATCCTGCCACGTCCTGGCCCCCGTTCTGAAGGAGTTCAAGGCCGTGTATCCCAGCATAAGCATCGAGATCCGGGAGGACGACGACGGGGTCACCGCCATGCTGATGCGCAACGAGATCGACTTCGGATTTGCCGACGCCCCCGTGCCCCGGGGATTCGACTCCATCCTGATCCGGCGGGACCCCTTCCTGGCCGTGGCGGCGGAGAACAGCCCCCTGGCCGCCATGGACACCATCCCCCTGTCCACTTTCCAGCACGAGCCCACCATCCTGTGCGATGAGGGCAGCCAGAAGGAGGCCACGGGCATCTTCCGCAGAAACAAGATCACCCCCCGGGTGGAGTACACCAGCCGGGACGACAACCTGATCCTCTCCCTGATCGAAAACGGCCTGTGCATGGGCTACATGGGGCAGCTGGTTCTGAACAAGACCCCCTATCATGTGGTCAGCCGGCCCACCGACCCCCAGGTGTACCGCGACATCGTGCTTGCGGTGCGCAGCATCGAGAATGCGCCTCCCGCCACCGCGCACCTCATCGACTTCATCCGGGACTATCTGGCCCGCCAGAAAGAGGATTGACCCCCCCCCCAAAAAAACACGCGGGCTGTCAGGATTTTCCTGACAGCCCTCGTTGGCTTGTCTAAAAATTATTTGATTGCTTGCCCTGGTCACGCAAATTCCATGGGCGTCCGGCTGCAGACCTCCCGGATCTTGGCCTGCAAGCGCTTCAGGTCCTGGAAGGTCTCCGGCTTCTTGGCCGGGTCCCGCAGCAGGGCCGCCGGGTGATACAGGGCCGTCATCCATATGCCGTTTTTCTCAAAAAACCGGCCGTGCTCCTGGGTGATCCTGAAATCCGGCTTGATGATCTCCGCCGCGCTGATGCGGCCCAGGCACACCAGGATTTTCGGCTGCATCAGCTCCAGCTGCCGCCGCAGGAATCCGGCGCAGGCGTCCTTTTCGGTGTTCAGAGGGTCCCGGTTTTTGGGCGGGCGGCACTTGACGCTGTTGGTGATGTAGATTTCCTGCCGCCGCAGGCCGATCATGGCCAGCATATCGTCCAGCAGCTTCCCGGCGGCTCCCACAAAGGGCTCACCCTGCCGGTCCTCGCTGGCCCCGGGGGCCTCGCCCACCAGCAGCACCTCCGCCGTGGGGGACCCCACCCCGAACACCACGTTGGTCCGGGTATCCGCCAGGCCGCAGGCCCGGCAGCTCATGCACTGCTGCCGCAGCTGCTCCCACTGGTCCATATCTTTCCTCCCTTTCTCCGCCTTTGCCCGGGTATCGCGGCAGCCCTCCCGGGGCAGAATGAGGGGGAAGGGAGGCGTCGCCGTGTACTGGCTGTGGCTGTTTTGTCTGTATAGCTTTCTGGGATATCTGCTGGAAAAAATCTTCGCCGCCGTCACCGGGTCCCGGCATCAGGTGCGCAAGTGCTTTCTCCTGCTGCCCCTGTGCCCGGTGTACGGTCTGGCCATGCTGGCGGTGCTGCACCTGCCCGCCGACCTGACCCAGGGCTTCTTCCGCCTGGCCTTTTACGGCGGCCTCACGGCCACCGCCGTGGAATACGCCGTGCATTTTCTCTATGACAGGCTGCTGGGGGTCATGTTCTGGGACTATTCCGGCACCCACATGGACCTGAACCGCCGGGTCTGCGTGCCCTTTGCGGTGATATGGGGTCCGTTGACGGCCTTCGCCCTCCGGCAGGTGCAGCCCCTGCTGCACCCCATCGCCCTGCACGCCCCCGCCGGGGCGGGACTGGCCCTGCTGCTGGTGCTGACGGCGGACAGCTTCTTCACCGTCCGCCTGCTGCGCCGGACCCACAACGTGGACCTGCTGGGCCTGCCCAACCTGCTGGCGTCTCTGCGTTAGCCCAGCACCCGGTCCAGCCAGGCCCCGATGTCTCCGTACACCGTGTCCCGCATGGCGGCCTCGTTGAGAATCTCATGCCGCAGGCCGGGATACAGCTTCAGGGTCACGTCCCTGACCCCCGCCCGCTTGAAGGCGTCGTGGGTCCGCCGGACACCGGCCCCCATGTCGCCCACCGGATCGTCCTGCCCGGCGATCAGCAGGATGGGGGCGTTTTTGTCCATCCGGTCGATGTTCCCGGGGGTCTGGTTGAACCGCAGCCCCCGCAGCATCTGGCGGAACAGGCCCACCGTGGCGTCCGCGCCGCACAGGGGGTCCGCCATATACCGGTCCACGTTGTCCGTGTCGGCGGACAGCCAGTCGTTGGGGGTCCGGGGCTTGTCGCCGAAGGCCTTGTTATAGGCCCCAAAGGCCATATTGGTCACCATTTTGCTGACGGCGTCCGGCCCCTTGAGCCCGGACAGGATCCCCGCCAGCAGCAGGCCGCCCCGGATGGTGATCTCCGGCTGCCAGCCGGTGCCCATGATGATGGCGGCGTCCACCGTGCCGGGATAGCGGATCAGGTACGACCGGGACAGGAACGACCCCATGCTGTGGCCCATCAGCAGGATGGGCAGATCCGGATACTGCTCCCGCAGCCGGTCATGGAGCAGGTGGATGTCGTCCACCACCGTCTCCCAGGTGCTGCCGTCGCCGAAATACACCGGCGTGCCGCCCTCCGGCAGGGACTTGCCGTGGCCCAGGTGGTCGTGTCCCGCCACCAGGATGCCCCGGTCGTTGAGATACCGGGCAAAATCGTCATACCGCAGGATGTGCTCCGCCACGCCGTGGGCGATCTGCAGCACCGCCCGAGGCTTACGATCCGCCGGGGTCCACTGTGCCCCGTGAAGTTGGGTGTGGCCGTCGCTGGAAAGAAAGGTAAATTCCTGGAAATCCGTCATGGTAATCCTGTCCTTTCTGTGTTATAATACCCTATATTAGCATACTCTGAAACAAAAAGAAAGAGGAGACTTCTATGGGAACCTATATTCTGGCGCTGGACCAGGGGACCACCAGTTCCCGGGCCATCGTGTTTGACCGCCGGGGCGACATTGTGTCCAAGGCCCAGTTTCCCTTCCGCCAGCTCTATCCCCAGCCCGGCTGGGTGGAGCATGACCCCATGGAGATCTGGGAGACGGAGCGCCGCGCGGCGGCCCAGGCCGCAGCCGGGCTGGAGGGGGAGGTGGCCGGCATCGGCGTCACCAACCAGCGGGAGACCACCATCCTCTGGGACAAGACCACCGGCCGGCCGGTATACAACGCCATCGTCTGGCAGTGCCGCCGGACGGCGGAGTTCTGCGAGGAACTGAAGCGCCTGGGGCTGGAGGAGCGCATCCAGTCCGCCACGGGCCTGCTGATCGACGCCTACTTCTCCGCCACCAAGATCCGCTGGGTGCTGGACAACGTCCCCGGCGCCCGGGAAAAGGCGGACCGGGGAGAGCTGCTGTTCGGCACGGTGGAAACGTGGCTCATCTGGCAGCTGACCGGCTCCCACGTCACGGACTACTCCAACGCCTCCCGGACCATGCTGTTCGATATCCACCGGCTGTGCTGGGACGCGGAGCTGTGCGAGCTGCTGGGGATACCCATGTCTATTCTGCCCCTTCCCGTGGCCAATAGTCAGGTATACGGCCTGGTGAAAAAGGGAATTCCCGGTTTGGAAAAGCTGGCGGGGGTACCGGTGTGCGGCGCGGCAGGGGACCAGCAGGCCGCCCTGTTCGGCCAGACCTGCTTCCGCCCGGGCGAGGCCAAGAATACATACGGCACCGGCTGCTTCACCCTGATGAACGTGGGGGAAAAGCCCGTCCGCAGCCGGGCGGGGCTGGTGACGTCTGTTGCCTGGCAGGTGGAGGGCCGCACGGCCTACGCCCTGGAGGGCAGCGTTTTCAACGGCGGCAGCACCATCCAGTGGCTGCGGGACGAGCTGCACCTGATCGACTCCGCCCCGGAGTGCGACCGTCTGGCGGAGTCCGTGGAGGACTCCGGCGGCGTGGTGGTGGTGCCGGCCTTCACCGGCCTGGGGGCGCCGTATTGGGATATGTACGCCCGGGGGGCCATTCTGGGCGTCACCCGGGGCACGGGCCGGGCACACATCGCCCGGGCGGTGCTGGAGTGCATCGCCTATCAGGTGACGGACCTGATGCTGGCCATGCGGCAGGACGCCGGGTGCGACATCACCGCCCTGCGGGTGGACGGCGGGGCCAGCGTGTCGGACATTCTCATGCAGCTGCAGGCGGATATGCTGCGCATCCCCGTGGACCGGCCCCGGATGGTGGAGACCACCGCCTTCGGCGCGGCGGCCCTGGCGGGCCTCAGCTGCGGCGTGTGGAGCGATCTGGAGGAGCTGACCCGCCTGCGCCGGAGCCAGCGGGTGTTCCTGCCCACGCGGCCCCAGGCGGACTGCGACCGGGACTACCGCCTGTGGAAGCGCGCCGTGTCCCGTGCCTCCGACTGGATCGAGCATTGACAAAACCACCCTCCGTGGTGTATAATGACCCTAATTAACCAGAATCTGAAAGGAGATCATTGCTATGGCATTTTTTGATGAACTGACCAAGAAGGCCCAGCTGGTGGCCGGTGCGGCTGCCGAAAAGGCCAAGGATCTGGCGGAGACCGCCACCGAGAAGGCCAAGGCTGCCACCGACGCCGCCAAGATGAACATGGAAATTCTCTCCGAGCAGCGGGAGATCGAGAAGAACTATCGGGCCATCGGCGAGTGGTTCGTCTCCGAGTTTCAGGGTGAGCTGCCCGACGCCGTGAAGGACGTCGTGGCCGCCGTCAACGCCTCCAAGGAGAAGATCGCCCGGCTGGAGGCCGCCAAACGCAAGGAGGAGGCCCAGGACGAGGAGTCCCAGGAGAAGTCCGGCGACGCCAAGACCTGCTCCGTCTGCGGCACCGTGTCCGACAGCAACTTCTGCCCCCACTGCGGTGCCCCCATGGGCAAGTAAACAACCGATATAACAAGAAAAGCACGGCTTCAGCCGTGCTTTTCTCTGTCTATCCAAAAAGCCTCGCAGAGTTTGCCCTTTTGGGACAAGTCTCATACCAAAACCTGTTAAAAAGCTTGAAAAGCTTTTTATAGCACCGAAGGTGCGTCAGGTTTTGTATGGGACGTCACAGCGTGCCCTTGCACGCTGTGCGTGCGCGCAGCGCACGGGATTCCTGATTAAATTTTTTAATCAGGAATCAGTATCAGTAATAGATCCTCCGGCTGCCGGAGACGGTCTCCCGGGTGCAGTAGTCGATCCAGGCCACGGCGGCGGAGAGGTCCCGGTCCCGGATGTGGCGGCACAGGCGGACGCTGGTCTCATAGAGCATGGAAATGCCGTTGAGGGCGCAGAACCGCTCCCACAGCACCAGCACCGAGGAATAGAAGGACCGGAAGATCAGTGGCAACAGGGTGTTGCCCGACTGCATGGCCAGCTCATGCTGGAAGGCAAAGGCCGCCTCCGCCGCATGGCGGTTGTCCCCGGTCTCCCGGATGGCCTCCGCCGCCCGGAACAGGACGGCGATATCCTCCTCCGAGGCGCAGGCGATGATCCCCGCCGCCGCCAGCTTGTCCAGGGCGTCCCGGACCTCCAGAATGGAGCGGATCTCCTCGTTGCGCAGGCGGCCCCGGTTATAGGTCATAATGGATTTCAGGGTGTCCAGGGTCCCGGCCCGGCGATAGTCCGTGACGAAGATGCCCACCCGGGGCCGGACCTCTAAAAATCCCCGGCGCTCCAGCTCCGCCACGCCGCTGTTGACCACCGCCCGGCTGACGCCCATGGACTGGGCCAGCTGGCGCTCCGGCGGCAGCTGCTGCCCCACCGGCAGCTCCCCGGAGAGGATCATGGCCTCGATGTGGGTGATGAACAGGTCCTTCAGAGACGGGGACACCAGCTTTTCAAACTCCATACGCGCTTCCTCCTCTGGCTGTGGTATGGCCACATACCACAGCCGATTTCGGTTTCATTGTACCAGCTTTTTTCGGATTTTTCAACACTTTCTTCCGCGTGACAGTTGACTTTTTAAGGAAACCTGTGCTATATTGGCGGCATGGCCGATGGTCCAGGCTTCTCTGGCTGGACCAGGCGGCTGAGCTTAGGAGACAGAAATTTTTTTAGGAGGAATGGACATGTTATTCCAGATCTATGGCGAGACCGCCCTGTACCAGCTGCTGGGCTTTGTGCTGGTGTTTACCGGGCTGGTGCTGGCCAACGAGTTCGCCCGCCGCACCAAGACCGGCGGCATCATCTGCTTTCTGGTGCTGCCCGCCGTGCTGACGGTGTATTTCATCGCCATCGCCATCGGCGCACACGCCGGCGCGGAATGGGCCCTGAACAACCAGACCTATACCAACATGAACAGCTGGTTCCACTATGCCAAGCTGTACGCCGCCACCGCCGGGTGCATCGGCTTCATGATGCTCAAGTACAAGTGGAGCATCGGCAAGACGGAGTGGTTCAAGGTGTTCCCCTTTGCCATTGTGGCCATCAACATTCTCATCGCCGTGGTCAGCGACTTCGAGTCCGGTATCCGGGGCGCCATGGCCCTGAAGGAGTTCGGCGACCGCTGGTGGCTGTCCTCCGAGAACGTGTGGCTGTACGGCGGCTGGTGGAACTGGGTCAACGGCATCGCCGGTATCGTCAACATCTTCTGCATGACCGCCTGGTGGGGTATCTATTCCTCCAAGGACCAGAAGGACATGCTGTGGCCCGACATGACCTGGTGCTATATCCTGGCCTATGACCTGTGGAACTTTGAATACACCTACAACTGCCTGCCCACCCACTCCTGGTACTGCGGCCTGGCCCTGCTGCTGGCCCCCACCTTTGCCAACCACTTCTGGAACAAGGGCGGCTGGATCCAGAACCGGGCCAACACCCTGGCCCTGTGGTGCATGTTTGCCCAGGTGTTCCCCCTGTTCCAGGACAACAGCGTGTTCTCCACCATCACCTCCGTCTATGCCGACGGCTTTATGAACCCCGCCGTCCGGCCCACCGCCGCCAATCCCACCGCCCAGGGCGTGGTCTCCATTGTGGCACTGGTGGTGAACGTGGTGATCCTGGCCAGCATCATCAAGCGGGCCAAGGCACAGAAGAAGAATCCCTATAAGCAGGAAATCTTCACCGACCAGAGAGACTTCCGGGAGGCCATGGAGAGAGCCTGAGGGTAAGTTACGGCTGTTGGGACCCTCTTTCAGCCGAAGATTTATACGAGAAAAGCACGGCTTGCGCCGTGCTTTTCTCGTTGTTTGTGTAGGGTCAGCGGATGGCGGTGACGGTGTAGCCCTTGTCCTCCACGGTGCGGCGCAGGGTGTCGTCCTCCACAGGGGCGGTAAGAGTCACCACGGCGGTGCCGCTTTCGTGGCTGACCTGAGCGGTCTGCACCTGGGGCATGGCCTCCAGGGCGGTGCGAACGGTGGCCTCGCAGTGGGGGCACATCATGCCCTTGATCTCCAGTGTCTTTTCCATAGTTTGTTCCTCCTTGATGTCGTTTAGGTGATTGGTTCTCTTATGATCGTGCCGGTTATCCCGGAGCTTGAACAGATTCAGCCGCAGGGCGTTGGACACCACGCAGAAGCTGGAAAGGCTCATGGCCGCCGCGCCGAACATAGGATTCAGGGTCAGGCCCAAGGGGATGAACACCCCGGCGGCCAGAGGAATGCCGATGGCGTTGTAGAAAAACGCCCAGAACAGGTTTTCGTGGATGTTCCGCAGGGTGGCCCGGCTGAGCCGGATGGCGGCGGGCACGTCCAGCAGACTGCTGTTCATCAGCACCACGTCCGCCGCGTCGATGGCCACGTCGGCTCCCGCGCCGATGGCGATGCCGGTGTCGGCCCGGGTCAGGGCCGGGGCATCGTTGATGCCGTCGCCTACCATGGCCACCTTGCCCTGCTGCATCAGCCGGCGGATGGCGGCCTCCTTGCCCTCCGGCAGCACCCCGGCGATGACCTGATCCACCCCCGCCTGGGCCCCGATGGCCTGAGCGGTGCGCTGGTTGTCGCCGGTGAGCATCACCACGCGGATGCCCATGTTCTGCAGCTCCCGGACCGCCCGGGGGCTGTCCTCCTTGATGACGTCCGCCACGGCAATGACGCCCAGAAGCCGGTCCCCCGCCCCGAAGAACAGGGGCGTTTTCCCCTGCCGGGACAGCTCCTCGGTCTTAGCCTGCAAATTCTGAGATACGGCGGCGCGCTTGGCCGTAAAGGCGGCGCTGCCGCCCCAGAGGGCCTTCCCCTCCAGCACAGCCGTCAGGCCGTTGCCGGGCAGGGCCTGAAACTCCGACACCTCCGGAGCCGTCAGACCCGCCGCCCGGGCCAGCACGGCCCGGGCCAGGGGATGCTCGCTTTTCTGCTCCAGGGCCAGGGCATAGGTCAGCAGCTCCTGCTCCGTGACGCCCTCCGCCGGGAGGATGTCCGTCACCCGGGGCTGACCGCTGGTGATGGTGCCGGTTTTGTCCAGGGCCACGATCTGCACCCGGCCCGTCTCCTCCAGGGAGGCGGCGGTTTTGAACAGGATGCCGTTTTTGGCCCCCAGGCCGCTGCCCACCATAATGGCCACCGGCGTTGCCAGGCCCAGGGCGCAGGGGCAACTGATCACCAGCACGGAGATGCCCCGGGCCAGGGCGTAGCCCACCGGGTGGCCCAGCAGCAGCCACACCGCCGTGGTCACGGCGGCAATGGAAATCACCGCCGGAACGAACACGCCGGAGACCTTATCGGCGATCTTGGCGATGGGGGCCTTGGTGGCGGCGGCGTCGCTGACCATGCGGATGATCTGGGACAGGGTGGTATCCTGGCCCACCCGGGTGGCCCGGCAGCGGAGATAGCCGGACTGGTTCACCGTGGCGGCGGACACGCCGTCGCCGGGGGCCTTGTCCACGGGGATGCTCTCCCCGGTCAGGGCGGACTCATTGACGGCGCTGGAGCCCTCCAGCACCACGCCGTCCACAGGGATGCTCTCCCCGGGCCGGACGGCGAACTCGTCCCCCTGCTGCACCTGCTCCACCGGCACCTCCACCTCCCGGCCGTCCCGGAGCACAGAGGCGGTTCTGGGAGCCAGGCTCATGAGGCTTTTCAGGGCGTCGGTGGTCTTGCCCTTGGACCGGGCCTCCAGCATCTTGCCCACGGTGATCAGGGTCAGGATCATGGCGGCGGACTCAAAATAGAAGTCCATCATATAGGTCATGACGGCGGCTTCATCGCCCCGGACCTGGGCCGCCGTCATGGCGAACAGGGCATAGGTGCTGTAGCCGAAGGCCGCCGTGGCCCCCAGGGCCACCAGGGTGTCCATATTGGGGGCCCGGTGCCACAGGGCCTTATAGCCGCTGATGAAGAACTTCTGGTTGATGACCATGATGATCCCCGTCAGCAGCAGCTGGGTCAGGCCCATGGCCACATGGTTGTCGTCGTAAAAATGCGGCAGGGGCCAGCCCCACATCATGTGGCCCATGGAAAAGTACATCAGCACCAGCAGAATGCCCACGGACCACAGGAGCCGCCGCCGGATACGGGGCGTCTCGTGGTCCTCCAGCTGCTGCTCATCGGCACTGGGAGACGACTGGGCCGCGCCCTTTTCCGACGCGCCGTACCCCGCCGCCTCCACGGCGGCGATGACGGCGGAGGGCGCCGCCGTGCCCTCTACACCCATGGAATTGGTCAAAAGGCTCACGGAGCAGGCCGTGACCCCCGGGACCTTCCCCACCGCCTTTTCCACCCGGGCCGAGCAGGCGGCGCAGCTCATGCCCGTGACATTGTATTGCCTCATTGGGTCCACTCCTATTTCATCAGCTTTTGTAGGGTGGTCACCAGCTCGTCGATGACCTGATCCTTGCCGTCCCGGATGTCCTGGGCCACACAGGTGCGGATGTGGCTGGCCAGCAGCTCCTTGTTGAAGGCGTTGATGGCCGCGTTCACCGCCGCCGCCTGGACCAGGATGTCGGGACAGTAGGCCCCGGCCTCCACCATGCCCCGGATGCCCCGGATCTGACCCTCGATGCGGTTGAGCCGGTGGATCAGGCGCTTGTATTCCTCCGGCGAGCGCTCCTTTTTCCGCTGGGAGCAGCGGCAGCAGTTGTGTTCTTCCATAGTTTCCCCGCCTCGCTTCGTTTCATGATACCCCGTGGGGGTATCTATAGTTATATACCCCTCCCGGGTATTTGTCAAGCGCAAAAAATCTCCCCGGGCGGGGAGATTTTTGCTTGTCCCAAAAAGCCTCGCAGAGTTTGCCGCCCGGCAGACTGCAAGCCTTTTGGCAAAAAAGGGCTTTGCCCTTTTTTGCCAGATAGCTTGTCACAGGAAAAACTTCCGGTGCAGGGACCGGCGCAGGGGCTTGCACACGGCGATGATCAGCAGCATGGCCCCCAGCAGCACTCCCGCCGCCAGGGGATAGAAGGACCACATGAACGTGTGGTGCAGCCCGAAGGTCAGGTTCAGCAGGAACTCGATGAGCACCGCCAGTCCGCCTCCGGCTATCAGCGCCCCGCCGAAGATGTAGAGATACCCCCGGCTGAGATACCGCAGCAGCGTCACCACCGTAGTCACCAGAACCCCGATGGTCCCCGTGACCGGAAGGGCGAAGGTCAGGAACCAGTGTCCGCCGGTGGCGAAGTTGATATACAGCAGGTACAGCCCGATGGCCGCGAAGTCCGCCGGGACGAAGATCACCGGGTTGGGCCTTCTGAACCACAGGGGCAGCACCGCCAGGATGTACAGCAGCGCCACGCCGCCGGAGGCAAACCCGGACCACAGGATGGTCCCGTTGACGCTCCAGTCGCACAGGATGCAGATCACGATGGGCAACACCGCCAGCATGGTCAGGATAAACAGCACGCCGGAGCGGTTCACCTCCTCGGGATGGCCCATGGGGTCCGGCGGAAAGGGAGGCTCCCCCTGCTGCCGGGGCATATCCGGGTGAAACACCCGGGTCCCGCACAGGGGACACACGGTTTCGCTGTCGGCCAGCTCCACGCCGCAATTGATGCAATACATATCGGACACTCCTTTCCCTTATCCCCGGCCCCGGCGGTTGCTCTCCACCTTCACAGGCAGACCCAGCCGCTGCAGGACCCGGTAAAAATGCAGCTCCAGCTCCGGCTCCTGGATGCTGCGGATGCAGTTGATATACATGGTTCCGTTCCAGGACACCACGCCGCAGTCGTGGGGCGCGGCGGCCTGAACGCCGATGATGAAGTCCAGCCTCTGCACATACGGGGCCATGGCCTCCGGCAGCTCCACCGCCCCAAGGTTTGACAGGCACAGGCAGGACTTCCGCTCGCCCACGGCGTTAAACGCCGCCTTCATGGCAATGTTTTTGATGAACAGGGGCATCACCTTCAGCACCGGGGACTTTTCGCTGGCCACATTGGCGGCGAATTTGGAGCGCAGGGTGTGGGTGTTGTTCTCCAGGCCCATCCGGTGGTGCACGGCGGCGCAGATCTCGGAGAAGGTATAGTCCCCGGTGCGGGGATCGATCTCCGGGGTGATATACGAGGCAAAGTTCCGCAGGCTGCGGCTGGGGAACAGGGTCCGCAGGTTCACCGGCAGCAGCACCTTCACCGGCTTGCGGCGGCTGCGCCGGGGCACCTTCTCCGCCTGCAGGTCGGCGATGGCCTGCATTATGGCGGCGCACAGCAGCTCCGTCACGGACACCCCGTATTTCCTTGCGCACACCCGCACCCGGTCCACCGGCACCATCATGGTCACCAGGTTCTTATACCCGTCCTTTTCCGGGGTGCCGCTGAGGTGATAGGCGGTGTTCTCCGCCCGGCTGGCGGTAACGTCCCCGGCATAGCGCAGGAAGCTGTCCTCCAGCTCCTGGGGGCTTGGCTCCTCCAGCCGGCCCAGAACGCCCTTTTCCGCCGGAACGGTGATGCCGTACTTCTGGCACAGGTACTCCGCCACCAGGGTTTTCAGGAAGATCAGCCCCCCGGTGCCGTCGGTGACGGCGTGGAAAAACTCCACCGCCACCCGGTTGTGATACACCAGCACCCGGAAGGCGCAGCGCCGCACCTGGCCGAAGGGAACGTGGGCCAGGGGGCAGCTCTTTTCCGGCTGGATTTCCGGGGCCTGGGGGATCTCCTCCAGATAGTACCAGAACACCCCCCGCCGCAGCCGCACGGCCATGGACGGGAACCGCCGCACCGTCACGTCCAGGGCCGCCCGCAGCACGGGCACGTCGATGGGCTCCGTCAGGGTGGCGGACAGGCGGAAGAAGTTGTTCCAGTTCCGGCGCTTGGCGGCGGGATAGATCTTGGCGGCGTTGTCCAGCCGCATCCACCGCAGGCTCCGGGCCGGGGACAGGGTCCGGTCCAGGAAGTGGTTGATGGCCTCAAAATCCTGCTCCATATTCTCGTTCAGGCAGTACAGTACATAGGCGTGCCACCGCTCCGGGGCGATGTGCAGCCTGCTGCGGCACCCGGCGGCCAGGAGCTTTTCGTGCAGGGCCCGGGTGTCGTCCAGCATCACCTCGTCCCCGCCCACAAACAGCAGCGACGGCGGCAGGCCCGTCAGGTCGCCGAACAGCGGCGAGCACAGGGGGTCCGTGGGGTCCTGGGTATAGCACCCCGCGTAAAACTGCAGCAGCTCCGGGGTCATGGAGGGATCGTTTTCCCGGTTCTCCCGATAGGAATCCCCGGAGCCGGTCAGGTCCGTCCACGGGGAGATGCCGATCAGGCCGCAGGGCAGCTCCATGCCCAGCTCCTTCAGCTTCAGGCACAGGCAGTAGATCAGCCCGCCTCCGGCGGACTCCCCGGCCAGCATGATCTGCCCCGGCTCATAGCCCTTTTGCAGCAGGTACTGATAGCTCTCCAGCGCGTCGTCCAGGGCCGCCGGATACGGATGCTCCGGGGCCAGGCGATAGGCCGGGCAGAACACCCGCACGCCGCACTCCGAGGCCAGGGTGGCGGCAAAGCCCTTGGCGTATTCCAGACTGCCGCAGGTATAGCCCCCGCCGTGGAGATACAGGATCACTCCGGTGCGGCGCTGGTCCTTGGGCATGACCCACGCCCCCTGAAAATGCTCAAAATCGTGGTCCCGCACCAGCACCTCCCGCCGGTGCAGGGCGGTCATCAGCTCGCCCAGCTTGTCCTGGCCCTTCCGGGTGGCCTCCAGAGACAGGCCCGCCACAAAGGGCTTGAAAAAAGACAGCTGCGAGCGAACCAGCTTTGCGTGCAGCTCCATGCAATGTCGTTCCTTTCCTGAAAATCTTCTGAACCCTATTATTATACCAGCAATTCCGGCCCGGAACAAGGCTTTGTGACGCCCCGGCGGCAAAAATCTCCTGTCATACTCCCGCATACACTCATAGTAAGCGGTCTGCCCCGCCGGGGCGCCGACTTATGGGGAAAGCGAGGATATTGACCATGAAACGAACCTTCCGCAGGCGGGGGGCGGTGCTGGCGGCGGTGCTGGTGCTGCTGTGCGCCGTCTCCTTTGCCGATCGCGGCGGCCCGGCCTCTTTTGCGGCCACCGGCTGGGCGCTGCTGCCTCCGGCGGTGGCCATTGTGCTGGCCTTTGCCACCAAGGAGGTGTATTCCTCCCTGCTGGCCGGGTGCGTGGTGGGAGCACTGCTGACGGAGGGCTTCGCCCCCTGGCGCAGCTTTGAGACCCTGTTCCTGACCCTGATGGATGGCATCGACCTGAAGATCTTCTTCTTCGACGTGCTGCTGGGAGCCATTGTGGTGCTGTTTGCCCGGTCCGGCGGCTCCCGGGCCTTCGGGGAGTGGGCCTCCCGCCGGGTGCGGTCCCGCCGGGGGGCGGTAACGGCCACGGCGGGCCTGGGCTGCCTGATCTTCCTGGACGACTATTTCAACTGCCTGACGGTGGGGGCCATCATGCAGCCCATCACCGACCGCTGCCGGGTCTCCCGGGAGAAGCTGTCCTTTATCATCGACGCCACCGCCGCCCCGGTGTGCATCCTGGCCCCCATCAGCTCCTGGGCCGCCGCCGTGTCGTCGTACATCCCGGCGGATTACAGCCATGTCAACGGCTTCGCCCTGTTTATTCAGGCCATACCGTATAATTTCTATGCCCTGCTGATGCTGTGGCTGGTGTTTCTGGTGGCCCTGACGGGCCGGGATTTCGGCCCTATGTACCGCCGGGAGCAGCTGGCCATCCGGCAGGAGCCGCCCCGGCCCGAGACTGCGCCGGAGGGCCGGGACCGCCCCCGGGGCCGGGCGGTGAACCTGCTGCTGCCCACGGCGTGCCTGATCGTCGCGGTGGTGTGGGGCATGGCGGTGCTGGGCCGCCGCAGCTGCCGGGAGGCGGGCCTGGCCCTGACGGCCTCCAACGTCTTTGCCAACACCGACGCCCCCATGGCCCTGTGCTTCGGCTGCTCCGTCACCCTGCTGGTGATGGCCCTGCTGTATATCCCCCGGGGGGTCATGAGCTTTTCCGGGTTTGTGGAGGGCTTTCTGGATGGATTCAAGCTCATCACCCCGGCGCTTCTGGTGCTGACCTTCGCCTGGGGGCTGAAGTCCTTTGCCGCCCGGCTGGACACGGCGGCCTTTGTCCGGGGGCTGTTTGACGGCCGGGAGACCCTGACGGCCCTGTTCCCCCTGGCCCTGTTCCTGGTGGGCGGGGTGCTGGCCTTTGCCACCGGCACCAGCTGGGGCACCATGGGCATTCTCATTCCCGTGGCGGTGCCGGTGTTTGCCGGAAGTCCGCTGCTGCCCATGGCGGTGGCGGCGGTGTGCGGCGGGGCCGTTATGGGGGATCACTGTTCCCCCATCTCCGACACCACCATCATGAGCTCCACCGGAGCCGGCTGCGACCACATGGCCCATGTGAACACCCAGCTGTGGTACGGCCTGGCGGTTGCCGCCGACTGCACGGTGTGCTATCTGCTGGCCCCGGCGCTGGGAAATCCCTGGGTGCCCCTGGCCATCGGGGCGGCGCTGGTGACGGGGCAGGTGTTCCTGCTGAACCGGGTTTCCCGGCGACGGGCAGGGGAGGCGGCGGTATGAAGCGGCTTCCGGTGCCCTTTATCGGCCAGGGGCAGGACCTGCCCACCGGCTGCGAAAGCGTCAGCGCCGCCATGGTGCTGCAATACCTGGGCTTCTCCGTGACGGCGGAGGAGTTCGCCCGGGACTGGCTGCCCCGGGGCCGGTTTTACCGGGACGAGAACGGCGTCCGCCACGGGCCGGACCCCCGCCGGGCCTTTGTGGGGGACCCCCACGACCCGGAGGCCCTGGGCTGCTGGGCCAGCGCGGTACAGACCGGATTGTCCCGGTTTCTGGCGGCTAAGTCCCGGGACGGAGCCGGGACATACCGGGTCAAAAACGAGACCGGCGCGGAGCTGGGCTACCTGTGCCGCCGTTACATCGACCGGGACCTGCCGGTGCTGCTGTGGGTCAGCATCGACCTGCGCCCCACCGTCAACGGACCCTGGTACCGTCTGGAGCCGGGAGGCGAGCCCTTCATGTGGATCTCCAACGAGCACTGCGTGGTGCTGGCGGGATACGACCGGGAGCACTATATCTGCTGCGATCCCTGGAAGGACCGGGGCATGGCGGCCTGGCCCCGGGAGACGGTATGGCAGCGGCACCGGGAGCTGGGGATGCAGGCGGTGGCCCTGGAGGGTCCGGTATGAGGCGGCGGGCGGGGATAGTTCTGGCCCTGCTGCTGGTGCTGACGGGCTGCACCCCGGCGGAACCGGCAGGCCCGGCGGCGGAACCGGCGGCGGAGCCGGTGTACATGGCCCTGACCTTTGACGACGGCCCCTCCCCGTCCAACACCCCCCGGCTGTTGGAGGGCCTGGCCCGGCGGGGCGTCCGGGCCACGTTCTTTCTGGTGGGCAGTCGGATCGAAGGCCGGGAGGACCTGGTGCGGCGCATCCGGCAGGAGGGCCACCAGATCGGCAATCACTCCTTCGGCCACGGGGACCTGACGGACCTGTCCGCCGCCCAGGCCCTGGCGGACCTGGACAAATGCAGCCGGGCCCTGGAACAGGTGCTGGGGCCGGGAAGCTACTGGCTGCGGCCCCCTTACGGCTTCATATCGCAGGAGGAGCTGTGCGCCCTGGGGACTCCGGCCATCTGCTGGTCCGTGGACACGGAGGACTGGAAAAGCCGGAACGTGGACAGCATCCTGGACATCGTGCTGCGGCAGGCCGGAGACGGGGATATTCTCCTGCTCCACGACTGCTATCCCACCAGCGTCACGGCGGCCCTGGAGATCGTGGACCGGCTGCAGCCCCGGGGGGTGCAGTTCGTCACCGTGGAGGAGCTGTTTGCCGTCAAGGGGGTGCAGCCTGCCTGCGGAACCCTGTACCGCCGGGTGCTGGGCGAATAATGGCGCATTTTGTCCAAAATGACAATGGACGCGGGGCCGTGGGGAGCATATAATAGGGCCAGATTCCAAAAGGAGCAAACGCCATGAACCGCAACGTTTCCATGAACAGCTGCCGGGCCATTTGTACCATGGTCTGTTGTTGTCATGCCCGGAACGGTCATGCATGGTTTGCCCAGAAGGCCCGGGCCTGACGCGCCCGGGAAAAGCGCGTAAAAGCAGCGGCAGAGGATGCATGACGCATTCTCTGCCGCTTTGATTTTTCCACACACGGAAAGGAAGCCTGCTTATGTATCCCCAACACATTCAAGAAGCCGCCGCGGCCATCGGCCGCACCCTGACGGAAAGCGCCACCCCCCTGTATGGCAGCGGCCTGCGCCTGCCGGACCGCCGGGCGGTCATCGAGCTGGTGAAGGAGGTCCGCCGCCTGCTGTTTCCCGCCTATTTCGGGGACCCGGCGCTGATGTCCCTGGCCCCGGAGAACTACGCCGCCCTGCTGCTGGAGCGCATCTGCGAAAAGCTCACCGAGCAGCTGAAGCTGGCCCTGCCGGAGGACCAGGTGGACCGGGCGGAGGAGATCGCCCGGGAATTTGCCCGCCGCCTGCCCCAGGTGCAGAAGTTGCTGCTGGAGGACCTGGACGCCACGTTTGAGTCCGACCCCGCCGCCGCCTCCCGGGAGGAGATCATCTTTGCCTATCCGGGCCTGTTTGCCATCTTCGTTTACCGCATTGCCCACCTGCTGTACTGCCAGCGGGTGCCCATGATCCCCCGGATCATGTCCGAATATGCCCACAGCCGCACGGGCATCGATATCCACCCCGGGGCCTCTATCGGCCCCCACTTCTTCATCGACCACGGCACCGGCATCGTGGTGGGCGAAACCACCGTCATCGGCCGGAACGTGAAGCTGTATCAGGGCGTGACCCTGGGGGCCATGTCTCCCCGGGGCGGCCACGCTTCCCTGCCCGGCAAGCGCCACCCCACCGTGGGGGACAACGTGACCATCTATTCCGGCGCGTCCATCCTGGGGGGCGACACGGACATCGGCAACGGCTCCGTGGTGGGGGGCAACGTGTTTTTGACCCGGTCCGTCCGCAGCGGCACCCGGGTGGCCGCCGCCACCCCGGCCCCGGTGCTGAAAAACCCCGGCGACCCGTTTGTGTACACGATATAAAAAGAAGAGGGGCGGACAGATTTGTCCGCCCCTTGGCTCCCCCCTTGGGGGAGCTGTCGGCGCAGCCGACTGAGAGGGGAAATCGCCGAAGCGCCGCCGGTGGCGGATGAAGCGAGACGATTTCGAGGAAGTGCCCCGGCTGGTGGGCATGATAATGCCTGCCAGTCGGCTGGCACGACGGTGGGCAGAGAATCGCCGAAGCCCTTGCAAGGCCCTCTCAGTCACCTTCGGTGACAGCTCTCCCGGAGGGAGAGCCAAGTGCGTAGGGCCCGCTGCCCTCAGCGGGCCGCTGGGCGGGGATACGGATTGCAGCCGAACGCATAAGGAACGTGCGTTCGGCAGACCCGACGGTTGATGTCGGGCCCGCGTCGGCCTGATGGGCCTCCTCGCAATGACACCGCAAGGGGCTTTCCCGCTCACCGGCATCCGGCGCAGGTCAGATCCGGCGGTCGCGTTTCTGGTTGTTGTAATGTTTTTGCAGGAAGGGATAGATGAACTTGTAGATCAGCTTGTTTTCCAGGTTCAGCATATAGATGGCGAAGGTCCCCAGAAACAGGCCCAGGGCCGCCAGCAGCACGATCCGTGCGATTTTCCAGACAGTTTTCATTGCATCCTCCTTACCAGGCCAGGCTGTCGTCAAAGTCCACCAGGGTCTCATCCAGAGGCTTCTCGTTGAGTACCACGGACATATACTTGTTGATGGTGTTGCGCATATCCCGGCGGGAGATGGTGCGGCAGTCCTCCAGGTCATGCTCCAGGAACACGAACCGGAAGCCCAGGTCGCGGGCCTGCTCCTCCATCAGCGCGTGGACGCCGTTCATGCCCTTGCAGGCCACGTTGTCGTTGAAAATGACCATGTCGCAGTTGAATCGGGCGGCCCACTCCCACACGGCGTTGACGTTGTCCCACCCGCCCACGGCGTGGTGGCGCATGACGCCCTTTTCCGAGAACAGAGCCAGGTCCTGAATGGCCTGCTCCGGGTCCGTGGTGGAAATCATGTTGTGGCCCATGGTGGAGTCCATGTTCAGCACGATGTTCACGCCCCAGCAGTTCTGGATCCAGGTGGGGAAGTCGGTATAATACACCGCCGACGGGCCCCACAGGAAGGCCCGGTGCCGGGTAGTACCCTGATAGGGCTGGTACCGCCGCTGATAGGCCTCCTGCATGATCTTGAGCACCTTGCGGTCGTTGCGGGTGAAGCGGTCCTCCTGTCCGTTGACGGAGGCCCAGGCATACAGCCGGTACAGGCTCTCGGATATGCCGGTCAGGGCGGAATAGGGGGTCTTGAAGATCTCCCACTTCTCCAGCTCGATGCGGTTCTGCTCGTTCATATGCTCCGCCCGGGCAAACAGGGCCTGCCAGTCGTACCTGACGCCGTATTCCTTCTCGATGAAGGCGATGGCGTCCTTGAGCATCTGGGTGGAGTAGGGATGGGCCCCGGGCTCGTTGTGGATCATGGCCAGGGTCACGGGGAAATCCGGCATACCGAAGCGCCGCCGCTGGAACATGGAGGTGGCCTCGCTGGCGTTGCAGGGCATATTGGTGGTCAGGACGGCCTTGCCCACCATGGGGAAGTCGTCGTCAATGGCCACGCCGGTCTCCGCCGAGCAGCGGGAGCACACGTCCGCCGCCAGGCCGAAGGACTCCGCCACGTCGATATAGTGGGGCTCCAGATGCTGGTCGATGTCGCAGATGATGAACTCCGGCAGGGTCTGGATGGGGATGGGGATCAGGGTGGGGAAGCCCGTCATGAACAGCGGGGGCAGCACCTCGTCCATGGGGACGATGTCGTCGGTCAGGGGGCCGCCGCCCAGCCGCCGGTCATTGGCCAGCACCAGGGCGATCTTGTTGGTGAGGCTGGCCACGATGCAGTGCATATTCCGGTGGGCGATCCGCAGCTCCATGCCGCGATAGCCCTCGAACAGCCGGTCAATAAAGGCGAAGGTGCCCAGATAGGAGCCCATCCACCGGTATTCCCAGAAGCCCTTCAGCACCGGCACCGGGGCCTTGGCCACCATGGCCGCCATGCTCATCAGGTTGTTCAGCCACGCGCCGTAGTCCGCGAAGGTGTCCTTCACGCCGCGCCACTCCCGATAGCGGGCGATGCCGGTCTTGTCCTGATACCGGCTGCGCAGGCCGCCGGCGCCGTTGCGGGCCTGCCACTTGGGGTCGAACCGCTGGAGCTTTTTGTCCACCGCCGCCACGGCGGCGTCCGCCAGGTTTTTCAGCTTCATGACCGGGCCTCCTTCCCGTGGATCCGCTTGATCTCCAGGCTCTCCACAAAGGCCTGGAACCGGGTGCGCAGCTGGCCTGCGGAACCCAGGGTGTATTCCTTTTCGATGGTGCAGCAGGGCACGTTCAGCTCGTTTTGCAGCACATGGCTGGCCAGCACCTTTTCATAGCTCCAGAACTCGCAGAACTTCATGCTCTCATAGATGATGCCGTCGGCGTGGAACTCCCGCACCAGGCGCTCCAGCTCCCGGTGCCGCTGGTCGATCTTGTCGCCGGACATGAAGCGGGCGCACTGGTTGGTGTGCAGATAGTGGCGGCACACGGCGTCGAAGGCCGTTTCGCCCGGCCGGATCCCGATCTCCTCCCGGCTGGGGAAGCTGCCGAAGCAGTAGCGGTCCGCCACCACCATAGCGCCGCACATCTCCAGCAGCTTGGTGAAGGCGGGGTCATCGATCTCGCTGCCGGCCAGGACCACCCGGGCCCGGAAGGGGAACTTCGCCTCGGGCATACGGGTGCGCAGCTCCTCCAGCGTCTCCTCCAGATACGGGAGGATCAGGTCGTGGGGACAGACCTGGCTCACCAGCTGGATCACGTGGAACTCGTATCCGGTGATGGGCGGGTCCGGCAGCTTGCGCAGGTCGCCGATCCCGGTGATGACCCGGCACAGGCGGTTGTGCTTTTCCACCGCCGCGCGGATGGCGTCGTCGGACACGTCCACGCCGTAGTGCTCCCGGAGGGCATCCAGCACCTTCAGCTGCAGCTGGGCCTTGTAATAATCCAGGGAGGTCTGGTCCCCCTTCATGGGCGGGTCGATGATGGTCAGGAAGAACCGGTCGTTTTTCACCGGGTGCAGCAGCTGGAAGTGCTCCTCCATGCGCTCCATGGCGGCGCAGCACTCGGCCCCGAACAGCGCGCCCAGATAGTTGTAGCCCCCCTCGATGGCCCGCTCCAGGATGCAGCGGACATAGGGGCAGTTGCGGCCGGTCATGTAGTACGAGGCGATGTCCGGCGAGGCGCTGCGGGGCGCCCGCAGACGGCTGGAGAAGCAGCCCGGCAGGTTCAGCAGCACCTCCGGAATGTAATAGCAGTTATAGCCCAGGGCGATCTGCCCCTGGTCCACCGCCTGCTGCACCAGCTGGTTATTGGCCTGCTGCAGCAGGTCCTCGAAAAAAATCAGATGCTTCAGATCCTTCATAGGCGGCTCCTTCCGCGGGAGGAAAACCTCTCTCTCCGTATTTTGGTTATTTCGGCCGTGTCAAGGCCATTCACGGTTCATACTATACCATTTTTCGACAGAAAATGCAACTGGAAATGTGGGTTCTGCCGAAAGAATCCACAGAATATACAATCCGCAGCCGGTAATTTTTCCCTGCCGGGGACGCAAACAGGAATTGACAATCGCGGCGGGAGAGGGTATCATGGTAGTACATGACCTGGGAACAAAAATTGTGTTTTTGTATATAGAACAGAATCAAGGAGGCAACAACATGATCTCTATGGAAATGCTCCAGGACGCACGCCGGGTGCTGTCCCCCGTTATCAACCAGACCCCCGTGCTGCACGCGCCGGGCCTGGTGCCGGACTGCGACTTTTATCTGAAGGCGGACTGCCTGCAGAAGACGGGGGCCTTCAAGCTGCGGGGCGCGTACTATAAGATCGCCACCCTGTCCGACGAGGAGAAGCGCCGGGGCGTTATCGCCTGCTCCGCAGGCAACCATGCCCAGGGCGTGGGCTTTGCCTCCCGGGATATGAAGATCCCCGCCACCATCTGCATCCCCGCCGCCGCCCCCATTTCCAAGATCCAGGCCACCCGCAGCTATGGGGCCAACGTGGTGCTGGTGGACGGCGTGTATGACGACGCCTATGCCGAGGCCGTGCGCCTGCGGGACGAGCAGGGGCTGACCTTTATCCACCCCTTCGACGACTATCGGGTCATGGCCGGTCAGGGCACCATCGGTCTGGAGATTCTGGAGCAGCTACCGGATGTGGACGTGATCCTGGTGCCCATCGGCGGCGGCGGACTGATCTCGGGCCTGGCCTATGCCGTGAAGCATCTGAAGCCCTCCTGCCAGGTCATCGGCGTACAGGCCGCCGGAGCCGCCAGCATGGTGGACTCCCTGGAGGCCGGGCATATCCTGACCCTGCCCAGCGTCCACACCATTGCCGACGGCATCCAGGTCAAGACCCCCGGGGACCTGACCTTTGAAATGTGCCGCCAGTATGTGGACAAGGTGGTGGCCGTCAGCGAAAACGAGATCGCCGGAGCCATCCTGTCGGTGCTGGAGAAGCAGAAGCTGGTGGCCGAGGGCGCGGGGGCCGTGGGCATCGCCGCCGCCATGTACGGCAAGGTGGACCTGCGGGGCAAGACCGTGTGCGCCCTGCTGTCCGGCGGCAATGTGGACGTGACCATGCTGGAGCGGATCATCACCCGGGGCCTGGCCAAGGCCGGGCGCACCGCCAACTTCGCCACGGTGCTGCCGGATCAGCCCAAGACCCTGGCCACCCTGCTGAACATCATGTCCGACATGGGCGTGAACGTGCTGGAGGTGAACCACGAGCGGGGCAACCTGAAGGCCCCGGTGGGCTCCTGCGTGGTGCACCTGCTGGTGGAGACCCGGGACGCCCTCCATGTGCAGCAGATATATGAGACTCTGCGTGCCCAGGGCTATCCCATTATGGAGCGGTAAAATAAGCGATAAAATCACCCCCTGCGTGCCCGGAAACGAACACGCAGGGGGTGATTTTTGTTTTGTCGGCGGCCGTCACGGCCTTTCATAGCGGTATTCCAGCCCGAAATCCCGGTCATCCGCCTCCCGGTGCAGGTAATCGTATCCCTGCTCCGACACGATCCGGAAGCCGCATTTTTCGTGGGCCCGCAAGGACGCGGCGTTCTTTTTGCCCACGCAGTCGCAGAGCCGGAACGGTCCCTCCGCTTTCATTGCGTCCAGGACCTCCGAAAGGAGCCCGACGCCGTATCCCTGCCGTCTCCGGTCCGGGCGCGTCTCCAGGGCCTCCAGGTAATACGGCCCCTCCGGAATCCTACAGATCCTCAGGGCGCTGACCCACACGCCGTCCTCCTCGAGGACCCAGCAAACGGCCTCTGGCTCCTTGAAGAACTCGTTTTTCAGAAAGTCCAGAAATCCGGACTCCACCATGCGGACGGCCGCCTCCTTGTCCGGCTCCTTCGGGCAGAAAAAGTCCGTGTTTTCCAGGTTGCTTTCGGCGTAGACATCCATCAGCTTTCTCTCGTCCAGCGCCTGACCGTCGGTGATTTTCAGCAGCATCTTTTCTCCTCCTGTTTCCGGCTCTCCCGCCTGTGCGTCATATCTCCCGCTCCATGACAATGTACCGGGCCTCGCCTATGGTCTGGAAACGATTTTTCGTCCAGAAAGCATGGCTCTGGGGATTGCCCTTGTCCACCCCCAGGCGTATTTTTTCGCAGCCGCAGGCGGAAAGATACGCCGCAAGCCCGCTGATGATCTGTGAACCCATGCCCCGGTGCTGATACCGCACGTCGGTCATGAACAGGCCGATGAAGGCGGTGTTTTTTTCGGGATAGCCCAGGATCAGGTCCATAATGGCCGCCAGGGACCCGCCGTCAAAAAAGCCGACGTAATATTTGTCCTCGCGGCTTTTTCCCGGCGGCAGGGCCTCCATGTCGTCCAATATGCTCTCTTTTGTCACAAAGGGCTCATGATACCGGTAAAAAATCCGGTTTTCGCGGCACAGCTCATAGATGGCGTCCACGTCATCCCGGCCCAGCCTCCGCACCTGATAAATTTTTGAAATTTCGGTTATCTCCACGTCAAGCACCCCCGTCGACACTCGTTTCCTCCGGCTTATTCAAACCCCCTGCCGGGGGAATCGGCTACATGGTTTCCAGGCTCACCCAGCACCCGTCCAAATAAGAGCAGCCTGCACAGGAGACGGCAATGGTAATCCAGTCAAATCCGTTCACCCAGTCGTCTATCGTGAACGACTCATTCTCCGATACCTGTTTGTCCAAAAAGTCCTGGAAGTCCTGCTTCCCCAGCGAGTGGATCATCAGGCAGACCTCAAACGCGTCTTGGCCGCATTTCGGGCAGGTATACTTCCGGAGCGGCTGGGTGCGGTCCAGAAAATCCAGCTTGCACACGAACCCGTCCCAGCCGTGCCTGCCGCTGTCCAGCACGGTGATCTCCTTTCCACATTTCCTGCACACCAGCTTTACAAGGCTGCGGTCATTGCTTTCCCACACCTCAAACTGCTCACAGCCGCAGGAGCAGTGTACAGTGCCTGTCACGCTGTGCTCGTTGTTTTTGTCGCCGATCACCGTAAAGAACGGCTGCAAATGCGTCGGAATAGGCAGATCCATCATGATATCCTCCCTGTTTGTGTCAATTTTTTCCCATTTGAATACGGTTTTCTGACTGCCGTCAGTGAAAACATAGGTATCGGCCAGAATCCCCTTGTGCTTCTGGTACAAATCGCCGCCGTTATAATCCTCCACTGCCTTCAGAATGGGCACACGGTCCAGTGCCTTTGCCTGAAGGGTGTCTATCAGCACCAGGGCCGCCAGAACACAGAACACCATCAGCGGGATTTTCACCTTCTTTTTCATACAAACACACTCCTCCATCAAATCCCGTTTTCTGCTTTATTCAAACGCCCCGCCGGGGGAGCGATACGCCGTGTACTGTCCGCGGTGTTATCGGCACAAGAGCCAACTTATCAACATCATTACGCCGCCGACAAGGAAACAGGCAATACTTACCAAATGTCCCAGGTACTGCTTTATGATAATGGCAACAAAATTAAACAGGCCGATTCCGAATACGAAGCCGCCGGCAAACCCAAGCACAATCCATCCGCTTTTTGTCCCATCTACTAACACGCAAAACAGGCATGCGGGCAACAGCAGCGCAACCATGCCCAGCATAACCAGGGCTGGATAACCGATCGGGTGTTTTCGCTTAAACTCCTGGTCAGCTTCCGGTGAAAAGAAATCCGTATAGTTTCGGGGCGGCGTCCAGTTGGACTTCCGCTTCCTTTTTTTCTTCTTGTTCACAGCAGTATTCCTCCTGCATTCTGTTTTCCTGCCCGCCCTTATTCAAACGCGCCGCTGAAGATGAGCGATAAACCGGAACGGGCTTACTTGTCTTTTTCTTCGGAATTGTCCTCTTTTTTCCTGCAAGTAACTTTTGAAACAATAATGCCTGTGCAGGTAACGACCACTATGCAAAGATACATTCCCATACCCAATAGGCAAGCGCTTCCGTAATCCATGCCGTTGAAGAAATTGCCGCAAATATCAGAAAAGAACATTCCTGCAATTGCCAGCACGCATCCAATGGCGAAATAAGTCCATACCTTTTTCATACAATCACACTCCTCCGTCAAATCCCATTTTCTGCTTTATTCAAACGCCCTGTTGAAGATAACCGGCAAACTTGAAGTTGTCAGTCCAAAATCAGGACTCCCGCGCAATCGGACATTTGCGTAAATGAAAGGTCTGGAAAATCTTTTCTCAGTTCCTCAACGACAAAGTAGATTTCATCATTATCCCATGTGTCTCCTGCCTTCAATTTACACTGTTCTAAGTCCTTTCGCGTTTCAAAGGCAACATCGCCGATTATAATTTTACCGTTTTCTTTTAAGTAGTTGCGCAAGTCTAACAGAAAGTCGCGCTTTTGCGCATCCGTTAAATGATGCAGAGAGTATGTCGCAACAATATAATCATAACGAAAGCTACGCAATGGTTCGACAAGCCCTTTTGAAAAGTCCCCCTGATATAAATGCGCATTTGGCATTTTCTCAGACGCCAACGCAATCATTCTTGATGAAAAGTCCTGCCCATAAATGGAACAGCCTCGCTCGTATAGTTTTGTCGTTAATGTACCTGTTCCGAATCCAATATCCAGCACAACGGCATTTTCAGCTCTCATTATGGCCTGAAAAATGAACCCAAGTACCTTTTTATAACCGGCAAAAGGGTATGTGTTTTCCTCATCAGAAATGCCGACAGTTTTGTCATATCCATCAGCCCAAAGGTCGAACCCTTTGTTGTTTAGCATACCTACTTCCTCCTCAACTTCCGATTTGTCCGCCTTATTCAAACGCGCCGCTGACATAGCGGTACTTATCCAGGCTGGAGGCGCCGTTCCAGGTCATGTAGCCGCCGGTGTTGCCGGTTTCGGTCAGGGCCCGGATCTGGGCGGCCACCTCGTCGGGGCCATAGGTGTTATAGGGCTCCCGGATGGCGTTGTAGCACTGGATCCAGGTGCGCACGGCGGCAGGGGAGGGGGTCTCCTGCTGGCGGGCGGCGGCCTTTTCGCCGAAGGTTTTCATGGTCTCATAGGGGTGCTCCCAGGGCAGCCAGCTGCCGGAGGCGGAATAATGATCGGGGTACGGCATGGCGCTGATGGCGTCCACCACGCCGCTGATGGCGGCCCAGTACTGGCCGTAGGCGGTGACGTATTTCTCGGCGCACTCTCCGAACACATCGGCAGACACATACACCCCCGCCTCATGGAGCCGGTCGGCGGCGTACTGCAAAAACCGCTGCACCGCCTGGGCCTTGCTCTCGTCATTGTCGTTGTGATAGTCGATGGTGCCCGCCTCGTCATAGTCCCAGGTGCCGTCGGGGAAGCGGACATAGTCGAACTGAATCTCGTTGAAGCCCATGGTCCGGGCGGCCTCCAGGGCCAGGTCCACCTTATACTGCCACACGTAGCGGTTATACACGCTGGGCCAGTACATGCCGCCGATCTTCAGCGGATTGCCGTCCAGGTCCGCCACCACGCACTCCGGGTGATCCGTGGCCAGGTTGGGATCGTTGAAGGCCGTGATCCGGCCGATGACATAGTAACCGGCGTCCTTCAGCTTCCGCACCGCCGCCTGATAGTCCTCTAAGGTGTTGTAGGCGTCCTCGTAGGCGCTGGGGGAATACTGCTGCATCACCGGGGAGGCGTAGCCAATGGCCCCGCCGTCCATCACGTCCACCACAAAGGCGTTGATGCCGCAGCCGTCGGCCACGGCGATGTATGCCTCCGGATTCCGGATGGCCTCGTTGTTCAGGTACAGGGCCTTCACGGTGCCGGGCATGACGTTGTTCTCGAACTTGGGCTTTTCATAGGCATCATAGTCCAGCCCCGCCGCGTCGCCGCCGCCCCAGCTGTCGCCCCGGTCGGCGTGGAGCCGGGCCATATCCGCGTCATAGGCCGCGGCGGCCTCCTCCTCCGTCAGCCGGACATACCGGGCGGGGATGCAGCCCCCCTCCGCCTGGTAATAGGCCACGCTGCCGTCCTCCGCCAGTCCCCGGTAGCCGGTAACGGTCAGGGCCTGGCCCCGGAGCACCAGGGGGCCGGTGGGGTTCCCGTCCCCGTCCGTCAGGTTCTGGGCCCGGCGGACATACACCGTCTCCAGCGTCACCACGGCGTTGACGTCGCTGGTGAGGTTGGCCCGGTCCAGCCAGCCGAAGCTGCCGTCCTCCCGGGGCACCCGAACCTGGTCCGGGTGATTTTCGTCGGCCTCCTCCACCACATAGTTCACCTGACTGCCCCGGATCAGCTGCTCCAGAACGGCGCCCTCCTCATCGTACAGGGGGGCCGTTTCCGACGCCGAGGCGATATAGCCCGCCGCCGTCTCCAGGGGCTTTGCCTGCTGCCGGGTGAAGTGCCACACCAGGGCGGCAATGGTGGCCAGGCACACCAGGGCCAGGACCACGCCGGGCCACTTGGGGCGGCGCTGCTTCCGGCTGCGCCGGGGCCGGGGGGTGTATTCCGGCTCTGTTTCCGGGGCCCAATCGGGGGCCCATTCGCCGGTCTGCTGCTGATTCACGGACATAGGGGAAATACCTCACTTTTTGGATTTTCCCCCATTATACCGTATTTTTCGCCGGATGGCTACCCTTTTGTTTCCGTCCCGGCCTGTCCCGCCGAAAAATCGGGACAAAACCCGGCAAAAGCGGGACAAACCGCCGGTGATGCGGACGGAAATGTGAATTTTTTTCGCTCCCCTTGCAATTTTGAAAAAATAGGCTATGATATAGGAGAAAGAATATGTCCCGCCCGGCGGGAGAAGAAAAGAAGGTACTGTTATGACAAAAATTGACATCGTGTCCGGTTTCCTGGGCGCAGGTAAGACCACCCTCATCAAGAAGATGGTGAAGGAGGCATATCAGGGCGAGAAGCTGGTGCTGATCGAAAACGAGTTCGGCGAGATCAGCATCGACGGCGGCTTTCTGAAGGACGCCGGTATCCAGATCTCCGAAATGTCCTCGGGCTGCATCTGCTGCTCCCTGGTGGGCGACTTCGGCAAGGCCCTGCGGGAGGTGAAGGAGCAGTTCCAGCCGGACCGCATCCTCATCGAGCCCTCCGGCGTGGGCAAGCTCAGCGACGTCATCGTGGCGGTGGAGAACACCGTGGCGGATATTCCGGATATGAAGCTGAACTCCTTTGTCACCGTGGCCGACGCCGGCAAGGTGAAGGTGTATATGAAGAACTTCGGCGAGTTCTATAACAACCAGATCGAGTCCGCCGGCACCATCATCCTGTCCCGGACCCAGAAGCTGACCCAGGAGAAGCTGGAGGCCGCCGCGGCCCTGCTGCGGGAGAAGAACCCCACCGCCGCCATCCTGACCACCCCCTGGGACCAGCTGGACGGTCAGGCCATTCTGGCCGCCGTGGAGAAGGTGTCCCTGGCCGACGAGCTGCTGGAGAAGATGCGGGCCGAGCACGAGGCCGAGGAGGCCGAGCACCATCACCATCATCATGACCACGACGAGCATGACGAGGATGCGCATGAGCATCACCATCATCACGATCATGACGAGGATGAGGACGAGCACGAGCACCATCATCACGACCATGATCATGAGCATGACCATGACCACGACGAGCACGAGCATCACCACCATCATCACGGCGAGGGCGAGTGCGACGATCCGGAGTGCGCCTGCCACCACCATCACCACCACGCCGACGAGGTGTTCACCAGCTGGGGCGCGGAGACCCCCAAGCAGTTCACCCAGGCGGATATCGACCGCATTCTGACGGCCCTGGATTCCGGCGACTACGGCGCCATCCTGCGGGCCAAGGGCATCGTGCCCGCCGCCGACGGCCAGTGGCTGCACTTTGACTATGTGCCCCAGGAGCACGAGGTGCGCTATGGCGCCGCCGACTACACCGGCCGCCTGTGCGTCATCGGCTCCCAGCTGAAGGAGGACGGCCTGAAGACCCTGTTCGGCCTGTAAGGAGACGCCTATGGACATTCCTGTATATCTCATCACCGGTTTTCTGGACGCCGGAAAAACCGACTTCATCAACGACATCCTGAAGGACGGCTTCGCCGCCGAGGACCGGACGCTGCTGCTGTGCTGCGAGGAGGGGGAGACGGAGTACGACCCCAAATCCCTGTTCAACGTCTTTACCTACACCGTGGACGATCCTGCCCAGCTGACGCCGGAGTTCTTCAAGAAGCTGGAAAAGCAGTACCGCCCCAAGCAGGTAATTATTGAGTTCAACGGTATGTGGAGCTTCGAGCCCCTGTACCGGGAGGGCCTGCCCGCCAACTGGATCCTGTATCAGATCATGTGCCTGGTGGACGCCACCACCTTTGAGCCGTATCTGCGGAACATGGGCCAGCTGATGATGGAAAAAATTCTCAACGCGGACATGATCATCTTCAACCGCTGCAACGAGGAGCTGCGCAAGGCCCTGCGGGGCCGGAACCTGCGGATGGTGAACCGCCGGGCGGACATCTATCTGGAGAACACCGACGGCACCAGCGAGGACTACGTCACCGAGGACATGGCCCCCTTTGACCTGTCCGGCGGCCACCTGGACGTGCCGGACAACGACTACGGCATCTGGTACGTGGACATGATGGACAACCCCCAGCGCTACGACGGCGTCACCGTGCGGTATAAGGCGCTGATGTGCCACTCCAAGAAGTTCCCGGGGATCCACTGCCCCGGCCGCTTCGCCATGGTGTGCTGCAACAACGACATGCAGTTCCTGGCCCTGGTGTGCAAGGGGGAGGGACTGGAGAAGTTCAAGAACCGCCAGTGGGTGGAGATCGAGGCCACCGTGAAGAAGGAGAAATGCCAGGCCTACGACGGCGAGGGCCCGGTGCTGTACGTCACCGATGTGAAGCCCTGCCAGAAGCCGGACCCGGAGAACGTCAGCTTCTGATACAGAGCGTAATATGTGACGCGGGTCATAACGATCCGTATACGTTCAGGCAGAAAACATATCAAATAAATCATCCCCGGAGGGGCGCGGCCGCGCCCCTCCGGGGATGATTTATTTCCGTTATTCCTGGTCCAGGACCAGCTCCATGGTGTCCTGGGCGATCATCAGCTCCTCGTTGGTGGGAACCACCATCACGGTGACGGGGGCGCCGTCCCGGGAGATGATCTGCTCCTTGCCCCGGCAGCGGTTCTTCTCCGGGTCGCAGGTGATGCCCATGAACTCCAGACCCTGGAGGATGTGGGCACGGGTCTCGGCGGAGTTTTCGCCCACGCCGGCGGTGAACACCACCACGTCCACGCCGCCCATGGCGGCGGCATACTCGGCGATCATCTTGCGGACCCGGTACTCGAAGATCTCCAGGGCTACGGTGGCCCGGTGATGGTCCTTCTCCGCCGCCTGCTCCAGATCCCGGAAGTCGGAGGACACGCCGGACAGGCCCAGCATACCGGACTTCTTATTCAGCAGGTTCACGGCCTCGGAAATGGTCATGTCGTACTTGTTGGCAATGAACTCCACCACGCCCACGTCCATGTCACCGGCCCGGGTGCCCATGGGCAGGCCCGCCAGCGGCGTCAGGCCCATGGAGGTATCCACGCAGCGGCCGCCGTCGATGGCGGCCAGGGAGGAGCCGTTGCCCAGGTGGCAGGACACCACCTTCAGCTCCGCCGGGTCACGGCCCAGGATCTCCGCCGCCCGCAGGGACACATAGCGGTGAGAGGTGCCGTGGAAGCCGTAGCGCCGGATCTTGTCGTTTTCATAGTACTCATAGGGGATGGAGTACAGATACGCATGCTCGGGCATGGTCTGGTGGAAGGCCGTGTCGAACACCGCCGCCTGGGGCACGTCGTGGCCCAGCACCGCCCGGCAGGCCTCGATGCCGATGATGTTGGCGGGGTTATGCAGAGGCGCCAGGGGGGTGCAGTCCTCCACTGCCTGCATCACCTGGTCGGTGATGAGGACGGAGCTGGCGAAGCTCTCGCCGCCGTGGACCACCCGGTGACCCACCGCGTCGATCTCCTTCATGGAGGAGATGACACCGTTGTCCGGGTCCACCAGGGCGGACAGCACCGCCTGGATGGCCTCGGAATGGGTGGGCATGGGGACGTCCGCCGCCGATACGGCGGCCTTGCCCTCCACCTGGGGCTTATAGCTGAATTTTCCGTCAATGCCGATGCGCTCGCACAGGCCTTTGGCCAGCAGATGGCCGGTTTCCGGGTCCAGCAGCTGATACTTCAGGGATGAGCTGCCGGCATTGATGACTAATACTTTCATGAAAGACCTCCTTGATTTTTGGTCCCACATTACATGCTGCAGGTTCCTTCTTCTCTATCTCGCAGAATATTGTATCGAAAAGACGGCGGCTTGGCAACCTTTTTTGGAAATAACTGGAAGCAAAATGAAAAAATAGCGGTCAAGGTTTTAACAATGTCAGGTATAGGAAACGGCTGTATTTCATAGGCGGACAAATATGTGAAAATCCTGGCAAACGGGTGAGTCCGCTTGTCAGAATTTTCACGGAGTATACGCCTGTCAGGCGGAAAGCGGGGGACGGAAGCCCCAAAAAGGCTGTCCGTTACAGGGGGACAGAGGGGAAGCGCTTTCCCGGAAAACGGGGTGAAAAAAGCCCCGGCAGCGGCGCTGCCGGGGCTTCCATATTCTGGAAATTATTGCAGGATGCGGGCTGCGGATTCCTCGGCGAACTGCTTGCTGTAGAGATCGTGGTAATAGCCATGGCGGCGTAGCAGCTCCTGATGGGTGCCCTGCTCCACGATGCGGCCGTCCCGGACCACCAGGATCATGTCCGCCTTGCGGATGGTGGAGAGCCGGTGGGCGATCAGGAAGGAGGTGCGGTCCTGGAGCAGGTGGTCGATGGCCTGCTGGATCAGCTGCTCGGTCTGGGTGTCGATGGAGGAGGTAGCCTCGTCCAGGACGAAGATGCGGGGGTCCGCCAGCACGGCCCGGGCAAAGGAGATCAGCTGCTTTTCGCCGGTGGAGAGCCGTCCGCCGCCCTCGCCCACGTCGCTGTCCCAGCCCTTTTCCAGCTTGGCCACCACCGTGTCGGCGGACACGGCCCGGGCGGCGGCCTCCACCTGCTCATCGGTGGCGTCCAGCTTCCCGTAGCGGATGTTCTCCCGGACGGAGCCGGAGAACAGGTGGGGGTCCTGGAGCACATAGCCGATGCTGCTGTGAAGCCACAGCTGGCTGCGTTGGCGGTAGTCCACGCCGTCAATGAGGATCTGGCCCTCCGTGGGCTCAAAGAAGCGGCAGGCCAGGTTCACCAGGGTGCTCTTACCCGCGCCGGTTTCGCCCACAATGGCCACGGTGGACCCCTGGGGAATGTGCAGGGAGAAGTGCTCCAGCACGTTGCCGCCGCCGTCGGGATAGCGGAAGGTCACGTCCCGGAACTCGATCTCGCCCCGGATGGGCTCCCAGTTCTCCCGCTTGGGGTGGAAGGCGTCGCCGTACTTTTCGATGACCTCCGGGGCGTCCTGAATCTGGGGAGTCTTGTCCATCAGGTCCATGACCCGCTCGATGGACGCCTGGAGGGAGATAAACTCGGCGATGTTGGCGGCGGTCATCTGGATGGGCTCGAAAATGCCCACGGCGTAGGTGGTGAAGGTGGAGAGGGTGGCCAGCTCCAGCAGGTGGTCGGAGACCATATAGCCGCCCCGCAGCAGCACAATGGCCACGGCCATGGTGCTGGCAAACAGCACCAGCGGGATATACACCGCGTTGAGCCGGGCCGCGCCGATGCCGGCGTCGTGCATCTGGCGGGTCAGGTCCCGGAAGGCGGCCACGGTCTGCTCCTCGGTGCCCAGGGTCTTGGTGGTTTTGGCGCCGGTGATACCCTCGTTGAAGGAGCCGGTGATGCGGGAGTTCAGCTTCCGGACCTTCCGGTTCCAGCGGAGGATGCGGTTCTGGAAATATCCGGTGAGCACCGCCATCACCGGAACGATGACGATGACCACCAGGGCCAGCCGCCAGTTCAGGGCCAGCATGGCCGCAAAGGTGCCCAGCACATAGAACAGGGCCCAGAGGATATCCGTCATGTTCCAGGCGATCATACTGGCGATGCGGTTTGTATCGCTCATGACCCGGGTCAGCAGATAACCCACGGGGGTTACGTTATAGAAGGAGAAGGACAGGGTCTGGAGATGGTGGAACAGGGAGCGGCGCATATCCCGGCCCATGTTCATCTCGATGGTCATGGAGTTGCGGGCGAAAGCCACCACGGACAGGGCCTGCAGGACGATCACCAGCAGATACGCCAGGGAGAAGGGTACGATGCCCCGGAGGGAATCCGCCTGGATGAAGTTGCGGATGGCGTAGCGTTGGAACAGGGGAATGGCCACGTCCACCAGGGCGCACAGGCCGTTGAACACCAGCATCCCCACAAAGTCCCGGCGGAAGGGCCGCACAAAGGGGGTCAGCCTTTTCCAGATGCTCCAGTCAAAGGATTTTGTATAATCTTTCTCGTCGAAGGCAGCCATCAGGCGTTCCCTCCTTCCTCCACCAGCGCGCGGTCATCGCTGCGCATCTGGATGTCGTAAATATCCCGGTAAATGCCGGGGCGGTCAATCAGCTCCCGGTGGGCGCCCAGGGCGGACACCCGGCCGCCGTCCAGCACCAGAATGCGGTCGGCCTGCATCAGGGTGGTGACCCGGTGGGAGATCAGCAGCACCGTGGCGCTGTGCAGGGTGTCCCGCAGGGCGGCGCGGATCCTGGCGTCGGTTTCGGCGTCCACGGCGGACAGGGAGTCGTCAAACACCATAATGGGGGCCTGCTGCATCAGCATCCGGGCGATGGCCACCCGCTGCTTCTGGCCGCCGGACAGGGTGACGCCCCGCTCGCCCACCACGGTATCGTACCCCTGGGGGAAGGCGGAGATGGCCTCGTCCACGCAGGCCACGGCGGCGGCCCGGCGCATGGCCTCGTCCCCGGCGTCCGGCCGCACGGCGCAGATGTTTTCTCCCACGGTCTGGGAGAACAGGAAGGGCTCCTGGAGCACCAGGCCGATCTGGCGGCGCAGGGACTCCCGCTTCATGCGGCGGATGTCCACCCCGCCGATGGTGATGGAGCCGCCGCCCTCCGGCAGGTCATACAGCCGGTCCAGCAGGTGCACCAGGGTGCTCTTGCCGGAGCCGGTGCCCCCCAGAATGGCGAAGGTCTCCCCTTGGTGAATGGTAAAGGACACGTCCTCCAGCACCGGCTGGCCGTCGTAGGCAAAGCTGACGTGGTCAAAGACGATGTCGCCGTTTACGGCGTCCACGGCGTCGGGCAGGTCCCGCTCCTCCCGGGCGTTGAGGATATAGCCCACCCGGTCCATGGACACCCCGGCCTTGCTCATATCGGACAGCACCCGGCCCAGGGAACGGACGGGCCAGGCCAGGGCCTCGTTATAGGTGACGAAGGCCACAAAGGAGCCCAGGGTCATCCGCCCGGCCACGCATTCGCAGGCGCCGGCCACCACGATGACCATCACCTGCAGGCAGGTCAGCAGGGTGCCGGAGGCCCAGTATACGGACAGGAGCTTTCCCAGCCGGATCCACAGCTGGGAGAAGCGCTGGTTTTTCCCGTTGAACTTCTCCTCCTCATACCGCTCCCGGCCGAAGGCCCGGACCACCCGGACGGCGGTGAGGTTCTCCTGGGCGCAGGTGGTCAGGTCGCCCTCCGCCTCGTCGGCGGCCTGGAACCGGCCGGAGATCTTCTTGTAGAACACACCGGAGGACAGGCCCACAATGGGGATGAACAGCGCCGAGATCAGGGACAGGCGCAGGTTCATGGTGAACATGATGCACAGGTACAGCACGATCAGGAACACCGTGCGCACCACCTCCACCAGCTGGTTGCACACGAACTGGCGGATGACGTCCACGTCGGAGGTGCAGCGCTGGATGATATCGCCGGTGGGGTTATTTTTGTGCCAGGCAAAGGGCAGATACTGAATGTGGCGGTACAGATCGTCCCGGATGCCCTTGACGTAGCTCTCGGAGCCCCGGGCCAGCTGGAGCCGCTGGCCATAGTTGCACACGCCCCGCAGCAGGGCCGTCAGCAGGACGGCGGCAGCGGCCCACCACAGGGCCCGCAGGGGCTGGGCCTCCAGGGCCGCCCAGTTCAGCCAGGACATCAGGAATCCGGGCAGCTGGGGCGTTTCGGGCCCCAGGATGGAGTCCACGGTCAGGCGGATGATCTGGGGCGTCAGGGCGTTGAACGCCATGGCCAGGCACGCGCACAGCAGCGCCGCCGCAAAGTGCCCCCAGCAGGGGCGCAGATATTTCCCGATGAGAGACAGCTTCTCCCGCCGGGATAATTTTCGGGTGGTTTCCATGAAGGCAAAAACACTTCCTCTCTCATTCTTCTCTCTTTTCCAAATTCCGGGCACGAAAAAAACGCCCTCCTTCCGAGGACGCCGACACAGCCGCAAGGGGCCCGCCCTATCTTACGGCAGGCTCGTTACAGGCGCACAAGGGTCCCCGACACGACAAAAGCGTTATAAAACAGCATATCGGACACCACCTTTCTTATCAGATGGGTTCAGTATACACGGGCAGGAAACATTTGTCAAGCCGATTTGTCCGCCGGGTAAAAACCCGGAGGATTTTTCAAAATGTTGTGGCGCGGGAGGCGAAAATATAGTATACTAAAGCCATGACAACCTGAGGTTGCGCAAAAATTTCCGGGTTTTCCCCGGGTGCAAACGGAGGTTGGTAGACAAAGCGGCCCGTTTCCGGTAGGATGGGGCCAGTGAGAAACGGAGGGACGCAGGCCATGGCCTTTGGAGAACGGTTACAGGAGGTACGCCGCCGGGCGGGACTGACCCAGGAGCAGTTCGCGGCGGAGCTGAAGGTATCCCGGCAGGCGGTGAGCAAATGGGAGTCCTGCCGGGGATATCCGGAGATCGAGAAGATCCTCTATATCTGCAACCGGTATCAGGTGTCCCTGGATGAGCTGTTTTCCCAGGAGGTGCCCCGGGAGGCCCCTGTGCAGGACGCACCCAAGGCCCCGCTGCCGGAGAAAACCCTGAAAACATCCCTGTCCGCGTTTTTCGCCAATCTGGCCCCCCGGGAGAAGTGGCTGGGCATCGGCGCAGTGGCCGTGACCCTGGCTCTGGCCCTGGTGCTGGGGCTGTGTCTGAAAGGAGGAAGCACCGATATGATGACGCTGATCTGGATCGCCGCCATGGTGATCTTCGGCGTGGTGGAGGCCATCACCGTGGGGCTGACGTCCATCTGGTTCGTAGTCGGCTCCGTGGCGGGGCTGATTGCCGCCATCTGCGGCGGTCCCATCTGGCTGCAGCTGGCCCTGTTCTTCGTGGTGTCCATCGTGTGCCTGGCGGCCACCCGGCCCCTGGTGAAGAAGCTGCTGCGCAAGGACGTTACCGCCACCAATGCCGACCGCGTGCTGGGCCAGACCGCCCGGGTCACCGAGAGCATCGACAACGCCGTGCCCACCGGGGCGGTGTATGTGGGCGGCATGACCTGGACCGCCCGCAGCGAAAGCGGCCAGCCCATCCCCCGCAACGCGCAGGTGAAGATCGTCCGCATGGAGGGCGTGCGCCTGTTCGTGGAACCCGTGTAAGTCCGTAAAAACTACTTATATTAAAAACAGGAGGAAAATCACATGCCAAGCAACATCTCTATCCCCGGCGCAGTAGCCATCGCCATTCTGGTGGTGCTGGTGCTGATCGTTATCGTCCGGAACATCTATGTGGTGCAGCAGTCCAAGGCCTATGTGGTGGAGCGGCTGGGCGCTTTCCACTCCGTGTGGGGCGTGGGCCTGCATCTGAAGGTCCCGTTCATCGAGCGGGTGGTGAAGAAGGTCAGCCTGAAGGAGCAGGTGGCGGACTTCGACCCCCAGCCGGTGATCACCAAGGACAACGTCACCATGCAGATCGACACCGTGATCTATTTCCAGATCACCGACCCCAAGCTGTATACCTACGGCGTGGAGTATCCCATGAACGCCATTGAGAACCTCACCGCCACCACCCTGCGCAACATCATCGGCGAGATGGAGCTGGACCAGAGCCTGACCTCCCGCGACACCATCAACGCCAAGATGCGGGCCATCCTGGACGAGGCCACGGACCCCTGGGGCATCAAGGTCAACCGGGTGGAGCTGAAGAACATCCTGCCGCCCCGGGAGATTCAGAACGCCATGGAGAAGCAGATGAAGGCCGAGCGGGAACGCCGGGAGTCCATCCTGCAGGCCGAGGGCGAAAAGGCCAGCAAGATCCTGGTGGCCGAAGGCGAGAAGCAGTCCGCCATTCTGAAGGCCGACGCCGCCAAGCAGGCCCGGATCATGGCCGCCGAGGCCGAGGCCACCTCCATCATGAAGGTGCAGCAGGCCCTGGCCGACGCCATGCGGATGCTCAACGAAAACGCCCCCAACGACCAGGTCATCAAGCTCAAGAGCCTGGAGGCCCTGCAGAAAATGGCCGACGGCAAGGCCACCAAGATCATCATCCCCAGCGAAATCCAGGGTCTGGCGGGCCTGGCGGCCAGCGCCAAGACGCTGCTGGAGAGCGATCCTCCCCAGGAGTAAAAATCTTTCGGGAAAATTTTACCGTTTGTTGCAATTGCAACTTATAGAACGACTCCATCCGTGTTATACTGCATTCAGTCAATGAGGGAGCCAGCGGTTCCCAAAACCAATAAATGCTGAATAAAATGGAGGAAATTTACTATGAAAAAGTGGGTCTGTCCTGTTTGCGGTTACGTTCATGAAGGCGAGAATCCCCCGGCCGAGTGCCCGGTGTGCCACGTCAGCGGTGAGAAGTTCACCCTGCAGGCCGAGGAGAAGACCTGGGCTGCCGAGCACGTGGTAGGCGTGGGCAAGGTCTTTGGCGAGGACGTTCCCGCCGAGGTCCGCGAGGAGATCATCGCCGGTCTGCGCGCCAACTTCGAGGGCGAGTGCAGCGAGGTGGGTATGTACCTGGCCATGGCCCGTGTGGCCCATCGCGAGGGCTATCCCGAGATCGGCATGTACTGGGAGAAGGCCGGCCTGGAGGAGGCCGAGCACGCCGCCAAGTTCGCCGAGCTGCTGGGCGAGGTAGTCACCGATTCCACCAAGAAGAACCTGCAGATGCGCGTGGACGCCGAGAACGGCGCTACCGCCGGTAAGTTCGAGCTGGCCAAGCTGGCCAAGAAGTACAACCTGGACGCCATCCACGACACCGTCCACGAGATGGCCCGGGACGAGGCGAGACACGGCAAGGCCTTTGAGGGCCTGCTGAACCGGTACTTCGGGAAGTAAGGAATCGCTCTCTTGCCGCTGACGGACTTTACCGTCGACTCTTGACAACATCAGAACAAGCAAGCCGCCGGGAAACCGGCGGCTTGCTGTTTTATGCGGTTTTATGCGGCTGTCTGACAGCGGAGGTCAGAACCACAGGCCCCAGGCCAGGAAGCCCAGGCAGGCCACCACGCCGGTGAACAGCAGAACGATGACCAGATAGCCCATGATGTCACGGGCAGACAGCTTGGCAATACCCAGAGCAGGCAGGGCCCAGAAGGGCTGGATCATGTTGGTCCACTGGTCGCCCCAGGCAATGGCCATGGCGGTGCGCCCGGCGTCGATGTTCATCGCCGCACCGGCGGGCATCATGATGGGACCCTGAACGGCCCACTGGCCGCCGCCGGAGGGAACGAAGAAGTTCACGATACCGGCCGCCAGGAAGGACAGCATGGGGAAGGTGACGTTGTTGGAGATGTTGACGAAGAACTGGGAGATGACGCTGGCCAGAGACACGTCCTGGTCGTTGGCAGCCACCATCATGCCCATAATACCGGCATAGAAGGGGAACTGCAGCAGGATACCGGCGGCGCCGGCAGCAGCCTCGCCGATGGCGTCCACATAGCGGCGCAGGTCGCCGTGCAGCAGGATGCCCAGGAACAGGAAGATCATGTTCACGATGTTCAGGCCCAGGGTGAAGCCGTTCTGGACGAAGTAGTAAACGATGTAGGCAAACCCGGCCACCACCAGGATCACCCACAGGATCTTGGAGTGCTCGATGCGGTCAGCGGGGGTCTTGATCTCGTAGGTCTTGTCCTCCTCATCCTGCAGCAGGGTGGGGTCGATGCAGACGGTGTGGGCCTTGTCGGGATGCATGGCGTAGTTGATGAAGGGCATGGCGAGCAGGACCACGACGCACATGATGATGTTCACGGGGTGGAACACGGTGGCGGTGATGGGGGCCTGATAGGTCACCTCACCGAAGGCCTTGCCGGCCACCAGGTCCAGGGGGATGGAGCCGGACAGACCCGCGTGCCAGATCACGAAGCCGGAGTAGGCGGAGGCAATCAGCAGGGGATAGTCCACGGTGGGGACCCGGCGGACCACTTCCTTGGCCAGCAGAGCGCCCACCACCAGGCCGAAGCCCCAGTTCAGCCAGCAGCAGATGGTGGAGACCATGGTGGTGATCACGATGGCCTGCATATTGTTGTGGCACAGACCCGCCACAGCCCGCAGGGCCTTTTTGCAGGGTTTGGCGGAAGCCATGGCGGAGCCGAATACCAGCACCAGGGCCATCTGCATGGAGAAGCTCAGCAGACCCCAGAAGCCTTTTGCGTCGCCCCAGGCGTTGAGCACCTGCAGCGGCCCCATCTTTGTGGCGCACATGGAGCCGATGAAAACGATGATGCTCAGGATGATGGCGAACAGGAAGGCATCCGGCAGCCAGCGATTGACCACGCGGACGCAGCCGTTTGTGAATTTCTTGAACACAGACTCACTCTCCTTAATTTGGGGGCGCGGCGCACCGCGCTGTTATTTTCCCGGCCCGCCGTCCTATACGCAGCGGGCCCGTCTGTGTTAATTCTATAACAGTCACAGAATGTTTACAATTGCCAAATCGCCGAATTATTAACGAACATTTTGTGAAGTGTTACAGATTTCTTGGCTCTTTTATAAACTGCGCTAAAATATCGCAGAAACGCATAAAGAATCAATAAAATGTGGGAGGTTTCGCGTTAAGGCTTTGTGCGGATTTACCGAACGGCAGAGCAATAAAAACGGACGAGGTTCTCCACTGCGGCGGACAGATTTTCCCGGCAGGAAACCCGCACTTGCTCAAAGGGCAGGGGCAGAGGATTGATGGGGAAGGCGGCGGTGAGGCCCAGCTCATAGGCCCGGGGCAGGACGGAGACGTCCACCGCCCCGGCCAGGGCCGCGCAGGGAACTCCCAGCTCCCGGGCCCGCCGGGCCACGCCGATGACAGCCTTGCCGCCCAGGCTCTGGCTGTCCAGCCTGCCCTCGCCGGTTATGATCAGGTCCGCGTCCGCCGCCAGACGGGGAAAATCCGCCGCGTCCAGCAGCATCTCCACCCCCGGCCGCAGCCGGGCGTTCAGAAGGGCCGCCGCTCCCGCGCCGAAGCCGCCTGCCGCGCCGCCGCCGGGCATATCCAGCACGTCCCGTCCCGTGTCCCGGCGCAGCACCGCCGCCAGATGGGCCAGGCCCGCGTCCAGCAGACGCACCATGTCCGGGTCCGCCCCCTTCTGGGGGCCGAACACGGCGGCAGCGCCCCGGGGACCGCACAGGGGGTTGTCCACGTCGCACAGCACCGTCACCGGCGGCAGAGGCTCCAGGTTTTCGGCGGAAATGCGGTGAATATCCCCCAGTGTGCCGCCGGTGGGGACAAAGGTCCGGCCCCGGCTGTCGTAAAATTCCACGCCCAGGGCAGCGGCGGCTCCGCAGCCGCCGTCGTTGGTGGCGCTGCCGCCCAGGCCCAGCAGCAGACGCCGGGCCCCGCGGCGGGCGGCGTGCAGCAGCAGCTGGCCCACGCCGTAGGTGGTGGCGTCCGCCGGGTGCAGGTCCGTTCCGGCCAGAGGCAGCCCCGCAGCGGCGGCCAGCTCCACAACGGCGGTGCCGTCGGGCAGCAGGCCGTAAAACCCCGGCGCCGTGCCGCCATAGGGGCCTGTGCAGGGGCAGTCGATCCTCCGGCCGCCGCAGGCCGCCAGAAATGCCTCCACCGTGCCCTCGCCGCCGTCGGCCAGGGGGATGGAGAGCACCTGTGCCCCGGGGTCAGCCCGCCCGATGGCCTCCCGGGCCACGGCGCAGAAGTCCCGGGCGGACAGGGTGCCCTTGAAGGAATCAGGGATGAGAACATACTTGTGCATACGGCACCTCCCGCGCAATTTGCTGTCCATAGGATACTCCATCGGGGGGAAAATAACAAGAGGGCGCGGCCCAGCCGCGCCCTCTTGGGGTAAAATTCGATTGCGGACCGCTTACCGGGTCAGGAAGAACATCAGGGCGAACAGGATGCTGATGATCCAGGTGCCCACGTTGATATCCTTGATCCTGCCGGTGAAGATCTTCACGAAAACGTAGGAGATCAGGCCGAAGGCAATACCGTAGGAAATGTTGTAGGTCAGGGGCATGAAGGCCACGGTGACAAAGCCGGTGACGGCGGCAGCGGGATCGTCCCAGTTGATGTTGCGGACGTTGGACATCATCAGAACGCCCACATAGATCAGGGCCGCAGCGCAGGCATAGGTGGGGATCAGCTGGGCCACGGGGGACAGGAACATGGCGATGAAGAACATCACGGCCGTGGCCATGGAGGCCAGACCCGTGCGGCCGCCCTCGGCCACACCGGCGGAGGACTCCACGAAGGTGGTGACGGTGGAGGTGCCGCAGACGGCGCCGGCGCAGGTGGCGCAGGCGTCGGCCAGCATAGCGCGGTCCATGTTGGGGATGTTGCCGTCCTTATCCAGCATATTGCCGGCGGAGCAGGCGCCGTACAGGGTGCCCAGGGTGTCGAACATATCCACCATGCAGAAGGCCAGCATCGTGGTCAGCAGCATCACCACGAAAGCGCCGGTGCCGTTGGCGGCAATGAAGGCAGAGAAGTCAAAGCCGGACTTGAACACCGCGGCGAAGGCCTGGGTGCCGAAATCGCGGAAAGCGCCGAAGAAGTCGGAGGTCAGGTTGGGAGCCACGGCGGAGGCATAGAAGCCGGGAACGGTGATCAGGCCGATGGCATAGTACAGCACGGCAGCGCCCAGAATGCCCCACAGCACAGCGCCGCGGACCTTCTTCTTGCTCATGGCGCCGATGGCGAACACGGCGATCAGGGTGATGAGCATGGGGAAGATGGTGGCCCAGGTCTGCTCGCCGGTGAACACGTTGAAGGAGTGCAGATTCACGCAGGTAGAGGCGTCGTTGACCACGATGCCGGCGTTCTGCAGGCCGATGAAGGCGATGAACAGGCCGATACCGGCGGAGATGGCCACCTTGACCTCGTGGGGAATGGAGTCGAAGATGATCTTGCGCAGACCGGTAACGGTCAGCAGCACGAAGATGATGCCGTCGAACAGCACCAGCACCAGGGCGTTGGCATAGCTCAGGCCCAGGCCCACACACACGGTGTAGACGAAATAGGCGTTCAGGCCCATGCCGGAGGCCTGCGCCAGCGGCAGGTTGGACAGCAGGCCGATGAGCAGGGTGCCCACCACGGCGGAAATGGCGGTGGCCACGTAAATGGCCCCGTAGCTGACGCCCAGCACATCTGTGCCGTCGCCAAAGGGGTTCGAGAACATACCGGCGTTGACCATCAGAATGTAAGCCATAGCCATGAAGGTGGTGATACCGGCCATGATCTCCGTCCGGATGGTGGAGCCCTTTTCGGTTACATGGAAGAAACGATCCATAAACTCTCTCCTTTTCTGAATTGTTTTCCTCTGCGCCTTCCGGGCGCAACAGCTTTATTCTACCATTCCGACGCCCTGCGCGCAAGCCCTGTCTCGACAAAAAGCGCCCATTTTTGCGGAATTTGTGACTCTTGCCGGGAACGTGGGTGGTTTTTTGTGCAAACGGCAAAAGGCGCTGCCCCCGGCAGCGCCTTTTTTGACTTATCCATAATACGCCATCAGCATATCCACCACGGTGCCGTAGCTCTGGGTCCCCCGTGACTCGCCGCTGCTTTTCAGGAAGGAGTCATACACCTTCTGGGCCGCGTCGTTCACCGGACCCTCAAATTCCGCCCAATAGGCGGAGTTGTCCCGCAGGTCCGCCACCACCGTGTCCGGCAGCAGCACCCGCACCTGCTTCCAGGCCTCCTGATCCGCCCGGTACAGGGCGTTGGAGAGGTAGGTGAACCCCATCAGCCACCCGGAGTAGCGATACGCCGGGCTCTGCGCCGTGGTGGAGGCGGCAATGGCGATGAAATTGCACTCCTGCTCCGAGGCGATGCCCCGCTGATGGGCCATCTCATGGGCAATGGTGCTGGGCAGATAGCAGGCGGGGCTGTCGATGTTCAGGTTGGCCTCCCCGGTAAAGGGGAAGTAAAACCCCGTGAAGTCCATGGCGCTGAGGGCCGTGGAAAACCGCACCCCCTTGGGCACCCGGTCCTCCATCCGCAGGCAGGGAAACGCGTCATATATCCCGTCGAACACCTCCATGCTGTGGGCGAAGATGTCCGCCCGGCTTTCGGCAAAGAGGCCGTTTTCGTCCCGCTTTACCTGATCGGCGCAGCCGGCCAGCTGCCGGGCGAAATACTCCGTCAGCCGGGCCAGCTCCTCCGGGGTGGACTCCCGGGCATACACGCCGGACTGCTCCTGGAAGGACTCGGCATAGTAGTTGACGCCCCACAGCAGGCTGAACCCGGCGTATACCGTCAGCACGATGCACACGGCGGTCAGGGCGAACCGGTACACGATCCGCCCCCGGCGGCCCTTTTCCGTGATCAGCCGCCGGACGGTGGTGCCCAGCCACAGCAGGATAACTCCCGCCGCCGTGGCATACAGCAGCTCTGCCACGGAGAAGTCCGCCCGGTAGCACACCGCCGCCACCGCCCGCTCCAGGGGCATGATGATCCCCCGGCTGAACCGGGTCATCAGCCCCGGCACCGTCCGCAGGGCAAAGTACAGGGCCAGCACCCCGCACACCGACAGAAGCCAGATGTGCAGCCCCCGGTGCCGCCGGAAAAATGCCCTCACAGCTCCAGCGGGCGGCCCGTCAGATACATCACCGTCCGCAATGCGGCGATGAGCCTGCCGCCCTCGTCCCGGATGTCCGTGCGGCTGAAGCCCATGTGCCCGCCCATCTTCTCCACGGAGCCCACGGCGGTGAGCTTCCCGGTTCCCGGCGCGGCGGACAGGTATTCGATGCTGGAGGACACCGTGAAGGTCACCTCCTGCCGCAGGGTCAGCAGGGCCATCCCCGCCGCCACGTCGGCCATGGTAAACAGCGCGCCGCCGTGGGGGGTGCCCCAGCAGTTCAGGCTGTCCGGCTGCAGCTCCAGCTCCACCGTGGCGGTGCCGTCGTCCACGGCGGTGACCTTCATGTGATTATACTGGCTGAAGGGCTCCGCCCCGGGGCCCTGGGATGATTGCAGTAATTTCTGTCTCCGTTCTTCGGTCATATGCGCTCACTCCGCCGCTGCCAGCAGCCGGCGGGTATATTCCTCCTTCGGATGGTCAAATAGCTCCTCCACCGGCCCCTGCTCCACGATGCGTCCCTGGTGCATCACCAGGCACCGGTCGCAGATTTCGTAAACCACGTTGAGGTCGTGGGAGATAAACAGATACGAAATGCCCAGCTCCCGGCGCAGCCGGGCGATCAGCTGCAGGATCTGCGCCTGGATGGTCACGTCCAGGGCCGACACGGCCTCGTCGGCCACGATCAGCTGGGGGTGCACGATCAGCGCCGCGCCGATGCACACCCGCTGCCGCTGTCCGCCGGACAGCTGATGGGGCAGCCGGTCCCGGCACTCCGGGTCCAGGCCCACCAGCTCCATGGTCCGCTCCACCCGCCGCCGGATCTCCTCCCGGTCATACTTGCCGTATATCCGCAGGGGCTCGGCCAGAATCCAGCCCACGGTGCGGCTGGGGTTCAGGCTGCTGGCCGGGTCCTGGAACACCATCTGGGGCCGCTTGGTGAAGTGGGTCACCGTGCCGGTATAGTCCGGCACAAAGCCCAGAATGGTCCGGGCCAGGGTGGTCTTTCCGCTGCCGGACTCCCCCACCAGGCCCAGAATCTCCCCCCGGTGCAGGTCAAAGCTCACATCATGGAGCACCTGCCGGCGCTTTCTGCGCCCGATGGTCCCGGAGGGCCGGTACCATACGTTCAGGTCACGGACCTGCAGAACAAGGTCCTGGCTCATAGCTTCCTCCTTGTGGGAATGGCGGCGATCAGCCGCTGGGTATAGGGGGCCTGGGGGTGGAAAAAGATGTCCTCCACCGGTCCGGTCTCCACAATGCGGCCCTTTTCCATCACCGCCACCCGGGTGCACAGCTTCCGCACCACCGCCAGGTTGTGGGAAATAAACAGAATGGACATACCCAGCTCCCGGTTCAGCCGCCGCAGAAGCTCCAGAATCTGGGCCTGGATGGTCACGTCCAGGGCCGTAGTGGGCTCGTCCGCCAGCAGGAGCTTCGGCCGGGGCAGGATGGCCGCCGCGATCATCACCCGCTGCAGCATGCCGCCGGACAGCTCGTGGGGATACTTCCGGTATACGTCCTCCGCCTCCGGCAGGTCCACGTCCCGCAGGGCCTGCAGGGCCAGCTCCCGCCGCTTTCCCGGCGGCAGGTCCGTGTGTACCCGCAGGCACTCCTCCACCTGGGGCCCGATGCGCATGGTGGGGTCCATGGCGCTCATAGGCTCCTGAAACACCACACAGATGTCCCGGCCCTGGATGCTGCGCAGGGTATCGCCGCTGCTGGTCAGCAGGTCCCGCCCGTCCAGCAGGATTTTCCCCCGGAAGGACGCCTGCTCCGGCCGCAGCAGGCCGGAGATCATCATGGCCGTGACGGTTTTGCCGCTGCCGGATTCACCCACCAGGCCCACGATCTCGCCGTCGCCCACCGTCAGGCCGATGCCCCGCACCGCCTCGTGGTCCGCCCCGTGAAACTGCACGTGCAGATCCCGGATTTCCAGCATACCGTCACCTCCCCCATTCCTTTTGCTGCAGGCCCTCGCCCAGCAGGCTGACGCCTAAAATCAGCAGTACGATCACGCCGCCCACCGTCAGCATATACCAGGGGGCCCTGGCCATATAGCTCTGGGACTCCGACAGCATGTACCCCAGGGACACGTCCGGGGGCTTCACGCCGATGCCCAGATAGCTCATGCTGGCCTCCGCCAGCACGGCATTGTTAAACCCGATCACCAGCGTCGGCAGGAGCACCTGCCGGGTGTTGGGCAGAATATGCAGAAACATAATGCGCAGATGCCCCGCTCCCATGAGCCGGGCGCTTTTGACATAGTTCATCTCCCGGTGCCGGGCAAATTCGCTGCGGATCACCCGGGCATAGCTGGGCACAAAGGCAACGCCCAGGGCCAGGATCACGTTGTACTTGCCGAAGCCCAGCAGCGAGATGAACACCAGCGCCAGCAGGATGCTGGGAAACGCCGTCACCGCGTCGTTGACGCGCATCAGCGTCTCGTCCAGCCAGCCGCCGAAGTAGCCGGTAAAGGCCCCCACCAGGGTGCCCGCCGCCGCGCCGATGCACACGGTGGCGGCGCTGATGAAGAAGGTGGTGCCCGCCCCGGCCAGCACCCGGCTGAAAATGTCCCGGCCGAAGTTGTCCGTGCCGAACAGGTGCCGCAGGCACGGGGCCAGGAATTTCTCGCTGCCGGACATGGCCGTGGGGGAATAGGGGGTCCACACGCAGCCCACCAGGGCCAGAGCCGTCATCAATCCGGTGAGGATCAGCCCCGTCCGCAGATAGTGATTCTTTTTTTCATTCAGCAGCAAGGCCCGCTCCCACCTTTCTTTTCCCGATTTGTCACGTCAGCCGCAGCCGGGGGTCCAGCCGCTGGTTGATCAGGTCCGCCAGCAGGTTCACCAGCACCACCCAGAACGCCACGATCACCACCACCGCCTGCACCACGGGATAGTCCCGGTTGGCGATGGAGGTCAGCAGCATCCGGCCCAGGCCCGGCAGGGAAAATACCTGCTCGATGACCACGGAGCCGGCCACAATGTCCGCCGCGGTCATGGCCAGAAACGACACCACCGGCCCCATGGCATTGCGCAGCACATGGCGGTACAGGGTAGCCCGGTCGCTGTTGCCCCGGCTGTGTGAGGTGCGGACATAGTCCTTCTGCAGCTCCGACAGAATGGACGAGCGCAGCATCTTCACCGTCATGGCCACCCTGGGCAGGGCGATGGACACGGCGGGGAACAGGAAGTACCACAGGCTGCCGCCCAGATTATCGCCGGGGGAAACATAGTTTCCCGGCACGAACCACCGCAGCACCAGCCCGAACACATAGGTCAGCAGGATGCCCGTTACAAAGGCCGGGATGGCCATCAGCACCTGGTTCACGGCGGTCATGGCCCGGTCCAGCCGCCCTCCGGCGTGGCGGGCGGTGAAAATGCCCAGGGGGATGGAAAAGGCCAGGATCAGCACAAAGGACATCCCCGTCAGAAGCCCCGTCACCGGCAGCTTCCCCGCCAGCATGGACGACACCGGCATTTTATAGCTGTAGGACGTGCCGAAGTCCCCGTGCAGGGCCCCCAGCACCCACTGAACGTACCGCTCCAGAAACGGCCGGTCCAGTCCCATTTCCGCCCGCAGGGCGGCGATGCGCTCCGGGGTGGCTTCGGTGCCCAGCAGCTTCACCGCCGGGTCCCCGGGGATCACCTGGAACGCCAGAAACGCCAGAAAAGAGACGATGACCATGGTCAGCAGCGTCAGTCCGATTTTCTTGGCTGCGTATTTCATGGTCATCGCCTCTTTCAGTTTAATAGATGTGTTACTGCTGGGTAAAATAAACCGTGGACAGGTCCAGCACATAGATGGGATAGAACTTCAGTCCCCCCAGATCCTGCCGCATGGCCACCAGGTCGCACAGGTCCTGGATATACACGTTGGCGGCAGTGTCCGCCAGCATGGTCTCCATCTGCTTGTACAGATCCGTCTGCCCGGCCTCGTCCTGGGCGTTGATGGCCTTCTGGAACAGGGCGTCATAGGCGGGGTTATTATAGTTGATGAAGTTCTTGCCGTAGTCGGAGGTGAACCGCTCCAGCATGGCCCGGGCGGTCATATTGGCGGCGTCCACGCCCACCACCGTGGCCTGGAACTGGCGGCCGTTATAGATGGTGTCCAGCCAGGTGCTCCATTCCACCGGCTGGATGGTCACGTTGATCCCCGCCTCCCGCAGCTGCTCGGCCACCACCTCGGCGGTGTCCATATGGGGCTGATAGTTGTTGGGAACGGAGATGGTCATGTCGAAGCCGTCGGGATACCCGGCCTGGGCCAGCAGCTCCTTGGCCTTGGCCACGTCGTGGGGATACTTATCCACCAGCTCCGGCAGGAAATACTTGGTAAACGCGGGATAGATGCTGCTGCCTACGGCGGTGCCGTGGCCGTCGGCCACCATGTCCATGATGCCCTGCCGGTCGATGGCATAGCACAGGGCCTGGCGCACCAGCTGATTGTCAAAGGGCTTGGCCTGGTTGTTCAGATAGATGGCCTGCACCAGGTTCATGGTGCCCTCCAGCACCTGGAAGTTCTGGTTCAGCTGGGAGGCCTGGGCGGAGGTCAGGTGGGCGCACAGGTCGATGGACCCGCCGTTCAGGTTCATCACCAGGGCGTCGGCATTTTCGCAGATTTTATAGGTGACCTTGTCCAGCCACGCCGGGGCGCCCCAGTAATCCTCGAACCGCTCCATGACGAAGTCCTGCTGGGGGGTCCGGGACACGAACCTGAAGGGGCCGGTGCCCACCGGAGCCGTGTCCTGATTTTCATAGTCTGCGGGAATGATGGCGGCCGTCATATAGCTGATGAACTCCAGGTCCCGCTGTGCGATGGTAACGGCAACGGTCTTTTCGTCCAGGGCCTCCACACTCTTGACAGCAGAAAACGCCGCTACCAGAGGCTTCTCCTGACCCTCCGGCACAGCGGCGCAGCGATTGATGGAATATACAACATCCTCTGCGGTCACTGTCTGGCCGTTGTGGAACTTCACTCCCTCACGAAGCGTGAAGGTATAGGTGGTTCCATCCTCGGACAGCGTGTATTTCTCCGCCACAGCGGGGATCATTTCGCCGTCGGAATTGGGCTTCACCAATCCCTCGAAGATGTTGAACAAGACCTCTCTGGTTCCTGCGGCCACCGTCTGGTGGGGGTCAAGACTGTCGTCCAGGTCCTGGGCGATGCCAATGGTGATCTCGCCACCCTTGACCGGTTCGCCCGTTTTGCCGTTATTTCCTTGTCCGCCGGGGTCCTTGCTGCCGTCTCCGCATCCCGGGAGTACGGCGCCGACCATTACCAGCGCCAGGAAAAGAGCCAATAGTTTCTTCTTCATAGCTTTCTCCTTTTTCCTTGCCGCGACCTTGGCGGCAAGCCAGAAATAATGGTGTCAGGCGGCAGTGCGGACAGGCCCCGCCGCCCCTATTCAATTGTCGAAGTGGACTGTACCACATTTCCCCGTGGATTGCAAGGGCTTTTCGCAGCTTTTCTCCCGGAATGTGAAAATTTTATCCATCACTGTCCACTCCGCGTGGACAAGCAGCCATACTTCACCGTCGAAGATCGCTCCGCCGCCTTTTTATGAAAATTTCCCTGTTCGCCTTGCCTTTTCGCCGGGAATATGATATGATGCATTGCCAATAGCCCTCCAAAAATGCACGGATGGCTTTTGAAAACGATAACAAAGGAGTATTTACCCATGAAAAAGTTTCTCACTATGCTGCTGGCCCTGGTGATGGTCCTGTCCCTGGCGGCCTGCTCCTCCCAGAAGGGCGGCGACGTCAACGGCGGCTTCCCCGCCAGCGCCGTGGACCTGCTGACCGCCGTGTGGAACGCCTATCCCGAAAGCGAGAAGTTCTCCGTGGTGGGCGGCAGCCTGGATAACCCCGTAGACGACGCCCCCGGCGCTTTCCCGGTGGACGATGCCGACAATCTGGACTATATGCTGCACTTCCCCGCCGACAAATCCGATCTCATTGACGACGCCGCGTCGCTGACCCACATGATGAACGCCAACAGCTTTACCTGCGGCGCGTTCCATGTGAAAAACAGCGGCGACGTCTCCGCTGTGGCCGACGCTCTGCGCCAGAATGTCCAGAACACCCAGTGGATGTGCGGCTTCCCTGACAAGCTGGTGGTCCTCACCTATGGCGAGTATGTGGTGGCGCTGTTCGGCGCCGACGACCTGGTGGACGACTTTGTCAACACCATGACCGCCACCTACACCGGCGTTCAGACCGCCTGCGACGAGCCCCTCCAGTAATCCGCCGCAGCCATGCTGTTTTCCAGTCTGCCGTTTCTCTTCTATTTCCTTCCCTGCGCCCTGGGACTGTATTTCTTAGTCCCAAGGCGGCTGAAAAACGCCGCGCTGCTGCTGTGCAGTCTGGTGTTCTACGCCTGGGGCGAGCCCCGATTTGTGCTGTTCATGGCCGCCGCCATTTTACAGGGCTATGCCGCCGCCCGGCTCATGGAGCGGTATCCCACCCGCAGGCGGCTGCTGCTGACCCTGTCCGCCGTGCTGAGCCTGGGGATGCTGGCCTACTGCAAGTATGCCGACTTCCTGATCTCCGGCTTCAACGCCGTCACCGGGCTGTCGGTGCCTCTGCTGCGGATGGCCCTGCCCATCGGCATCAGCTTCTATACCTTCCAGATCCTCAGCTATGTCATCGACGTGTACCGGGGGGACGCCCCGGCCCAGCGGAATCTCATTGACCTGGCGGCGTATATCGCCATGTACCCCCAGCTGGTGGCGGGCCCCATCGTCCGCTACGCCGACGTGGCCCCCCAGCTGCGAAGCCGCACCCACACGGTGCAGGACGCGGCTCTGGGTGCCCGCCGCTTTGTGCTGGGCCTGGGGAAAAAGGTACTGCTTGCCAACGTCCTGTATGAGCTGGTGACGGTGTATCAGCAGAGCGGTCAGAAAACGGTGCTGCTGACCTGGCTGTACGCCGCGGCGTATATGCTCCATGTGTACTTCGACTTCTCCGGCTACAGCGACATGGCCATCGGCCTGGGCCGCATCATGGGCTTCCGCTTTGCCGAGAACTTCCGCTATCCCTTTGTGTCCGGCAGTCTCACGGAGTTCTGGCGGCGCTGGCACATCTCCCTGGGCTCCTGGTTCCGGGACTATGTGTATATCCCCCTGGGCGGCAGCCGGGTGGGTAAGGCCCGCTGGGTGCGGAACCTGGTGATCGTGTGGGGCCTGACGGGCCTGTGGCACGGGGCCGCCTGGAACTTCGTGGCCTGGGGCCTGTATTTTGCCGCGTTCCTGCTGCTGGAAAAGCTGTTTCTGGGCCGGTGGCTGAAGCGGGTCCCGGTGCTGGGCCATGTGTATGTGCTGCTGGCGGCGCTTTTCAGCTTCGTGCTGTTTGACGCCGCGTCTGTCCCCGCCGCCCTGGGGACCGCCGGGGGCCTGCTGGGCCTGGGGGGCCTGCCCCTGTGGGACAGCGGCGCCCTCTACTATCTGCGCAGCTATGCCCCGGTGCTGGCGCTGGCCGCCGTGGGGTCCACGCCGCTGCCTGCCGCCCTGTGCCGCCGGATTGCCGCCGGACGGGCCGGGCGGGTGCTGGACGCGCTGGAGCCTGCGGCGCTGCTGGCCCTGCTGGCGGTGTGCACGGCGTTTCTGGTCAGCGGCTCCGCCAATCCCTTCCTGTATTTCCGGTTCTGAGTTCTGAGGAGGCTGCCATGAAAGCAAAGCATCTTGTGACCCTGTGCCTGTTGGCCGCGTTTCTGGCGGGCTTCGGCCTGTGGGGCCTGCTGCGGACCCCGGGGGACGTGTCCCAGGCGGAGCGCCGCCCCCTGGCCCAGTGGCCGGAGCTTACCGTCTCCGGCTTCCTGTCCGGCCAGTATGCCGGCAAGCTGGAGCACGCCGCCGCCGACCAGTTCCCCCTGCGGGAGCAGTTCCGTACCCTGCGCTCCCTGGTGTCCTATGACCTGCTGGGCCAGCGGGACGTGGACGGGGTGTATCTCTCCGGGGGCTATGCCGCCAAGCTGGACTTCCCCCTGAACACCGGTTCCGTGGACCGGGCCGCCCAGCGCTTCCGGTATGTGTACGACACCTATCTGGCCGGGACGGAGGCTAACGTCTATCTCTCCGTGATCCCGGACAAGGGGTATTTCCTGGCCCCGGCCTCCGGCCGCCCGGCCATGGACTATGACGCCCTGGTGTCCCGGCTGCGGGAGGGCACGCCGGAGATGACGTATATCGACCTGTTTGACCGGCTGACCCTGGAGGACTATTACCGCACCGACGCCCACTGGCGGCAGGAGCGGCTTCCTGCCGTGGCCCGGTATCTGGCCGCCGCCATGGGGGCGGACGCCGCCGCGGATTACACGGAGGTGACCCTGGACCGCCCCTTCTATGGGGTGTATTCCGGGTACGCGGCCCTGCCCCTGGCCGGGGAGACCCTGCGCTATCTCACCAACGATACCATCGCCGCCTGCCGGGTCACCAATTATGAGACCGGCGGGGAAGGCCCGGTGTACGACCTGGAAAAGGCCCGGGGCAGCGACCCGTATGAGCTGTTTCTGTCCGGGTCCGTGTCCCTGCTGACGGTGGAGAGTCCCAACGCCCGGACGAGCCGGGAGCTGGTGATCTTCCGGGATTCCTTCGCCTCCAGCCTGGCCCCGCTGCTGCTGGAGGGGTACAGCAGGGTCACCCTGGTGGATATCCGCTATCTGTCTCCTACCCAGCTGGGCCGTTATCTGACCTTCACCGATCAGGACGTGCTGTTTCTGTACAGCACCGGCGTGCTGAACAACAGCAGTACCCTGAAATAATTCTCTGGGAGGTATTTGCCATGTCCCTTGAAACCAATCCCGCCCTGCGCCGCAGCGTGATCTATGAGCTGTACGTCCGCAACCACACGCCCCAGGGTACCTTCCGGGCCGTGGAGCCGGATCTGCCCCGGATCCGGGCCCTGGGCACGGACATCCTGTGGCTGATGCCCATCCACCCCATCGGGGAAGCCAACCGCAAGGGCAGCATGGGCTGCCCCTATGCCAACCGGGACTATCGCACGGTGAACCCGGAGTACGGCACCTTAGAGGACTTCCTCCACCTGGTGGACGCCATCCACGAAAACGGCATGAAGTGCATCATCGACGTGGTGTATAACCACACCTCCCCGGACGCCACCCTGGTGGCCCTGCACCCGGAGTATTACTATCACAAGCCCGACGGCAGCCGGGGCAGCAAGGTGGGGGACTGGACCGACGTGGTGGACCTGGACTACGCCGTTTCCGGCCTGTGGGATTATCAGATCGAGTCCCTGTGCTATTGGGCCCAGTATGTGGACGGCTTCCGCTGCGACGTGGCCAGCACCGTGCCTGTGGCGTTCTGGCGCAAGGCCCGGCAGGCGGTGGAACGGGTGCGCCCCGGGGCCATCTGGCTGGGGGAGAGCGTCCACCTGGACCATATCCTGGCCTTCCGCCGCCAGGGCCTGTACGCCGCCACGGACAACGAGCTGTTTGACGTGTTCGACATTCTGTACCTCTACGACATCTGGCCCCTGTATGAGGGAGCCACTGGCGGGACCATGCCCCTGAGCCGGTATTTTGCCGCCCTGAGCTATCAGGAGCTGAGCTTTCCCACCTGGTACAACAAGCTCAGCTGCCTGGAAAATCACGACCAGCGCCGGGCGGCGGACCGCTTCCCCAGCCGGGACAGCCTGCTGGCCTGGACGGCCCTGAGCTATTTCCAGAAGGGGACCACCCTGCTCTATGCCGGGCAGGAGGTTTCCGCCGTCCATACGCCCTCCCTGTTTGAGCGGGAGCCCATCGACTGGACCGGGGAGGACCTGTCTCCCCTGCTGCGGAAGCTGTACGACATCAAAAAGCGCCTGCCCACGGACGCCGCCTTCCATGTGGAGGCAGACGACGCGCAGGGCCTGGCCGTGGCCGATTATCAGAACGGCCAACACCTGGCGGTGGGTGTGTTCCCCCTGGCGGGCCGACCGGGGACGGCCGCCGTCCCCCTGGCCGACGGCAATTATGAAAACGCCCTGACCGGCGAGACCGTCACCGTCCGGGAGGGCCGCCTGACCGCTGCCGGGCCGGTGATCATCCTATAGGCGAAAAAAAGCAGCCGAAAGGCTGCTTTTTTTGATGGTCCCAGAAGGGCTTACGGCTTCTTTTCGCGGGGCGGTCAATATACGGTTTTCTCCGCCTGGAGGCCGTTCCAGGCGGGGACCACCCGCACCACCGGCCGGGGCGCGCTGTCCCGGTTTGTCTCGGGAACATCCCGGGGGTGTCCCAGGGAAAACGCGGCCAGCAGCAGGCCGCACACGGCCAGTCCCGCCGCCACGATCCAATGCTTTCTCTTGTGCATAGAATTCCTCCTTTTCCTCCTTGGACCCGCCTTATGTCAGGTCCCGGCGGATGCCCTCCGTGATCCGGTACATATCCTCCAGCGTGTTCATGCGCACGATCTGCTCTTTGTAATACCCCGCGTGGGGCACGCCCTTGAGATACCAGGCGTACTGCTTCCGGGCCTCCAGAATGGCGATGTGCTCCCCCTTGTCCCGGGCCGCCAGCTCGATCTGCCGCACGGCGGTATCGCACCGCTGGGCCAGGGGCGGCAGGGGAGGGATGGGCTTGCCCTCCAGCGCCGCCTGGGCCTGCTGAAACAGCCAGGGATTGCCCAGACAGCCCCGGCCGATCATCACGGCGTCGGCCCCGGTGAAGTGCAGGATCTTCACGGCGTCCTCCGCCGAAAACACGTCGCCGTTGGCCATCACCGGAATGGACACCGCCGCTTTCACCTGGCGGATGGTGACCCAGTCCGCCTGCCCGGCGTACATCTGGGCCCGGGTGCGGCCATGGATGGCCAGGGCCGACACCCCCGCCTGCTCCAGCATCCGGGCCAGCTCCACGGCGTTGATGCTGCCCTTGTCCCAGCCCCGGCGCATTTTCACCGTTACCGGCACCGGCGAGGCCTCCACCACCGCCCGGGCAATCCGGGCGGCCTTTTCCGGGTCCCGCATCAGGGCGCTGCCGTCGCCGTTGGAGACGATCTTTCCCACCGGGCAGCCCATGTTGATGTCGATCAGGTCCGCCCCGGATATCTCCGCCGCGATGCACGCGGCCTCCGCCATGCACACGGGGTCGCTGCCGAAAATCTGAGCGCTGGCCGGGTGCTCCCCGGGGGACAGCTTCAGCAGGCCCCGGCTTTTTTTGTCCTGATAGCACAGGGCCTTGGCGCTGACCATCTCCGTAACCGTCAGGCCCGCCCCCAGCTCCCGGCAGATCAGCCGGAAGGCCAGGTCCGTCACCCCCGCCATGGGGGCCAGCACCAGCCGCGAGGGAACTTCCACCGTTCCGATTTTCATGCCGCGGCCCTCCTTTCGGGTATTTTTCGCCCAGTATACCACAATTTCCCGGCAAAAGGAAGCGTTTCCTGAGCTTGTCGAAAAAACCGGAGCTTCTTGCCGGACGGGTAAATGGGTGGTATAATGGATACGGTTAGAGACTGTCGAAAAACTCGGAAATCTTCCGCCATCGGAAAGGAAGATAGTTACGA
>OJPG01000092.1_pt1 | contig 81974 bp, 84 predicted proteins | sample 1598431 | NCBI WGS metagenome assembly OJPG01 (sample SAMN03922473, study PRJEB24848) | human gut metagenome | isolation source: stool sample | host: Homo sapiens | place: Germany | collected 2010-11 | reverse complement strand
TCCTTTGCCTGATTAACTTTGTAACCTGTTGTCATACGGTTGATTGAGTTATTCAAGCCTAGAGTATTTTCGCCCAGTGTTCTCTGTAAAATCAAATCTGCTACATCACTTCCAAAGGTAATCATAAATTACCTCCCCGGATAAATGTAAATAAGTCTACCAGCCCCAAGCTTGTATTTATAGGCTGTTTCGCCCCCCCCCCCTGGTGGCTGAAATCCGCACTACAAAAGGGTTTGAGGCTCTGTCTGCTTTTTTGATTTAAACGACACTTCATATCCTAATACATATCCTTATATAACTATTATATATTAGTTAAGTACAAGTGTCAAGTGAATTTTTACATTAATCTACAGAGAATATATCTCTCAAATCTTCCATTGTAAGTGATTTTGTTATGTTTCTATCAATAGAAACAACACTGTCTACAAGGTCACGTTTTCTACCCTTAATCTTTTGAATTTTTTCTTCAACAGTATTCTTCGTGATAAGTCTATATACAAATACTTTTTTAGTTTGTCCGATACGATAAGCTCTATCTGTTGCCTGATCTTCAACCGCAGGGTTCCACCACGGGTCGTAGTGGATAACATAATCCGCACCGGTCAGGTTCAAACCTGTACCGCCGGCCTTCAAGCTGATTAAGAATATCGGAATATTCGGATTGTTATTAAAGTTCTCAACAGCCGCCTGTCTGTCTTTCGTTTTACCTGTCAGATATTCATAAGGAATACCTTCTCTTTCAAGCCATCCCTTAATAATATCAAGCATATCAACAAATTGACTGAACAGAAGAACACGGTGTTTTTCTTGAATAATCTGCTCTAACATACCCTTGAGGTATTCAAACTTACCTGACTTCATAACACCTTTCACATGTTCTTTATCATAAAGTTTAGGGTGGCAGCAGATTTGACGTAATCTAAGAAGCGCAGAGAAAATTGACATTCTGCTCTTTTCAAGCCCATTAAGTTCAATACTCTTGAATAGCTCTTCTTTTGTGCTGTCAAGAACTTCAAGATAAAAATCTCTCTGCTCGTCTGTAAGTTCGCAATAAGCCATATTCTCAACTTTATCCGGCAAGTCTTTCGCAACATCTCGTTTCATACGTCTTAGGATAAACGGGAAAATTTGCAATTTCAGACGTTTTTCAACTGTTTTATCCTGACGTTCCATAATCGGAGTAACATATCTGTAATTAAACTCCGCAACATTGAAGAGGAAGCCCGGCATAAGAAAGTCAAATACAGACCAGAGTTCCTCGAGTTTGTTTTCAATAGGTGTACCGGATAACGCCAGTTTATGGTCTGACTGCAATTCTTTTACAGCCTGTGCTGTCTGAGAAATAGCATTCTTAATATTTTGAGATTCATCCAGAATAATATATCTAAAATTATATTTTTTGAGTTTTGCAATATCACGCCTTACTAGAGCATAGCTTGTAATTACAATATCGTACTCCGGAATATGCTTAAATAAAGTTTTTCTATCCGCGCCGGAAAGCTTTAAGCAGGACAGCTCCGGAGTAAATTTCTGGATTTCAGCTTCCCAGTTAAACACAACCGTGGTAGGCGCAATAACCAGTGTCGGCTGAGGACCGTCAACTTCTTTTGCTTTCTGCAAAAGACTCAAAGCCTGTAAAGTTTTACCAAGCCCCATATCATCTGCAAGAATACCATTCAGGCCATATTGATACAAAAACCAGAGCCAGTGGAAACCTTTAACCTGATATTCACGAAACTCTGCATTAACGCCTTTAGGAATATCAACACCATCTGATGTTGTTGAAAATGTAGAAATCTGCTCCCAGAATTTTTGGAATTTGTCACTCAGAATTAATTCAAATCCCTGATTTTTAAGTTCTGTAATTAGACCTACGCGGTAAGTTTTTACCAGGAATTTGTTTTCATTGTTTCTATAAGCATCAAAAGAGTTGAATGAGCGCATAATCTGATAAATATTCTGCGCCGGATATTCTACAAACCCGAGGCTTCTTACACGTGCATACTTTTCGCCGCTCTGAATTGTTTCATAAATATCATCAAAGTTTATTACTTCATCACCAACCTGACCGTATATCTGTATTTCCATACTATCAATTGATTCTTCTGAGAAGTCTATCTTTGCACACATTTTAAACGGTTCATTTAAAAGCTTAAAGAAACTCATATCATCATGTTCTTCAAACTTCCAATCATCACCCGCCTGTTTTATATAATAATTATAAAAATCTATTGCGTTTTCTTTCTCCAGAGCAAGGTTATTTGTCTGCATAGGAACAAATTTGCAGGCAAGAAGCATATTATAAGCCATCTGCTCATGGTCATAATCTCTTTTAATCCAGTATACAAGCCCGTCTTCTTCCTGACTCTTAACTGAAAGATACGGCGATTTGTCTTTACTCTTGGTATAAGGAACCCTTACTCCTGAATAATCAAATTCTAATGATGCTTTTAAAGACTGGTCATAGTCAATCCCCAGAGTAACAACATTAATTGGAGGCTTGTGTTCAAGAAGAAGTTTGCTGATATTCTCTGCTATGGTTACATTCATTATTTCCTGCAGGTGCGGAAGTTCTTCGTATACAAATTTGCCGCCGTCAGCTTCCTTCAAATCTGTAAATGTTGATTTAATAATACTCTGCGGAAGTTCATTCATTGCAATATTAATAGGGAATATTATATTTTTATACCTTCCCCACTTAATCTGTCTTGAAAAATATTTAACCTCTTCAAAGGGGTAAATTCCTTCTTTATCAGGCCTAGTCCAGAAAAGTTCCAGAACAATATTTGTAGCACCGTTAATAGCTGTCGTAGAAACATCCAGGTTTAAGCTCCACATATTGTCCGTAAATTGAATTCTTTCCTTCGTCTTTTCATCAAGAACTTCTTCCAGCTCTGCCATTAAAGGAAATACCGGTGCAAATTTTGTAATAGGTATATCATACCACCCTGCTTTTTTATCTTGTTTTGAGATTTTTAAAAGCATTTGGAAAAGCGCCAATTCTGATTTTTGCGCATCATTTAACTCAAAAGAAGGGTCGTTTTTCTGGATATCAATCAGAGCTCTTAAAATATTTTCCAGTGAACGCACAATCTTGTTTGTTGCCCTATCTCTAACAAGAATAGAGAAGAAATTCTGTCTTCTTTTCGGGTTAAAATGAAATATATAGCTGCCTTTAGGAGCTTCTTTTAACGAAGTATCTGTGTCACTTGTATCAGGAGAAACTCCGTATTTTTCCTGCATCCAGTTTTCATAAGCACCTGTTTCAATAGCTTTCAGAGCTACTGCGACAGAATGTTTACACCATTCTTCTTTTAAAGGACAGTTACATCTGGCCTCTACTTTATTTTTCTTAAAAATTAAATCCGTAACGTAAAAGTCTTGATAGTTTCCTTTTACCTTACCTTTAAAAAAGTTTTTTTCCGGATATGCTTCCATAAGCATATCCTTTTGATAATACTCGTATCCGCGCCTCCAGCTGCCGGGTGTCGCATTTTTCTTTAAAAAATCATAATTAAACTTAAATTCACTCATTAACGTGAAACACTCTTTCCGGGTAATCAATACAAAAACGGCAAAATAAATCTTTTACCAAAGGCTCCCAACCTTGCTTTTATTATGACATAAAACAAAATTTTATGCAAGTGCTCTCCTCAATGCGTTTAAGACTTTTGTAATTTTATCATCCGGCGGAATTTCCAGACTAACTAGTTCACCGTCAAACGGATGCGGAAAAGAGAGTTTATATGATTGCAGCACCTGTTCTTCGGTCTTAATTTTCATTTTTCCAAAACCATAAAGAGTATCGTTAAAAACAGGATGCCCGATACTTGACATATGAACCCTTATCTGATGAGTCCTGCCGGTTATAAGACGAACTTCAACCAGTGTGGCGTCTTCTAGACGTTCAAGCACTTTTACTACGGAAATACTTTCTTTTCCAACTTCAAAAACACCCATTTTATGCGGCTGCTTCGGATTGCGCCCGATTGGTTTATTGATAGTAAATTCATCCTCAACAACAATACCCTTAACAACCGCAAGATACTTTTTAATCATCTGATTATTTTTCATGGCATTTACAAGGTATTCATGTGCTTTATTATTTTTTGCCACCATCAAAAGCCCCGAGGTATTTCTATCCAGACGATGAATAATCCCGCGCCTAAACTCCCCGTTTATATCAGAAAGGTTTTCACCGTATCGATACAGTAATGCATTAACCAGCGTTCCTGAAGTTTCTATTGCCGTAGGGTGTGTAAGCATTCCTGACGGCTTGTTAACAACAAGCATATTTTCATCTTCCCATACTATATTAAGAGGTATGTCTTCAGGTAATATTTCAACTTTTTGAATAGGATTAAACTCTATAATATCACCTTCTTTTAGTATGTAAGAAGGCTTAACAGATTTAAAATTAACACTTACAGCGCCTTTTTTTATTTCTGACTGAATTTTCGAGCGCGAATAATCTTTCATATACTCTGCTAAAAAAACATCTATCCTTGTGTCTGTTGTAAGTTCATCAATTATCAGTTTCATTGTTCTTTGAAAAGTTATATTTAATAATAATTACAACTATAGCAAAAACACTGACGTTTATAAAAATATCCGAAATATTGAATACCGGAAAGTTTACAAAATTTAATTTAAAAAAGTCCCTTACATACCCGAGAGCAATTCTTTCATAGAGGTTGCAAAATATACCAGAAACAAGCATAGAAACCCAGAACAGAGTTAGTGTAGATGATTTTTCTATTGATTTAATAGTATAAAACACTATCCATAATATTGCAGCTACGGAAAAACATATCAGAAAAACACGCGCATCCTGCAAAATGCTGAAAGCCGCACCGGTATTTTGCACAGAGATTAAATCCAGAACCGAATTTTGAGGAAATTTTTCTATATTTTTGATTACAAAATCAGACAAAACCAAGTCGAAACAGGTAAAAAAGATTATTGATATTATAAAATATACAATCTTACTCGTTCTTGACATTCTCTGCCTCTTCTGATTTAGGAATAACATTAACACGGACTATCTTGTATCCAAACCCTGTTAAACTGAGTTTAATACTCAAATCCTCAACATCAGCTTTTGTAAGCCCTATTGATGCAACAACGTACTCATTTACATTATCGCTGTTCGATATAAATAATCTCTCCAAAATATTATCATCAGGAAATTTTCTATAAACTTCCTTGGGCTGCTTTTGCGGATATTCAACCTTGTCACTTGCTATAGAAGCAATCGCTATTACGTCCTCAGGCGGCGTAAATTCAAGAGAAGCTGTATACTCTTTGCCGGCTTGTATTTCCACAGGCGCCGAAAGTTTAATATCTAAATTCTTCGCATCACCGTACAGCATGGATGTAGTTTCCGACAAAACTTTATCAGATGCTACTTTCCAATCACCGCCATTTTTCTTAAGATAGTATATGCTGTTCGATTCGCTTGTCAAAACACCGTCCATAGTAGAAGAAACCGGGATGTCAGCATATGAAGTTTCTGTAACTTCTACAGTTGCAGAGTCATCTTTTACAGAAATGTCCTTAATTTTTATTCCATAAACAATATTATCATATGTATCCCACACGTCCTTAACCAAATTTGAATATGTTTCCAGATTAAAGCCGTCAGCATTTACATAATCCTTATCATATGTTGCAATAAATTTATTAAAGTTTGTTCTATTTGCATATCTTACCTGTGAATTTAAGAGTGATTTAATCTCGCGGGTGTCATTGTCAAAAATATGCAGTTTAAAAAAATTCTGGCTTCCTGATGCAAAAACCGCTGGTGATAATGCCATTGCACATAATAATATTAATATTCTTTTCTTCATAACAGAAATTATACCCTAAAATTTACAAAACTTGAATAATACAAACATACGACTTACTTTTTTCAAAACAATATGGTATAATTTATTCGATGACTTAATAGGAGATGGCATGCCAAGTATTGATTTAGATGATGAATTTTTGGAGCTTTTTTACAATATCACCAACTCAAAGCCTCCAAAAGATTTAGAATTGCTTGATTTAAAAAAACAACTGATTAATATCGTTGATACTTTAAAAGAACTTAACAGCAATGCAAAAAAGCCTATTTACAGCAGAGCTATTAATCCTGGTATTCCGGATGACGATAGTGAAAAGCAAGGTCCCGCTATATTAATAGTAGATGATTTGGGAGTTATAACATACCAACTAAAAGTTCTATTGTCACAATTTGATTATGATATAGACTGCTCTCAAGAAATATATGATGCTGTAAATAAATTCAAAAAGCGCAAATATCAATATGTGGTAATGGATTTATTTATTCCAACTGAAAGAGAAGGCTTTATTCTTCTTGCAGAGTTAAAAAAAATGGCTGCTTCAGCCGGTGTTAACACTATTGTTGGAGTTATTACCGCCTCTCCGAGAAAAGAAATTGAAGCTCAGTGTAAGGCTCGTGGCGCAGACTTCTTCCTTGAAAAAAACAGCGACTGGCAAAATGCTCTATTTGGAATTATGAAAAGCTATATTGACGCAGAAAAAGGCGGAGATGACGATGAGGATGATTACTAAAAATGGAACAAAAATCATTATTCTCAGTAATTTCCCCGATTATGGTAGGTCCGTCAAGTTCTCACACTGCAGGCGCAGTAAGGCTTGGACTTATGGCCAGAAATATTTATAAAAACAGTTTTTCTAAAGTTAAATTCTGCTTATATAATTCTTTTGCAACAACCGGCTTTGGACACGGAACTGACAAAGGTCTGCTGGCTGGAGTTCTCGGATATTCCGTCGACGATGTTATCATTAAAAACATCTTTGATGTTGTTGAAAACGTTGAGTATTCCTACGAATATGCACAGGATATTTCAAGACATCCGAACTCTGTAGATATAACTTTTGATAACAAAATGACCATTTCCGGAGATTCTGTCGGTGCTGGAGAAATAAGAATTAATTGTATTAATGGTTTTTCTGTAAATATTGACGGTTCTTACGATACACTTCTTTTAATGTATAAAGACCGTCCCGGTATGATTTCTACAGTTAGTGAAATTATACAAAAACAGAAAGTTAACATTGCCTCTCTCCATTGTGATAGAAGCTCTAAGGGCGGAACTGCTTCTATGTATGTTGCTCTAGACATTCCGATAGGAGAAGATGCTGTTGAAAAAGTAAAACAGATTAAGGATGTATTTTTTGTAACAAACATAAGAAAGCTCAAATAATGCCAATATTATCATTTTCAGATTTACAAATACGATGCGCAGAAGAAAATAAATCCATTTACGAAGTAGCTCAAGAAGAGGAAGCATCTCTTCTTGGAGAAGTTGTAGATGTTGTAAGATTAAAAGTTTTAGAAGATTTGCTTGCAATGAAAGATGCTGTTAAAAACGGACTTAAATCAAAAGAAAAAGCTATAAGCGGATGGTGCGGAGATGATTGCGCAAAACTTATAGAAAAATACCAGAAAAAAGGCGCAATTTTCGGAAAAACTTTTGAAAAAATAACAACTTATGCACTTGCAACTGCAGAAGAAAATCTCAGAATGGGAAGAATTGTTGCCTGCCCTACAGCCGGTTCCTGCGGAATTGTACCTTCTGTAATAATCGCAGCTGCAGAAGAAGAAAAAATTTCAGAAACTCAGCAGATAAACGGTCTTCTCACTGCCGGTATGACAGGTCTGATTATTTCTAATAAAGTTCAGCTTGCAGGTGCAGTTGCCGGCTGTCAGGCTGAATGCGGAGTCGCATCTGCTATGGCTGCTGCAGCTCTTACACAAATGCTCGGAGGCAATGTTAGTGAAGTTATTAATGCGGCTGCACTTGCACTTAAAAATATCCTCGGACTTACCTGCGATCCTGTATGCGGGCTTGTTGAAGTACCTTGTATTAAGAGAAATGCATTCCTTGCGGTTCATGCTGTAACAGCTTCTGAACTTGCATTGTGCGGAGTTGAGAGTAAAATCCCGATAGATGAAATTGTTGATACGCTAAAGATTACCGGGCAGCTAATGTCGCCGCTTCTAAAAGAAACTTCGCAGGGTGGATTAGCTAAAACAAAAACAGCACAAAAGCTTGAAGAAAAATTGTTTAGTAATAAACAGTAAAAATTTCGTCCGGCTTAATTTTAGCATGACCGCCCTTTATAAACATAAAGAAAATACCGGTTCCGAAAAAGATACCACCCGCAATAGCCAGAGGCCTTACCCATAATATCCTGTTTGTACCGTTTCTGGTTATTTCACCATAAAGAGGCTTTCCGCCAATAGAAAAATTCCCGATAACAATCTCTGCAGGAGTACCCCAGGTTCCACGCGGGGATAATGTTTCTAAACGGGCTCTAACAGGTGTTCCTGCCGGATAAAATTTTCCTTTATAATTTACATCAGATATTGTTTTAAATTCCAGAAATGAACCTTCTTCAAGCTTCTTTTTAGAAGAATAGATTTCTTTTATACAAATCTGAATAGGAGTTCTATTCTCTTCAAGAATAAATTCTTTGCGCCTCAGCGGTTTATTTACCGTTTTTGGAAGCTCCTCATCCACAGGTTTCAATTTCTCATATGGTTTTATACGAGAGTATTTTTTATTACTTTCCGCGAATTCATCATTGATAATTGAAGGAGCGTAAGGCTTAATCTGAAGATTTTTGTCCAGACTATTTTCAACAAAGTCATCAATTACTGCTGCTGAATAACAAGCCTGTATATTAATTAACAAAACCAGTGTAAGAATTTTCTTACAAATAATGAACTTTTCTGGTTGAATTACTTTTAACCTTTTGCTGGAATTTTTCACGATTTTCCTTTGATGTTAATAAAAAGTTCTGGTAAAAAGGATTTTCTTTATATGGATTATTTACAAGATATTCAGGATATTTTTTATAAATATATTCATAAACTTCCATCATTCTTCTTGAAGTAAGCGGATGAGTACAGCACCATTCATAACGAGTTTGAGGGAATACCTTACTCATTACCACAATCAACGCAACAGGGTTATAGCCGGCATTAACCATATAGTCTACTGCACGCTTATCCGATTTATACTCGTATTTCCTAGGTGTACATAAGTTATTCAAATTATGAAAAAATCCTCTAAAAATACCATCGTAGCTATCCATACTATGCGAAATTTCGTGGCCTAAAACGGCTGCCAGCTGGTCTTCATCATCCAGAAGAACATACAGTCCTCTGTAAATTATAATCTGTCTGTCCCTGTGGATAGAATAAGCTTTTCTTGAACTATTTGCATCAAAGAAAAATACCGTTCTATTCTTAAGACCGTTCGAATTAAGGAGTCTGATACCGACTTTGCTGACTTCTTTTTGAATTTTTGCAGCTTCTGCACTGCTAATATAATATCCGGTATTTGCAGCAAATGTATTTGAAAAACTCATAAAAAGACATATAAAAAGTAATAAAATCTTTTTCATACCACACCGCTAGAATTGTTCAAGAAATCTCTTATCGTTATTGAAGAATAATCTTATATCATCAATTGCATATTTAAGCATAGCAAGTCTTTCGACTCCCATACCAAATGCGAAGCCGGAATAAACATCCGGATCAATACCAACGCCCCTAAGAACATTAACATCAACCATACCGCATCCAAGAACTTCAAGCCAGCCAGTTCCGCTGCAAATTTTACAGCCTTTGCCCTGACACATTATACATTGAACATCTACTTCCGCAGAAGGTTCTGTAAACGGGAAGAAACTGCTTCTGAAACGAGTTGGGCGGGAAGCTCCGAAATAAAGTCTTATAAACTCATTCAAAACACCCTTTAAATCACCAAAAGTTATGTCTTTATCAACATAAAGTCCTTCAATCTGGTGGAAAAAGTTATTTTTTCTTGCATTAATATTTTCATTTCTATAAACTCTGCCCGGAGAAATAACTTTAATAGGCGGTTTTTGATTTTCCATAACATGAATTTGCGCGCCTGAAGTCTGGCTTCTCAACACAACACCGGACATATCTTTAACATAGAAAGTATCCTGTACATCTCTTGCCGGGTGATCTTTCGGCACATTAAGCATATCAAAATTATAATACTCAGTTTCTACTTCTGGAGAAAGTTCCGGAGATACAACTGAAAAACCCAAATTCTGGAAAATAGTTACAATTTCATTTGTTGTAGATGTAAGCGGATGAACTTTACCCTGTGGAATAAACTTGCCATTCAGTGTGATATCAATTCTATCCTTTTGTAGTTTTTCATTAAGTTCTTTTCTGTAAAAAACTTCATGCTTTTCTCTAAGCAGCCCTTCCAAATCTTGCGTAATCTGGTTTGCAAGAGCTCCTACCACTCTTTTATCTTCATCAGATAAATCTTTAAGTCCTTTTTTAATAGAGTTAAATTCACCTTTACGGCTGAGATATTTTAATCTGATTTCATCAATATCACTGATTGATTGAGCTTTTTCAATGTCGCTCTTTGCTGAATTATAAATATTTTCCAACTGTTCTTTCATAATTTTCTCCCTTAAAAAAATAATATCGCAGCTGCTGCCTTTTTGCAAGTAAAGATGTTACAAGATTTCATCTATATAAATGATAGCATTTTCTTAACAAAACGTTACAATATAAAAAGACATGTTTTAGGACAGAGGGATGGAACAAGACACATCTTACAATAAAATAAAAAGAGCTACAAATGAAGAGTTGGCAGAAATGTGGACTCAGTATTTTGCTGACCACGAAAATAAAGAACTCAGAGATGCCCTTATCCTTCAATACATTTATCTTACAAGATACGTAGTCGGCCGTGTTAAGGTTGCTCTTCCGCCGACATTTTCGTATGAAGATATTTCAAGCTACGGCGTTGAAGGTCTTATAGATGCTGTCGAAAAATTTACTCCAAAGATGGGCGCAAGATTTGAAACTTACGCTCTCGTAAGAATTAGAGGAAATATTATTGATAAAATCCGTTCGCAGGATTTTCTTCCTAGAAGCGTCAGAAGAAAAATTAAAGACGTAAAAGAAGCTCAGGAAGAACTAAAAAAACAATTCGGGCGTGCGGCTACAAATACTGAAATCGCAAACTTTCTCGGTATTGAGAAAGAAAAAGTCGAACAGCTTCTCTCTGATGATACAACCATCACATCAATTTATGATAAAAAAGGTTCTTCTGACGGAGATTTAGAAATTATTGATACTATTCAGGATTCACATAGTCTTGCTCCGCATGAAGAGTTAGAAGAAAAAGACGTTAAAAAAGAATTGGAGAACGCTTTGAAAAGACTGCCGGAGAGAGAAAGAACTATTATGGTTCTGTATTATCACGAAAACATGACCCTGAAAGAAATCGGAGAAGCTATTAATGTATCTGAATCACGCATTTCTCAGCTTCACGCTCAAGCTATTATGAAGCTTAAGAACTTGTTGAGCGAAAACCGTTCAGAAAGATTAAAAAGAAGCATCATATAAATTCAGAAAGTATTATATTACTAATAAGCGTACCTTTAAGATTAAAAGTATATCCGGAAGGCGTTTTTTCAATGAAATCCGAATATTTTTCAAGAATATGTCTATATTTACTCCCAAAATCAATTCCATATTTTTGGTCAATCTCAGAAACATTTACCCCCGAACGTTTTCTAAATCCCAGAAAAATTTCTTCTTCGAGTTTTTCTTGCATACTCAGTGTTCTTCCGCATTCGTGAATATGAGGTTTAGCCATATACTCTTCAAGAGAAGTGTAATTAGAATACCTTACTCCGTCTACATAGCCGTGCGCAGCCACGCCAAAACCATAATACTCATTGTTATTCCAATAGTTTAAGTTATGACTTGACTCAAATCCGTCTTTTGCAAAGTTACTGACTTCATAGCGATAAAAACCATTCGCTTCAAGAACATCATTTACCACCTCGTACATGTCAGCCTGTTCATCATCAAGGGGTAAATATATTTGATCTGTATCAGATGTTATCAGCAGGTTAGTTTCCTTATTATAACATTTGCCCCAAAACGACTCCTCTTCGATTTTCAACCCGTAAGTAGAAATATGCTGAATATCTAAACTTAAAAACTTTTCTAAATCCTTTTTCAGACAGTCCATTGTCTGGGTCGGAAGCCCGTAAATCAAATCAACGCTTATATTCTCAAAACCGGCTTCTTTTGCAAGATTAACAGCCTCTGTTATTTGCTCAGAATTATGTCTGCGGCCGATTAGTTTTAAGATTTTATCATCAAAAGTTTGCGAGCCTATGCTCAAACGGTTTACACCCAAAGACTTTAACTGTTTAAAATAATCTAAATCCCTATCATCAGGATTTATTTCCAAAGTAAATTCATAATCCTCAGAAAATATAAAGGGCTTAATAATTTTCTCTAAAAGTTCAACAGGAAGCAAAGATGGCGTGCCTCCTCCAAAATACAAAGTCTTGAGTTCTTCACCGCTATAGTTTACAGATATATCTTTGAGGAGAGCATAAACATATCCGCTCATCATTTCAGGACGATTATAGGAAACAAATGAACAATATTTGCACTTTGATTTACAAAATGGTATGTGTATATACGCACTATTTACCATAATATCCTCGTAAAAAACAGGCTATTCATCCAGCTTAATATAATTTGTGTCCCACCTTAAATCAATATACTTAACCTTTTTATTAAGCATTTTCACCTGTGGAAGAAGCGACGGTATTCTGTGGATTTTATCAAACGTTCCGGCATTAAAGCTTCCCAATCTGATATTAACCGTAGGAATTTTCACATATACATCTTTTGGATTTCTATAGTCTATGTATTCAACAGTTTCACCGGAGTCCATCTCAACAGTTGCTGCTAATTTTTTAAAATTATTGACTTTTGCTTTATCCCAGTTTCTGTAATCATCTCCGCTTCCATATGTAATAACCTTTACAGTTTTAAAATCAGGACTCAATGGCATATAATCTCTTCCAATAAGCTTTCCGTCAGCAGAGAAAAATGCAATTGGCGGGACATCAACATCCGGTGAAATTGTTATAAGTGGAGTTCTTTCAATTATAATAATCTGCAGCCTTGCAGGAAACCAGAAACGTCTTATGTAAACATCCCTTACTGGTTCAAGCTGCATTATACTTTTCTTAAGGTTATCTGTCTTAACAAGAAAAATCGGCTTTGTACAAACCTGATTTCTTCTAAGTGCAGATAGAATTTTTTGTGATGGCACAATCCTGTTATTAGTAATCTCAAGAGCAGGACTGCTCAAATTGTCAAAAGCATTTCTATGAAGCCGCCACTGCGGAAGTTTAAGGATTACAACACCTAAGAATATCAAAAATATTATTATAAACAAACGCCACAAAGCTCTCAACTGGCTTAAACGCCTTTGAGATTTTCGAACCTTTCTCTGCATTTTAGCCTGCTGCAGACGGCGGTTCTGGTGATATTTTGGATGCTGCATATCCTCATTTGACATTATTTATTCAATCCTACGCTGTTAAGTATCATTAAAACAAGATTGTCATAATCTATACCGCCAGCCTTTGCCTGAGCTGGTAAATCGCTTGTATCAGTCATACCCGGATTTGTATTAATTTCCAGGAAATAAGGTTTGTCATCTTTTACCATAAAATCAACCCTTGAAACACCGGAACAGCCTGTTTCTATATGAGCCTCAACAGCATACTTTTGTGTTAGTTCATAAGCTTCTTTTGAAAGTCCGGTTGCAGGAACGATAAATTCTGAAAGCCCTTTGGTGTACTTTGCATCAAAATCATACCACTCTGTTTTTGTCCTGATTTCTAAAATTTCAGTTGCAAATGGCTTGCCATCACGCTCCAAAACTCCTACAGTAACAAAGAAGCCATCGATAAATTCTTCAAGCAAAACTTCTGCATTATATTTACGGGCTTCTTTTACCGCGTCAAACAGCTCGCCATCGCAATTAACTTTACTCATCCCATAGCTTGAACCTTCTGAAACAGGTTTTACCATTATAGGATATTCTAAATCCATAACCTTCTTCACCGGATTGTCACCAGGCAGCAAAAAAGCAGATTTTATAAGAGGTACATTTGTATTTTTAAGAATACGCTTTGTGAATTCTTTATTCATACAAATTGCACTGGCCATAACCCCGCAGCCTGTATAAGGAATTTTCATAATTTCTAAAACTCCCTGAATACATCCATCCTCACCGTATTTTCCGTGGAGGGTATTATAGGCATATTCAAAACCTTTTAAATCATTCATAATATTTTCAGAAACATCAACTATTTCAGCATTTGCATACCCTAAGCGTTTAAGAGCTGCAAGAATATTTTTTCCTGAGCGCAGTGAAACTTCGCGTTCAGAAGACATTCCGCCGCATAGTACAGCTATTTTTGCTTCTTTTGATATAGTATATTGCATAATTCTTCCTCTTTTTCTGTTTTATCCCCGATAAATATGATTTCCGGTCTTAATTCTATTGTATAAGTATCTTTTACAGCATTGTGCATCTTTACCATCATTTCCAGAACATCTTCTGATGTAGCATCACCTTTATTAACAATAAAGTTAGCGTGCTTTTCCCAAATTTTAACATTCGGAGCTTCGAATTCTTTCACACCAGCTTTATCCAGCAATCTTCCGGCAGAATCATTCTCGGGATTTTTAAAAACGCTTCCTGCATTAGGGTTAGCTAAAGATGGCTGGACTGTTTTACGGAAAGTAAGATTTCTTTCCATCAATGCCTTGATATCCTCCAGAGGAGCACGTTTTAATTCAAATTCTGCATAAAGAAGTATGAACCTTTTATCGTGTAAAAGTGAGTGCCTGTATGAAAATTGCATATCTTCTTTCTTTTTGTAAACCACTTCTTTTGTTTCACAGTCAAAAAGACAGCAAGAAACAAGCGTATCTGCAATGCACTGGCCATGTGCACCGGCATTCATATAAACAGCGCCGCCTATTGTACCGGGAAGCCCTATTAAAAACTCCAGACCGCTCAATGATACTTCGCTAACGCTTTTTGCAAGCATTGGGTCTTTTACGCCGCATTCTGCATATATTTTTGTTCCTCTTATCTCAAACTTCTTCATTTCAGTTGTAATAATTACATTACCGCTGTAGCCGTTTGAAGAAAAAAGAACATCAGAACAGCTTCCAAGGACAACGTATTCATCCAGTTCTCTAAGAATAGATGTCAACTCTTCCAGAGTTTCCGGAAGGTAAAGTGTTTTAACCTTACCTCCTATTTTGTATGTTGTCAAATTTTTTATCTCAAAATTGTTTCTAATTTGCATAATTCTTTTCCCAGATTAGTAATTGTACCGGCACCAAGTCCGATTACAACGTCCCCCTTTTTCAAGCTTGGCATTAATTTTCGAGCCACATCCTGCATATTACCTGATACATATTCGCAAGATAACTCAGCTGCGAAATTTTCACCATTTATTCCTTCTATCGAATCTTCTGAAGCTGCATAAACATCAGTTACAATTACACGGCCGGCATTTTCAAAGGCTGTAATAAACTCTTTCCACAAAGATTGAAGTCTTGTAAACCTGTGAGGCTGAAAGACAGCAACAACATTTTCCTTACCGAATTTCGAAGCAGCAGCCTGCAATGCAGCCTTAATCTCAGTCGGATGGTGAGCATAATCATCATACACAGTAATTCCATTAAACTCGCAAACTTTCTGAAAACGTCTGCCCATACCTGTAAAGGGGTAAAAATATTGTGCTATTTTTTTTAACTCTACCCCTGCTTCATTTAGAGCTGCCACAACAGCAAGTGTGTTATAAACATTATGAATACCGGCTAGCTGCGTTTTTATAGTGGTAAGCAGGCATCCGTTATGAAAAATTTCAATAGTTTCGCTGTCAACATTTTTTGCCGTGTAGTCTGCATCTTTTAACCCGAAAGTAATAAAATTTCCGCTAAGAAGTGCCGTTCCAGCATTGTCATTATTAATTAAAACCTTCTTAGATTGTACAATTTCCTGATTAAAAGTTTTTACTAAATCGGGCATACCATTCTTGTAATGATCGATATGATCCTCTTCTAAATTGTTAATTACAAGAATATCAGGCGAATATTTAACAATCGTACCGTCACTCTCATCTAATTCTGCTATAAAATGTTTTCCAGCCCGGTGTTGTGCATTAGTATTAATATCTGGAATAATTCCGCCATCTACAAAAGATGGTTCCAGTCCTGCTTTATCCAAAACAAAAGAAGCTAGTCCGCTCGTTGTGGTTTTTCCGTGAGTACCGGAAAAACCAATAAAGCACTTGCCACTCTGCTGAGCTGTTTTAGCAATTTCTTCTAATAAATCAGAGCGATGATAAACAGGAATACCAAGTTGTCTAGCCTTAACTAATTCCGGATTATTTTCTCTTATTGCCGTACTTATTACAACTATATCAGTATCATCAGATAAATTAGCCTCATTATGGCCAATCTTCACCTGTGCGCCTAATTCTCTTAATTTATCTATATATTTTGAATCAGCAATATCGGAGCCGGAAACAGTGTGCCCGTCTTCCAGCAAATATTTTGCAAGACCGCTCATCCCTATTCCGCCGATTGCTATAAAATGATATCTTCCCACCTTTAACCTCTCTAATTCAGAGATTATTATAGTATAAATACAGGTGTATTTACAAGTCTGGAAAATTAAGATATTACATTATATTCTCGCGCATATTTTGCGATAATATCCACAGCTCTTTCTATTTGCTCAAAATTTAAATCTTTCATTGCACATAACCTCATACGGCATTCTTTTCTTCTAACAGCAGGATAAGTAACAATATTGACATAAACTCCGTTTCTACGGAGTTTGTCATATAATTCAAACAATACAGGCTCGCTATAAATCATAACAGGAATTACAGCAGACTGAGAGTTTCCAATATCAAACCCTTTTTCCGAAAGCTTTAGCTTCAAGTAATTTATATTTTCCCATAACTTTTCCCTGCCTGCATTATCTGAAGCAAGCAGTTTAAACACTTCGTTTAAGCCTCCTGCAACAGATGCCGGAAGAGCTGTCGAGAAAAAATAACTTCTTGCATAAAGTCTTAAATACTGAACAACTTTTCTTGATGCGGCACAATACCCTCCAAGACCACCAGGTCCTTTGCTAAGCATTCCTACATTCAAATCTATTTTACCTGTAACCCCGAAATATTCAGCAGTTCCTCTCCCCTTTTTCCCAACAACTCCAACACCGTGAGCATCGTCCACCATAACTCTACAGCGGTATTTTTGAGCAAGTTCAACAATTTTATCAAGAGGTGCCATATCTCCATCCATCGAAAATACACCGTCAGTTATTATCAATCGTCCTGTTTTCTCTTCCGGCAAGCGGGATAAAATTCGCTCTAAATATCTCATATCTTTGTGGGGATAAACTTTAATATCTGCACCTGAAAGCATGCACCCGTCAAAAATTGAAGCATGATTTGCTGCATCATTAATTACTACATCGTTTTTGCTGCAAAGAGCTGATACAATACCAACATTTGCACCATATCCGCTAGGAAACACTATTGAATCTTCAACCCCGTAAAATTCTGCAATTCTGCCTTCCAATTCTTTATGTATATCAGTAATACCAGCATAATTAGATACAGCTCCCATACCATACCCGAACTCTTCTAGGGCCTGTCTTGCACCATCCATAACCTGAGGATGAGTAGAAAGATTAAGATAAGAATTAGAGCCTAGCATTATTACATTATGAATTTTTCCATCTTTCTCTCTAATGTCGGATTCAGGACTGACTTTATTCATAGTAACCATACCTAAAGCTTCATTACCTGTCATAATTCCGCTGGATAGAACTTCATCAAGCCTGTCAGTCTTTGCCAAAATATCCTCGCCTTGCAATGTATCAACAAAGTTTTCAAACTTTAAATTCATAAACTTTTTGCTTTTCTCTAAATCTAACACGCCATATCCCCTATAACCAAATGTGTGTTAGTATTCTAGTTGAAGCTAAAAATTTTTCATATTAGATAGTAAGGTAAAATATCTTCGACTTACAGGTCGTCCCCCTTGCCTATTGCCCAGGGGTAAATGGAGGGGGAGAACTACAAGTCATCGCCCTTACCGATTGCCCATCTGAAACCAAACGTTAATGCTACACCGTTTCTACCGCCGTTACGAACCATAGCCTGCAAGAAACCTGTGAAACGGTCTTTCCAGTTGCGCTGTAAACCGACACCATACTCTACATAAGGATCTACACTCATTTTTGGTAAAATAACATCATTGGCGCGAACTTTTGAGGAGTTCAATACATTCCAAACCATACCGACACTCGCATAAGGCTGCCAACCGTTCTTTAGATTGGTTACAAACTTCAACTGAGGATTTATCTGGAATGTATGCAAAGGGTCGCTGTCGATTTTTACTCCGGCAGCATTCGTATAATCAAAGGTATTTACAAATGAATAATTCATAAACAAAATTGGTTGTAAGATATATTTACCATTCTTAAACTCAAAGTTATAACCGCTCTTTGAGCCAATGCCGGCCAGAAGTGCTGTAAAGTCTTCATTCCCATACATTGTTTTGCTGCTGCCTACATTCGCGCCCGCAGTTGCGGTCAAGGCCGTAAAGAAATTGCCTTTGTAGAATGTTTCGGTTATACCAAGGACGCCGCCGTTTAAGCTCGTATCTACGCCGTCATAACTCAATTGGGAACCATTATAACCGCCATAAATCGATTGGACATTATACCACCCGCGTTTCAGTTCTTTAAAATTACTGTCAAAGCCGACCAGAGTGCCATAAGTAATAGCATCGACATCCGGACCGTGATTAAGGTTGATTGTTTCAAAACTCGTAAATGGTTTGACCCAGAAACCTTTGTTGATCATTTCAAGCTCGGGTGTGTATTTGGGAGTGCCTTCACTTATGGCATACCGATTGTTATTTATGATTGCTATTCGTTGCTGGAATGGTAATTGGGAGAACAAATCCATGTGTTGGAACGCAAATCTTACGGTTTCATTGATTACTGCCTGACTGCCGGCCTGATTCGCTACCGGAGTGGATAATACGGAAGGGTTAAAACTATCGGAAGAGTTTAGACCGCCGCGATTGAATACAAAATATCCGCCATCATCTCTGTTATCATAATTTACATTGTATTTATATATTGGAGTATAAGCGGTCTGATATTTATCCGGAAGTTCTCCGGTTCCATTCAAGACATTATCTTTCAAACCCTCTTCGGCAAAGAATATTTCTGCGCTGTCGCCTTTAGAATCCGATAATAAATTCATACCGGATACTATAAGGTCGCCATTATGCTCGCCATAACCATTGGAAGTAAATCTATCCATTGTTTCATTTGCAAGATCTACATCAACTACCATTTTAGTATTATTTGAGAGGGTAAAATTATTAACGTCATAAGTATGGATACTGTCATTTACTGTATTCAAGGTAGTTTGACCGACAGTCAAATCAGCATCATACATATCATTGAGCATATAAAATGCTGTATTGTCTATATTATCCCCGGTTATATTGACTTTATAACTCTCCGGCGCCATTATGCTCTCTAAGCTAGCTGGTTGCGGCTCTGCTTCACCGCGGATATTATCGGCCATAACAAACTTACCGCCGTTTTTCATTTCAAAGTTGATGGTCGAACCATACCCTGCATAAATTGCATTATCATCTCGTTCACCATTGACTTCTGTATAATTACCGCTAAAGACAGAAGTATATCCGTCTTTGGCTACTATATTAAGGTCTGTAAATGTCATAATAGCTCCGCCGGCAGCCAAAGCATTTTCACCGTCTGCTTTTGCATAGTTACCGTAAAATGAAGAGTTAACTATACCGGTTCCGCTGACAAGTTTCCCTTCATCATAATACCATTCACCAATTAAATCTTCATTAGAAATCGCTCCGCCGACAGCCAAACCTTCACTTTGTACATTATTTCCAATAAAGTTGCCCGTAATGTTTTTTATTTCTCCATAAGAATTAGCTATCGCACCGCCTGCGGCTTCGGCATATTCCCCAGAGCCAACCGCATAGTTCCCAATAAAATCGCCTGTGATGTTGTCAATATTGCCTCTGTTACTAATCGCTCCGCCATAGGCATATTCCCCAGAAGCGTAGTTACCGATGAAGTTTCCGGTAATATTACCAATACTAGCATTATTAGCAATTGCACCACCCCTACCAGTTGTGCTTATGTCATACAATGCAAGCGATTCAGGCTCAGCCTCAGACAAAGCCACTGCAGAATTACCTATAAAATTACCGCTTATATTGAAGGCAGCTTCAGAATACTCTGCCTCTGAAGATTCTAAAACGCTTTCCGGATTAGGTGTCACTCTATTATAAATAGCTCCACCTGCAGCATTATGTGCATCCCGTGCACTATTGCCTATAAAATTTCCCGAAATTTCTGAAAATTTTCCACCATTAAAGATTGCACCACCCAAGCTAGCGCTATTAGCAATAAAGTTGCCTTTTATATTCTTAATAAAATCTATATTATAAATAGCACCGCCCATAACATCATCATTCTCTACAAAATCACCATTTACGTCTTCAATATAAGAAGACCCAACAAGTGGTTCTTGCAGGTTGGAAGCGTCATATCCTGCTGTAATGGTTGTTTTTCCTCCGGTAGGAACCGAAACCTCCTCAAATATTCTATCATCACTCCACTCAAAGTATTTCACATCTTTACCTGAGCCGTATTCTTTTTGAACCAAATCCACACGGTAATATACTGGAACCATCTTATTTAGTTCTGAATTCCACTCAAACTTAGTTATTGTATTTTCACCCTTCTCATCCACACGTGTAAGTGTATATCCGGAAGATAAATCCTGTGCTTCAGCAGTAGATGACAGAGTAAGCAATATTGCACATGCAGCCAGAGATAAACGCTTAAATCCGCTCATAGAGAGCGTTTTAGCCCCCCCCCCCCTACTATTATACTGGGCGTTTTCACTGATTTTTTGTCACTTCCTTGCATAATTATCCTCGTTTCATATCCTATATTTTCTTAATTCCACAGAATTAAAAATTTATAACAAATATATTAGACAAGTGTTACAAAAATTTACAAATCTTTGAAAAACGATATGTTTTTAAGGTAATTAATAGATTTATCGCCGTAGTTTTTCGTTTTAATGAGTTCTAACCCTTCAAAGCCAATATCTTTTATTCCCTCAACAACTATAATTCCTCCGGTTACATTTTTTAGGATACTCTCATATAAGTTACTCATATATGGGGGATCAATGTATACCACATCATAAACCTTATCCAGTCTGGTTATTAATTTAGAGCTATCTCCTATTTTTAAATCAGGTTTCAACCCGAGCTGGTTATAATTTTTTCTTATAATATCTGCCGCTTTTCTGTTTTTCTCGAAAACAGTTACACCCTCAAATCCGCGCGAAAGAGCCTCCAACCCCATTACCCCCGAGCCGCCAAAAACATCAAGAAAAGATTTACCCTCAAAATCTCCAAGTATTGAATATAAAGTATTAAAAACTCCCATCCTGACTTTTGATAAAGTAGGTCTTGTAATATTTTCGTCAGGAGCAGTAATTTTTCTCCCTTTATAGATTCCGGCAGTAATTATCATAATTCCAGTTTTTCAATCTTTACATTAAAAATACTTTCAATATCAACTCCATTAAGGATACTTGTTATTAAATCTTCCGGAGATATTTTCCCTTCAATATGTGATATTAGACCAAGTATTTTAATATTAGTATACTCCTCTATTACCCTCGGAATAGCATTTAATAGATTTTTCGGACAATCATCCTTAATATTATTTATAATCACACCTCTTATTTCCAGCCCTTTTTCCTGAGCAGTATAAATAGAAAGAAGTGTATCATTAATAGAATCCTCACGTGGTGTAACCACAAACAGGAGCGGAAGTTGGAGTTTTTTTACCAGATCAGCTGTCTGAACAGCAGGAGCTATTGGACTTAAAATTCCGCAGTCACCATCGAGCAGTGTACAGTCGGATGTGCTTGAAATTCTCCCATACTCTCTTGAAATAAGCTCTATATCAATCGGTTCATTTTCAAGTTCAGATGCTATAAGCGGTTCTAAATCAGATTTATACAAATAAGAAAAATGAGTGTTGATATATGGATCAATTGTTTTTACATAAGTTAAATCAGGTGACTGCATAAAACCGTTACGTTCAATCCCGTTTGTTTGAATCGGCTTATAAACAGTTGTTGAGTATCCAAGACTTTGCATTGTTGCAGCAAGTCCTGCTGTCAAAAAAGTCTTACCCTCGCGACGGTTTGATGATGTGATGTATAGATTTAACATAAATTTATATTAACATATTAATACAAAATCTGCACTGTTATATTTCTAGAGCGCTGTTTATTATCAAAATCCAGCAATACAACTTGCTGCCAGGTGCCTAAATTCAAAAGTCCGTCTTTTAAAGCTATATTAACAGAGCTGCCAACAATTGCAGCACGGACATGAGCGTAACCGTTACCATCGTGCCAGATTTCATCATGATGATACTCCGCTCCTGTTGGAGCAATTCTTTCAAGAGCCTCTTTTAAATCCTGTATAAGCCCCGTTTCATATTCAATAGTTGTAACAGCAGATGTACTGCCTTGAATTGATACACAAACTAGGGCATCCTTAAGTTCGTGCTGGTAAACACAATTCTGAACATGTTTTGTTATATTTATAATATCATTATTTCCCTGTGTATTTATTGTAAAATGTTCATTTATTACAGGCATATTTACTCCTCTATAACTTTGTACAGGCTCGATGCTTCCTGCACGCTTACATTTCCCGTTGGAATAACAATTACTTCCACTTTTTCCACTCTGTTTGAATACTCAATTTCAATAACATCACCAATTTTCAGCTGTTTAGCCGGTTTTGCAGGATTGCCATTAACAAGCACACGACCCATTTCAGAAACAGTGTTTGCAACAGTTCTTCTCTTAATTAATCTTGAAACCTTTAAAAATTTATCTAATCTCATAATTCTCTTATAATTTCTTTTACCAACTTTTTAAACTTTTCTTTTGCTAATCCAGCGGCTTCAATAACATCAGCATGTGAAAGCCCAACTGTGCTTACGCCGGCAGCTGAATTACATATACAGCTTAACCCTATAACTTTCATCCCTGCCCAGGAAGCTGTAATTGCCTCCGGTACAGTAGACATCCCCACAGCATCAGCACCTAGAATTCTAGCCATTTTCACCTCGGCAGGAGTTTCATATGAAGGGCCGGTAAGTGCTATATAAACACCTTTTTGTAAATCAATCCCAAGTTTTTTGCCGACTTTTTCTGCAAGTTCCACATACTCTTTATAATAAACTTCACTCATATCAGGAAATCTTTCTCCCATAGAAGCGTCATTTGGCCCTATAAGGGGATTTACTCCCATATGATTAATATGGTCTGTTATAATCATCAAATCAGCAGGCTTAAAATCAGCATTAACTCCACCCGCAGCATTTGTAACAATTAGAGTCTTAACTCCGATTTTCTTCATAACTTTCACAGGGAATACAACTTTTTGTATTGGATGTCCTTCATAAAAATGAAACCGTCCCTGCATCATAACAACACTCTTGCCATTAATTTCTGCAAATACAAGTCTGCTCTTATGTCCAGAAATTGTAGAAGTTTCAAATCCAGGAATCTCCGAATAAGGGATAGAAATTTTACAGAATTCATCTGCTAAATCACCAAGCCCTGAACCAAGTATTATACCAATCTCAGGTTTAAAATCTCCTATTTTTTCCTCAATAAATTTTACTGCACTATCTAACATCACACTAAATCTCCCAAAAGGTATTCTACAACAAACATAATCCCTGCATACATTTTCGGCCAGATTGTTTACAAAACTAAATATCTTTACCGTGCTATTTGCCTGTTACATTAAGTATAAATAATTATTAAAATTTCGGTATGACAAATAGTACAATCGAATTACTTATAAAAAACATAAAATATTTTCGCACCCAGAAAAATTTCACTCAGGAAAAACTTAGTGAAATTTCTGGTATTTCGAAAGATTATTTGTCAGAAATTGAGCGTGGGAAAAAAACACCAAGCATTAAACGTCTGATAAAGATTGCAGAAGCTTTAGATATAGATATTTATAAGTTCTTCATGGTCAACTAATCAACAACTATTACTTCATCATAAGAATAAATCAAGTCTATAAATTGGTTATGAAGCCCGAGTCTTCATAACCAATTTTCATATTTAACCCTAGAACATCAGTCTGAACAGTAAAAATCTCTTATTCAATTTCTCTGAGAATTTCTTAAGGTTTGCCACAGTTTCTGATGTATCTTCAACAATCTGTTTTAACCCTTCTTTATCGCCATCTTCACCATTAATTGTTTCTAGTGCATTTGACACTTCGCACATTGTTACATTAAGGTTATCAATAGAAGTTTCAATCTTCGTCTTAAGGTTTTCATCTTTTGTCATCTTGTTCACAGAAGTTGAAATTTCATTCAAATTAGTCATAACTGCATTTAAGTCTTCACCAAAAGCTTTAGCATCGACTGCCCCGAGAATTGGAGTCAGCTGTTTAGAAAGATTTGAAATAGATTCTGCTGTATCATACATCATCGGTTTGAACTTCTCATCTCCAATAATTCCGTTGATATTAGTCGCAAGTTTATTAAAGTTTGTAGAAACATCACTCATCATCCACAGAACAGCATCTATATCATTTCTTGATGTTTCTATAAGCTTTTCTGTCTTAGCAAGCGTTGTTGTCGCCTGAGCTGTTAAATCCTTAAAGTTAGTTACGGACTGCCTGATTTCTGCAATCATACTATCATTCAGCAATTCATTAATAATTCGGTTTGTTTCTGTTAAAGATTCTGCTGCTTTGTACTGCAAATCCATAAAATCAGCAATTCTCATAGGCTCAATTATAGTATATGGAGAAGTTTGCTGAGGATATGGAAGCGGAGCATTATCCAGCGGAGCGATTCTCAATTTTTTAACTCCATCCTCTGTAACAATCTTACCGGTCATAAAGTGAGGTATGATAAGTCCCGGAAGATTTACCACATAGTCTACCTTATAAGCATAATTTGTCTTAATATAGTCCTTTAACTCATCTGGAACAAGCTTCGCAGTCATTATCTGGGATTTCTTAACATTACCTACATCATAATATTTATCATCTAATTTAATCTCAACCGGAGCATCATTTGATAAAAGCTCTTTTCCAATAACAGGAATAAACACTGAACGAACTCTTGGCGGTGTGATTTCCAAAAACTGTTCGCCAATCAGCCCTGACTGCTGTATAGACAACATTGATGCCTTTGGTATTGTAATCCCCGGTTCTGTAATAACAAATTTCATCTTTACATAACTTGATTCGCCATCAACAACCGGTATAATTTCTTCCACCTGTCCAACACGGAGTCCCATCATTTGAACACCGGAGCCCGGACGCATTCCATTTACATCCTTAAAATGGACTTCAATTCGTTCTGCTGAAGAAAAAGAACGCCCCTTTATCCACAAAACAGTAAATAGAAGTATAATCAATGCTACAAGTGTTAATATTCCTACTTTAAATGATGGTGACATTTTCATTTGTTATATTTCCTTTTTGTTAATAATAATTTCTTTGTTTGACTAACCCAGCATTTTCATAGGGCCGTCGATTGAAGCAGTGACGAACTGTTTAGTATATGGAGTTTTTTGTTCCATTAGCTCCTCAGGAGTCCCTTCAAAAACTGCATGTCCATTATACAACATCAAAACAGAATCGGCTGTTCTTCTTATTGTTGACATCTGGTGAGTTACAACAATAGAAGCGGCATTTGTTTCATTCTTCAAACGAACAATATAATCTTCTATAAGTGTAGATGAAATTGGATCCAGACCTGCTGTTGGTTCGTCATAAAGTATTATTTTAGGCTCGGTAACAATTGCACGCGCAAAACTGACACGCTTCTGCATACCTCCGGAGAGTTCTGAAGGATACTGTTCTTCAATTCCAGAAAGTCCTACCAGCTCTAGTTTTTCTGCAACTATTTTTTCAAGTTCTTTTCTTGTATATTTACCCCTCAAATCTTTTCTCTCCTGCAATGCAAAAGATATGTTATCAAAGACGTTAAGCGAATCAAAAAGCGCTGAATACTGAAAAACCATTGCAATATCACCTCCGGAAGTATTTATTTCTCCAGAGTCTTTTTCAATTAATCCGCTTATAAGTTTTAACACAGTACTTTTACCGGAGCCGCTAAAACCTACTATAGATAAAATTTTTCCATCATCAACTTTGAATGAAATATCATCTAAAATAACTTTTTTATCGAATGATTTTATTAAGTTTTTAACTTCTATACCCATTTTTTCTTTCACCCTCAGGTACTAATAAAAGAACATTGCTGCAAAGATTAAATCCAGTATTACAATTGCAACAAAAGACCAGACGACAGCTTTTGTTGTTGCAATACCAACCCCCTTTGCACCATCTCTTGCTTCCATTCCGCAAGAACAGCTTATTAATGTTATTACAAAACCAAACGCCAAAGACTTTAGAATACACACATTTAAATCATGCATATTCAGCCCGAACCATACAGAGTCAAAGTATGCCTTGTATGTAAGCCCTGAAGCCAGATTTGAAGCAACTGCACCGCCCAGAATACCAAACAGCGATGAAACAATTACAACAACCGGCATCATCAAGGTTCCCGCAATAACTCTCGGGGTAAACAGGTAATACACCGGATTTACCCTAAGAACTCTTATTGCATCAATCTGTTCCGTAACTTTCATTGTCGCAATTTCTGATGCAAGAGAAGAACCAATCATAGAAATTATTGCAAATCCTGCCATAATGACACCTTCTTCCCTTACCATAAGAATTGAAACAAGCATACCAACATAATTTCCGGCGCCCTGTTTAACCATCTCTCCCGCAATCTGCATGGCAATAATTACAGATGTCATGCCGACAATAGACAATGTTATAGGCAGAGATGAAACACCAAAACGCGAAGCTTGCTCCATTATAGATTTGTACGTTGTTGGAAAGGTTTTTAATCCTTTAAAAAACTCTAAGCCCAATAGCGCAATGTTACCTAGAGTTGTAACAAACCCTTCCAATTCGGACAAAAACATCCTGTATATTTTATAAGTATACGTAGCCTTATAGTAAATTTTCATAAAATAACATTGCCTTGTGTTGTATTTTACCACATATTTGAATTATTTTACAATTATTTTTTATTTATGCTAGAATTGAAGCAGGGAGTTATAAGAGGGAATTTATTTATGATGTATGGATTAATTTTAGCAGGCGGTTCAGGAAGCAGATTATGGCCTTTGTCAAGGGAATTATATCCAAAACAGCTTCTAAACATTCAAAACACTGAGAGTTTGCTGCAAGCAACTTTTGAAAGAGTTTCTGAATGCATGCCGGCTTCTAATATTATAAGTATGACAGGTGTAAAACATTTATCTAATGTTAAATATCAGCTTTCATCAATGTATGACAAGGCTGTAGTTTTATCAGAACCTATTTCGAAAAACACAGCACCGGCCATTGCGCTTGCTTCTAAATACATTATAGAAAAATTCAACATAGATCCCGTAATTCTCGTAGTACCTTCCGATCATATGATAAATAATACAGATAAATTTGTTATGACAGTTAAAGAAGGCGAAAAGATTGCAGAACTCGGCTACATTGTAACATTTGGTATAAAACCTTCTTACCCTGAAACAGGATATGGATACATAAATGTTACAGACAAACATATTGAACGCGGTTATAAAGTAAATAAATTTGTAGAGAAACCAAATGAAAAACTTGCGCGTGAATATGTTTCAGCAGGTAATTACTACTGGAACAGCGGAATATTTATGTTCAAAGCGTCTGTACTTCTGGAAGAACTGGCAAAAGCATCTCCTGAAATTTATTCAAAACTTTCCAACTTTGATTTTTCTGAATCAGATGAAATTCCGTTCACAGAGTATGACAAAATGCCTTCCATTTCTATTGATTATGCAGTTATGGAAAAATCTGATAAGATTGCGCTTGTTAAGCTTGAAAGCGACTGGAATGATTTGGGCAGCTGGAAATCTATCTATGATGTAAGTCCTAAAGATAAAGACGGCAATGTAAAAATCGGTCATGTTTTAGATGAAGGTTCTAAAAACTCTCTTATGTACTCATCATCAAAACTTGTTGCGACAATCGGACTTGAAGATGTTGTTGTTGTAGAAACTGAAGATGCAATTCTTGCGTGTAAATCTGATAAAACGCAGGATGTTAAAAAGATTTTTGAAACATTAAAAAAACAAAACGATGACACCCACCTTGTGCATAAAACTGTTTACAGACCATGGGGCTATTACACAGTACTTGCACAGGGCAATGGATTTTTAACAAAAATGATACAGGTAAATCCGGGGCAAAAATTATCTGTACAGTCGCATAACTTCAGAAGTGAGCACTGGGTGGTATTGGAAGGGATGGCAAAAGTTATTCTGGAAGGAAAAGAATTAATTCTCAGTCCCGGCCACAGTATTGATATACCTCTCAAAGCGGTACATTCACTCCAGAATCCGTACAAAGATAACCTAAAAATTATTGAAGTTCAAAAGGGTGACCCTCTGATTGAAGAAGATATTATCAGATACGAAGACATGTACGGAAGAGTATAAAACTATTGACATTGTGACTAATTTCAGTTAACATACACATATAAATTTTAAGGAGTGTGTATATGAAAATTAGCTCGATTAATGCGTATGGTCAGCGCAATATTTATCAGCAAAGAAAAGCTGTTCAGAATCCAAACATTACTGTTCCAGAAGTCCCAAAACAGAGCGTTTCGTTTCAGGGAAAACACAGTTTTGCAAAAGGCTTTGCCGGAATCGCAGGACTGCTCGGAACGGCTGGAGCAGTCGGAGGCATTCTAATTATGACTGGCGGACTTGGTGCAGCTGCTTTACCGTGGATACTGGGATATGGAGCTGCCAGCGCTGGTGCAGGAGCCGTCGTTGGACACCAGTTAGATAAAACAGAAGATAAAGATAAAGATAAAGATAAGTAACAATTTTCGTGCTAAAATTTAAGCACAATGAAAAATTTCTACATAAAATCAATGGGATGTAAATCCAATCAGTTTGAAGGACAGATTGTTGCTCAAAAGCTAATTGAGGCTGGCTATCAGCAAGTTTCAAGTCTTAATCTTGCAGAAATTTATATACTCAATTCCTGCTCTGTAACCCAAACCAGCGATAACGAAGCAATGTATCTTTTAAGACACGCTCACAGTCTGGGTTTGAAAACAATTCTGACAGGTTGTATTGCGCAGATAGAAAAAGAAAAGCTTTTGGAAGAGCCATATATTGATTATGTTTATGGCAACGAGGATAAATTTCGCTTAGCAAATTTGATTTTACAGGACGAAGTGTTTTCCGTAAAAGATCTTATGCAGTCTACAGATTTCTGCAAAGTAACTCTTAATGATACAACCAAAACCCGAATAAGCCTAAAAATTCAAGATGGTTGTGATAACAGATGTTCATATTGTATTATTCCATACGGGCGAGGTAAATCAAGAAGCGCTGATTCTGATTTTATTATTAATGAAATAAATCGTTATTCTGACTTAGGGTATAAAGAAGTTATCTTAACAGGCATTCATATTGGTCTGTGGGGTGATAAGAATATACTTCCTCTGCTAAAAGAAATCGAAACAAAAACCTCAATACCGCGCTATCGTCTAGGTTCTCTAAATCCGCATGAAATTACACCTGAATTACTAACTTTTTTGCAGAACAGTGAAAAATTCTGTCCGCATTTCCATTTATCATTACAATCTGCCTGCAATAGAACATTAAAACGTATGAACAGGCACTATACAGTAGAATACTATTTAGACCAGATTGAAGATATTGTATCCAGATTTGATAAACCTTTTTTGGGCAGCGATATTATTGCAGGGTTTGTAGGAGAAACAGAGGAAGATTTTCAAACAACAGTAGAAAATCTGAACAAGTCGAAATTAAGCCAGATACATACATTTCCATATTCAATCAGAAAGGGCACCATTGCAGAAAAAATGGAAGGTCATTTGCCGGATAAGATTAAAGAAGAGCGAGCAGGGATTATAAAAAAAATTTCAGCAGAAAAAATCAATACTTTTCTCAAATCTAACATTGGTTCAGAACAGGAAGTTTTGATTGAAAAACGTCCGGCTAAGAACGGTAAATTCAAAGGTGTTACAAGGAACTATATAACAGTACAGCTCGAAGATGGCGAGTTTAACTCTCTCAAAAAAATTATACTTACAAAAGAAAATATTGTTTGCCCGAAAAAAATTTTGTGATAATATAAAATAATTATTATTGGAGTAGGAAAATTATGATTACAATAAAAGACGTAGAACACGTAGCAAAATTGGCACGCTTGGAATTAACGGAAGAAGAAAAAGAAAAGTTTACAAAGCAGCTGGGCGATGTATTAAAACACGTTGATGCAATGAACGAAGTTGATACATCAAACGTTGAACCAATGGCTCACGCTATTGACTTTGTAAATGTAATGAGAGAAGACGAAGTATATTACGAACAAACAAAAGAAGAACTTATGAAAAACGCTCCGGATGAGGAAAACGGATTTTTCAGAGTTCCAAAAATTAATTAGTTAAAGAGGGCTTCTTGCCCTCTTTTTTTTGTTGCATTTCTTCCGGATACGGGATAGGGAGAGTTAATAATATTAGGGAGTTTCAACTATGACAAAATATATTTTTATTACAGGCGGTGTTGTAAGTTCATTGGGAAAAGGTATTATCGGCGCATCATTAGGGAAATTACTCAGAGCAAGAGGTTATTCTGTTGCTATACAAAAATTTGACCCGTACATAAATGTTGATCCGGGAACAATGAGCCCTTTTCAACACGGAGAAGTATTTGTAACTGATGACGGAGCTGAAACAGATTTAGACTTAGGTCATTATGAAAGATTTATTGATACAAATTTTTCACAATTAAGCAATGTAACCTCAGGAAGTGTATACCAGACTGTTATTCAAAAAGAACGCAGAGGAGATTATCTTGGAGCCACTGTACAGGTAATTCCGCACATAACAAATGAAATTAAATCAAGATTAGTAAAGGCCCAAAAACATTTCAAACCGGATTTTCAAATCATTGAAATCGGCGGTACAATCGGTGATATAGAGGGTTTGCCGTTTATCGAATCAGTAAGGCAGTTCAAAACAGAAGCCGGAATTGGCAATGCGATAAACATTCACTGTACATTGCTTCCTTATCTTCCGACCTCTGGAGAATTAAAAACTAAACCTTCGCAGCACAGCGTAAGTCTTTTGAGGAGTTACGGTTTGCAGCCGGAAATTCTTGTTTGCAGAACTTCTAAACCAATTCCAAAAACAGAAAAAGACAAGCTTGCTTTGTTCTGCTCGGTTTCTAAAGAAGCTGTAATTGAATGCAGAGATATGAAGAGTATTTATGAAGTTCCTCTTGCACTTGAAGAACAAAAGTTTGCTGATGTTGTATTGAAACTTTTACAGGTTCCTGAAAGAAAAGCAGACTTAACCGGATGGCGCGAACTTGTTAATAAAATTAACCATCCATCCGGCACCATCAAAATTGCAATAGCAGGAAAATACACAAAGCTTTCTGATGCTTATATATCAGTTGTGGAATCTATCAAACATGCCGGATATGCTGACAATGTCAAAACCGAAATTAAATGGATAAATTCAGAAGATTGCGTTGACGGGGGTAAGTGTAAGGAACTTTTAAGCGACGTTGACGGAGTGGTTGTACCTGGAGGATTCGGTATCAGGGGTATTGAAGGTAAATTAAACGTTATAAAATATGCAAGAGAAAATAACATACCATTCTTAGGAATTTGTCTTGGTATGCAGTGTGCTGTTATTGAATATGCAAGAAATGCAGCCGGACTAAAAGGAGCCAACTCTACTGAATTTGATGAAAATACAGCTGTTCCTGTAATTGATTTAATGACAGAACAAAAAAATGTTAAGGGTTATGGCGGTACAATGAGGTTAGGTGCATATGACTGCAACTTAAAAAAAGGTACAAGGGCACAGGAAGTATACAGTGCAAACAAGATTTCTGAACGTCATAGACATAGATATGAAGTTAATACTGACTACATAGAACAGCTCAAAAAAGCCGGACTAGTATTTTCAGGGATGTCACCGGACGGAATGCTCTCAGAAATAGTTGAGCTTCCTCATCTTGATTGGTTCGTTGCATGCCAGTTCCATCCAGAATTTAAATCAAGACCGGAAAGACCGCACCCTTTGTTCAAAGGTCTTATAGATGCTGTTATGAAACAAAAGTCAGCTAAGGCGTAAAAATGCCTCAATCTTTGCACTAATTGAATTTGAAGCATAGTCATCAATATCGACATATAGTCCATTGTACTTATCTGCCAGATATTTAGCAAGCTGTGACTTTGCGCAAAAAGCCTGTGCATAAAATACTGTTGGAACATTTTCATCTACATACATTTCCAAATCCAAATCCGCAGGTGTACCTGCTTCAACACATCTTGTCCAGCCGTATACGTGAGTTGTGTCAGGAAAAAGTTTCAAGATTTCTAAATCATTTGGAGGCACTCCCCAAAACCCAAATTCTGCAGGAATTTGGGGTAAAATCTGATCTACAGCATCGATTATATTGCCTGTTATTCGCGTAATCTTATCATATAAAGGTAAATTGCTTGTACAAATTTTTAACTCTCTTTTCGGTTCCAACTCCTCAAATATAGTCTGTATTACATTAAATCCCATATCTGCAAGAATTTTTGATGCAAACCAGCCGCTATCACATTTATCTTTACCAATAGGTGCTAAAATCAAATCCGGTTTTAGAAACATTGCATTATCTATAATATTTCTTATAATTTTGCAATATGATTCGGGCAAAATATTTGTTTTGGGGTTATAAAAATCTATATCCAAATCAATCCATTCGGCGTTTGGATAATCTTTTTTAGTCTTTTCTATAATATCAGGGTGCGGGTAACCCCAGAAACCTATTTTTGTTATACTTGCCATAGTTTTTATGATAACACAAAACAAGGAGAAAATTTGATTATGATAAAACAAAGTGATATAATTAGTGTTAGAAACACAATTACTAATGAGGAGTATAAAATGAGCGATAATATACAAATAAAAGAAGTTAACGGAGTTGATATAGTACAATATCAGCCAAAAGGCGTTTGCTGTAAGATGATGCAAATGCGAATAAAAGACAATATTATTCAGGATGTTGAATTTGTTGGCGGATGCAATGGAAACCTCAGCGGCATTGGAGTTCTCGTAAAAGGTATGAATATTAATGATATTGTTCCTAAATTAAGCGGTATACCTTGCGGAGCCAGACCTACCAGTTGCCCTGACCAATTAACAAAAGGTATTCAAGCATACTTAGAAGCAAAAGGCGTAAATGTGGCAGAGAAAGTGTGACATACCAGCTAACAAAACTTAAATGGAGTCAAGATGCATAATATAACATTAATAAAAGGAGACGGAATCGGACCGGAAATTACAGATGCAGTTGTAAAAATAATCAAAGCTGCCGGAGTTGATATTCTCTGGGACATCCAGACAGCAGGAGCAGACGTAATTGAAAAAGAAGGCGTTCCGCTTCCGCAAAGGGTAATCGACTCGGTAAAAAGAAACAAAATTGCGTTAAAGTCACCGGTTACAACCCCTATTGGCAGAGGTTTCCGCTCGGTTAATGTACAATTAAGGAAAGATCTTGATCTTTATGCTAATCTGCGTCCCTGCTATAATCTTCCAAACATAGAAACCAGATATGAAAATGTTGATATAGTTGTTGTAAGGGAAAATACAGAAGATTTATACGCCGGAATTGAAAGACAGGTAGATGAAAACACAGCTGAAAGCATAAAAATCATTACCCGGGCAGCATCTGAAAGAATAGCTGAATTTGCCTTTGATTATGCTGTTAAGAATAATAGAAAAGAAGTTTGTGTTGTTACAAAAGCAAATATCTGCAAGCTTTCTGACGGATTATTTTTGGATTGTGCCAGAAAAATTGCGAAAAAATATCCAAACATCGGTTTCAGAGAAATTCTGGTTGATAATTGCTGTATGCAATTAGTACAAAATCCTAACCAGTTTGATACCCTTCTTTTACCAAACCTATATGGTGACATTGTTTCAGATTTATGCGCCGGTCTTGTCGGCGGGCTTGGTATTGCTCAGGGCGCAAATATCGGAAAAGATTATGCGGTATTTGAACCGGTTCACGGTTCTGCACCTGATATAGCCGGACAAGATAAAGCAAATCCAACAGCAATGCTTATGTCTGCAATTGAGATGCTTAATTTTATAGGAGAAACAACTGCCGCTGCAAAAATTAAGTCAGCATTATTTGAAACACTTAAATCAGGTATTAAAACTGCTGATATAGGCGGAAATGCTTCTTGCAGCGAATTCACAAATGCTGTTGTTCAAAGATTATAGTCTTTATCAAAGACATATAAATATATAATGCCAGTAAGTGATACATAGAAAAGCAGTTCAGCACTTTCTTCAAAAAGAGTATTTGCAAATACACTTTCAGCGATTACACCAAGCAGCATACCAGATAGCATAAGCAATATATTCCAAACAGGCAGTTTGATATTCTTCAACATTTCCCAAGCAGTCAGGAATAGTTTGTTTTTTAAGAAATAAAAAGCAACATATGCAATAAACAGCCCGTAAATCGGATGATACAGCCAGCCAAATTTAATCTGATCCCAGGTATAAAATTCATTGATTTCCCCGGGTATTGCAAAAAATACGGTTCTGAAACAATTTACCTCTCTTATAGCAAGAACTGCTATAATCATTGCTACAAAATAAAAAAACTTTTTATTATCTTTTGCCATTAGAGCAAAAATAAATCCTAAAAATAAAACTATAAGCTGCAAATTTTCCAATACACCATTTTCAAAACCATATGATTCAGGTAAAAACATCACGCAAGGTGCAATCGCAAGCGCAGCTATGATTGCTGCGACTGTTACATTATACACTTTAAAATTTAAGTGCATACAAATAAAATCTTTAATATTTTTTAGCATTCTCTTAATTCCAATATATCATTCCATTATACCACAAAAAGGTAATTATGAAATATTGTTTCTTAGTTTTTTTACAAAACTATTCAATCTTTCCATAGCAGTTTTAAGATTATCCAGAGAGTATGCATAAGATATTCTTAAGAACCCCTCTCCGCTTGCCCCAAAAGCATTTCCAGGAACGGCTGCAACTCGTTCTTCTTCTAGAAATCTTGTTGCAAATTCTTCACTGGACATTCCAAATTCTTTTATGCATGGAAAAACATAGAAAGCTCCAAAAGGTTCAAAACACTCAAGCCCCATTTCTTTAAATGCATTCAAAAGAAATCTTCGTCTTTGATTATAAGCCTGCCTCATTGTTTTTACATCATCATCCCCGTTTTTTAAAGCCTCTACCGCAGCATACTGGCTTGTTGTCGGGGCACACATTATTGCAAATTGATGAATTTTTGTCATCTGCTTTATAATCTCTCTTGGTCCGCAGGCATAACCAAGACGCCATCCGGTCATTGCATAAGCTTTTGAAAACCCGTCAATAAGAATAGTACGTTCTTTCATTCCTTCAAGGCTTGCAATGGAAACATGTTCACCTTTATATGTAAGAGCTCCATAAATTTCATCAGACATTACATACAGGTCATATTTTCTGATAAGCTCTGCAATCTTTTCTAAATCCTCACGCTCCATAATTGCACCGGTCGGATTATTAGGAAAAGGAAGTATCAAAACCTTACTCTTATCAGTAATAACATCTTCCAATTCTTCTGCTGTAAGACGGAATTCATTTTCTGCTTTCAAATCAATAATAACAGGTTTTGCACCAGCAAGGATCGCACACGGTTCATACGAAACATACGAAGGCTGCGGAATTATAACCTCATCGCCCGGATTAATCATTGCCCTTAAACCAATATCAATAGCTTCCGAACCGCCAACTGTTACAATAACTTCATCCGCAGGATTATATACAATTCCCTGTTTTCTTTTCTGGTAATTGCAGATTTCCTCTCTTAATTCTTTTAATCCGGCATTTGAGGTGTAAAATGTTTTTCCTTTTTCCAGCGCATAAATACCCTCATCGCGAATATGCCATGGTGTGTCAAAATCAGGCTCGCCAACACCTAAAGAAATGGCATCCTTCATTTCACTCACAATATCAAAAAATTTTCTTATTCCTGAAGGTTTTAAGCTTTGCACTGCATCAGAAAGAGGCTTCGTCATGGCGTAATTATCTCCCTTTCATCCTCATGTTTTTTATCATAAATTGTACCGTGATCCTTATATTTTTTAAGAATGAAATGCGTAGCAGTACTTAAAACACTGTCCAGAGTAGACAGCTTGTCAGATACAAATTTAGCAATTTCTTTTAAGGATTTTTCTTCCAGAGTTACAAGAAGATCAAACCCTCCTGAAATCAAATAAACAGACTTTACTTCCGGATAATTGTAAATTCTCTCTGCAATTTTATCAAACCCTTGCCCCCTCTGAGGAGTCACTTTTACTTCAATCAGAGCAGTTACCTTCTCAATAGATGTCTTGTCCCAGTTGATTAAAGTATGATATCCGCAAATAATCCCTTCTTGCTCAAGTTTAGAAAGTTCATTTGCGACATTTATTTCTTCTTCACCAAGAAGAACTGCCAGTTCATTAATTCCAATACGGCTGTTTTTTTCTACTATTGATAATAATTCATCTCTCATATTTTTCCTACTTTATAAAATTTGTATAAATTTTTTCTTCCTTCTGCGGCCTATTAATACCATTTTGTTTTCCGTTTTCTATGCACTTAAGAAGCCAGGCCATGTTTCGGCCTAAACTCCTCATAACTTGCAGACCTTCCAAATCTTGAAGCGCTTCATCTGCAACATGTCCGTGAATATTATTCCAATAGCCGGATGAAACAACAGGCATATTATTAATTGTAAAGTATTTATTCAAAACATCAAAGCTTGCAGTTGTACCAGATCTTCTAGCAGATGCAACCGCAGCTCCCGGTTTAAATTCAAAAGCATCCTTACCGGCATAAAAAGCTCTGTCTAAAAATGATAAAATTCTGCCTGTTGGATGGGCATAATAAACAGGAGTTCCGAAAATAAAACCGTCTGCTTCACGTGCCTTTTCTATAAATTCATTTACAAGCCCGTCTTCAAAAACACACTTACCAAGTTTTCTGCACGCTTGACAGCCGCAGCAATCACGTATTTCAGGATTTCCTAGCTGAAAGACTTCTGTTTCAATACCTTCTTGATTTAAAGTTTTTGCAGCTTCAGAGAGAGCTGTAAAAGTACATCCATTCTTGTGTGAACTTCCATTTAATAATAAAACTTTCATAATATATCCTTATTTCATGTACTCAACAGAGGTTTGAACAGCCTGATAAACCAAACGTAAAAAAGGAATATCCGACTCCTTAAGAATTTGTATATAGGTTTGAAAGCTTGGAGTTTTTCTACTAATAGTTAGAATCTTGTCAGTATTGCCGCCCCAAAAATCACCATTTTTTATAGAAATTTGTCCTGCATCTTTTTCATATTTTAAATAGTTTTCTATAACGCCGCTTGCCTGATTTAAATATCCGAGATATGGCTCTTGAATAGATTTATCAACCAAAATTTTAGGTGCAATGTTATTTTTAACTGGAGAAATTTTCATAAACAAATATCCTTATTAACCAGAATGGTGCCGATGGGGAGGCTCGAACTCCCGACCTATTGATTACGAATCAATTGCTCTACCACCTGAGCCACATCGGCATTTGATGTTATTAGTATAGCATAAAAATTATCTCTTTAATACAACAATTACCCTTGTTTATATCACCATATGTATATATTTTTTTACATTCTATTGATATAGATTTATTATGTGTTAGTATTTAATCAAATTCGACTTGGCAAAGGAGTACGTATCGTGAAACCTATAAGCTTAATACTGGCAATAATGCTGACTCTTGTCATTATTCCATCAGCTAATGCCCAAACCCCTATTGAGAGGTCTATTGATACGTACACACAAGAAATCCAGCAAGGGCCTAATAGTGCATTAGCTTACTCAAATCGTGCTTCAATGCGCTTTCTTAAACAAGATATTCAAGGAGCTATTCAAGACTTTGATAAAGCTATTGAGCTAAGCCCTAATAACCCGGAATTATACCTTAACAGAGGTTATATAAAACAGCTTATTAATGATCAGAATGGTGCAATGGCAGACTATAACAAAGCAATTGCAATAAACAAAAATTTTGCATATGCCTACAACAATAGAGGCGTATTAAAAGTTGCCATGAAAGATATTAATGGCGCTATGGAAGATTATGCAAAGGCTCTAGAAATCAACAAAAATTATTCGGATGTATATTATAACAGAGCTAATTTAAAATATATGCTCGACGATAATAAAGGCGCACTTGAAGATTATAATATCGCTATCGAATTAAATCCAAAAGATGCCGAAGCTTTCAATAATAGAGGTGTTGTAAAAAAACGAATGAATTTCAATGTAGGCGCTTTAAGCGACTATACTCAGGCTATAGCTTTGAACCCTAAAGACAGCATTGCATATGCTAACAGGGGACGCCTCAAAAAACTTTATTTTGATAATGAAGGAGCTGCTATTGATTTAGATCAGGCAATTGCACTTGCAGAAAATCAAACTTTCATAAAAAATGTTAAACCTTTATTATCAAATGAAAGCTATATTGCGGCAATACCGACAGTACGAGGAGTTGTACAAAGTTATACAGCTCCGGTACAAACGAAATCTGATAACAGAGTTGCAGAATTATCAACACCAAAAACTCAAATTAAGCCAGCTGCACAACAAGTAGTTTCAAAGAAAGAACCAGATGTTTCACAACAAATTGCATACCAGCAGCCACAAAAGCAGGAAATTTCGACAACAACTCAGCCTATCAGCGTAAAACCTAAACAAACTACTACAGCTCCCCAAGAAAAAATTGCTTCTGGAACAATAAGTGCCGGAGTTGCTACAGTTCAAGTACCATCCGCACCTGTTATTACAACTACAGCTATAAAAAAGAACCCTACTACAAATGTTAAGCTAGCTGAAAGCTATTATATAAGAGGTTTGCAAAAATGTGTACTTAGAGATTTACAGGGCGCTATTGCAGACTTGAATAAAGCCATTGAAAACAATTCTAAATATGCAGATGCTTACTACTATAGAGCAGCAATCAGAAAAGAACTTGGAGATACAGAAGGCTTTAGAAAGGATTACTCTACTGCTATACAGATAAATCCATCTTTACAAGCATTCAATGATTCAAACTGCTTGTCACTGATTAGCGGATAAGCCTCTACGCTTCCGGCGGGCCTTCCTTAGAAATTTTCTTTTTCCACGCTTCTACAATCTTGTTTATAATTATTTTTCTATCCTCTACTGAATATTTTTCATAATCTCTAGGCATATGAAAGTAGCTCCATGCAGCCCTTATATGTTCAGGAGTATCAATAGGATATTTTTTATTTACATTGTCAGCAAACTCTACGTCGCCATATTCATGTAAACCACGATTTTTATATACGTCATCTCTTTTTTCCATAAATACATAATATGCTATCATTTCTTTTTTTTCATTGCCAGAAAGTAGTGTTTGACAGCCTTTATGCTAAAATGTTATAATTCGATTGTATGAAAAAGTGTTTTGCGATTTTATTTTTAGTTTTAACATTAACAATATGTACATTTGCCGCAGAACGTCCACGCTGGGTATCTTTACCTATCAATGTTTATATTCCTGAATATGGCAACATGAGCAGACTCATGCATCAAGCTTTTATGTCCTGGCAGCAGCAGTCAAGATCTCTAGTACGTTTTAAATTTGTCGACAGCCCTGCAAATGCAAATATTGAGGTTGAATTTGTGGACTTTGTTGCTAATTGTAATGACGTGCATGCAGTAGGTTGTACAGAGATGATGACAAGAGGAGGACAATATTATAAAGCATATGTAACGATTGGAACCAAACAATATAAAAGAACTTATGAAAACGGCAGGCTTACACGTGCGCTTGTAACAAGACCTAAAGATAATATTTACGGTGTTATGCTTCATGAAGCTGGCCACGCAATCGGTTTAGGACATTCAGATAGCAGTAACAGTATAATGTACCCTTATGATTTACCAACAATGCAATATCTTACAGACGAAGATATGAGGCTCTTGTATAACAAGTATCATTAATATTATTGTGATTATCGAGTTAATTTATAAACTTTTGTAAATAATTTTCAAAAATCAGACAATTTTGAATGTTCAGTGTATTTACATAAAATGACAAATTTTTGTAATAAAGGAGTAATGTATGAATAGTGCAAAAATAAATGTAAATACTAATTATTATAGTACTAATTTTAAGCAATATCCGCCAAAAGCAATTACTAATACAATAGAACAATCTGCAAAAGCAGTACAAAATCATTTTAAAGAAACTGCCGCAGTTGGAGCAGGTTTAGCTCTTACAAGTTTGGGGGTAATTTCTGCAAAACCACAGACAGATGAAGAAGCAAAAAAAATGATTGAAGATATGCTTTTACCTGATAAAAAAGATTTACAATTATATAATCTTAATACGGAAAATTTTGAAATATACAAAACCTACATTCAAAATAATATTGATAAATTAAAATCCAATGATAACGAAACCTATGAATCACATTTATATGCCATTTCCCTGATAGATGATTTAGCAGGAGATATTAATCAATATAATAAAGATATTATATTAAAGTTTGCTAATAGCGATATCTTACATAATTGTATTTTTGATAGAATGCTAGATATTATAACTCATATAGATAGTGAAGCAAAACAAAAAGTGTTTAACAAAGGTTTTATTATATTGGATGAAAAAAGAAATGTAGTAACAGTATTAAGAAATGAAAAGGATAAATTTAGCATTAAAGATTACGAAGGACTATATACCCCAGGTTTCACCGATAAATCATTATATGCAGATATAGACAATGTCGTAATGGAAAATAAGGATTTGCCTGCATATAATACATTAAGTGAATTGAATTCTGCAATAAATAATATAAGATAGTTGTAACATACAATTTTTTGCAACAGGTTTAAAATGCTCAATCAACTGCAGACTAACTGAGGTATTATAAATCTACCTAACAAAAAAGCACCAAATGGTGCTTTTTTGTTTAAATGGGGCGCCTGATGGGATTCGAACCCATGCATATCGGAACCACAATCCGAGGTCTTAACCGCTTGACGACAGGCGCCATATTTCTGACATATTTTAGTATAACAAATAAAGATTTTTTCGCAAGAGCCAAAAATAAAGACGCTTTAAAAAGCGTCTTTATTAATTATTAATTTATTCTCTGGAACATATATCCAATACCACGTGCCGTCAATATTAATTCAGGATTGGTTGGATCTGCTTCCAACTTAGAACGCAGCCGTGAAATATGCACATCAACAACTCTTGTGTCAATTCTATGATCTGCTGGATAAGACCATACGTGCTGTAATATTTCATTTCTGGAATACGCTTGACCGGAGTTATTAACTAACAACTCTAATAAGCTGAACTCCATCCCTGTTAAACGAATTCGTTCATTCTTTCTATAAACTTGACGTCTTGCTGTATCAATTTTTATAGCACCAGTTGTAATAATATTCTTACCACCTTTAGCACCAGCAGCTGATCCTGAAGCAGAAGATGATGAAGATGGAATAATCACATCCTTACTAATAGTTCTTCTTAATACAGCTTTCACACGAGCTTCTAACTCTTTTGGACTAAATGGTTTTATAACATAATCATCAGCACCAAGTTCCAGTCCGGTTATTCTTTCTGAAACATCGCCCAATGCTGTCAGAATTATAATCGGAACATCTGATGTTCTACGGATTTCTCTAGTTACTCCATAACCATCCATCTTTGGCATCATAACGTCTAGCACCACTAAATCTGGATTTGTTTTGTTAAATACTTCAACAGCTTCCTCACCATCTTCAGCTGTTACAACGTCGTATCCGACCATCTTAAGACGAGTTTCTAAGATTCTTCTGATACTTGCTTCGTCATCAGCTACTAATATCTTTTGACGTGCTTCTCCTTCTGAACCCGTCTCTTGCAATTCTTCATTCTCTGCCATGCGACCACCTTTAACCTTGTAATTTACAAAAATTTGAAATTCTTAATATTTATACATATATCTTAATAGAATTTCAAGATTTTTGCAAGGGGTAATATTATAATAAAATTAATCTTTTTAGACACTTAATCCTGCTCTCCCAGACGATACACAAAATTTTCCAAGTTTATTAATATCATTTTGGAGGATTTTTTATGTATCGAGTTTTTTTAAGTTTATTAATTTTATCAGCAGCCCTATTAAACCCGCTGTTTGTTTTAGCCGAATCACGCACAATAGTAACAAGACGTCCTGTGTATAATAATCGTTTTAACAACAGACATTACCACAGACCGCCAAATAGATACTATAATAACAGACGTCCTTATTACAGACCAAATAATTTCTACAATAATGCTTATAATCAGAGAAGATTTTTCCATCCAAGAAGAAGTTCATTTTCTGACCTTAGCGCACTTGAACAATACACATTAAACAGGAATTTTACACGCGAAAGCGACCTGGAACGTTTACAAAGACTTGAAATGCAAGCATTTGGTGCTGTACAGCAAGGCGACATTAATACAAGGTACGATAACGTAAGAAATGCAATACTATCGCGACCTAAAAATAACTATCGTACATCTTTAATAAGAAATATTGGAAATTTCTTCGGAGGTCAACTTACCGGCTTTACGCCGTCATTTAATTCATCTTTTGATGATGACCCTTTTTTCTCCAGTAACTCAAGTTTTACGACTACACAATTTCCATCTACATTCGGAAGTACATCTACAACAGGATACTCCAGTCCTTTCGGCAAAGGCTATCGTGTCAATAACTTTGGAACAGGAAGCTCAACAGGTGTACATATTTTGGACTAAAGTCCTCTTTCAGGAAAAGCAGAGTTTGATTTAACTATCTCATAGTATTCATTCTTATCAATATTGACACCCATATTTTTAATATTGATTGTGAATTTCTTTTTCTTACTCTTTTTTAGTTTTGAAATATTATTGCCTGACAATTGAATTACCTTCTCCAACTTGAACAATTGTCGGCTTATGAGTCTTGATTTCTTCCGGCGTCAGTTCTGCATATGTAACAATGATAATCTTATCACCCGGCTGTGCTTTACGTGCAGCCGCACCATTTAAGCAGAAACATTTGGAACCTCTTGCACCTTTTATTGCATAGGTTTGAAATCTTTCTCCATTATTTATATTAAGGATTTCAACTTTTTCCCATTCCAGTATATTTGCTTTTTCTAAAAATTCTTCATCTATCGTTATTGAGCCAACGTAGTTTAAATTTGCATCTGTAACAGTTGCTCTGTGTATTTTTGAATTTAAAAAATGTCTTAACATATCTACCTCGCACATTTTATATTAGCATGGGGGTAAATAGAAATCCAGCATAACTATATATTATTGGGGAATGTTTTTTTACACCAGAGGTTTAAACTTAAATAAAAGGAGGTCAAAGTGTTAGATTTATTCATCCTGGAAACATGTCCATACTGTCGCAAGGTTATGTCATTTCTTGACGAAAAAGGAGTTAAGTACAATAAAGTTGATATTACAGACAAACCCTCAGAAGAAGCCTTAATTAAAATGGGCGGAAAAAGACAGGTACCGTTTTTGGTTGATACTGATAGAAACATACAGATGTATGAGTCAGATGATATTATTGAATATTTGAAAACGGTAATATAGGGCTGCAACCAACATGCGTAACACCTAAAGGCGGGCTTGGAGTCTTAATACATACTTGTAGTTGCACTAAACCAGCCGCCCAATGTCTACGTGCGTAGCATAAGGCAAACCCTCAGAGCGCACGACTCTGAGGGTCATTGAAAGGACCTTTATTATCTCTATTATTTTCTCTACGTTTACAAGTTTATTAAATCAGGTTCAAAGCTATTGAAGGCAATTGGTTAGCTGTTGATAGCAGTGTTGCAGTTGCCTGCTGAAGAATCTGATATTTAATATAGTTTGAAGATTCAGTTGCTGCGTCAGCATCCTTAATTGTAGAAACAGCTTCGGTTAAGTTTTCTCTCTGAATATCTGTTGACTCAATTGCGGATTCTAAACGGTTCATGTAAGCACCGATTTTTGTACATCTAAGAGATACATTATCAATTGCTTCGTCAATGTAGTCAATGAATTCACGAGCAGATGAATCATTTCTATAAATTGCATTACACATATTTGTTATAGAAATAGAACTTCCGTCTTTTGTTTTATTGATAGTTGCATCACCATCAGCAGCTGTGATTACACCATTTTCTGCAAGAGCAGCTGCAAGTGCAGATTCATATGAGCCTGATTTATATATCAGATTTCCCTGAGCATCTTTTTTAGGGGTACCGTCAGGATTAAGCTCTCTTGCTCTATACTCATAAGTATCATCAGCTGTACTTGAGTTCAAATTAATATAGCCGCCTTTAGTCGTAGATTTGAATCCCATTATAACTGTAGACTTTGCGCTAGCAAAGAGGAATGCATCCATCTTGATAACACATCGTTTATCAGAATACAAACCTACCTGCAGGTTAATATCTTCAGTTCTAGAGCCATCCAATAGATATGCATCGTTAAAGTCAGTAATTTCACAAAGACGGTTAATTTCATCCATTCTCTGCTGAACTTCAAGACTGATAGCATCTAAAGAAGCGGAACCATAAGTACCGTTAGCGGCCTGCATGGTTAAATCTCTAATTCTCTGTAAATAATCGTTAATAATATCTAAAACACCTTCTTGAGTTGTTAACATATCCAATCCCATTTGAGCGTTTGTTTCAATGATATCGTAACCACTTATTTTAGCTTCCATGCCGTTATAAACTGCATAACCGGCTGCGTCATCCGCTGCAGAGTTTATCTTGAAGCCGGTAGATAATCTCTCCATTGCTGTGTTCATGCCTTTGGTTGCATCTCTAAGATACTTTTGACATGTGAGGGATGACAAATTCGTGTTAATTGTAATCGTTGAAGTTGATCCCATAATAATTTCCTTTCAATAAATTATTTTGCCTTTCCCTTATATCTACGGCACTAATTTTTATAACTTTACAACTTTAGTTAGAGAATACTCCATATGGAGTAGATACAGAGTTTAAACCCTTATAAACAAAGGCTTTCAACAATCTTAAATCAGATAATATTTAATTTATTCTAATACTTTAGTTAGAGAAAATTACCCGACTTTCTTACCCGTCAGGGGAGTAAAATTCATCCATCTATTCTTATATTCTTATTTTTACAGGGAGGGTATTATGAATTTAGAACATTCAAAAACATTACAATGTCTGGTCAATGCATTTGCCGGCGAATCGCAGGCAAGAAACAGATATACATTCTTTTCAAAAGTAGCAAAGGAAGAAGGTTATGAACAAATAAGCGATATTTTTTTAGTTACTGCAGAAAATGAAAAAGAACATGCCAAGTTATTTTATAAACAAATTCCGGACTCAAAACACTTTCAGGTGAACGGAACTTATCCTTTTTCTTATGGTGATACCTACAGTAATCTGATTGCTGCAGCAAGCGGCGAAAGAGAGGAGTGGGAAATTTTGTACAAAGAAGCTGCACAAATAGCTAAAGATGAAGGTTTTGATGAAATATCACGACTTTTTGCTAATATTGTTGAGATTGAAAAAAGACATTCCCACAGATTTGAAACACTTGCAGGGCTGCTAAAAGAAGGAGCATTGTTTAAGAAAGAGGAAGTTACACAATGGGTTTGCAGAAAATGCGGACATACCCAAATCGGAAAAGAAGCACCATGTAAGTGTCCGGTTTGCGACCATCCGCAAGGTTATTTCGAATTGTTTGTTGAAAAATTTTAAATACAAATCAAAAACTCCGTTTCCAAGTTTTGAAACGGGGTTTTTGATTTGTAAATCTTTTGTAATATATACCTATTTTGCCACATATTTTTGATATGATTTTTATGGAATTAAGTTTTGGAGTTTAAATAAATGAGAAAAAATATTAAGACGCTTTTATGTGTTACAGCTTTTGTTGGCGCAATGTCATCTGGAATAGCTTTTGCGGATAATTTGACTATCTCTTCTGGCACAACCGAAACAATTAGCCAGGAATCAACATATGATAACATCATTAATGAGGGTACACTAAATAATAATGCAAGCTTGATTGTAGAAACAAATATTAATAACAGCTCAAGTATTAACAATAGCAGCAGTATAGTAACAAAAGAAATAACCAATCAATCCGGTGGTTCCATTACAGGTGTGTCTGGCAGCATTGAAATTAGCAATGGAGGAACAAATGACGGCAGTATCACCCAGAATATTGTGAATGTAACCGCTGGCACGCTGACTAATAGCGGAACCATTAGCGCTGAAACTTTTAACAACTCTGGACAGCTTACCGGTACCGGTAAGCTAATTGCGGCCGGAGGCAGCAATTCAACAACAATCGAACAAGATACAATTGAAATTACCGGAGATTATGCCAACAACGGTACTATGACCGCAAATAAAGAATTTACAAATGCATCTTCTGATATTACAGGTAACGGTAGTTTAATTATTAAAGATAGCACTGGCAACAGTTCAAATGGAGGAAGTATTTCTCAGGCGATTGTAAATATCAGCGGTAATAAATTCACTAATACTGGTTCTATTACGGCATCTCAGGAGTTTACAAACTCTGCTGCAAATTTAGAGAACAACAATACAATTACCTCAAACGGTTCTTTTACCAATACTGGTAATATTACAGGTCAAGGCAGCATTAGTGCAAACCAGAGTGGTACTAATTCCGGGAGTATAACTCAAAAAGAAGTTACAACCGGCGGGACTTTCAACAATGGAGATGGTACGACTGCCGGAACAATAACAACAGATAAACTCACAAACAATGGCACATTTAATAATAATTCAGGAAGCAGTATAATTTCAGATGAAATTATTAATAATGATAAGTTCATAAATAATGGCAGCATTGGCTCTTCACCAGATAAAGGTACTATTGATAATAAAGGAACATTTACTAATAATGGTTCTATAATTGCATCAACTATTACTAACGAAACCGGTAAAGAGTTTATCAATAACAGCGGGAATGAAATAACAGCAGATTCTTTTACTAACCAAGGCTCTGTTACCAACAATGGTACTATTAATGCAGGAAGTTTAAACAATTCCAGCAGCATTACGGGTAATACAGGTTCGTTAACTATTTCTAACGGGGGTACTAACAGTGGAACAATTTCTCAGAATATTGTTTCAGTTACCGGTGGAACTCTTAATAATGAAAATAGTATTACAGCAAATGAATTTAATAACTCTGCAACTATTTCAGGTAGTGGAAGCTTAACAGCCACAACCGGAAATAACAGCGGAAATATAACCCTGGATAATGTTACAATAAAGGGTGATTATACCAATACCGGTACAATTACATCTAACGATAACTTCACAAACTCCGGTAACATTTCTGGTGGCGGCGGAAAATTAATTGTTAACAAAGGTTCTAATTCAGGCAGTATTTCTCAAGACACTCTGGAAACCAGCGGTACATTTGAAAACACGGGAAGCATTATTGCAAATATTACCAACGGAGGAACTTTCACTAACAATGGTACTATCGGTACTAATCAAAACAAAGCAGAAATTACAAATAACGGAACATTCACTAACAATAATTCTGTTATAGCTTCTGCTATTACCAATAATGCGGATAAAACATTTACTAATGCGGGAAATGTGGTAACAGATACAATTACTAACAACGGCACATTTGATGGTAAAGGAAGCATTACAATTGGAGGCGGTGAAAACAGCACAACAGGAGTTATTAGTCAGAATAATATTACTATTAACGGTAATTTTGCCAACAACGGTGACATGACTGCTAACAATAGCTTTTCGAATAGTGCTGATATTACAGGAGGCGGAAACCTTAATATTAACAACGGTAACAATACCGGAAATATTACTCAAGGTGAAATTACAGTTGATGGTAAACTTACCAACACAGGCGGTTCTATAAGTGCCGGCTCTATTGCTAACAATGGTACTATATCTCTTGAAAACGGGTCATATTTAGAAATTACCGGTTCCGGTTCAGACATTGGCGGCACAATTGATGCAATTGGAACTGGAAACAATCTTGCTGCCGGCAGTAACAATGTTACAGGAACTATAAATATAGGTAATTCCAGCACTGCTTCTGACTTAACTCTTGAAAGCGGAAACGTTGTTGCGGATGCTGTTGTAAATATTACACAAAACGGTGAATTTAAGCTTGAAGGCGGAGAAACTACTCTTAACTCAAATGACACCTGGGCCGGAAAAGTAAGCCTTAACGGCGGAAAGCTGACAACAAATGTTACACAAAACGGTATCTTAGATGCTGATACTGGAGAACTTACTGTTGGAAGCGGTTCACTTACAATCGGCCAAGGAAGCTCTATTGCCGGCGATGTAACAACGGAAATTGCTAACGGAACAACATTAAATGTTAATAATGGCGGAGAAGTAACGCTTAATAGCGGCGATAACTGGAATGGAACAGTTTCTCTCAATGGAGGCAAACTGGATGTAAGCGGCTTGACTGCAAATGGAACACTTCACGGTAACAGCGGTGATTTAATAGCTGGAACAGGCAACTTAAATATTGGCACTGGCAGCTATATTGAAAATGAAGTTGCTATTCAAACAAGCGGTAATATTAATATTACAGGCGAAGGTATTGTCGGAATTGATGATAATGATACCCTTGACTCAAACTCTATAATATCTTTAAAAGATAATGGAACCCTCAATTATGGCAACACTAAAGATCCAAGCTTTAAGATTGAAGCAGAATCTGGGAATTTGAATTTGTTAGAAAATTCAAAAATGACAATTGATGGCAGCAGCTCTATTGCAGATGCAGTTGCCCTTGATATCCAAAAAAATGCGACATTAACATTAGCAAGTGCTGAGATTAACCTTGATAAAGCGGATAAATGGAATGGCACTATTGATAATCAGGGCGGTACTATTAATACAGATAATGTAACACAGTCGTCAAGCACTGCGGCTTTGATTCAAAGCGATGGTACTACAAATATTAATAACACTTCAAATATAACACTTGGAGAAAAAAGTGAAATATCAGGCGGTGATATTAACATAACCAATAATTCTGTATTAAATACAGTTAATGCTCATATTACCGGCGGTAATATGAAAATAGATGAAAACTCTGCATTTGTTGTTAAAAACGGTACATTTGAATTAGACAAAATAATAGCTTCCGGTGACGGCGCAACTCAAAACGCTTTAATCCATACTATGAACGGCGAACGAAACATGTCGTCTATCGGAGAGCTCAATATAGCAAATCAAGCAAACTTCAATATTGATATTCATGCAAGAAGCAACCAGATTACAAGTAATGACCAGTTTATGGTTGGAAGTATGACTGGTGATGGTGTTGCAAGAATTGATCAATGGAGCTTAAACGGAGATATATTTGGCTGGGATGCACCAATTGACAGAAATATCGTTCTTGATCATATATTTGTAGACAAAGATGGCAATCCGCTTGAAGGAAACATAGAAATAACAAGAGATGCAACCTTGACTCCAATCGGCTGGTATCAACTTAATCAGCATGGCAGCGGAGCCGGAGCTCTCTATTCTTTAGATATGATAAAGTTTAACCCTCATGTATTCAGAGGTCAGGTTACAACAATTGCACAATGGCAGAACCAGTTAGCAATTGATGATATGCTCTTCACTCATTCTATGGTTCTTCCTAGCTTTAAAGATGAGGATGGAGGTGTTGCTTCTTCAGGATTAATGGCAAACAGATATGCAGCAACAAATCCATTATTTGCACCATACCAGTATTCCCGCAAAGACGGTGGACTATGGTACAAAATGTATGGTAACTTTGAAAACCTGAACATGAATCTTTCCGGTTTGGGCAGAGTCGGCAATAACTCTTATGGTGCTTTAATCGGTGCTGACTTCGGGTTAAAAGAACTAAAAAATGGTTGGAAATTCATGCCGACAGCATATATTGGCTATAATGGAGCCCATCAGACTTACCCGGGAGTTGGAGCTTACCAGAATGGCGGACAGGCTGGTTTCCTCGGAACATGGTATAAAAATAACTGGATTATCGGAGGTTTAGTATATGGCGGCATATATGACAATGTCATGAATGTAGGTGGACACGCTGATAATACATTTAACTACTTCGCAGGTGCTGCGACTAAATTTGCTTACAATTGGAGATTTCATAGAGATTGGGTATTGCAGCCTAACTTTATGGCAGCATACAATTTCTTCGGGCAGCAAAACTGGCACTCTGATTACGGTCAAATGGGAATGATGGCCGGTATGCTTAATGGAGTTAACGTTGCACCTGGTATTAACTTAATATGGGAAAAAGAAACTTTCAGTATCTACGGAACACTGCAATATATGTACAATGTAAACGGCGCAGTCGGGGGACAGGCTGGTAATGTAGGTCTTCCTCAGCTCGAAATGGAACGCGGATATATTCAGTATGGTATCGGTTTCACAAAGAAATTTACAGATAGATTTTCAGGTTATCTGCAAGCTGTTCTACGAAATGCCGGAAGAACCGGCTGCGGTTTCCAAATGGGCTTTAACTTCCTGTTAGGTAAATAGGTATAAGAGAAAAAAAAAGAGCCGTATAAACGGCTCTTTTTTTTTCTTAAATCCAGCTATAATTAACTCAAAGCCAATAAAGATTTTACTGAACGAGCATTTTCTTTTACAGCTTCATCAGAGTGCATGTTGATTGTATCATCTAAAATTTTTATAACTTCTGATTTATCTTTTAAAGAAAGAATTTCATTAATAGTGCTCATAGCAACAGCAGGAGAAAGGTCATTAATACCTTTACCTTGATTGATAATCACAACTTTTAATGAATCGTGCAAATTTTTCTTTACTAGAGCACGTGATGTGTATTCTCTAATTTCATTATCAGGAGAATTAGTACCTAATTCTTCCAGAACTTGAATAGAGCTTGTGTCTTCATGAGCTGTAAGAGCATCAATAATTTCAGCAATATTTTTATTCATTATGCAGCCTCTCTTTCAGACATAAGGTTAATTTCATGTTCCCACATAGCTTTTAAATCTTGAACAGGAGTATCTTTTGTGATTTTGTTGTGATGAACACTGCTAATTAAAGAATTCCACTTATCAGCAAGTCCTTTTCCAATATCAGTAACGTCTTTATTCAAGAAGGACATTTTATTTGAAATGCTGTTACCTAGACCGGAAATTGAATTAGAAAGACCTTTTCCAATGTCAGCAACATCCATGCTCATTGTATTATTCCAAGCTTCTGAGATATTTTTTATACCGGCAATATCAGAAATATTTGTATTTTTAGCGTAGTTCCAAGCACTTGAAATACCGCCTCTAACTCTGTTTACAAAGTTTACGATTGATTCAGGGAGTAAAGACTTCATTTTAGTCATGCTGCCTGCAACAGAAGATGAAATCATCTTCAATTTGTTTACTTTCTTTTGTTCAAATCCGTCGAAAACATCGGCAAATGGCAAACTGTTCCCCTCAAAGTTTGAGTATTTGAACGGATTTGGGGTTGTGATATTGCGAGATGTTTTGAACGGATTAGCAATTTTCTGCCCAAGGTTTAAACCTACGTTGTTAATTTTTGACATACTATTCCTTTCTTTATTCTCAGACTCTTTTACATTTATAGCTTAACAATATTAAAAAGAAAATAAATCATTAGAATAGATGATTATTTTATGCAAAAAATCTATAACTTTGGTATGAGAAAAAAAGGATTAGATATTAATCTAATCCTTTTTTATTATTTCTGGTAATCTTTTCGTCCGATATAATCCTCCCAATATGTTCTTGAACTATCAAGCGGACTAATGTCATTAATAGCGTAATATGCGCAGTTTATACCTTGAACATGATTGTAACAATTTGCAGCACCCTTGATAGCACCGGCCTCCCAGGCAATTCCCTGCCCTCCATACCAATTCTTTGGATGCTCCTGTCCATCCGGAATTACCTCTCCATCAACTGTAAACAGGAATGAAAATATATCTATACCAAAAGTGTTTGGTCCTTTTTGCCCATTTGTATCAATACAAATTCTAGGCCCATTATACCCTTCTTTAGGAGCATCATCAAAACTTATTAATCGTCCTAAAGAATCAGATCTTATACCAGTCGTATCACACGGCCAATTCTGTTTTGCATGAGTTTTTAGTGTATAAAAATCATAGGGTTTGGTAACAGATGAATCAGAATCATAACGCCAATCACTTACCTTAGACATAGTCGCCAGATAATCTCCAAACTCTTTGTAAAACTCTGTTGACCCATTTATACGGTAATATTCAGAAGCTGTCATTGAGTGATCCGCCTGAAAATATGAAGCAAAGTCATTTAACTCTGCATAAGCTTTCTGTAAATGAGCATGATGTTCAACAATATCTCTCTTTGCCATCAATCCGGGCAATGCGACTACCGCAACAATTCCACAAATAGTCAGAGTTATAAGCCCTTCAGCAAGTGTGAACCCTTTTAATTTTTTCATCATCTCTCCTTATTAACCATTAGTTTTAAAATTAAAAACAGAGGGGATGGGATTCGAACCCACGGTAGAATTGCTCCTACACAACCTTTCCAAGATTGCACCTTAAACCGCTCGGACACCCCTCTTCGCGTTAATTAATATTGTACTAAAACTAAACAAGATTGTAAACCCTAATATTAAAGAAAGGATGCCAGAGTAACGGCATCCAACAGACTAGACAAATCCTTATTGCGCATACTGCCCTGTATGCGTTAATAAAAACTCGTTTTTACTATTTATCTGTCAGCCGTTTCTACTCCTAAGGGTGTACTGCGCACCATGTGAAAGGGTGTATGGTGCGCATCCCCTATCATACTGATATCCTTATGTTTATTTAGAATAGACGATTGAATAATTGCTTTTTACCGCCATTTTCTGTATAATTTATTTGTTGACTTAAGAAACTACATTCTTTCTCATCACATTTAAACACCATGCGTTAACATTGTGTTTTCCAAACTATTTTGCTTACAAAGAAAAGTATACCACAAGTAAACTAAATAGTCAAGTATTAGTATACCGATAGGCAGTCATGAATTTTTTAGAGCTTCAAGATACTTTACAAAATTTAACTAATCAGAAAATTTTTCTCGCTGATTTTGCCAAAATTCTTGATTGCGGCAAAGCTAATATTAGCAAAAGGGCTAAAAATAACAGTGAGATTACTGTATCTGAACTCCAAAAAATCGAAAAATATTATGGAGTTTCCATATACAAACCTGAGCTTGCAAAAGAACCAGAACTCTTGCCGGATTTTAACCTTGGCATTCAGTACGATTTTGACCAGTGGGGCAAACGTATGCTCATGCTTCAGGTCGCTTCTAAAATCCTTGACAGTAAAGAGTTTGCCAAATTCTTGGATATATCCGAAAAAAGACTGAATGAATTTGTTATGAAAAATAAATACCCTAATGGAGAAGAATTGCTTAAGATAAAGACCAGATTTTCAAAAACAAACTTTGACTGGCTGTTATTCGGACATATTGAATAATTACTACTTAAAAAGCTTTCTTAAGTGCCATCTTTGATTTTGCTTACGGATTAGTTTTTCTTCTGTAGACAGCTCACGCTCAAAACTGCCGTCATATTTATCAATCTTGACATGGTGTATACTTTCCATACTTGTTTTTGTATTCATATAAAAATGATAATTGCTGTCACTTAACTCTACATAAACATATATGATAAGCCATATCATTAAAATTTGTAATACAATTATTACTCCTATCCAAAAGCTGGTTTGGCGAAACAGCTCTCTTATATTGTTGTTAAGCAACACAAAAACATCTTTCATTTAAAATTCCCTTTCATATCTTTTTCATACTTTATTATTATACTAATTTCCTGCCCTTATAAAAATAAGCCATGTACCCTAGTTTACTTAGTATTCTCCATATGCTAAAATACCTCAAAAGGTTATAAAAACTGAAATGCAGGCTATCGGACTTAAAACTTTTATTATCTTTATTTTTTCTTCATTAGCATTACCGCTTTACGCTTCTCAAAGACTTCATAACGAATCTCAGTATCAAAGCAAGTGGTGCAGTGAAGTTCTTGGAGTAAAGGAATATCGACTCAATGATAAAACCCGTGTTGATTGTCTGACTAAAACCCATGCTATAGAATTTGATTTTGCTAATAAAGTATACGAAAGTATTGGACAGTGCCTTTATTACAGCATCAAAACCTGTAGAAAACCAGGTATAGTTCTTATTGTTGAAAAACCCGAAAAGGAACAGAAATATATAGAACGTATGCAGCAGGTTGCTGATAAAAATGGAATTGACTGCTGGATTATGTATGAATCAGACTTATATAATTTTCAAATGCGACCTGTGAAATAGCCTATTCACCTATATTATAATATTCGAAACCTTTTGAAATTAATTTTGCTTTATCGTACTGGTTTCTGCCGTCAAAAATAATTTTTTGCTTCAACAGCTTTGCCATTTTATCGTAATCCGGCCGCCTAAATTCATTCCACTCTGTAAGAAGCAGCATTGCATCGGCTTCTGATAAAGCATCATAGGCATTTTGTGCATATAAAATCTTGTCGCCAAAAAGCTGTTTTGCAGTATCCATAGCCTTCGGATCAAACCCTCTTATTAAAGCGCCTCTTTTCAGAAGTTCTTCAATTACATAAATAGCCGGAGCTTCGCGCATATCATTGGTTTTGGGCTTAAATGCAAGTCCCCATACAGCAAATGTAAGCCCTTTTAAATCTTCGCCAAATCTATTTACGATTTTTGATACAAAGTTAGCCTTCTGTCTTTTATTAACTTTATCAACTGCCTGCACAATCATCATATCGCAGTCATGCTCACAGCCAGTCTGAATCAAAGCCTTTACATCTTTAGGAAAACAACTTCCGCCGTAGCCTACACCGGGGAATAAAAATTTGCTTCCTATTCTCATATCTGTTGCCATGCCAATTCTAACCTTTTCAGCATTTGCACCAACTTTTTCACAAAGAGTTGCGATTTCATTCATAAACGAAATTTTTGTTGCCAAAAATGAATTAGCTGCATACTTCGTCATTTCTGCTGATTTCACATCCATAATAACAATACGGTTGGCTGTTCTCAGGTATGGTGAATAAATTTCCTGCATTATTGCAGTTGCTCGTGGAGAATCCGATCCAATTATTACTCTATCCGGAGCAAGAAAATCGTCCACAGCATTTCCCTGTTTTAAAAATTCCGGATTTGAAACAACATCAAAATCAAACTCTGTATTCTTACGTATTATTTGAGTTACTTCGTCTGCAGTTCCAACTGGTACAGTCGACTTATCAACAATGACTTTGTATCCGTTCATGGCTTTTGCAATAGCTTCTGCTACACTATAAACACTGCTCAAATCAGCAGAACCGTCTTCCCTTTGCGGAGTTCCAACTGCTATAAAACAAACTTCAGATTTCTTTACAGCATCATCTAAATCAGAAGAAAATTTTAGCCTGTGTTCTGATACATTTGATGTGACTAATTCATCCAGCCCTGGTTCATATATTGGAATAATGCCCTGCTCAAGCTGCATAAGTTTTTGTTCGTTGTTATCCACACAGATAACATCATTCCCCATATCTGCAAGGCATGCTCCTGCTACCAATCCTACATATCCAGTACCTATAACACAAAGTTTCATTTATACTGCAGCTTCCTCTTTTTTAAATTGCATTTCATACAGAGCCTTATACTGCCCAGAAGGAATTGACATAAGCTCATCATGGTTTCCCAGCTCAACCAGTTCTCCTTCATTAATAACAGCAATTCTATTAGCGTTCTTGATAGTAGACAATCTATGAGCAATTACAAATACTGTTTTATTTTTAATCAAATTATCAAGAGCTTTTTGCACAATAGCTTCTGATTTGTTATCAAGTGCGGATGTTGCCTCATCAAGAATTACGATAGGAGTACTCTTAATCATAGCTCTTGCAATCGCAACACGCTGGCGCTGACCGCCGGACAATGTCATGCCGCGTTCTCCAAGAATAGTGTCAATTCCATCAGGAAGTTCTTCTATCATTTCTTGAAGATGAGCTGATTCTATAGCTTGATTTAGCTCTTCTTCTGTCGCTTCAGGATTTCCCATTAATATATTCTCTCTTATTGAACCTGAAAATAAAAAATTATCCTGAAAAACGACTGCAATATGACTTCTAAGAGAATGCAGCGACAAATCTCTTATATCTATACCGTCAATTGTAATTGAGCCCGATGTAATGTCATAAAATCTAGGTAATAAATTAACCAGAGTAGATTTTCCACCGCCGGAATTACCTACAATAGCAACAGTTTCGTTCTTGTTTACAGTAAGACTCAAATTCTTAAGCACCGGATGGTTTTCTACATATTCAAAACAAACATTTTTGAACTCTACTTTATTATTTAATCCTTTAAGAGTTATTGCATCTTTTTTATCCTTAATATTAGGATGTAAATCAAATAATTCAAATACCCTTCCCATTGCAACAAAGATATTTTGAATATTTGTCAAAGTGTTACCGAGAGTTTTTACCGGCTTATAAAGAAGCAGCAACGAAGTAACAAAAGAAGCAAACGCACCCGCAGTCATTTGTCCGGAAGTTATTAAATGAGTTCCGTAGCCCAGTACTGTAGCTATACCACAGGATGCAATTACGTACATCAGAGGACTCATCCAGGCTGAACGCTTTGTTAATGACATATTGACATTGAAAGACTCCCAGATTTGATCTCTAAAATAGTTTTCCTGCCTGTCTTGCAATTCATAAGCGGCCATAACTTTATTACCGTTATATGTTTCATTGATATTTGTGGTTATGTTACCGCCGATTACCATGTTTTTATTAGAAGCTGATTTTATTCTCTTTCTAATAAGAGCAACCGGAATAAAAGCAACGCATAGAACGGCAACACCAATTAAAGCTAGCTTCCAAGAGCTGTAGAGCATAACAGCTACAAGTCCTAATGCGCCAAACAAACTTGTGGTAATTGTTTTAATCTGATCAACAATACCTGCAGAAGCAGTCTGTGGATCGCTCATGTATCTTGAAATAACGATTCCGGATGGATTTTCGTCAAAAAATTGAGGATCCATATAGATTAACTTATGAAATAAATCCATTTTAACATCATTAGTAATTCTTTGAGAAGTCCAAGCTGAAATATAGTCATTTAAATATCTTAAAACACCTTGAAATCCTGCAAATAAGATTACGCCAAACGGAATAATGAAAGCAAAAAGCTGCCAGGTTAAAGTAAATTCATAGCCGTGCAGATGAAATACCCAGTCTTGCTTTCCAACAACATAATCCATATAAGGTTTTAGAGCAAACGCTGTGACCCCATCAAGTAAACCAAGAGGAATTGCGACTAAAAACCCGCAAATTATCCTGAACATGTATGGTTTAATATATGGAAAAATTCTCGCTAATAACCATCCATATTTAAAAGAATTCTGTGCCGATGTGCTGCTTAATTTCATCAATTTCCCCTTTATGCTACTCCCTTAAACTGTAAGAGCTCTCTGTACTCTTTCTATTTTATCATCCACAAGAATTTTCTGCAAAAACTTTTGATAATGTAATATTCTTTTTTGCAAATATTATCAAAAAATTCTATAATTTTTTAAAAATTTGTAAATTTCAGCCTTTCCCTGAGTGCCCTTGCGTAATCCTTATATTCATCTTTCTGATTTGTTCTGCCGTAGTTTGCACTGTGTATACGACGGGCACAAGAAATAAAATCAATTTTCTTTATTGAAATTCCGGCTTTGAGAAGTCTTGTTGTTAAGTCAATAACATCTCCGGTTATAACACCTTCCTGCCAGAAACCAATTATATCAAAAACTTCTTTTTTAAACAATGTTGATCCCGTTAGAATACCATAGAAGGGCTTTGGTTTACAATACCTTGCTTGCTCAGGAGTATCAGGCGAGCAAAAATCTTTTAATTTTGCCATAACAATTTTTATTTCAGAATCTTTTTCAAACTCTTCAAGCAGCCTTTTTAAAGCACCCTCAGTAAGCATATCATCCTGATCAATTGTCATCCAGTATTTGCCATTTGCTTCACGAATTCCGGTATTCTTTGCTGCAACCTGGCCTTTGTGTTCGGTGTTTACAATTACTTTGCATCCCATTCCACGTGCAATTTCAACGGTTTTGTCAGTTGAGATATCATCAACGACAATAATTTCAGTATTCATGTTTTGTTTTTGAATACTTTCAATACACTCTTTAATATACTTTTCACCGTTGTATGAAGGAATAATCACTGAAATTAAATCTTGCATCGTGGCTCACTTTCGTCCAACTGGAGTGCAGGAGAAACTTTTTGCGTAGATAAAAGACAATACTCGCAAGCATCTACCATATCTTTTTGGTAAAAATCAATCAACTCTTGTCTTAAATTTTTAGTTCTATCTAAATCTATATAATCTTTCGTTTCAATTAGTCCTAAATTTCTTCCACTAAATGCCTTTGAGCAAATATCAATCTTTCTATCAAGAGTTTGTAGGCATTTTGTTCTATGGCAGGTTTCATAATTATGTATACTTATATCCTCGCTTAATTTACGAGAAGCAAAACCTAGTTCTTTAAACCATTCCCAACTCTCCATCATTTGATATTTAAGCCCATTTTGCTTTAACAATTCTTTTATTTTGTCATACTTTAAAATTGATTCTATATCTGGATTTCCCATATAATTGCTCATATAAAAGTTTATTTTATTATATTTTTTGAGTATTTCGATAAGTCTATGATTTGGCAACATAGTTCCATTTGAAACGATTGCAATATGGATTACTTTTTCTTTTTTAGCAGCATATTCTAATAACTCAGGTAATTCACTTCTTAATAATGGTTCTCCACCGAGGATAATCAATTTTCTAATAGAATTAACACTTGCAAGAATCTGTTCAAGAGTATTTTGAAACTCTTGGACAGACATTTTAATATGACCTTTCTGGTTAAAATGAGGCATTAAAGCACAACAATCTTTGCATTTTAAAGAACATTGAGTTGTCAGGCAAAACTCTATTTGAGGAATATTAATTTCCCCTTTTTCATAAAAATTATGAATTTCTTCTTCTACATATTGTTTTATGTATTCATCTTTTTTCATAGGATTTATAAATTTTCCCTCTTTAAAATTCATAAAGCGAAAAAGTTCATTTCCTAACCTATTAATAGCATTTAGTTCAAAATAACGATTGTAAAATGTTTTTGAAATTTTATATTTTTCTTCTTGTTGTTTCATACTATAATGTACACCTTTATACTACACTTATTTAGCCATTTGAACTAAACGTAGTGAAGATAATAAATATTAATTTTATATCATTTATATGATAACACAAATAAATACAATTATATATTGTTTATTATACATATTTTTTATTAACTTATAGTTGTTCTGCATTTGGAACTATTTTATCAGTATGTAGTTTACAATTAGAACAAAATTGATACTGTTTTTTTAAATAAAATGAAATTAATTCTTTTTCAATATTTTTTTCATTACCATTCATAACATCTACCAGTTCGTCTACCTTGTTTTCCAGAGGTAAACAGTTAAAATCGGCATAAAATTGAATTGGACAAAAATACATTTTCCCATTTGCATATGTTTTACAACCCGATAGCCAACAATCGAGGGATTTTGTATTGTATTTTTCTATTACTGATATCTCTGGAGATTTATGCCAAGGATCGGCTGGTAGGATATAATAATTTATATTTTCTCTTTTAAAAATTCTTTCCAATTCATTAATTTTTAATATTGGTTTTAAAATTTCATTTACGCGATAATCTGAAATATAAACAATAAAATTATCCTTATTTTTCACAGTATTAATAAAATTATCATTAGGTACTAGAATAGCATTCGATGTAAAATTAAAATTTACTATTTGTTTTTTTGACATTGCATATTCAATCATTTTATATAAATCTTTATGTAACATTGCATCGCCACCCATAAAATTAAAACTATAAATTAAATCAACAGACTGTAATAATTTATCAAGACTTTCTTTAAAGTATTCAAAAGTAACAGGCTCCATTTGTTCTTTAAAATATGGAGCATAATGACAACAAGATTTACAATTTAAGCTGCATTTTGTCAACAATTTATATTCCAAATGGGGAATCGAAATCTTTCTTGTAAAAAAGAACCTTAAAAGCATATACACAAGAAATTTTTCATAAGATTTCTCATAAAACCTAAGCTTCTTTTTGGTATCTTTAATTGTATTAAATGAAAACCCATAACGTTTGAACATATCCAAATATTCCAAATATTTACCAGCTAACTTTATTGAAATCTTTACTCCTAATAGATTGATTACTAATTTATTTCTCTGATTTATACCTATATTGCAAAATTGTTTTAATTTCATATTTTTCCTTTCATTTCTGTACAACAAAAAGCAGCAGAATAAAATATTTCATTCTGCTGCTTATGCAGCTTGTTTATATTCTTTATTTATTATTAATACTATGCCACTAGAAGGATTACTCTCTCTCTCTCTCTCTCTCTCTCTCTCTCTCTCTCTCTCTACAGCCACAAGGGTTTTAGCCGTATTGACCCATTCTGTGATATTTTTTTGACTTTTTTCCCAAGCAAAACCTCCTATTATTTCATCATGTGCACAATGAGAACAAAAAGAAGATGGTCTTGCAAAGAAATCTAAAATCTGTCCAATATGATTTATTTTATAAATATCAACATAATCATTTTCAGATACATTTAAATCAGCATTAAAATAATTATTAAAATGCCTAATATAAGCCGTTCTTGCACACTTATAAATTTTCCCATGATCTAAAAACATCCAGCTAAAATCATCCAGTCTACAGTTTAAAAATTCATACTTTTCATCATGCATTCCTTCCAAATCAAGTACATCTTTATATAAAGTCTTTACAACAAAACCACTATTTTGGAAATACTCTAGCTTAACATTAAATTGTTTACACTTTTTCTCTATAAAATCCCAATCTATATTAAGCTGATATTTAGTCGGTTCAAGTGTTATATTATACTCTGAACAAGATTCAAAAAACAAATCTGGCTGTTCTGGTAATAATATACCATTGGTAACTAATTTTACAACGCTATTAGGAAAGATTTCCCTAGTTGTTTTTAAGAATTCTAAACATTGAGGGTGAAGCAAAGGTTCGCCTCCCAATATATTAAATATTTTAATATTGCCATCAGTAAGCTCATGCATTCTTTCTAAGTCATTACGAAATTCTTCTAATGATAAAAATTCTTCTTTGGCTAAAGGTGAAAAATGCACACATCCTTTACACAGCAAGTTACAATGTTCCACAATATGAATTTCTAAAGTTTCTATTGATGAAAACGGAGTGATTTTTCGTATTCTTTTTAATGTTATTTCGTTCTGTTGCTCTATTTTTGTATTAAATTCTTTACGTAATTTTTCAACCAATTCTTTTTTCTTATCTTTTAGTTTTAATTTTATTCCAAATAAAGTCACTATTTTATGAATATCTTTGTTTTTTATTGAAAATACAAACTCCAATAATTTTGTCATTATTCTTTACTCCACATTATCTTTTTTTATAATTTTCAATACAGGTATACCAAATAAAAACCATTTTGTTTTATTCCATCTATATTTTTTCTCGACTAAAAAAGGAATAAAGCCGAATAATTTATATTTTCTTGTATATTTTACTGGTTTATATTCTTGAGAATCTGCTGGAACCATTTTCATAGGTTTAATACCATCATGATGCCAGTTAGAAAATTCGCCCCCATCTAAACTGTCTAAGAGCAGCATATCCTCAGAGGATATGGCAAAATCAAAGATTTTGCCATTAGATTCTATACGCTCTTTTTTGGTAGACCGTACCAAAGGAACTACTCCTTTTTGATATGAGTATCTTGTTGCAATTTGTCCTATATCTTTTTGATATTTTTCTGCCAATTGTTTAAATACATCATTTTTAAATATTCTGCCCTGATTCAATGTACCCCAGCCAACAACCTGAATAACATGTTTTTTACAAAATTCCACAACATGCTTTTGTTGGTGCTGCGGATGAAACTCTATTTGATTCACTACAGGTTTTATTTCCGCTTCTTCCAAAATAAATTCCAGATGTCTGATTTCGAAATTTGAGACTCCGATTGCTTTTACCAATCCCTCCTTATGTAAAGTCTCGATTGCTCTATATGTATCTAAAACTGACGCTCGCCAATCTTCCAATCTCCTGCGTGGAGAGTGTACCAAATATAAATCAAAATAATCCAATCCGGTCAGTTTTAAACTCTCTTTACAGCATTTTATCGTACTATCATACCCCTGTTTCCAATCAGGAACCTTGTTTACAATAAATAATTCTTCTCTTTTTACAATACCTTTTTCTATGCAATTTTTTATTGCAATACCAACTCCGGCTTGATTATTATAGCAATCCGCATTATCAATATGCCTGTATCCCGACTCAATAGCCCATGTTACTGCATTTATAACCGTTTCTCCATCTGGAACCTGATCAGTGCCAAAACCAGGAATAGGAATTTCCATGCCATTATTTAGAACAATGCTATTCTCATTTACCCCCACATTTTACCTCTACTTTCTTATTTGCATTTTTATCAACTTTTTCTATAAACTCCATTTGCTTTAATAAAACTTTCAGCGGGATTCTATGCTTATTTGATAAAAAGAATAAATTTTTCTTATTAATCCAGGAAGCATTTTCCCAATGAACTGTATAAGTATTCTCTGTTATCAAATTATGTGAAAACTCTTCTCCATAATGATATGGTGAAATGTATTCAGGCGGATATATTTTTATTTGGTCATTACCACAGATTTCCTTGGTACTATATCTCAGCTGATATTTATTTTCTAAAATTTCCATAAAGACAGCTACTATAATATAAGCAGGACTTTTCCAAATTTTTTCTTTGTAGAACTCCAATAAATCCGCCAAATACGGATGTTTCTTTTCGGCTCCTATAATAGCTAACTCCGGATGATTATTTCTAACATTTCCGATAAACATTTTATCATTAAGTAATGGTGATAAATCCTTATAAACCGTTACATCTGTATCAAAATATATTCCCCCATAATCGTAAAGCACCTTACATCTAATATAATCTGACACATACGCCCACATCTTGAGGTCATAAACTGTTTTAAACCATAGATTATTGTTATATTCATAATCGAAATCAAACCACTCTGGAGTTTTTTCATTAACTTCAATTATGTCATAATCTGGCAGCATCATCCGCCAATTTTCAATACATATATTAGCTATTTGTGATTTTTTTTCGCCATAACCCCATACATAAAATATTCGCTTTGGAATCATTTAATTACTCCTTTATTAACAACAGCATTAAACCTTTTATATAATAAATTTGAAGTTAAGTACTGTTCTTTTATACAACAAATTTGCTCATAAAAACTAGTGATTTTGGCATATTTCCAAAATAAATCTAAATTTGCAGTTTTACAAGGTCGCTTGGTTTTAGAATGAATATAAAAATCTGCCTGCCAAGGTTTTATTGAACCGGAAAAATGTCTTATAATAAAATCACCGCTAGCATCCTGTTCATTAAACATTTCATTAAACATTTCATAATCATTTTCAAAGTAAATATTTAAAACATCTTGATCTGCCATTCTCAATTTTTCTCTGTATTTTTTTTCAACATCAAATAGTTTGTTTGTAATATCGTTTTCACGCCACTTCTGACAGTCTATCAATAAAACACCGGCATTAAAGTATTTTGAATCTAATTTCAACCCAACCCACTCTTTTACATTATTAAGAAATTCGTAATTTCTGCATAAATCAGGAATAGCACCTATTAAGTGACCGTTTAACGGTTGCTTATAAAATTCATTAATATCTCCGGCTACAATAACATCCACATCTAAATATATTGCCTTATTAATCTCCTGTTTTAATAAAGGTATCAAAAAACGATTATAAGTAGACATTGATACATAAGAGCATTCATTTTTGTAATCTATCGAACAAAACTCTTTTTCTAAATCAATCTTGATAAATTCAATAGAAAAATTACCAAATTGTTTTTTTAAAGAGCAAATTTTTTCTTGATTTTCTTCTGATATACCACCATCCAGAATATAAAAATCACAAAAAGATTTTGTATTATCACAAACACTTGCAATTGTAGTGGCTACAAATGGTGCATAATTATTATCAGAGGATAAAAATATAGGTATCTTATGTGCAACTTCCTGCAAATCCTTTCGCTTAGCCCTATTTTCTGTAAGAGCAAGCACTCTTTTATGTACCATAAATTCAAGATGTAATTTTCTAATTATCTCTTCTTGTTGCTTAGGATCATTACATTTATCTAATAATTCATTATAAAAAGAAGTCATTTGAGCATATTTCCAAAACTCACTAATATGCCTAACCATGTAGCTCTTTTTACTATATTTTTCATTTATTGCCCAAGGTTTTAAAGGACCATTAAAATGTCTTATACAACTACATAACTCCTTATAAGGGGCTTCACAATAAACATCTTCATTGAGTACATTATATTTTGCTGATAATTCTTTATAATTATTGTTGAATATAATATTTAAGATATCTTGATCAGCTAACTTTAATTTATTTCTATATCTGTGCTCTGTATTAAAAACATCCTTTAATACATCTTGGATTAACCACTGTCTATTATTAATTAATAAGACACCTGCATTAAAATATTTGTGTTCAATACTTAAATTTAAATCTCTTGTGTACCTTAGTCTGTCTAAAGAACTCGTTATATTTTCAGGCACTGCTGCCAATAGATAATCTTTTAAATCTGTATTATATAATTCTGAAATATCATTTTTTACAATTATATCTACATCTAAATACAAAATTTTGTCCAACTTGGGTTTAAGTCTTGGAATCAAAAATCGGTTATAAGTAGATATTGATATATATTTAGAAAAGTTCTTATATTCAATATTTTTAAATTCTACTTCTTGGTTAATACTTAAAAATTCAATAGAAAAATTTTTAAATCTCATTTTTAGTTTTTTTATATTTTCTTTATTTTTTCTGCTTATTCCACCATCTAAAATATAAAAATCACAGAAAGCTTTTGTATTATCACAAATACTTGCTATCGTTGTCGCTACAAAAGGAGCATAATTATTGTCGCTCGATAAAAATATTGGTATATTTCTCATACTTATTTCCTTATAACATTAAATCGCAGACGATACAAAATATTTGCCTTGTAAAATGCTTCTAGTGTATCTAATTTACACACAAAAGTTTTCAAACCACTAATATTATTATATTTTATATAATAATAGATACAACTAAAATTTGTTTGTAAATATATTAATATCATATCTTTAAGTAAACAATTTGAAATTGTTGCCATAAGATAATCAATACAATTTTCTTTTGCTTTTTGAGACTTTGTCCTAAAAATATAAAAAATAGATAAATCTATATAATTTTTGCATAAGTATAAATACACTTCAGAATTAATCTCATTATTTTTATAATAAAAGTTGAGATTATTAAATATTTTAGTAAAAATATTTAATGATGATGAAATTTTTATACTAGATAATTCTAACGAATCGCCACTTTCCCGTCGTCTAAAATAATTATAATATGTATCATTAATACAATAAAAGCGCTGACATTTGTGTATAGCTTCATTTAAAAATAAACTGTCTCCTCCCAATTGAAACCCTTCTAATAATCTTATATCATTCTTTTTTAAAAACTCTGCGTTATATATCGCACTCCACCACTCATAATGAAAATACCACTTATTATTTGTTGCTGATATTTTAGGATTTAAAAGGCTTTCTGTAACATTTCCATCATAATTAATAGTTCTTACATTGGCCTTTATAATATCATAACTTCTTTCCATAGCTTTTTTAAATAACTTTTCATAAAAATCCATGTCGACAGTATCATCATTATCGAGAAAAGCAATATACATTCCTGTTGCGTTATCTAATCCAATATTTCTTGCAACAGATTCTCCTCCATTTTCTTTACAATCAATAATTTTTACCCTTGCATCCTTCCTTTTATATTGTTTCAATATTTCTATAGAATTGTCTGTTGATGCATCATTAATACAAATTATTTCAATATCCTTTAATGTCTGATTAGAAACAGAATCGAGACATCTTTTAAGATAATCTTTTGCATTGTACACAGGAATTATTATTGACACTTTAGGCATTAATTAAACTCCTTTTTACATTTCCACGTAATTTTGAGAATAAGTATTGCCGGTCATTATCAAAATGAATAAATTTGTTTATATTTCGAGTTTGAAGGTTTTCAGCTAAAAAATACGCTTTTGCATTAATTGATTGTATAACTTCTTTTTTGTAATATATTTTGTCATAGAGTTTATATAAAGTTTCTGCAATTATAGCACGTATTTCAAAATCTTTATTTACAATTGAATTATTAAAAGTCTGCAAAAACCAAAAAGTTAATACAAAAATATAACTTTCTTTTTTTATTACGTTTATTGAGTTTGCATAATCTATAATTAATTCTAATCCTTTTAGTTTGTCAATTATTTTTTCTAATGTAGGAATTCCACTTGTTACAGAATTTTTTCTTTTTACAATGTTTATATATGCGGTATCTACGATTTCTATTTTATTTGACAATACTGCACATTTGAAAGAAAAAATGGGATCTTCCATATCTATTAAATCTGGAAAACTTATATTATTTTTTGAAATTAAATTATTACTATATATTGCTGAACAATATGCAAAAGCCATACTTGTTTTATTTTTTCGGATTTCTTCATTTAAAGCAAAATCAATTTCATTATTTTCTGCATTTTTATAATTCCCTTTAGCAATCTCCACTTCTGCCTTTATTGCTCTGGTGTATAATTTTTCATAAAAATCCAAATCAACAAAATCGTCAGAATCAACAAATCCAAGGTATTCTCCCTCTGCAATATCAATACCTATATTTCTTGCCTTAGCTGCACCGCCATTTTCAAATAATTCAATAAGTTTAATCCGCTTATCTTTTCTAGCATATTCGCGCAAAATTTCTAATGCCCCATCTGTTGAACAATCATTAATACAAATTATTTCAATGTCTTGAAGCGTCTGATTACAAACGCTATCAAGACATTTTCTTAAAAATTTTTCCGTATTATAAACAGGTATTATTACTGAAACCTTTGGCACTTTTTAAACCTATACTTCCATCTTTTTTTCACGTTCACGAGTTTCTTCTTTTGAATATCCGATAGAATCTTTTTCAGGTGTCCAGCCGGTTTCTTCCTTAACTTCGTGAATGGGATCTGCTAGCAGCAATTCCTGAGCATCGTTATATTCATTTACCAGCATTTCAAAATTTTCTTCTGCCGCTACGGAACTATCAAAATTTGCTTCTGAAGATGTTGAAGAACCTTCCATTATCAATTCAAAATCTACCAGCTTTGCTATAAACTCATTTAATTTAGCTTCTATGTCAGCAGGAACACCTGAAATTGATTTCAAAGCAGAAAGTACTTCAGCAACACTTGAACCATTCATCAAATTTTCATATACCGCTGTACCCAGCCCATTTAAACCATAATATATACCAGTTTCTGAGTTAATAATAATTGCAATACCATCTGTTACATCAGCAAACATTTTTTCTTCATTTAATACATAATTCATTTTTATTCTCCTTAATTAATTGTTTATATTCTTCCTGTGCATGTTCTATGAATGACATCTTATATTCCCATTCATATTCATATTTTTCTGTACTTATCTCTAATTCAGCATATTTTGTTCCAAATTCGACAAGTATACCTGTTTCTTTAAGAGCATTAATAAACAAATCAAATTCTTTTTCTATTTCCGATACATCTACATTCCCTGCTCTCTTTAATGCTTGTAAAACAGATTGCTTAGAATAACCTTGCGCTAAAAGTTCGTAAGCAGCAGTTGTTAATCTACTCATAGAATAAATTATTCCTGTTTCTGTATTCAAAATATTAGCTAAATCAAACGTTATATCAATTGCAAATTTTGGAGTATTAATAACTCTATGCTCTTGCTGACTAAAATTATTCATAAACTCACGCAGAAACTCTGTATTTCTATCAATATCCCAGCAAAGATTTAATTTATAGAAAGGCAAATCTTTAACCATATTCATCATCTTTTTGACAGTCCAATTTTCTGACAAATCTTGAGTTTGCATTAACGTAGACTGAATTAGCTGAACAATTGCTCTGCCCTTTTCCTCAAGTGTACATGGTTTAATACTTGGCTCTTTATCTGATACAATTTCAGGGAATATACATAATTTAATCGGATAGTTTTGTTTAAATGTATCATGGAAATTAGAAATATTGAAAACATATTTATCCTTTCTCGCATTGTTTGAAACAAATTGAGAACCATTTAAGTAATCATATAATCTGTTATACATAACCGGAGATAATGTAATTATCGAATAAATCGGACTTGATAAAAGTTGATTATCTTTTTTATGTAATATCAAATAATCATCTGAAACGTATTCAAAGCCTTTCATCATTGATAATACTGAAAGAGTTGATTTACCTCTCTGCCCTCTTGCACAAAAACAAATTCCATCTCCGTTTAATCCTATTACAGCACCGTGCACTAGATTTGAAGTTTCTGTTTTCAAAATGTTATTAAGGAATTGTACAAACAAATGTCCTTCTTTAATAAATTCTTCCGGATCAAGATTTCTTACACCATAATAATAAGTATCTTTCTCTTTATCATTACCAACAAAAAAACCTCGTTCAATTTGGATATCAATGGCCGGTTTAATTTTTGAGAAATCTCTATCCAAAACACTACACCATTTCAAACTTTTTTGTTTACTGTATAGCATTTCTATCCTTAAACGCATGTTTTTTTTCGGATTAAATTTCTCAGAAATTTTTGCAGGTAGATTCTCAAAATCAGTTTCTTTCCATAATATTAACGTTGCATCGTATGCTGGTGCCTTGTCACGCAAAACAAATGTCAATTGTTTTTCCACGTGAGATAAAAACTCTTCACTATAGCTTATAAGCCTTACAACTTTACAACCTAAATCCAAGTATTTAATCCATTTTATATCTTTGGCTTCTAAATATTGTTGTACATTGTTGAAACATTCTCTTATTTCTTCTTTTGTTAAATCTTTAATTTGCATTAAGCTATCCTTATTTTTCGAAATTATAATCTTTTGTTTTCAAATCTTTTATAAACCATTCAATTAATTTGGGATGCTTTCTTAAAAGCTTCAATCCAAAATATTTAGGTTTATATTTAAAATAGTCACTCCAAATTGCAGGTTTTATAAATAAATCTTGCATTTTTAAAGGATGGCAAATAGTTCTTAAATCCTCCAAATAAAACCTGTTAAACATAACCATATTTGAATATTCTATTGTTTCTTTTTCAAACAGCACATCACTTTGTAATGCTTCTGGAAAAATATTTTTAGAGATTCTCATTAAGAATTTTATTGCAAAATTCATTTGTACTTCTGTTTTAGTTAATCTTGCATTTTCTTTAACAATTTCCCAATCAAAATCCGGTTTACTTTCTTGTAAAAACTTGCAATCAAATATAGTATAAATGAGTCCTGCCTGACTTGTTTTTTCACGCAGATTTCTTGCAAGATTAACAAGAGAAATAAACATCATATCTTCATTTGACGGAATTAGAGTTTTAACCCCGAAAACATTTTCCTCTCTTGAGCGTTTGAAAAGATTTTTCAAAAGTTTTCTTTCGTGTCCTGTTCCCATAAAAATAAATCTATGTATATCTAAAACTCCGGAATCCGAATCAGGTTTATGAATATCAATTGAATGAGAATAGATATCATAAAAAACATATCCTAAAGAGCAAGCTATCTTTGCAGATTTCATAAAAACATTGTCCGGAACAAGTATATCAATATCGCCCATAATTCTAGGAAGTTCTGGCCTCAAGAACTTCATTGCTCCACCTTTTAATATCATAGGGGTAATGCCCTCTGCATTTAACGCTCTACAAATCTTTTTATAATGAGAAATTATGCCCATATTACTAAATTTATAAAAATTTAATAGTCCTTTTAATCGTGGTTCTTCATATGAAGTAAATTTCATCTCCGGATGCATTTTCATTATATAGGCAAGCATGAGCGATTTTGCCCCGCCTTTTACTTCAATGTCCCAAATTTTCAGTAAATCATCCAAATCTTCCTGATGCATGTTTTCAGAAAAAGCTAGTTCTAAAATTTTTTTCTCATCTTTTTTTAATATACTATTATAGAAATTATCAATTAAAGCATCAGTTATGGTCGAATCTTTTCTCAAATATCCGCTGTCTTTGATTTCTTCAATTTCTTTTTTGTATAAAACCTGCTCCATCTAATCTTTCTCCAGTATAATGGATTACCCTATCCAAAATTAACTCAACATCATTTTCTAGTTTCTATTCAACATTTTATCAAAAAAGTATTATTTATCAAAATACAATTTTGGCATAACATTTTATCAAAAATGTTATGCTTCGTATTATTATTGATTTTCAGACATTTATTATATGTTAATTTTCTTTAAAAATAGGCTAAGTGGCTAATAAGTTATGCATTTGACTACTAGCTTATTCGTGCTACGATAAAGTTGTAGCTAGGGCATTCGCGTGCTTATAGATTAACATAACATTTTTGATAAAATGTTATGTTGTTCAGATGCTTAAAGAACAAAATTCGTATAACTATCTTCTATCTGATCTTGCTCAATTCCAATATAACGTAAGGTAACCTGTGGATTAGAATGATTGAAAATTTTTTGCAACAAAGCTAAATCTCTAAACTTTTTATAATGATGATAACCAAAAGTTTTTCTCATTGTATGTGTCCCTATATGAGCTTCAATTCCGGCAGAAGCACAGGCATCTTTTATAATTGTATATGCAGCTATTCGGTTTAATCGATTATTAAATGCTGTTAGAAAAAGAGGTTCATCGTAATCTCTTTTACTCGTAAATGTATCAAACATTGGTTTTAATTTTGCATTTATTGGTATCTTCTTCGTTTTACCTGTCTTTTTTTCAACAAGCTGGATATATGTTTTCATCCTAACATCTCCAACATTTAGAGCCAAAATATCAGAAATGCGTAAGCCGCTGTTTATACCTAAAGTGAATAATACCAAATCGCGTTGGCTTTGATGGGCTAGAATTTTCTCTACTTTCTTTATCTCATCTTTATTTCTTATTGGTTCTACTGTCGTCATGATACTCTCCTTTCTTTATTACTAACTCTTTACGCTAAAATAAAGGAAAAATGTATAACAAGTAAGGTAATCTATAAGTTTCGTTAAGATGTACTCTATAAATTTAAACATTTCTGTTACAATATATGTATTATTTTTATAGGAGAGAATTGCATGGATAATTGTATTTTTTGCAAAATTATTAACGGCGATTCCAATACTGAGTTTGTATACGAAAATGAGTATGCTGTGGTTTTTAAGGATATTAATCCTAAAGCAGATACACATTTACTTGTGGTACCAAGAATTCATGTTGAATCACTTAATGAACTAAATGATGAAATTTTACTGGGAAAACTTATGATGACTGTTAAAGAAGCTGCAAAAGCGGCTGGTTTAAAGTCTTATAGGACAGTTATTAATACAGGAAAAGAAGCAGGACAGGAAGTATTCCACCTGCATATACACATATTAGCAGGGAGTATAAAACTATGACAGAATTTTACCAAGAAATAACACCTGGCGGTTATGGAATTGCCATTAAAAGAAAAAAAACATTGTTCAGCGAACAATCACCTTTTCAGAAAGTAGAAGTTTTTGAATCTGATTCAACACTAGGACGAGTATTAACTTTAGATGATTTAATGATGACTACAGAAGGTGATGAGTTTCATTACCACGAAATGATTGCACACATACCAATGATGCATCATAAATCTCCAAAAACAGTACTTGTTATTGGCGGAGGAGATGGGGGAACTGTTAGAGAAGTTCTCAAACATGATACTGTAGAAAAAGTTATTTTATGCGAAATTGATGGCATGGTTATTGATGCTTGCAAAAAGTATCTTCCAACCATATCATGTGAACTCGATAATCCGAAATGTGAAATCTTAGTTGAAGATGCAATTGAATATATTAAAAACAAAGAAAATATGTTTGATATTATTCTTATTGATTCAACAGACCCTATGGGACCTGGTGAAGGTTTATTTACAGAAGAATTTTATACAAATGTAAAACGTTCACTTAAACCTGGCGGTATTGTTGCGGCACAATCAGAATCACCTTTTGTTAACAAAGAAGAAATAAAAAAAATGTATACTTTGTTGAAAAAAGTTTTTCCGATTTGTGCAACTTACACATCCAATATTCCAACATATCCTGGCGGCTACTGGGCCTGGGCTTTCTGTTCCGAAACAGTAGAGCCTCTGTCATACTGGGATGAAAGAAGAGGAGAGGCAATTACTAAAACTTGCAAAATTTATAATAAAGATTACCATAATGCAAGATTTGCACTTCCTAATTACTTAAAAGAATTATTATAAAATAACGGGCGGGATTTCATCCCGCCCGTTAAATAAAAATTTATCTCAACTCCAGAATTGCTTTTGCATCTTCCTGATTTAAAATTTTAGCCCCGCCCAAAATCTCGGTGTTTAAAACAACCTGAGCATAAGATTCTGCTAGCTCAAGCTTCATATAAGCATCGTCAATTGTTTTAGAAGCCACTACAAAACCATGATTGGCCATTAGTACCGCATCGTATTTATCAAAAAATTTAACGGTATTATCTACAAGCTTCATTGATGATGGTAGTGCATATTCAGCCAGAGGAATTCCTCCAAAATAAAATACATTTTCTGCCATAATTGGTTCCATCAAATCCCTTCCAGAAGATGCAAAGGAGCTCAAATATGGAGAGTGGACATGTAGAATAAAATTTATATCCGGCCTTAGATTGTATATACCTATATGCAAAAATTTTTCGCTTGAAGGTTTTTTCCCTGTTTCAAGGGATTTTCCATCAAAATTTGTGTAAACAATATCTTTTTTGTCTAAATATCCGTTTGAAGATCCGGATGTTGTTATCAACATACCTTCTCGATATCTGGCAGAAATATTTCCAGAATATCCCGGAGTATAATTTTTTTCTCCGCATAGCCTGCCGTATTTTATTATTAGATTTGTTAATTTATTTCTATAAAACATCTTCAGTTGTCTTTATATTTTCTACTTGTGCATGTTGTAAAACAGGAGCTTTGTTTGCCTGTTGGAAATCAGTATCCTCTTCTTCTTTGATTTCTTCTTTTTTCTTAGCTTTTTTATCTTGTTTTATTTCTAAACGATCATAATCAACCTTGGTTCCTTTGGCATCCATCATTACCTCAACAAGAAAACGGGTTGTATCACGTTCTGCATCATAGCCTATACTGAATTTCACATCTTCTGGTCCAAAAGATATGTAAAAAGTATTTTCTTGTAATTGACGATGGTTTGGAGAATCGTTAGAAAGGTTAAAAGACCCGAACCAGGATAGCGTTACATATTTATTTAATCTAATATATTCTCTCACATAAAAATTAGATTTACCGTAACGGTATGCGTCAAATACCGGTATTGGCGAATTGTCCTCATAGACAGACTGGAAATAGCCTATATCTTGCATCCATCGTTTATACTGCGTATGCAGAATAGGGCCTAAACGACCAATAATCTGTGTATCCCCCGTTCCATATAAAGCTGCTGACAATTGCCCAACAACGCCAAAAGTAAACTCCGTTTGTTTATCTTCATTTTTATGAGTATAAAAATTTTGGTTTACTTGAGCCATATATCTTGTTCTTGTAGTTGCAAGATTAGAACCGCCTAAGTCTTTATAACTGGAATCTTTATCTATATCCTGATAAAAACCAAAATCAAACCTGTGTGCAAAACTTGATGTTTGACCTTTTAACAAAAAGTCTTTCTTTGAGTACCCATTTTCATAAACCAGAGCTGCACCATATTTAGCACGTCTACGACCTAAAAACCATTCTCTTGAATAGTCATTCATTACATATTGCAAGTAAACATGATCATCCAATTTTTGTTTACCACGAATCATGAAAGTGCTATCCGCAGTACCATATGAAGCCTGTGTCCAGTTAGAAGCATTCATATACCTTGCAATACCACCAATACCAATACCGTGGTTATAATTTAATATTGGCATTACCTTCAATATTGAGCCGCCAGGAATTTCAAAAACATGCCCAGGCCCCAAATACATACCTAAGCCCCTGAAAGAACCTATTTCCCATGAACTTGTATCAACAAAATCAAAGTTTTTATTTGTATAAACTTTGGCTGGAGGCAGTTTAAAGATTTTTCTATCCCCTCTAAAAATAGAAGTTCCTTTTAAGTCAATAACTTCTAAATCACCCCTTTGAGTAATTTTAATATCTTTAACCTTTACTCTGATACGCCCTTTTTCCATATCCTCTGTCAGAGTTTCATCTTTTGGAGTCATCATTCTGGATATCCACGGCCCGTTATTTAAAGATCTAAATTGTATAGGAAAAGATTGGTTTACAGTTACCGAACCGTTCTCTTGAACAATTTTATCGCCGTATACATAACCTTTTTGTGACTTTATCTCAATTGTAGCAGTTTGAGCTATTGGTTTTTCTATCAGAGCATTCTCTTCATTCATATCAACAAAGATATATTCACCTGTTATGGTCTGTCCATTTTTGATAATTCTTACATTACCTTCTGCCTTGATAGTATTATTCATCCTATCATATGTAATTTTGTCAGCCAGTACATTTGTACCTTGCTTCACAAAATTAACATTGGCGTTACCGGTAGCAACAACACAATAGTTATCTGAATCGTAATCAACATTTTCACAATCAAGAATTATATTATCTTCTTCTTCAGATGATTTTACATTTTTTTCTGCCTTGGATTTTCGATGGAAAAAATGTTTTTTATTAGCATTTTCTACAACTGCTTCCTCATCAGCTTCAAATCCATCCGGCATAATTGTTTCATCAAAATCATCAACTAAATCTTTTGAAGCATATTCAGATGTTTCTGCACCTGCAGCATAAACATCTTCTTGTTCAGCGGTAGGTGCCAGTTCATATTTACGAGCATCTCTTTCTTTAAGAGCTTTTTTAATTTTTATACGCAATTTTTTTATCGGAGGTAAAGTCGGTGTACGTCCAAAATCATTAGCCTTTTTAGCCTCTACCTGTTTTTCTTCTAATGCAGGCGGAGTAAAGAAGGCATCACCTGTAAAGTCAGAAGAATCAACAAAAGCATATTCTGCAAACGCCATATTTGCAGTTATCAAAGATAGTGATAATAATGTTATTAATTTCTTTTTCAATTTTAGCTTCCTATTATATATAATTTAAAGGGTTATTAGGCTGTCCGTTTACCCTGACTTCGAAATGGCAATGCGGCCCTGTACTGTATCCGGTTGTACCTTCATACCCTACAACATCACCCTTTGAAACTCTTTGGCCGTTTGAAACTTTTATAGTGTTCATATGTGCATAGAGTGTTGTTATAGGTTTACCGTTAACAATACCGTGTTCAATTATAACAACTTTTCCATATCCGCCATACCATCCGGAATAGATTACTTTGCCTGAATTAGAAGCTCTAATAGCCCCTAGATTTGGACCACCGATATCTACGCCGGAGTGGAAAGACTTGCTGTTAAATATCGGATGTGTTCTCCAGCCGAAAGGAGATGTTATACGTCCTTGAATTGGTTTTATAAATCCTGATGCAACCTGCACATCTTTATCTTTAGCAGTTCTATTAATATAAGACCCTATGCTTGCAGATTGTTTTGCAAGTTCTCTTTCTGCTCGCTGATACGCAACTCTGTCAGTACGCAATTTATTAATCATGCTTTCATTTTTTGCAATTGCCTGTTGAATATAAGTCTGCTGAGTATTTATTGAGGCAACAGAACGTTCTAAATTCCGTTTACGGGCTTCAATATTATATTTCAACATTGCAATTTCTTGAGCTTTGCTTCTAGCAGCAGCCATTCTTGCGTAATCATCTCTTAAAATAATTTTCTGAAAATAAACTCTATCAACAAGCATATTTATATCTTCAGAAGTAATAAGCAGCTCAAAGAAAGCTTTTCTTTGCGACTTAAAAACTTTTCTTATATGAGCCGCAAGAATATTATTCAAATTATTATATTCTGCAGCTGCTTTATCTAACTGAGCCTGCATACCATTTAATTCTTTTTGAGCAGATATTATTTGTGTTTTTGACTGCTGTAAAGAGTTGGTAGCATTTTCGAGTTTTTGTTGATTTTTATAAAGTTTATTTGTTTCAAGGCTTTCTAACCATTTAAGGTGATTAATTTTTGCTCTGGTCTGCTTCTTTTTTGTTTCCAAATCCTGTGTTGCAAAAGAACTGCAGCACGCAAAAGTGTTAAGCAATAACCCTAAAAATATTAAAATATTTAATATTTTTTTTATTTTCACACCTAACCTCTCATGCTTAACATTGCAATAAGTGCTGTACCGCCTATTAACCAAAGTACAACTGCTACAAAAATAAATCCAACTATAGCCTTTTTATGTTGTCTAAAAAAATCCATTTCCACCTCTCATAAACATAATATTACAAAAATGGCAATAGAGCAATTTTATTAATGAAAGTTAAGTCATTTGTGGTAGTAAATTTTTCTCTTCATCCGATTCTTTAACCATCTATTTAGCACAAAAACAGTAATAGAAAATTATAACAGAGTTGGACAATAGGTTAAAAATAAAAATTGTCGATAGGGGGGCTTGTCTTGCTCGTTCGCGTTTAACAGGTCTACAGTTGCCACCTGCAATGGCTCTGCCATTCTGCCGTTAAGTCTTCGTCCTCAGCTTTCTCACGCTGCCCCGCAAAAAAAGGGACTTCGCGCCCGCTCCATACTATAAAAAGTATTTAGTGCTAAAGCCCAAATACTTTTTATGGTGTCGACAAGCTCCCGAATATGGGACCTTTTAGCTACAGTACAAAGACATTGTATAGTGAATTAATATCAATTATGAAACTGTCAACTCAAGAGTATTACAATATTAGAAAAATATTAAATAATAAAATTATTTGTTGATTTGTTTAGTTTTTACGAAAAATAATGGAACACCAATTGTTAATCCTAAAAATGGAATAGACCAAATTATTAATAACAATGGATTCCAATTTATATCTTTTAATCTCTTATTTGCCGCAAATAAACTAATAGCAAAAAATATAAAATAAGAAAATTGCAATAATATCATAAATAATTCAGTGTTTTGGTAAGCACTTGCAATTACATTAACCATAAAACAAGTAATAAGTATAAAGAATTTTGTAATAAAGTAAGGTTTTCTTCCGATTTTTCCGCTAAAAGCTAGTGGATTATTATTGTTTTTAATTTCTGAATCAGAAATATTTTCCATGTTTTTTTGAGTTTTTGAAATAAACAACATTAAAATTATACTTATCAGGTAATATACAAATGCAGAACCACAAGCTAAAATAATAAATTTGCTTTGTGCATCTGCTAATGACATATGATTATGTACTGCTCCAATATAAATCCCTAGTAGTAAATTAATAATTACTAAAACAATATCAGGAATTAAAAGAAAATACTTTAAATTTTTCAATAACATATTGTGAAAAGTAAGATTGTGCATCATTACAATGTACAATAATGTGATATTTACAAGCGATACTAAGCCAATGATGTAATTTCCAGCTACTAGAAAGTTACCAATATAATGAATTAAACTTCCTGCGTTGCCATTAAAGAGAATTAGATAAGTTATAAAAATCGAGATAATAGATTTAATGGAAATGGCAGGTATTATCAATTTATTCATTTAAAAACTCCTATATCAAAACACAGTCTTGTTTACTTAGCTAACCATATCATAAAAATGCGCTAAGTAAATAAAAAAACGATGACATTCGTCATCGTCTTTTTTATGGTGTCGATGGGGGGACTTGAACCCCCAAGGATTTCTCCACACGCCCCTCAAACGTGCGCGTATACCGATTCCGCCACATCGACAAAAACTGCTTTTATTCAACTTTCACAAAATTATATTAACACAAAAAAAATTTTGTTACAAATTTTATATTTTTATTGACATAAACTTTACTCTGTTTGAAAATAAAATGTAGAAAGAAGGTAAGTATATGAATGTATCATCTATTTCTTTAAATGATAATTGTAAACCAAGAAGAAATATGTTTATTAAATATTCTAACAGTTTTATGTCTATGATGAACGGTGGGAATGAAGCTATAGAAAAAGCTCAAAAGGTTAATCCTGTAACTGATAAAAAACTGGATAAATCCATGGGTATTGAAACGCTTACAATTTTCCCTAAACAGGTTATAGACGGTAAAACAATCATCACAGCCTAACTTTCATTTTTAAGGAGAAGTATGATTTTAAAGATATTTAGAATGCCGCATAACAGATTTGTACCGGAATATAAAACAGAAGGTGCTGCAGGAATGGATTTATGCGCTGCCATAGAAGAAGAGATTACACTGCAGCCCTTGGAAAGAAAACTTATTCCAACAGGTTTAAAAATAGAGCTTGAACACGGATACGAAGCACAAATCAGACCTCGTTCCGGTCTGTCAATCAAGCATGGTATAAGCCTTATTAATTGCGTTGGTACAATTGATGAAGATTACAGAGGAGAAGTTTGTATACCTGTAGTTAATCTTTCTAACGAAGCTTATACAATCAAACCTGATGAACGTATTGCACAAATGATTATTGCAAAATATGAACAGGCAAAAATTGAAGTTGTTACAGAGCTTTCTGAAACAGAACGCGGTGCTGGCGGCTTCGGGTCTACAGGGAAAATTTAATAAGTTTTGTTGCAATTATTAACATTTTTAGGGCTTTAACACTTGACGCGGGCTGAAAAAAAGTATAGAATGAGTGCATGACGCTATATATACGTCATGGTTATATATTATTTAGGAGAACATGTCATGTACCAAGATGAAACGCTTATTTGTGAAGATTGTGGCTGTGAATTCGTTTTTACAGCCGGAGAACAAGAATTTTATGCAGAAAAGGGTTTAACAAATAAGCCAAAAAGATGCGCTAATTGCAGAAAGGCAAAGAAACAACAACACAGAGGTAAGAAGAAAATGTATGATGCGGTTTGCGCTAAATGTGGAAAACAAACGCAAGTACCTTTTAACCCTACACAGGGGAGAGATGTTCTCTGCAAAGAATGTTTTGATGCTGAAAAAGCGGCAAGTGCAGTTTAGTAATAACAAATTAATAAAAAAGCGCGATTGAGTTAACTCAATCGCGCTTTTTTAAGACTTTCTATTCTTAAGTCCGACTCTAGAATCTTTGCCATCAGAACTTCATCATCTTTGGCATCTACAATAAGCTGTTCTATTGTGTTAACGGCATTCTCATCGGCATCTCTGAAAATAAACATATCTACACCAGCCTTAATTGCCATTTTACAGGCCTCTGCACTTCCGAAATTCTGTACCCCTTTCATTACCATATCATCAGTAATCACAACACCATCATATTTTAGAACATTCCTTAGATAACCAATAACATTTTTACTCAAGGATGCCGGTATGGGCTCTTTATCAAAACAGGTACAATGCAGATGTGCCGCCATAATCATTTCTGCATCAAGATTTTCCTTAAACGGTTTTATATGTATATTTTCCATTGTACTCATAGGCAAATCTATAATAGGCAAAGTCAGATGACTGTCCATAGAGGCATCACCGTGTCCCGGGAAGTGTTTCAGGCAAGGTATAATTCCATTTTGACGATACGTTTCAGATACTATTTTGACAGCATTTACGACATCATATGTTATACTGGAAAAAGCCCGTTCTCCTATTATAGGATTTTTAGGGTTAGTATTAACATCCGCGCACGGTGCGAAATTTAAATTTATACCGTAATCTTTAAGTTCCTGTGCTATTTTTTTTGCTTGATTTCTTAAAAAATCTTCACCACGTTCATATGCAAATCGCGGTGATAAATACCGTGCATGTATGTTTTCTGTACGTTCAACTCTTCCACCTTCCTGATCTATAGAAAGAAATAATTTGTAGACAGCTTTTTGTTTTATATCATTTATTAAAGCTTGAAACTGCTCTTTTGAATGAATATCACGTGTAAAGAATATCACTCCGCCAAGCCCTTTTGCAAGAGCCTTATGTAAATATGCGCCGGTACCTAAAATAAACTTTTTATAGATTAACTTTTCCATAAAATAATCATACATTTAATTGATAATAAAAATCAACTTTTAATTATAATAGAGTTAGGATATAATGGGGGTAGGAGTAGTTAATTTATTATGAAAAAAATAATTTTATCAATACTTGCGGGTTTTTTGCTGTTATCAGCTATTAGTCTTGACGTATCTGCGGCAAAGAAATCATCCAAGCTATCAAAGGAAGCAATCACAGAAATGTCTGAAACAATAGACAAACTCACTCAAAAAATTTATGGCAGAGCTTTATTATCTCCGCAGGATAATGAAAGTTTAATAGGAATTAAAATCAAACTTGATAATCAGATGCTGGTTTCTTCATCAACAGAACTTGCACCGCTTTATTACAAAGCCGGCAATGTTTACAAACTTAGAGATATGAAGCCAGAGGCTATTGAGTGCTATCAAACCATATTAGAAAATTTTTCTGATACAGCACTCGCACCAAAAGCAAGAGCGGCGCTTGAGGAATTAGGAGTAACAGTTACCGCGCCTGCAGTAACAGAAGAAACAGCTTCTGAAGAGGAAGGAATATAGCAAAAAAAAGAGAGTTTAAAAACTCTCTTTTTTTACTTCGTTGTTTGTATGAACAAACTTATTAAATCATTAAGTGCAGAATATTGTTTTTGATAGCTCTGAGATTGTTTTTCCAGAGCAAGAATTTGTTTTTTGTATTCCTGAATAGATGCCTGACATTCTCTTGCGGATACTTTTAAGTTCTCTTGAACTTGTTGTGCATCTTGAAGCACACTTTTCATAGAAATACCAAGAGCTTCCATTGTTTGTTTAATAATCTGAGCACCGGTGTGTCTAGAAACACCGCTTGGAAGCTGTGAAATAAGTTTCTTTAAAACTGTAATATTTGCAGGCATTTCAAATGCATCACTCATAGTTTCTGTAACTGGAGTCTGCACTGGCTTTGGCTCTGCAAAGAAAGGATCTTTCTCCTCTTCTATATCATCAAAGAAGTTGGTGTTTTTCGCAGGTTTAGCTGGTTCTGCAAAAATATCATCTGATGATGAAGAAAAAATATCATCATTTATAGGATTGCTAACTGGAGCAGAATTAAAACTGCTGATTTGTTCTTCCTGTAAGTCCATATTTTCAGCTTGTTTTTTCAAAGCTTCTACTATTTTCTTTCCGACACTTTCGTTATTAGGCATAATCTTATACTCCCTCATAGGTTTACTTGAATAATTATATTTTAAACATGCTTAAATTCCAATATTATGTTATGTTTTGTTAACACTGTTCAAAAGAGCAATTACATTTTGTGCTTTAAGGTTTCTGGATGATGCTAAAAGGGTGGCAGATGCCTGTT
>OJPG01000072.1_pt1 | contig 90541 bp, 84 predicted proteins | sample 1598431 | NCBI WGS metagenome assembly OJPG01 (sample SAMN03922473, study PRJEB24848) | human gut metagenome | isolation source: stool sample | host: Homo sapiens | place: Germany | collected 2010-11 | reverse complement strand
TCCTCGGCGGCCCGCTTCGCGGGGGATGCGGATTGCCGCGTCGACCCGATGGGCCTCCTCGCAATGACATGGCAAGGAGAATTGCCGGTAATTGGTGGGCAGAGAATCACCGAAGCCCCTGCAGGCCCTCTCAGTCGGCTGCGCCGACAGCTCTCCCAGAGGGAGAGCCAAGTAGGGGCCGACGTCCTCGGCGGCCCGCGTCAACCCCGGCAGGTTCGGGCGGGGCAGAGCCAACGCCCATACAGTGGGGCCGCCTGTAAACGTCCGTAGGGCCCGCTGCCCTCAGCGGGCCGCATTGCAAACGCTTCATATCCACGCACAAAACCCGCCTGCCGGAGGTCCGGCGGGCGGGTGCTTTTTTTTATCGGCGGGATGGGGCACGATCGCCAGCATGCCTTATCGCTTTGCCAGATCGGAGAAATAGTCCTCCAGGGCGGATTCCGCGTAAGCGCAGCAGCCGCTGTCGCAGTCCTCGGCCCGGGAGGAAATCGCTTCGGCCAGCACCGGATCGGCATCCGCCGTCATTTCCGCAAGCTGTGTGCTGTCCGGCGTGGTCCTGCCGGGAACGCAGGTGTCCTGGGCGCTCATGGTGCCGAAGCTGTCCAGGAAATACCGGCCTCCGGCTTCGTCATACACGACATACAGCACCGTGTTATAGTCGGTGATGGGGTGATATTTTTCCCCGCTGCCGTCATAATCCCGCAGGAAAACCAGAAGCTCGGTTCCGCTGGTAAACAGGGGATAGTCGGGAGAGGTCGCCTCGGAACAGCCGCCCTGCACCAGGGTGAAGTTCCGGGGAAGGTCCCCTTTGTAGGACTCCTGAACGGACGCGTCAAAGAACGTGACCCAATTGCGCAGGTCCTCCCCCTGCCAGTCGCCCACCGTGACGCGGGCCACGGCGTCTGCCGCCTGAAAGGCGTCGGAAATGGAATAATAGCGCTCAAACATGGAATTGATCTGCATCTCCCCCACCGGCTGGGGGGCAGAACGGGCTCGTGGGCCGCGCAGGCGGTTGCAGACAGCAGCAGGACCGCCGCCAGAACAAAAGAAATCCCTGGCCGCAAAAATGATCTGTTCACGGTGAACCTTCCTCTCTTTATGTATAATCGGCGGACAGGCGCGCGAAATAGTCCTCCAGGTCGGTCAGACGATAGAGGTCGCCGGAGGACGCAACCGGCCGGTCCGGGTCGGCCGGGGAGGGCGCAATGGCAGCCAGAACCGGGTCCTGCTTTGTCAGATTGTCCCTGATCTGAAGGAGCTGCTCCTGCCCCGGGTGCGCAACGGCCGGGCAATCGGCGGGCTGATTGATCTGGCTCCATTCGGTCATCACGCCCAGGGCGTCCAGAACGTAGGACATGCCGCTGTCGTCCTGGGTCACATACATCACCGTGGAATACGTGCTTATCAGCTCATAGGCGTCCGGATACTCTACCAGGTCGTAGGTATCCCGGTACATGGACACATCGTATTTGATCAAGAACAGCAGCAGCTGATTGCCATAGGTGAATACGGGATAATTTCGGTAGGTCCAGGTGGAGCAGCCCTCCTGGGCCAGGACAAACTCATGGGGGATATCCCCCTTGTACACTTTTTGGACCGTTGTCCGGAAAAAGGTTCGCCCGGTGATCAGCTCCTCCTCCAGCCAATCCCCCACCGTAACAAGGGCCACCACCTCTGCGGCGTCATAGGCCTCCGACAGGGAGTAGGTGCGGGGAAGCATTCCTTGGGCCTCTCCCTCCCCCCACCGGCTGGGGGGCAGAACGGGCTCGTGGGCCGCGCAGGCGGTTGCAGACAGCAGCAGGACCGCCGCTAAAAGCGCGGATAGAAATTTTTTCATGCTCGTTACCTCCTGATCTGATTTTGACCGTATGGGCTGCGGCAGGCGCACAGACGGAATACGGCGAAGCCGCCTATGCGCCGGAGAAAGTACCTGGGTGCGTCTTGCCCAAATAACGGGGGCTTTGCTTGCAGAGCTATCCGCAAAATCACGGAATATTATACGCATAAATCGTTTCCTTTCTGTAAAACGCACTATTTTACAATCATCCTGTTACATTATATATAACATATTTCCCGGGAGAAGTCAACGGCCTTGCGGGGGAGACTGGAAATCCCCGGGGAAGTGTGGTAAAATAGCAGAAAACAAGCGTGGAAAGGGTATGTGCGATGCGTATACTGGTTTTATCCGATTCCCATGGGTGCGTGGACCCTATGGAGCAGTGCGTGGAGCGGGTGCAGCCCCAGGTGATCCTGCATCTGGGGGACTGCGTGCGGGACGCTCAGCGGCTGGAGGAGCTGTATCCGGATATCCCGCTGCTGGGAGTGCCCGGCAACTGCGACTATGGCGGCCTGGACCAGCCGGAGCGGCTGACGGAGCTGGGCGGCGTCCGCATCCTGATGATGCACGGCCACACCCGCCATGTGAAGTCCGGCCCCATGGCGGCCATGTACGCCGCCCGGGAGTGCGGGGCGGACATCCTGCTGTTCGGCCACACCCACCAGCCGCTGGTGGACCGCAGCGGCGATTTCTGGGTGATGAACCCCGGGTGCATCGGCCCCAGCGTCCGGCGGACCTATGGGGTCATCACCTTAGAGGACGGGAAGGTGGACTGCGCCGCCTTCCGCCTGTGAGAGGAGGCGGCGGACATGGGACTGCGGCTTTCGGCGGCGGGCATTTTCCTGCTGGGGGCGGTGGGTCTGCTGCTGCACTCCACCCTGCTGGAGACGGGACACATCCGGCCGGGGATGTTCTGCTTTTACACCAATCTCAGCAATCTGCTGGTGCTGGTGTATGAGCTGGCCCTGGCGGCGGTGCCGGAGGGGGCGGCGCGGCAGCTGCTGACCGGCAGCGGCGTGGCCCTGGCCATGACGCTGTGCATCTATGTGACGCACCTGATCTATCACTTTGTGCTGGTGCCGGACGCCAGGCGCCGGGGGAAGAAATTTGCCGACTTCGGCGGCAGCTTCGGGAACCTGTGCGTCCACTACGGGACGCCGTGGCTGGTGGTGGGGCAGTGGCTTCTGTGGGGGAACAAGGCCGGGCTGACCGCGGCCTCCGCCGCCCGGTGGCTGGTGCTGCCCCTGGCGTACTTCGTGTATGCCATGCTGCGGGCCAGGACGGGGCGGCCCATCGGCCACACGAAGCTGCTGTACCCCTACACCTTCATGGACCCGGAGAAGCTGGGGGTGAAAAAGTTTTGCCTGAGCGTCACGGCGGTGCTGGCGGGGTTCTTCCTGCTGGGCTGCCTGTTCGCGGCCCTGGGGCGGTGGATGGGATAAAGCGAAAAAAGGCTGTGCCCGGTGGGGCACAGCCTTTTTTTAACTGTAGGTGGGGGATTAATACATGCCGCCCTTCAAAACCGCAACTTTTTAAAGCGAAACGAATATAACGGAAAACGTAGACTTTCATAGAGTTATCAGGGCTTTGAGCCGCTTTTTGCAGTCTCCTTGATTTTGATAAAATTTACACATTTCTACGCAAATCTACGCCACTTGACAGGGAATTGGCGTAAGTTGTGGCGTAAGCCAACTAACTTCGTACAATGAAAATTACAGGCTGCTGGCGATCTGTTCAAAGGCTCTCTCGACAGAATCAAAGCTGCTGTGGGTGTAGACATCCAGCGTCACACTGGCGTTGGAATGTCCCATCAGATATTGCAGGCTTTTCACGTCAAGCCCTGCCTGTTGGACGTTGGTGCAGAAGGTGTGACGCAGCACATGGGGCGTGATTCGGGGAACCGGTTTGCCGTAGGCTTTTTCAAACCGCTTTTGCAGACCTCGCATATAGTTCTCCAAGTGCATCGCAACCTTCGGCATCCCGGACTTGTCCAGAAAGAGGAATCCGCTGTGACCGTCCACCAGCAGCTCGACCTTCGGGGATGTTCTGGCTTTCACCACCCGCATCAGTGCCATGTAAACCGCGTCCGTCATGGGAACGTTCCGGATGCCGCTTTTGGTTTTGGGCGGTGTGACGAAATAGGGCTTCTCCGCTGTCCGGCACAACTGCCGCCGAACGTGAATACAGCGCCGGTCGAAGTCAATATCGGACCGTGTCAGTCCATACAATTCGCTCACGCGCAAGCCGGTTCCCAGCAGGATCACGATGTCATCATAGTAATTCCCACCGCAGTCCTGTACGAATTGCAGGTATTTTTCCTGCTGCTCCTTGGTCAGCGCATCCCGCACATAGGCATCCTTCGGCACTACGTCAGACAGCTTGAACTTGAATGGGTTCTTGCGGATGATGTCATCATCCACCGCCATTTCAAATGCCGGTCTGACAACGCTTTGCAACACACCGATGGTGTTTTGCTTGATGCCGCTGTCGTGCAGAAACACGAACCAGCCCTTTGCGTCGGAGAGCTTTACGGTTTTGATCGGCTTCTGTCCAAAAGGGTCGGCATGAATCCGCTTGACCGCAGAGCCATAAGACCGCAGCGAATTTTGCTTCAAGCCCCGTTTCAGATTCATGTAGCGGTCAACCAACTCCGCCACGGTCATTTCGCCCGCTGCATAGTCGATGCCGTCTGCCATGTCGCGCCGCAGCTCGTCCTCTTTCTTCCGCAGCTCCGTCAGAGATTTGGCGTAAATACAACGCCGTTTCTTGTGTATATCGGTATAACGATAGTCATAGGTGCCGTTTGCTCTCTGGCTTTCGCCGTCCTTCAGAACACGCCCCTTGCTATCTTTGCGCTTTTCAGACAATTCAGAAACTCCTTTCCGTGAAAAGCGCGATTATAGGGATTGATATAAGTATATCATACCGAATATGCGATTTTCACTGATATTGAACGGAAACAGACAACTTTTTCAAAGTGTTGCTGTATCATGGTTTTTCACATCACTTTTTCAAATAGAATACGCCTGCTCGATGAACTGATCGAACAGGCGGCGTTTAATCAGGCGCTTGTTGCCCACCCAGAGAACGAATTTGCACCGGTCCTCGTTGGTGATCTCGCGCAGTTTGTTGATACCAATGCCGGAGTAAGCCGTAGCCTCCTCCAAGCTCAGATTGCTCTTTTCCCAGATTGGGATTTCCTTCATAGGCAGTTTATCCTCCTTATAAAAATAGACGCGCAAGCGTCGCAAGGGAGGCATTCCCTTGTTCGGAACGAAGTGACGCAAAACAGCCCGGACATTTGGCTGTCCGGGCTGTCTGCCTCGCAGAGCGCACATACTCCCGTCAGGAGAGTATAAAAGTGCGCCCTTTGTTCCAAAGGGATTTTTCATCACTCACACAGTTCTGCCGCATATAGTTTCGCAAATTCTTCTGGGCAACGGACATCGCAGCGCGTTTGCAGCGCCTCAAAGGTGCAGGCAGTCAGAGCGAACAGCTTCTGAAGTTCCTCATCCAACGGCTGTTTTCTCAAAGTTTTAAAGCCAACCAATGCTGGAATGTTCCACGCCTTTCGCTGCATCAGATAGCCAAATGGGATATTTGCCAACTTGTCGATTGCGACATACGGGCGGTCAAAGGTTTTCCCGCAGCGAAGGTACTCGGCATTCAGAAAACCAGTTGCAAAATCCTCGTTGGCAAACAGAAACGGCGTATCCTTGCAAGGAAGGCTGTCCAGTTCTTCCAATGCTTCTTTCATCGAAACGCCGCCCGCCAGCATATTGTCTGTGATGCCGGTAATTTCAGAAATTTGTGCTGGCAGCGGTTTATCTTGACGAATATAAATCGTCGGTCGCTCCCAGTTGATTTCGTAATTTGCCATGCGGGCAATGCGAATGGCGATGATGCGGTCTTTCCATCTGTCCAGCCCTGTCGTTTCAATGTCGATCAAATACCACGCATCGTTAAACATATTGCTGCGCATGACTTCCCGGTTCTGCCAGCAGGGAAGTGTTGATTCCCGGAGCAGCTTTACCGCAAGATTTCGATTCCGGTCGAAACGCTCGTGCAGATCAACCGAAAGAATCGGATACTCCGGCATGAAAACCTCGCGGCGCTGTTCCCGTGTCATGGTATCCGAAAACAAAATGATTGGCACAGGCGCATCGTTCCACCGCTGGCAGTCCTGCCCGCGCAGAAAATCATCCAGCAAATCTACGGAGAGCCGCTTCGGATTCAGGATGATACAGCGTGCCTGATCGATCACACGCACGACGGCGGCATGATCCAGTGCTTCCGATGAAACAGGGATGATCCGGAATGTAATTGGTAGAAGAACGCCCAGTGTTTGCAGCTCCGTCCGTGTCAAGCCGACGCAAAAAATATCATTCGTCATAGCAGTAGTTCCTCCCTGTCTTTCAGTAGAATCACCGTTCGATTCTGGCAGAGTGTCTGCATTTTCTGCGGTGCGTCGGTGTGCATGGGGATGACGATTTCCGGGTCTGCCTTTTCAATCACATGGCGCAGATCATCCGGCGAGGCGTGACCACTGGTGTGAAGCTCTGCCCATGTTCCGGTCAGCGACAGAAACTCTGGGATATTGCTGTCCGGTTTTGTTCGGTAGCCGTCCCACATGGAATAGAGAAGGATGCTCTGCGCCGGATCATATTGGCGGATGATCGCTTCAAACTTTGAATTGGCGCGAACGAACATCAGCCCGCCCAGCTCCGCAAAACGCGCCGGCGGATGGTACTTGAAGGATAGGAGCTTCGGCATCTCATAAAAGGATGAAATCCCGTTCCAATGCTTTGACACGGTTTCAACCAGCATTTTCTGATAGTCGTCGCAGATGCAGTATTTTCCACGCGGCACGGCGCGCGCCAGCGCAAAAATGCGGTCCAGATTGGTGGTTGCACACAGCACGAATACATATTTGTACTGCTGCAAAACGTCCTTCACCCGCGCTTGCAGCTCCCATTCTGTGACGGTTTTGCCGTCCGTGCGGGATACCGTCGTCCCCTCGGTGATGATGGCATCGACCTTTCCAATCCGCCGGTCCAGAATTTTGTCCATCGTCTCGCCCCGCACCCCGTGCAGCCGGAAATCGCCGGTGTATAAAACACGCTTGCCGTCCGCTTCGATGAGAAACAGATAGCTGTCCGCAGCGGAATGGTCAATGCTGAACGGTGTGATCTGAATGTCGCCAATCAGAAACGGCACACCTGCGGAAAAAGTGCGGATGGTCTCGATTCGCTTGCAGAGCGCTTCATCCTTCTTCCAGCTATGCGCGCTGGACAGGCGCATAATGTCCTTTGCAAGAGCCCCGGCATAAATGGGAATCTCCGGTCGGATACGCAGCATTTGCCCGGTATGATCGCCGTGATAGTGGGTAAACAGTACGGCAGCGCAATGTCCGTTCCCATCCGTCACACCCGGAATATTCAGCGGTGCGGAGACGAAATTGGGATCAAGAGATAGCTCGTCACCCATATCAATGAGGATGCGCGTGCTTGCCGTGGAGATTTCGGCAGCAATGCCGCCGATCTGATGCGTGCCTCGATGAATACAGAGTTTCATTCCCCTTCATCCTCCTACACATCTCCGTATAGGATGGAGATACCGTGAAACAGCTTCCAGCCCCGGAGTGCCCGGTCATACTCGATCCATTCCCCCGTTGCTTGCAGAGCAGCGATATAACGCTGTACGCTGCGCAGCGGCAGCTCGGTCAGCTCCGATAGCTTCTGCGTGGAAATGCCGGGGTGCTTGCGGATGAGCGCAAGGATTTTCAACCCGTTGACCAGCTTTTCGCTGTACTCGTGCGCTTTTTTGCTCTTGCTGTGTGCAGTGAGCAGCAGATACTTGAGCTTGTCCTTGATGGCGTCAAAGGAATCGTAGCATTTGAAGAACTTCCGTAGCTCCTTCGGCGGCTTCGGCTCGTCAAGCCAGATGACCGTTTCGTTGGTGCAGCCGTCAACCTGTGAATACAGGTCAAAAATCATATCCGCAGAATCCTGGTCTAATGCGGCAGCGTTCACGATCATCGCATCACAGCCGATGGCAATCACGTCCGTCGGGGTGTCGGCTATGTAAAGCTCATACGCTCTGGTTGGGAGACTTTCTTCCACAAGCGTGTTTTCTTCATCTGTCAGACCAAAAGTGTTCACACGATAATCCTTGCTCATTTACCGCTGCCCCCTTTCATCAGTTCACTTCTTGCCACATCAAATTCTGTTCCGCAGGTGATGCACTGCATCCGGACATAGTGCCTTGCCAGTTTATTCTGTTTCAGGCGAATCACCAAAGCAACGCTCCAAAAAATGATGCCGACGATTGTGATGAATACCGAGATCATATAGCCGCCAAATGCAACAATCAGCCACAGTACAAACCAGATACCAAACTCCACCTTGGGATACGGAATGCAGCGCACATTATGACTGCCGCAGTTTGGACAGGCAATGTCGTCTCCGGACAGGGGCTTGTTTTCGTTTATTTGCTGCTCATCCATAAAATTGTCCTCCTGTTTTTGAGGACAGTATAGCAAACCGCCGCGACAACAGGGTGGTATTTTGATTTCGTGAAATCAAAATACTTCGTAGCCACCAGAAACTTCGCGGATGAAGAACGGCTGGCTGTCCAGCAGTCCCATCAACTGTTTCAGCTTCGGGCGTTCGGCAAAATATTCTTGATATGGCAGACTGTTTTCAAATACGAAGGGACTTGCCTTTACAGGTGTACCTGCCGGAATATTAAAATCTGCGATTAGCTTCCTTGTATCTGCCGTGCGCAAATAGGTATAGCTTTCCAAAACGCAGCGAAGCATCGTTTCCTGCGTGTCTGGTTTTTTCAATTCCAGTACGCGCAAAACATTTCCGTCATAGGCAAGCAGGTCAATTTTCCCCGCTTGATCACTTCGCTTGTTTTTCAGAGGCACCTGATAATCAAGAATTTTCCCCACTTTTGCATATTGCGCTCCGCTCTTACAAGCGTTGAACATCTTCATCGCAGTCAATTCTTCGGTGCGATTGGAGCTGGGGTCAAACTCGCCCATGTGCGTCGGTGTGAAATAGGAAGCTGTGCGGTGAATCTGGGTGATCCCGTCTGTAAATTCCGGAAGATGGTCAATCAGAAACTCAGCCATGATTTCTGTATAAGGAACCTGTGCATCCGAGCAAATTCCCTGATAGTTGACCAGATTCTGCGTATAGAACAAAGCTGGATTTTTCATTGCGTCTGCGCACATTTCAAGAACGGCTTTTTTATCGTATTGTATAGGCATTGCTGAAACCTCCTGCTTATTTTTATGTCTACATTATATGATTTTACCATATAAAGCGCAAGTCTCAAAATTTTATTTCCGCTTTTCTCACACGATGTCGTATCCCAGCGCGTCTGCCAGCTCCACCGCCTCACCATAGCGGAGCGAACCGCGCTTGAACTTGCCGGAGAGATTGGGGACGCTGCGACTCCATAAGGTATCCTCTGTGACATTCGAGAGCAGCATCGTCCCGACACCATGACGGGAGATGAAACATCCCTTGTTGCAACCGTACAGGGGCAGTTGCAGGATGCGATGAACTTTGAGGGGAGCGTCGAGGAAAAGAAAGCAAAAGCACTGCTTGCCACATTGGGGATTGATTATGATGCCATTACGATGGAACAGTTTGTCAACTTGATCGAGGTGCTGAAGCTGTCCAAGCACCTGAAAACTCCCATCAGTCAGCGTGGGAAAACAACCATGACCCACGGCAAGGGAAAACGGAAACGAAAATAAGTAAAATCGGCACCTGCTTTTTAAGGCAGGTGCCGATTTCTGTTACCCTATAATGCGCTTGAATTTTTGGCGTAAGTGGCGTAAGTTTGGCGTAAATCCGCTTTTCCACATTCAAAAAATCAAGCAATTTCAAGGCTTTGCGGTGTCTCTTAGTACATGCCGCCCATGCCGCCCATGTCGGGAGCGGGGGCTGCGGGAGCTGCGGGCTGGGGCTTGTCGGCCACCAGGGACTCGGTGGTCAGCACCATGCCGGAGACGCTGGCGGCGTTCTCCAGAGCGGAACGGGTGACCTTGGCGGGATCCACGATGCCGCTGGCGATCATGTCGCAGTACTCCTCCTTATAGGCGTCGAAGCCGTAGCCGTTCTTGCCGGAGGTACGGACCTTCTCCAGGATCACGGAGCCGTCCAGTCCTGCGTTGGCAGCGATCTGGCGGATGGGCTCCTCCAGAGCCTTGGCAACGATCTGCACGCCGGTCTTCTCGTCGCTCTCGACGTTGGCCAGCAGGGCGGTGACGGCGGGGATGATGTTGACGAAGATGGTGCCGCCGCCGGCCACGATGCCTTCCTCAACGGCGGCCTTGGTGGCGTTCAGGGCATCCTCGATGCGGAGCTTCTTCTCCTTCATCTCGGTCTCGGTGGCAGCGCCCACCTTGATGACGGCCACGCCGCCGGCCATCTTGGCCAGCCGCTCCTGGAGCTTCTCGCGGTCATACTCGCTGGTGGTGTTGCTGATCTGGGCGCGGATCTGGGCCACGCGGTCGGCAATGGCCTGCTTGTCGCCCATACCGTCGACGATGATGGTGTTCTCCTTGGTGACCTTCACCTGGCGGGCACGGCCCAGCATATCCACGGTGGCATCCTTCAGGGTCAGACCCAGCTCCTCGCTGATGACCTGACCGCCGGTGAGGATGGCGATATCCTGGAGCATCTCCTTGCGGCGGTCACCGAAGCCGGGAGCCTTGACGCAGACCACGTTCAGGGTGCCCCGCAGACGGTTGACGATCAGGGTGCTCAGGGCCTCGCCCTCCACGTCCTCGGCGATGATAAACAGCTTCTTACCGGCCTGGACCAGCTGCTCCAGCAGGGGCAGAATGTCGGAGATCACGGAGATCTTCTTGTCGGTAATGAGAATATACGCGTCGTCGATGAGGGCTTCCATCTTGTCGGTGTCGGTGACCATATAGGGGGTGATATAGCCCCGGTCGAACATCATGCCCTCCACCACCTCGGAATAGGTCTCGGCGGTCTTGGACTCCTCGATGGTGATGACGCCGTCGGCGGAGACCTTCTCCATGGCCTCGGCGATGAGCTTGCCGATGAAGGCGTCGCCGGAGGACACGGTGCCGACTCTTGCGATGTCGTCGGTGCCGTTGACCTTCTGGCTCTGCTGGCGGATGGCGGCCACGGCGGCGTCCACGGCCTTGGCCATGCCCTTCTTCATGACGATGGGGTTGGCGCCGGCGGCCAGGTTCTTCAGACCCTCGCGGATCATGGCCTGGGCCAGCAGGGTGGCGGTGGTGGTGCCGTCGCCGGCCACGTCGTTGGTCTTGGTGGACACCTCGCGCACCAGCTGAGCGCCCATGTTCTCAAACGGATCGTCCAGCTCGATCTCCTTGGCGATGGACACGCCGTCGTTGGTGATCAGGGGAGTGCCGAACTTCTTATCCAGCACCACGTTGCGGCCCTTGGGGCCCAGGGTGATCTTTACGGTATCGGCCAGCTGATTGACGCCGGACTCCAGAGCTTTGCGGGCTTCCTCGCCGCGCTTGATAATCTTAGCCATAATATTGCCTCCTAATTAAAACAGACAGCGAATTTTTTACTCAACGATAGCCAGGATGTCAGCCTGCTTGACGATGATATACTCCACGTCCTCCAGGGTGACCTTGGTGCCGGCATACTTGTCGGTGATGACCTTGTCGCCGGGCTTGACGGTCATGGTAACGGTCTTGCCGTCCACAACGCCGCCGGGGCCCACGGAGATCACTTCCGCCACAGAGGGCTTCTCCTTGGCAGAGCCGGTGAGGATGATGCCGCCCTTGGTGGTCTCCTCCGCCTCCGTCATCTTCAACACGACGCGATCAGCAAGCGGTGTCAGTTTCATGGTTGGTTCCTCCTTATATCTTTTACATAATATAAAACGAGTTCAGCGTTAGCACTCAACTTCTTGGAGTGCTAACGCTGATTATAATACCACACTATTGGGATTTTGCAAGGGGGATTTTGGGAAAATTTCAAAAATTCACAAATTGGTCAAATATGGGCAGGGATTCCAAAAAAGCGGCAGCCGTTTTCCCAGGTGGCCTGCTCCACCTCCTGAGGGGTCATGTCCCGCAGCTGGGCAATCTTCTCCGCCACCAGGCGGACATAGGTGGAGTCGTTGCGGCGGCCCCGGTAGGGCACCGGGGTCAGGTAGGGGGCGTCCGTTTCGATCATCAGCCGGTCCATGGGTACGGCCCGGATGACCTCCGGGGCCTTCCGGGCGTTTTTGAAGGTGGCCGCCCCGTTGAAGGACAGGTACCACCCCATATCCACCAGCTCCCGGGCCATTTCCACGGACCCGGCGAAGCAGTGGAACACCCCCCGCAGGCCGGGAAATTTCCGGACGATGGCCATGGTGTCGGCGTGGGCGTCCCGGTCGTGGATGATCACCGGCAGCGACAGCTCCCGGGCCAGGGCCAGCTGGCTGCGCAGCACCTGCTGCTGCAGGGGGCGGGGGGGATTTTCCGGCCAGTAGTAGTCCAGGCCGATCTCGCCGATGGCCACCACCTTGTCCTCCCGGGCCAGAGCGCGGATGGCGTCCAGGTCCTCCGGGCGGAAATCGCCGCAGTTTTCCGGATGGATGCCCACGGCGGCATAGACATGGGGGAAGCGGCGGGCCAGCTCCACCGCCGTCCGGGAGGACGCCACGGTGCAGCCTGGGTTCACCACCAGGCCGACGCCCTGCTCCGGCAGGGAGGCCAGCAGGGTCTCCCGGTCGCCGTCGAACTGGTCATCGTCATAGTGGGCGTGGGTGTCAAACAGCATAGGGGCCTCTCAATCCAGGCGGACCCGGCCCAGCTGGGCGTCGGCCACATACTCGCTTTTCAGCCGGCGCAGTTGGTCCATGTGGGGGGCGCGCAGGTGGGCCTGCTGCTGTTCCTCCGTCTGCCACTGCTCCACCAGCAGAATCTCGTCGGCATTCTGGACGGACAGGAAATAGTCATACCGCAGGCAGCCGTCCTCCCGGCGGATGGCGTCGATGACGCCATGGGTGGTCAGCTGGCGCAGGAAGGTCTCCCGGCAGCCGGGCTTGGCCAGATAGCGCACATACAGAGTCAGGGTGTTTTCCATGGTGATTTCTCCTTTACGAATAGCGCCGGTCCAGGACCGCGATCATGGCGGCCATGGCGTTTTCCCGGCAGTCCGGCAGGATGCGGATCCCCGGCACCCGGTGCACCGCCGGAATGGCGTTTTCCGGGGCGAAGGCCATGCCGGCGTATTCCAGCATGGGGATGTCGTTGGTGTGGTCCCCCACGCAGCAGACATTCTCCTGCCGCACGCCCAGAAGCTCCGCCAGGCGGCGGACCATGCCGCCCTTGTTGGCTCCCCGGGCGGTGATCTCCAGCAGGTTCACGGCGGAGGCCACCACCTCGTATTCCCGGCCCCAGTCCTGGGCCCGGATGGCCTCCTCCAGCTGCCGCAGCCGCTGGGGCTCCTCCTCGAACAGCAGCTTGGAGATAGGCGACGGGGCCTGGTCCAGGCTGGCGATCTGCTGGGAGGGGGTATGGGTCAGGTGCAGGTGGCGGGCGGTGATCTCGTTGGGGTTCACCACATGGATGGAGTTGTCGTCGTGATAAATTTCATAGGTCAGGCCCGGCATCAGCTGGGACAGCTGCCGGACATGGTCCCGGATGCGCTCCGGCAGAAAGGCGGTGCGCAGATACCGCCCCGCCGGGAAGTCGTAGATGGCCGCGCCGTTGAACAGCACCGTGGGGCCGTTCATGGGCACGCCGTCCATAACGCTGGCGAAGGAGGGCAGGGCCCGGCCGGTGGCCACGGAAAATGTCCCGCCCTGGGCCATAAAATACCCGATGGCGTCCCGGTTTTCCCGGGATATGGCCGGGACGGGCCCGCCGCTGCGCAGGGCCCCCTCGGTATACACCATGGTGTTGTCAAAATCGCTGGCGATGAGCACGCCGTCAAACTTTCCCACGGCTCAGCCCTCCGATGCCGGGGAGTTGCCGCCGCTTCTGCGGCGTCCGCCCCGGTGCCGGGGACGGCGGCGGGACTGGGCCCCCTCCTGGGCCTCGCCTGCGGGCTTCTGGGGCGGCTTGGGGGCGGCGGGCTTGGGGGGATTCTTGGCCGCCTGGGGACGGTTGCCGCCCTCCTGGGGCCGGTCGCCGGACTTGCGGCGGCGGCTGCGGGGCTTTTCGTCGGTCTTGGGGGGCTCCGGACGCTTTTTCTCCGTCTGGCGGAGCTTTTCGGCCTTTTCCCCGGCCTGCTGGGGACGGCTGCCGCCCTTTCTGCGGCGGTCGTTCCGGCGGCGGGGAGGACGCTCCTCCCGGGCGGGGGCGTCGGGGTCAAAGTCCGCGATGACCAACGGCATGGGGACCTCCTCCTCGGGCCGCTCCTCCACATACCGCTCGGGCCGCTCCTGGGGCACCTGGATGCCGTCGCGGCTTCCTTTGCCGTTGCGCAGGACGCACACCTCGCAGTTGTGATAGCACCGGGGGGAATCCGGCTTTTCGTCCAGCCGGACCTTCATGGTCTCCCGGAGCACGTTCACCTCGCACACGTTGCCGGGGCCGTCGGGCGTCTGGACAAAGGAGTCGTTTTTGGGCATGCGCTTCAGGGCGTCCTCATAGGCGTCCTGCTCGTATTTCAGGCAGCACATCAGCCGCCCGCAGGTGCCGGAGATTTTGGTGGGGTTCAGGGACAGGCTCTGGGTCTTGGCCATTTTGATGGACACGGGCACAAAGTCATCCAGAAACTGGGCACAGCAGAAGGGACGGCCGCAGATGCCCAGGCCCCCCAGCATCTTGGCCTCGTCCCGGACGCCGATCTGCCGCAGCTCGATGCGGGCCCGGAACACCGACGCCAGGTCCTTTACCAGCTCCCGGAAGTCCACCCGCCCGTCGGCGGTGAAGAAGAACAGGATCTTGTTCCCCTCAAAGCTGCACTCCACCCGCACCAGCTTCATCTCCAGCTTGTGCTGGAGAATCTTCCGCTGGCAGATGTCGAAGGCTTCCCTCTCCCGGGCGCGGTTGTGGGCCGCCGTGCGGCGGTCATTTTCCGTGGCCACGCGGACCATGGGCCGCAGAGGCTGGATGACACAGCAGTCGTCCACCGGGTGGTTGCCCATGGTACACTGGGCGTATTCCAGGCCCTGGGCCGTCTCCACGATGACGTGGTCCCCGGTCTGCACCTGCACGTCGCCGGGGTCAAAGAAGTAGGTTTTGCATCCGCTGCGGAAGCGGACGCTGATCACAGTTGTCATATATTTCGATTCCTTTCCGTGTATGTCAAAGCAGCTTTTCCCACCCGGCGCACAGGGCTCCCAGCACATGGCCCACGCCCACGTTATAGCGGCACTCCAGGCAATAGCGCTTCATCAGCTCCGTCAGGCCCCGGAGCTGCCGGACGGTAAGGCCCCGGCGCAGCTCCTCCGCCCCGGGGATATCCGCCGGGTCCGGCTTTCCATAGGCGGCCAGCAGAGCCTCGGCGGCGGCGCGCCATCCGGCCTCCAGCAGCTGCTGCAGCTGCTCCCGCTTCAGGCGCTTGTTCTCCAGCCCCACCAGGTATTGGCTCACCGGCAGCAGCTGTCCGCTGGCAAAGGCCCGGCACAGGTCCCGGGCGGTGTCGTTCCGGGCGTCCTCGTCCCCACCCCGGAGCTTCCACTCCACACAGCGGGAGCGGATGGTGGGCAGCAGAGACGCCGCTGTTTCCGCGCAGAACAGGAAGGCCGCATAGGGCGGACCCTCCTCCACCAGCTTCAGCAGCACGTTCTGGTCCCGCTGGTTCAGGGCGTCGCAGTCCGGGAAGATATACACCTTGGCGGCCCCGTCGTTGGGCCGGATATAGGCGTCCTGCCGCAGCCTGCGCAGCAGGTCCACCGGCAGCTCCCGGTGGTCGGGGTCCTGCACCGTCTGCACGTCCGGGTGGATGTCCTCCATCACCTTGCGGCACTGGCGGCATTGCAGGCAGGGCCTGCCTGCCTCCGCCTGGCACTCCATGGCGGCGGCGGCGAAGCGGGCGGCGGCCATGCGGTCCCCGCTGCCGGAGAAAATGATGGCATGGGGCAGTGCGCCGCCCTGGGCGGCCCGGCGCAGGCGGCGGGCCAATGTGCTGTTTTCCGGCAGAAGCTGCCCCATGGTCCGCCCTCCCTCCGATGGCCGCTGTGATGGTCAAATAAACCGATTCTATAAGTATAGCACACCCCTGCCCCCTCCGCAAGGCAAAGGCGCGGCTTTTCCGCAAAAAATAGTTTCCTGTCGGGAGAATATTCCCGGTAATTTTCGGCCATAATGGCAAAAAGATTCCTTTTTGTGAAAATCCTCTTGCTTTTGGCGGGGGATATGCCTATAATGAGATGTTCGTAACTTTAATTTATTTACGGAGGGAACTAAATGAGTAAGAAGTATTGCTATCTCTTTACCGAGGGCAACGCCAAAATGCGCGAGCTGCTGGGCGGCAAGGGCGCCAACCTGGCCGAAATGACCAACATCGGCCTGCCCGTGCCCCAGGGCTTCACCATCACCACCGAGGCCTGCACCCAGTATTATGAGGATGGCCGCCAGATCAACGACGCCATCATGGCCGAGATCATGGAATACATCGAGAAGATGGAGAAGATCACCGGTAAGAAGTTCGGCGATCACGAGAATCCCCTGCTGGTCTCCGTCCGCTCCGGCGCCCGGGCCTCCATGCCCGGCATGATGGACACCATCCTGAACCTGGGCCTGAACGAGGACGTGGTGGACGTTATTGCCAAGAAGTCCAACAACCCCCGCTGGGCCTGGGACTGCTACCGCCGCTTCATCCAGATGTACTCCGACGTGGTCATGGAGGTGGGCAAGAAGTATTTCGAGCAGCTCATCGACGAGATGAAGGAGAAGAAGGGCGTCACCCAGGACGTGGAGCTCACCGCCGAGGATCTGAAGGAGCTGGCCGGTCAGTTCAAGGCCGAGTACAAGTCCAAGATCGGCGAGGACTTCCCCTCTGACCCCAAGGAGCAGCTCATCGGCGCCATCAAGGCCGTGTTCCGCAGCTGGGACAACCCCCGCGCCAACGTGTATCGCCGGGACAACGACATCCCCTATTCCTGGGGCACCGCCGTCAACGTGCAGTCCATGGCCTTCGGCAACATGGGCGACGACTGCGGCACCGGTGTGGCCTTTACCCGCAACCCCGCCACCGGCGAGAAGAAGCTCATGGGCGAGTTCCTGACCAACGCCCAGGGCGAGGACGTGGTGGCCGGCGTGCGCACCCCCATGCCCATCGACCAGATGGCCGAGAAGTTCCCCGAGGCCTATGCCCAGTTCGTGGACGTGTGCAAGACCCTGGAGGATCACTATCGCGATATGCAGGATATGGAGTTCACCGTGGAGCACGGCAAGCTGTATATGCTGCAGACCCGCAACGGCAAGCGCACCGCTCCCGCCGCCCTGAAGATCGCCTGCGACCTGGTGGACGAGGGCATGATCTCCGAGCAGCAGGCCGTGGCCATGATCGACCCCCGGAACCTGGACACCCTGCTGCATCCCCAGTTTGACCCCGCCGCTCTGAAGGCCGCCGCCCCTGTGGGCAAGGCTCTGCCCGCCTCTCCCGGCGCCGCCTGCGGCAAGATCGTCTACTCCGCCGAGGACGCCAAGGAATGGGCTGCCCGGGGCGAGAAGGTGGTCCTGGTCCGTCTGGAGACCTCTCCCGAGGATATCGAGGGCATGAAGGCCGCTCAGGGCATCCTGACCGTTCGCGGCGGCATGACCTCTCACGCCGCCGTTGTGGCCCGCGGCATGGGCAAGTGCTGCGTCTCCGGCTGCGGCGCCATCGTCATGGACGAGGAGAACAAGCAGTTCACCCTGGCCGGTAAGACCTATCACGAGGGCGACTGGCTGAGCCTGGACGGCTCCACCGGCTCCATCTACGACGGCGCTATGCCCACCGTGGACGCCAGCGTGGGCGGCGACTTCGGCCGCATCATGGCCTGGGCCGATAAGTATCGCCGGCTGCAGGTCCGCACCAATGCCGACACCCCCCACGACGCCGCCAAGGCCCGAGAGCTGGGCGCTCAGGGCATCGGCCTGTGCCGCACCGAGCACATGTTCTTCGAGGGCGACCGCATCGCCGCCATCCGTGAGATGATCTGCTCCGACACCGTGGAGCAGCGCGAGAAGGCTCTGGCCAAGCTGCTGCCCATGCAGCAGGGCGACTTCGAGGGCATCTATGAGGCCATGGAGGGCTGCCCCGTTACCATCCGCTTCCTGGATCCCCCTCTGCACGAGTTCGTTCCCACCGAGGAGGCCGATATCGAGTTGCTGGCCAAGGATATGGGCAAGACCGTGGCCGAGATCAAGGCCATCATCGCCTCCCTGCATGAGTTCAACCCCATGATGGGCCACCGCGGCTGCCGTCTGGCCGTGACCTTCCCCGAGATCGCCGTGATGCAGACCCGTGCCGTAATCCGGGCCGCCATCAACGTGCAGAAGCGTCACCCCGAGTGGAACATGGTTCCCGAGATCATGATCCCCCTGGTGGGCGAGGTGAAGGAGCTGAAGTATGTCAAGAGCGTCGTGGTCAAGACCGCTGACGAGGAGCTGGCCGCCGCCGGTGTGGAGATGAAGTACCTGGTGGGCACCATGATCGAGATCCCCCGCGCGGCCCTGACCGCCGACGAGATCGCCACCGAGGCCGAGTTCTTCTCCTTCGGTACCAACGACCTGACCCAGATGACCTTCGGCTTCAGCCGCGACGACGCCGGCAAGTTCCTGGGCGCTTACTATGACAAGAAGATCTATGAGAACGATCCCTTTGCCAAGCTGGACCAGGTCGGCGTGGGCAAGCTGGTGAAGATGGCTGCCAAGATGGGCCGCGAGACCCGTCCCGACCTGCACCTGGGCATCTGCGGCGAGCACGGCGGCGATCCCAGCAGCGTGGAGTTCTGCCACAAGGTGGGCCTGGACTATGTGTCCTGCTCTCCCTTCCGCGTGCCCATCGCCCGTCTGGCCGCCGCACAGGCTGCTATCAAGGATGGCAGGAACTAAGCCACAGCTTCTTGCAGTTCGCTGAATTTACACTGACGATTGACGATGCAAAGGAATATGTGTATTCCTTGTCAACCAAGCGCCGTGTGTATAACTGGCACGACATTCGAGTAAGGCTTTATATCTGAACCGACTCCCCGATTACAGAAATGTAGTCGGGGAGTTTTTTGCTTTCTGCAATCCGTACATTCGTAAATGAGATTGCCTTTTGCTACAATGTAGGCATAAGGAGGTCATAAATTATGGAAAAATACAAATTTGATGAAAACAACGGTCTGTGGTACGAATTGCAGGGCGACTATTACTTGCCTTGTCTGAAACTGCCGGAGGAAGAACAGGCATATATCGGGATATGGGGACAGCGGCATCGCCGCTATCTCAAGGAGCATCGCCGTGTACGCTATGCCAACCTGCTGACCAGCGGCAAGCTGAACAGCTACCTTGTTGACATCGACCGACAGGCGGAGGAAATGTTCGAGCGTCTTGTAAAGCAGATGGCAGAGCGCGAAGGTGTGACCGAGCAGCTGAAAGCAGCCAATTCGATGGAGTGGGTGCGGAAGATGAATAGCATCCGTAACAGAGCGGTAGAAATCACAAACAGCGAACTGATATATGCGTAAATGGAGCGGACTACCTATTTGGTAGCCCGCTCTAAACAGCTTGCGCCACCGCAAGGCAAGGGGTCCCGTCAAGATTTATGCGCAAAATTGTTTGCAGGCTCCGGCTGAGTGAAGTCAGCCGGCAATAGAGGCGTCGTCCAGAGCCGCCTCCAAGTGCTTCATGTTCATGTATTTCTTGCAGCCCCACTGGGTGCCCGCCACATGGCGCAGCCTCGCGCAGACCAGCATCAGGGCGGAACTTCCGTCAGGGAACGTCCCCACCACGCGGGTTCTGCGGCGGATCTCCCGATTCAGCCGCTCGATCACATTGTTTGTGCGGATGCGGGTCCAGTGTTCGCTGGGAAAATCGCAGTAGGTCAGCGTTTCCTCAATGCCGTCCTCGACCTTCTTGGCAGCTTCCTTCAGTTTCATGGCGCGCAGCTCGGCGACCACGGCCTTCGCCTTCTCGCGGGACGCTTTCTTGCTCTCCTGCGCGTGGATCGCCTTGAGCATTTTTGCCACAATTTTGACCTTGGATTTGGGCACAACAGAGAAAACATTGCGATAGAAATGCACCGTGCAGCGCTGGTATTTGGCGTCCGGAAACACCTCGCCCACGGCCTCCAGCATCCCCATGCACTTGTCGCCGACGACGAGCTTCACGCCGTCCAAGCCGCGTCCACGGAGCCACTGGAAGAAGCTGACCCAGCTGGCTTTGTCCTCTTTCATCCCCTCAGCGGCACCCAAAACCTCGCGAAAACCGTCCTCATTCACGGCGATTGCCACCAAAACAGCAACATTTTCGTACTCTCCGCCCCAGTTGCGGCGCAGGTAGATGCCGTCCACGGAGACATATGGATAGCGCCCGCCCTGCAAGGGGCGGTTCCGCCAGTCCTCGATGTGAACGTAGGCTTTCTTGTTCAGCTCGCTGATGGTAGCGGGCGAGACCTTGCTGCCCCACAGTGCCTCCGTGATGTCCTCTACCCGGCGCACGGAAACGCCTGCCAGGTACATCTCGATGAGGGCCTCCTCCACGCTGCTCTCCCGGCGGCGATACCGCTCGATGATGGCAGTCTCGAAGGATACGCCCTTGAGCCGGGGTACGTGGAGCGTAACATCACCGGAAGTGGTAGTAAGGTTGCGGTCATAGTGGCCGCTGCGGTAGCCCTGACGGGCCTCGCTGCGCTCATAGCGGGCGGCTTGGGTCAGTGACTCCGCCTCCTTCTCCAGCAGCTCGTTCAGCGTCTCTTCTACACTTCCTCGAACTAATTCCTTGAGCTGCCCCTTGATAATTTCCTCATTCAGCTGTACAATTTTCTCGGACATAGTTTGCTGTCTCCTTTCGAATGTTTGTGTGGTAACTTCATTCTACCAGAGCCTGCAAGCTATGTCTTCTTTTATGCGATTTTCAATTTGCGCAAGTTATTGTACATTATCGCAAGTTATTGTACATTATCAGGCAAGGTGAATAAAGGGTAAGTGTTAGCAAAAAAATATGCCATGTAACAACGCCCGGGGCACTGCGTCGCAGTGCCCCGGGGTTATGTTGGGCCTTAATTTGTCTTTCGCTGCTCGGACATCAAATCAACTTGCTGTCCACATATTTTAGCGCAGCAGTCGCAACACCTTCGGATGCAGCCTTGATGATTGGCAGCAAATCCTTTAGTAATTTCGATTTGCTGAAGTCGCTTGCGGTTATTGCTGCATCGTAATATGTGACACCGTCTGCAACCCGCGTGGATATGTAGCCCGCAGCAATCAAGCGATCAATATATCCATTAAACTCATCATCACGCATATTATATAAGGCTGGGACTACATGGCAGAAATTCATACACGCCTTTACTATACTGCAATAGACAGCATCGCTGTTTTTAGCGCGTGCTTTTGTATAAGGTTTTCTTGCTGAATCGGGAACATAATTGTTCTCAACGCTTGCACCCGGAATATAACCATTATTTATCCATTTGATGACGGTTTTCTCTGAAGTTTTAACTTCTGTTGCGAAATCAGATATTGTCATGTTCATCCTCCTTATGACGACTATATTGGGTTTTCCTGCTGTCGGAGTCACTCCAAGCTGATCCACATGGACGGGCGAACACCGACATAATCGGCAGTGACTGTTAAGAATCTGTTGCTTCCTTCTATTACACCTCTATCAACGACTGTTGGACAACTAACATATTTGTATCCATATATTTGATCTGTATCATCGCTTGTTCCTCTTAAAAAATATTCGCAAAACTCGCCGCTACCGTGCCACACACCGTTAGAAGCGGCATATTCTGTTGGCCTGCAATATAGGTTACCATATCGGTCTGCTTCAGTTGAGTCGAAAATAAATATTTTGTCGGTCGTGGAATTAGATTTTCCGGATTTCGGGATTTCCGTTTGTAATATAAATATTTGCTCCTCTGGACTGAAGGCTGTGTTTATAAATGTACTATTTAACCATGTTCGGAGCGTACAATTTTCCCAAACAATGTTCGAAGCGAAAGTATCGTTATATGGCTTGCAGTCCAGTGCTTTTTCGCTCATAACCAAAATCTTGCCTTCTTCCTTTTTTACCACAATCCATCTTATACTTTCTTTTCCATTGTCTAAATTATTGTCCTGCTCATATTGGCCAAACGATATGATTGAATCTTCAGCGGCATCTCTAAACTTATAATTCGGATGCTGTGAAAGAATCTCGCTTGTTTTGGCAGAACTATCCTTGTAAGAAAGGCCCTTCAAGAGATCATAGGCCATACCGCTATTTCCATCATTAAGGGCCTCCATTGCACGATCGTACTTGTTGGACTGAACATCCTCGCTTTCGCCCAATTCCTCCAGAATTGCATACCCGGCATCGTAGTCCCCGGAATCAATTAAGCCCATCGCTTTATTCAATGCGCTATTGTATTCAATCTTGGGGAGAGCGAGTTTAACGAAAAGCACAATTATAATAACAACAGCAGCCAAAATTGGGATGAGAATCTTAATCTTTTTCTTCCAAACTTCCTTTTGTTCCGCGATTTTCTTTTTACAAATTGCGGCTTGCTCATCGGCATCCTTCCAGCCCGTTATTTCCTCTAATCTCCGCAGCGCCTCTGCATAGCGATTCCACCGCATATGTTCTATTGCTACATTATAAGCGCGTTCGTTATCAGCTTCTACTATTGCAAGTCTGCACTTCTCAGCCGACTGCTGGCACTCCTCCCGCTTTTCCGCGGCATCCTCAAACTGCTCAATAGACGCAAACATATTTGCAGCATTTTGAAATTCTGCCATACTGGTGGCGCTTTTGGCGATCTCCGCCGCGCGGTCGTAAACAGCTTTCGCATTACGCCGACAAATCTGCTCGTTGGCCTCTGTCAGTGTCGTGTGCAGCGCATTATCCGCAAAGCGAAGCGCCTTTTGATAATTGTCATTTTGCGTCAGTTCCGTGGCGCAATTCGGTAGTTTCTCTTTCGTAGCAATATGTAGCTGCGCCATCAGCTTGCCGAGATATGCCTGGGCATTCTCAGGGTCCTGGTCCAGCACCTTTTCACAATAGGCGTCCGCCTCCTGCCAGTTGCCGTCCTCCAGGAACATAAAGGCACGCTTCATAAGCGGCTCCACGGCTGCATTGCCGCCGCTTACCACAACGGTCTCCTTCACCGCCGCTTTCGGCGCATCGGCGGAGATAATCTTCTTGATGCCACGGATCAGGTCCTGCATGAAGCCCAGCTTGCCCATGTCCTGGGCCTGCAGGTGGGAAAACTCCTCCGGCAGGTCATAGGGGTCCATGTCCTTGTAGGCGGGAATCAGCATCTTCTTACCACCGCTGTTTTTCACCAGCGCCAGGTAGCGGCTCCACTCGTTTTTCACCCAAACGGCGTTAAAATACTCCGGCTTGGTGCCCAGCACCACCATGACCTTGGCGCTGTTGAGGGCGGCGAATATGTACGGCTCGTAGGCAGTGCCCAGCTTGTCCTCCAGGGTGATGCGGGCAAAGAACACCTTGAAGCCCTCCTGAGTGAGCTGGTGGTACAGGTCGTTGGCCAGCACACTATCCGGGGTGCGGCGGCCACTGGCGTCCGTCTCCTTGTAGCAGATGAACACATCAAAGGGCTGCTCCTTTTGGGAAATGGCCAGGATGCCCTTTTGAATCTCGTTGATGGCCTTGGCCTCGGATTCGTAGACCTCCCGCTGGGCGGCATCGGCATAGTGCAGGGCGGACTTATAGTTGTCGTCGTCAAAGATGGAGGTAAACTGCGCCCGGTTCACCGTGGGCACGCGCCTGTGGGTGGCCGGGTCCTCCACATACTCGATGCCGTAGCGGCACAGGACTAGGGACCAGTAGGCCTCGGCATCGGTGTTGTCCTCGGCCAAAATCTGCTCGTAAATGCCCATGGCCTTGTCGTATTCGTTGCTGCGGCGGAAGTGGTTGGCCCGGTCATAGAGATTGGTCCGCCGGTCATCATCCAGCTTGGGCAGGGTCTGCTTGGTGCCGCAGCTATCGCACACGGCCACGGTGTCGCCGGGGTTAAATTCCAGCGTCCCACCGCACATTTTGCATTTGAAGATTGTCATGATTTCGACTCCTTTTTGATAATATCTATCCAAGACAACAGGGTGTTTTCGTGGAGAACAATTTTTGCTTTTTCGTATTTGTCGTAATTATAAAAATAGTAAATTCTTGTTCTCTTATAGCTTTTTACATTAAAGCTACCATGAGCTAATGCATTTCTAATAGCGGAAAACAATGAGGAAATAACTGCCTTTTCATCGCTTTTTAAAAATGCACAGTACTCATCTGGATATGTAATGTCCTCGCATTTTTTGAAATTTGAAGGCAATTCTTCTTTTTTGCTTGGCATATAGTTTTTTTCTAAGCTTGGGGTCGCAGATTGCAAAAGTTGCTTTTTCAATTTACTAAAAGAACACACACCGATATATCCAAGCTGTTTAAAAGATTTTCCTCTCCAGCTCTTACCTTCAACGGGACATTCGAGTAAATAGAATTGAAAGATTCTTTGCAAATTTTTATTTGAAATACTTGACGGTTCTATAAAATCTGTGCAATATGCTGTACTTTTCACTTCGTCGCCCTACACTTTCTATTCCGCTCCGCCAGGGTTTCCAGCAGACTCTCCGCTGCCTCTGTCACGCCTTGGTCAGCAGTTACAGCGGCGTCCAATGCCCTGAATTTCTCCTCCAGCTCCACCTCGATTTCGTCCAGCGCTTCGCTGCTCATAGGGTCGGAATACCGCAGCGCCTCATAGACTTTCTTGGCCGCGATTTTGGCACCCGGGGTTTTGGCCCTGCCCAGCAGCGTCTCGGCGTCCACCGTCAGCAGTTTTATGAACTGCGTCTGCGCCTTGACCTTCTCATGGGTGGCGCTGACGGTCTCCCCGGCCCAATCGGCTTTGACTACGGCCACCGCTGTAAAAGCGGCAATGACTACGCACACAATGGCTGCGATCCACGCCGGGCAGCTAGGTATCAGCATCAGCGCCCCGCCCAGCACCAGCATTCCGATCAGGCCCCGGTAGCTGACTGAGATCAGCGGCACCTTGTAAAACAGCTTTTCCAGATTCTCCGCCTGGAACGCCTTGTTCGCGCACAGGAGATTCCCTACAAACGCGGCCATCACAAACAGCCACGCGATCCAAAACCGCAGATCATAATGGATCTCGTAGCCCGGAATGATGGGCCGGACTAAAAAGACTATGACATTGAACGCCACCAGGAAAATCGCCCAAATCAGCGTATAGGACTTAAAATTCTTTTTCATCGGTCTCTCCCCCTATCACAAAATATTTTTCAGCAGCTCAGCCTTCATGGCGGCAAATTCCTCGTCGGTAATGAGGCCGGATTCCTTCATAATGCCCAGCTTCTCCACCTTCACTGTCATTTCGTGGTGAACCCTGTGTCCTTCAAGGACGGCAGCAAATTTCAGAACAAAATCGGTGACCACAAGGAGCTGCGGAGAGTGTCTGACCAAATCTGCCGGGAACACGGCCTGTCCGTTTTGGAAAACAGCGAATTTTACAGCAAGAGCAAGAAAAAGGAATATTGGGTTCACAAGGCCGGCAAGAAAACGCATCGAGACTATCTGCGGGAGGATGTGGAATACTGCCTGTCCTTTGCGACCAGCCCAAGAGAATTTGAAAGTCAGCTTTATGCGCTCGGATACACCCTTGATCCTGTGCGATTTTCGGTCAAAGCGAAGCATTGGGAGCGTGCTGTGCGGCTGGATAACATCGGCTTTTCAAAGGAGCGTGTGAACGAGCAGCTACGGCAGAATGCCGAAAACCGCTATCGAATGTTTACCTTGGAATACAAGGCACCATATAGAGCAAAACGGTTTCCGCTGGAGGACGAGCTACGAAAGCTGGATTTCTCCATTGAGCACAGTTATGACACTGCCACCGTTTTGGTGGATACGGTGTTTTATCTTGTCATAACGGTAATCCAGATCGTAGCCCAGCTTGCCGATGTAATGCTGCTGTCGCCGGATCTGCGGGCGGCTGAAAAGGATTTGAAGGAGCTGGTTGCCGACTATCACTTCTTGCAGGAGCACGGTATCCATACGACAGCCGACCTGCAAGCAAATATTGAGCAATCCAAGGCCGAGCTTTCCACTTTGGAGCATGAGCGCAGCGTCATCAGCAACCGCATACGCCGCCCCAAGTCGCCGGAGGAACAGGCGCAAAACAAGGAACGCCGCAAGGCGGTATCCGGGCAGATGAAGCCCGTAAGGGAGCGCCTTCGCCGCGCGGAGCGGATTTTAGAGAAATCTCCGCACCTGTATGAACTATTAAAACAAGAGCACGAGCTGGAGAAAAAAGCCCGTGCAAGATACAAAGAAAGAGGGAGATAAAATGAAGAATACGATGAAAAAGCCGGTGGCAATTCCGGTAGAAAAATTGCGTCCCTTTGCCGGACACCCGTTCAAGGTCAGGGACGATGACGAGATGAACGCGCTGATCGAAAGCATACAGACGCAAGGCGTTCTCTCGCCGCTGATCGTCCGACCAATAGCAAATACAGATGAATATGAAGTCGTAAGCGGCCACCGCCGCTTGCACGCAGCACAATTGCTCTGCTGTGACGGCGCGGCATGGCACAAATCCGGGGGATTGGAATTGCCGGAGAACATTGTTCTTTTCCACATTCCTCCATATACGCCTGAGATGAATCCCATTGAACAGATTTGGAAAGAGATCCGAAAGCGCGGATTCCGTAACGAAGTATTCGCTACCCTTGAATTAGTTGTTAATCGCTTGTGTGATACCATTTGCTCCTTGTCTAACAATCTCATTTCCAGCATTACCGGCAGAGATTGGATAATTAAAGCTTTTAATTAAGAATTAGTATGAAATGCTGTCTGCGCTGTATGTTGCGGGAGCAAAAACAGACCGATTCGTTTTTCCCTACTGTGTGCGTTAAATTCATAAACACACGCTACATCAAGCCAGCCATATAAGCGCCTCACAACAGAAGCGAGGGGAAGCCGCATATACAATACAGACACACTGACAGAGAGCAGACAATATACTGGTGCAATTTGCGGAAGAACTTCAACTTTAACTGGTTCTCCTGTTCCAAAGAGAAAAGTCTGGCAATCGGCAGATCGATCTTCAACCCCATAGTAGGCGAGGATGGAGGCGTTATTGCGTTCTATTTCCATTTTCATGATTAATCCTTACGATCTTTTCGCATTCATAGCGATACGCTTTCTTCAGCTTCAATTGCTATTCTGTCATGCAACAAAGTTTAGATGGTGCGTCCATAAGTTTTTGCCAACTTATCTGGTGAGTAGGGCGCAAAGCTGATCTCCTGATGGCGTGTTTTCTGTTGTTAATACGATCATCCACGAGATATCCTCGCAAATCAAATATAGTGGTTCAACAGAAAATGCGTTATATCCATCTTCATCTAAAATGCCGACTGGGTACAGTGAGCTTTCACGACCTTCTTTTGTACATAAAATGGAATAGCCGGGTTCTGCTCCCAGGTATAGGGCCGGAAGCGGCTCAGGAAATGCGTACACAAAAGGTGTTTTCTGCAACAACTGCATCATATCACGCTGTGTTATCAAGTTTGCATCAGAAGCGCTGATTGCTTCCCACAGCATTTGATTAGGGCAGCAATTCCAAAGATTCTGAATATCGCGTTGTGAACTAATGTGCGGGAAGAAATGGCTGAGAATCTGCCTGCCAGATGTCAAATACTCCATCAGTAATTTCCCTCCAAATATTAATACTCACTCAAGACATGTATAGCACTCCGCCTTCCTGATGCTGTACGATAGTGAATATGGTTGTAGGTATGCGTGCTGATTCCACCAGGTGCATGTGCCGGATGGTAACGTCCAATTGTGCCGCCTGCCTCATCAATAAGTTCCCTAGCCTGAGTTCCTGTAGGTACACCACCATTCAGCTCCAATATGTCTCCGCCTTCTGCAACTGTGTTGACATTTTCTTTCCAGGTTTTATCTCCCTTCCATCCTTTTCCGCCAACTCCACGTTCAACTCCACGTTTGCAAGTATTGTGAACCAAAACACCAGAACCGACGTAGTATGTGTGATAGTCCTCAACTTGGAAATTATAGACCTTGACCGGGCTTTCGAGTAGCTCGTGTTGGATTTTTTCCACAACGACGTACTCGCCGTTGACAAGGACGAGAATGTCACCCGCGTGGAGGTGCGCCGCATCCGTCCAGCCCTTGACAGGAGAATAGAATGGATGTCCCGGCGTTGCAACGATTTCTTCGCCGTTTGCCCAGATATGAACCAGTTGGTCCGCCTCGTTGACATAGGTTTCGACAACCTTTCGTTCTGTCTCCGCAGGGGAAAATCCCCTGCGGAGACACGTGCCTTAATAAAACTGCTCCACGGTACGTTCTTCACCGGTGTCTGCATCCCGGAAGCGCAGCTCTACCAGTTCTCCGTCCCGGCGCTGACCAAGATACTCCATGGGCGAATTCTTGCCCATAGGCCAATCAGCCTCCTGCGCCCAGCGAGGAAATTTCCGATCCTTGATGTGAAAAGCTTTCCAGAGAGCTTCTTTACCGGCTGCCGCACGGTCGGCCTTTTTCATCGTCCTGGGGAATTTGTTCAAAACCTCTGCCGCATAGGACATTACTTCTGCACCACCAATAGACCTTCCAAGTGCCTTGAAGTAATAATCGTCATCATCCTTGTAGCGCTTTGTCCTTTTAGCATCGGGGTATCTCGTCAAAATCGCTGTAAGCATTAAATTATATATGCCGCATTGCCTGCGAACGATTGTTGTGTACGAGTCTTTGGGCGGATAGGGACTTTCGGCCAGCATTCTCAGTACGTGTCCATCATATACTAAAGCTATTGTCCGGTATAAAGCATAGAGTAAGCTATCCTTAGCAATAACCTGCGGCGGTTCTTGACTGAAATCAGCAATACTGTCCAGCCACTCTCCGATTTTGGGGTCCGCACAGTAGGTGTCCCAAAATTCATCAAAAGGGATATCTCCGGCGATAAAGTCAAATACGATCTGCATACTACCTCCTAATAATCCGCTTATTTGCTGGCTATTGCTGGGACTTTCTTTTATGATGTCCGCAGCCCTTTGGGGCCGAAAAGCCAAATCATCAGCATCGTCGCCACAGCTCGACTCCGTGGTCATCCTGCACAGAGCAAAGCCGTTTTGGCAGCTCTGCGTCCCGAAGATTGAAATGGCGACGGTTTTTGCAGGTCACATAAGGGACGTTCATACATAGACGCAGGTCTCCGTCTGCAACATCCATGCCCAAATTCAAAACCTTCAGATTTGGCATATTGCAAAGAAAAGATAGGTTTGGCAAGGCGTTATTTCCTTGTAACTCCAGATATTCCAGCGCCGATAAAGCGGACAGAGCAGAAAAATCCGTGATATGAGAGCAGTGGTCAAGGCACAGCTGGAATAAGGTACTCTTTACGTTTACCAGGGCGGAGATATCCGTCAGATTTCGCTGATAACACAAGGAAAGCGACTTCAAGGATTTTGCCTTGTGCAAGCCATTTAGCGAGTGAATTTTGCCCTGCGTCAGCGATAGCCAGTCTAAGCTTTCTCCCCCGATAACATCTGCAAGGTCATTTCCTTGATATGCGCAGAGATTAAGGGATTGTAAGTCCTGCGCATTGGCGAAACCATACTCGTACTTCGTATGTGATACATACAGGCACCGCAGACCTGGGACCTTCCCGTAGTCTATTTCACCGTGCAGTTTTCCTGCTATACCATAGGCCGTTTGACAGCGAAGCCATTTAACGCATGGCATATGATACAACGGCGAAAAATCGAATCCGTCTGCCGCAGAGTCTGATGGAATGACCCACAAGAACTGAAGCGACGGGCATTGAGACAGCCAACCGATCTCGTCCGAAATGACGATTGCCTTTTCAAGCCCCTCTGACTGTATTAGTGCCAGATGTTCCGCAAAACTTCTGGAAGAATGCGGAAGCTGCGGCGTTATACAGCCTGCGCTTTGCAGAACATGAACGACAATCGCGTCATGCACATTGGCCGGATCAGTCAGCGTCGTAAAGATGAAGCCATTACGATTTGTATATCCCTGCCGCAATTCAGCATAGGTTGCCTTTGCAAAAAACATGATTTACCTCTTAGAATAACAATGCAGCAATTTTCTTTCCGGGACTCCAAATCTTATTAACAGTAGGCGTCCCAAAATTCACCAAAGGGAATATCTCCGGCGATAAAGTCAAATACGATCTGCATAACCCTTCCTGCATTTCAGCAAAATCATACATAGGGAATCCCTCTGTATAAGTATACAAGAGACTTCCCTTATTTGTAAAGCCTTTTTTCGTCACCCGGCCTTTGGAGTCGTAAGTGGTTGTCGTTGTGTTCCCCTTGGCGGCGCTTACAGCCGCACCGCCCGCCGCACAGGCTGCATACTGACTCTTTGACCGCGCCGGTTACGCAGCAGGAGAGACGCGGGGGCTGCGGCAGAGGACCAGGGCCCCCGACAGCAGCAGCGCGCCGCACAGGGCGAAGCACCAGCCCACGCCTATGGCCGCCAGCACCGACGAGGCGAAAAGGGAGACCGCCTCCACCAGGTTCACGCCCATGTTCATGGCGGACAGAGCCGCCGCCCGGTCGCCGCCCAGCTCCAGCCGGTCGATGAGTCGGTTCTGCTGCTCCTCCAGGCAGAAAGCGGCCAGGTCCAGCAGCAGCGGCAGCAGCACCATCAGCGGCAGGGCGGCCCAGGGACTGCGCAGCCAGCCGAACACCGCCAGCGCCGCCCCGATCAGAAGGCAGAACAACGCCGTCATGGCCCGGCGGGAGCGCCCGGCGCACAGGCGCAGGATCGGCTCGGCCAGCATCTGGGCGGCGGAATAGCCCATGATGACCGCCGACAGCCAGGCCAGGGGAATGCCGCAGCCCTCCAGCTTCTCGGCGTAGAAAAAGTTCACCAGCAGCCACGCCACGCTGAAGGCGGACAGCAGTCCGGTGAACAGCAGGGCCTGCCGGCTGCCGAAAACCACCCGCAGCCGCTTCCACATGGAGCCCTGCCGGAAAGCGGGCGCTTCCTGCCGGGGCTCCTGGCTCAGAAGAAACGCGCAGACCAGCCCCGCCGCGCCGGAGACCACCGTGGCTGTCAGCAGGCCCGTCAGGCCGCCGCGCCCTCCACCACCGCCTCCGCCGCGAACAGCGGCAGGGAGCGCAGCAAAAATGCCGCCAGCAGCAGTCCTCTTGCCGCCAGCAGCAGAAGCTGGGAAAGAATCAGGGAGCGGCGGTAGCCGATGCGGTCGGTCAGGTGGCCGGTGGGCAGCTCCCCCAGGGCGATAACGGCCGACAGCAATGCCTGCAGCAGGAAAAAACACGGCTCGCTGATCCCGGCCCGGGTCCGCACCAGCAACGCCGCCGGGGCGAAAAATACCAGTCCGCCAAACAGGCTCATGCCGTCGTAAGCGTCAAATTTCTTGATTTTCGTAGATGATTCCTCCCTATGGATCGTGTCTAACGGAAAAACGAACGGCCGTTAGCCTGCATTGTACCGCTGACGGGACCCTTTGTCAAGGGGAGGGCCTTGCATTTTTCCGGGGAGGGGGGTACAATAGGGCTGAATATTGCGAGCCGAATTCAGGGAGGAATGATCCATGCACAAATATGCCTTGGTGGTCATTGATATGCAGAGGGGGTTTCTGGACCCGTCCAGCCCCTTGTATATCGCCGGAGCGGCGGACACGGCACCCGCCTGCGCCCGGGCCATCGACTGCTGCCACCGGGCCGGGGTTCCGGTGGTGTTCGCCGTGCGGCACTATCGGGCGGACGGGTCCGATGTGGAGCGGACCAGATACGACGTGTGGGCCAAGGGCGGGAAGCCCCTGTCCGAGACGTGCCCGGCGTCCATGTCCGACGCCTGGCCGGAGGAGTTCCGCCGGGACCCGTCGGACTACGTCATTGTGAAGCCCCGGTTTTCCGCCTTTTTCCACACGGAGCTGGACCTGATCCTCCGCCGCCTGGGGGTGGACACGGTGCTGCTGGCCGGGACCACCACCCCCAACTGCATCCGCTCCACCTTCTACGACGCCCTGTCCCTGGACTATGACGCCGTGGTGCTGTCGGACTGCACCTCCTCCGTGACCCCCGCCGTGCAGCAGGCCAACCTGGCGGATATGCAGCGGGTAGGCGGCCGCATCATGACGGCGGCGGACCTGGAACAGCTGCTGGGATAAATTATCAAAAAAGAAAAGCTCTTTTTCAAAAAATCAGGCAGGGCGCGGAAAGCGCCCTGCCTGATTTTTTATCGGAACACCTGGCCGGCGGCGTCCAGCAGCTGGCGGCGGCGGACCCGGACAAAGTCCGGCGTCAGCTCCGGCAGATACCGGGCGATGGCCTTTTCCAGCAGCTGGGGGTTCAGCCCCGGGTTCTGGGCCTGCACCGTGACAAGGACACGCAGCAGGTTCTCCTCCTGGGCAAAGGCAATGTCCCGGATCATGGGGGCGATGTCCACCTGGGCCAGCTGCTTGCGCTTGGTGCGCTTTTCGATCAGCAGCTCCTGACGGTGGAACAGCTCCTCCAGGGCCTGCACGGCCCCCTCCGGCACCCCCCGGTCATAGTCCAGCTCCACCTCCGCCCGGAGATAGGCCAGCTCCCGCACCGGCCGCAGGGCGGGATAGCAGTCCAGAATCCGCAGCCCCTCCGGCAGGCCGCCGTTGAGCTTTTCGGCCAGGCCCGCCCCGTCGGTGTCCTGGGTCACCTCAAAGTCCAGCAGCTCGCAGTCGCTGGACTGGCACACCGGCAGCGGCAGCACGATGGAGATGATGGGGTGGGGATGGAAGCCCTGGGAGTGCCTGATATCCAGTTCCGTCCGGGGAAAGGCCCGCTGCACCGTCCGCAGCAGGTCCAGATTGGAGATATAGGCCGCCGGGCCCTCCTTCACAAACAGCAGTCGCAGCTTAGACATCGCATTTCCCTCCTACCAGCCGGTTGGCGCCGCAGGCGTTGCAGTGGGTGCGGCAGTCCGGGGTGGTGACTCCGGCAAAGGCCCGCTCCCGCTCCCGCCAGAGATAGCTCTCCGTGACGCCGCTGGAGATCATGGCCCAGGGCATCAGCTCGTCCTTTTCCCGGGTGCGGTTGGCGTAAAAATGGGGGTCCAGCCCGCACTGGTCAAAGGCCTCCAGCCAGCGGTCCAGGGAGAAATACTCCTCCCAGGCGTCCAGCTTGGCCCCCTTGCGCCAGGCGGCCTCCAGGACCTTCCCCATGCGCCGGTCCCCCCGGGCCAGCACGGCCTCCAGGAAGCTGGTGTCCGAATCGTGCCAGTTATAGGTGACGGTTTTGGTCTTGATGGCCTCCCGCAGCAGGGTCACCCGCCGCTCATACTCCTCCTTGGAGATCTGCGGCTCCCATTGGAAGGCCGTGTGGGGCTTGGGCACGAACCAGGAGGTGGACACGGTGATGCGGACGCCCCGGTTCTTGTTGCTGGCGCTCTCCCGCCAGGTGTGCATGACCCGGGCTGCCAGATCGGCGATGCCCAGCACGTCCTCGTCGGTCTCCGTGGGCAGGCCCAGCATGAAATACAGCTTCACGGCGCTGTACCCCCCGGCGAAGGCCGTCCGGCAGGAGGCCAGCAGGTCCTCCTGGGTGACGTTTTTGTTGATGACGTCCCGCAACCGCTGGGTCCCGGCCTCCGGGGCGAAGGTCAGGCCGCTTTTGCGGCCCTTGGCCAGCCGCTCCATCAGGCTCATGGAGAAGTTGTCCGCCCGCAGACTGGGCAGGGACAGATTCACGTGCCGCTGCTGGCAGAAGGGCTCCAGCTGGTCGCACAGCTCCGTCAGCGGGGGATAGTCGCTGGTGGAGAGGCTGGACAGGGTCACCTCCTGATAGCCGGAGTCGTTGCAGGACTCCACGCCGTATCGGGCGCACAGCTCCCGGCTGCGGTTGCGGACCGGCCGGTACACATACCCCGCCTGACAGAACCGGCAGCCCCGGATGCAGCCCCGGAACAGCTCCAGCATCACCCGGTCCTGGACGATCTCCGTGGAGGGGACGATGGTTTTGGTGGGAAAGAAGGACTTGTCCATATCCCGGACAATGCGCTTGGTCACCACCGCCGGGGCCCCGTCCCGGGGGGTGATGGCGGCCACGGTGCCGTCGTCGTGATACGTCACGTCGTACAGGCTGGGGACGTAGATGCCCGGCAGCTGCGCGGCGGCCCGAAGAAACGCCTCCTTGGTCCAGCCCTCCCGCCGGGCCCGGCGGTGCAGCTCCACCAGCTCCACGGTGATGTCCTCCCCCTCGCCCAGGCTTACCAGGTCGATGAAGTCGGCGATGGGCTCGGCGTTGTACATGGCGGTGCCCCCGGCGATGACCAGTGGGGTCAGGGCCGTGCGCTCCGCGCTGTGAATGGGAATGTTTGCCAGGTCCAGCATATTCAGAATGGCGGGAAAGGCCATCTCATAGCCCGCGGAGAAGGCCACGATGTCAAAGTCCGTGATGGGCTGGCCGGATTCCAGGGCGAACAGGGGCATCCCCGCCCGGCGCATCTCCTCCTCCATGTCGCCCCAGGGGGCGAACACCCGCTGGCACCACACGCCCTCCATGTTGTTCATCACGCCGTAGAGAATCCGCATGCCCAGGTTGGACATGCCGATCTCGTATGTATCCGGGAAGCAGAAGGCAATCCGGGTGTCCACCCGGGCCGGGTCCTTCTTCACGGCGTTGTATTCCCCGCCCACATAGCGGGCAGGCTTCTGCACCCGGGGCAGAATGCGTTCCAATCGTTTATCCACGGTATGTTCTCCTTTATACACGCTTTTTGCGGCCCAGGAAGGACCAGTCGCCCTCCATAATAAACAGGCTCAGCAGCATCAGGGCCGCGCCGATATAGCCCCGCAGAGACAGTACCTCGCCGGTCATGACAAAGGCCACCATGGAGGCAAACACCGGCTCCAGGGTAAAGATCAGGCCCACATGACTGGCGGTGGTATACTGCTGCTGCACGGACTGGATGACAAAGGCCACCCCCGAGCAGAAAATTCCCAGAAACAACGCCGCCGCCCAGGTCTTGCCGGAGGTGGGCAGATGCACCGGTTCCCCCAGCACCAGGGCCAGGGCTAAGGTCACGATGCCCACCACCGCCAGCTGGCACACCCCCAGGCCCAGGGGGTCCACCCGGGGATCCCGGACGGCCTTCTCCGTGATCAGCAGGTCCACGGCGTAGCACAGGGGGGTGATGAGGCAGATCAGGTCCCCGGAGGCGGGCCGCAGCTCCCCGTTCAGGGTCAGCAGGGCCATGCCCACCGTGCACACCACCAGCGCCGCCCCCAGCTTCCAGCCGGGCCGCTGCCGGAAGAACAGAAAGCCCAGCAGCGGGGCGAAGATCACCTGCAGGGCGCAGATGAACGCGGCGTTTGACAGGGAGGTGCGGGTGATGCCGTAGTTATAGGCCACATAGGTCCCCGCCAGGGCCAGGCCCACGATGAGGCTGTACCATAGGGTGGTGCGGTTCACATGGACCACGTGCTTCCAGAAGATCAGACCCAGCACCAGAAACGCCACAATAAAGCGGAAGGCGTTCAGGGTCATGGGCGGCAGATCCGCCAGGCAGATATCCGTCAGGTAATAGCTGGCGCCCCAGAAAAAGGTGGTCATCACCAGCAGCAGGTCGGCGCGGCGTTGCTTGTTCATGTCTGTATTCTCTCCTACCGAAAATCTTCACTAACATCCCATTATACCACAGATCATCCGGCAAGAAAACAGCTTTTTTCGCTTTTTGCGGCTATTTCCACAGGCCCACATACCCCTCGTCGTGGAGCTGCTTGACAAACAGCAGCGCCATAGGCAGCAGGATCATCCCCGCCACGCCCAAGGCCCGGAACCCGGCGTACATGGCCGCCAGAGCCGCCAGGGGAGGCAGGCCCGCCTGGGCGGCCATGACCTTGGGCTCCAGAAGGCTGCGCACGGCGGAGATCACCACATACAGGGCCGCCAGGGCCACCGCCCGGGGGGCCTGCCCCGCCAGCAGACACACCGCCGCCCAGGGCAGCAGCACCGTGCCGGTGCCGAACACCGGCAGGGCGTCCACCAGCGCGGTAACGGCGGCCAGCAGCAGGGCATACCGCTGGCCCATCAGTAGGAATCCCGCCAGCAGCTCGCAGAAGGTGACTCCCAGCAAAATCGCCTGGGCCCGGCACCATTTCCCCAGGGTGGACAGCAGATTGGCCTTGACCCCTCTGGCCCGGTCCAGCCGGTGCCCCAGCTGCCGCCGGAAAAAGGCCATCACCCGGGGATAACTGCCGGCGGTGAAGAACACCGCCAGGGCCGTGGTGCCGCAGAACAGGAACACCCCCGGCAGGGCGGCGGCCAGGGCCGCCGCCGCTGTAATGCAGGCCCCGCTGGCCCGCTGGGCCACTCCCGCTGCCAGGGTCCCCAGCAGGGCGGGGACCTCCTCCAGCCAGCTCCGCAGCCCCTGGGGACAGGCGGCGCAGAAGTCCTCCAGCCGCTGCCGCAGGTCCTCCGTCATGCCCGGCAGCCCTGCCAGAAGCCCGGGGAGCTGCCCCAGCAGCTCCGCCGCCTGGCGGATCAGCTGCCACACGATCACCGCCGCCAGCGCCAGTATGGCCCCGGTGACGGCGATGGTCACCACCGCCGCCGTGAACCCCCGCTTCAGGCCCATCCGGCGGCGGCACCAGGCGATCACCGGCTCCACCGCAGCCGCCAGGGCCAGGGCCAGCAGAAACGGCAGCAGCCACCGCAGCAGATACCGCACCCCCAGCCACAGCAGCACCGCCCAAACGGCCCAATAGGCAGTCCGCACCAAAAAAGCCCGCTGCTTTTCCTGCATTTTTGTATGCTCCCTCCTACGAAAACAGTTGTGTTTTGTCAAACAACATGGTATGATAATGGCCAAAAGAAACGGCGGGGCCGCGTCTCCGCCGGACACATCAGCGGAGGTTTACGGCCATGAGCAATCAGAAGTATTACATCGTATCGGCAGAAGCCCTGCCGGAGGTATTCATAAAGGTGGCGGAGGCCCGCCGGATGCTCCAGGTGGGCGAGGCGGCCACCGTGGGCGAGGCGGCCCGGATGGTGGGCATCAGCCGCAGCGCGTTTTACAAGTACAAGGACGCGGTGCAGCCCTTCCAGGACATGAAGGCCGGCCACATCATCACGTTTTACGCCCTGCTGAAGGACAACCCCGGCGTGCTGTCCAACTTCCTGTCTATTTTTGCCAATTCCGGCGCAAATATTCTCACCATCAACCAGACCATCCCCACCAACGGCTGCGCCGGCGTCACCATCTCCGCCGAGACCCGGGACATGGTGGAGGATCTGGAGTCCATGATGACCCGCATCTCCGCCGCCGAGGGCGTGCTGAAGTTCGAGGTCCAGGCCGCCTGACCTCCAGTATATGCGCAAATCATAAAAACCCGCCCTGCCATCCGGCAGAGCGGGTTTTTGTTGTTGAAAAAATCTTGCGGAGTCTGCCATCCGGCAGAGCGGGTTTTTGCTTTATTTCTCCCCAAATTCCCGGGTCAGGTCCCGGTCCAGCAGGGCGCGCAGCTCCGCCATGGGGTCCGCGCCGCAATAGAGAATGCGGTGCACCGCCCGGCAGATGGGCAGCTCCACGCCGTAGCGCTCCCCCAGCAGCACCAGGGCCTCCACGGTGTAGTATCCCTCCGCCAGGTCCGTGTAGGTCTCTCCCCGGATGAAGGACTCGCCGAACTGCCGGTTGTGACTGTACCGGGAGAACACCGTGGCCTCATAGTCACCCAGGTGGCACAGGCCATAGGCCGAAAGCTGGCTGCCGCCCATGGCCTGGATGAGCCGGGCCACCTCCCGGGTGCCCCGGCTCATCAGGGCCCCCTTCAGGCTAGACAGGCCCTTGCCGTCTAAAAATCCGGCGGCGATGCCCACCACGTTTTTGGCGGCGGCCCCTACCTCATTGCCGATGAGGTCCTCCCCGTAGTAAAAGCGGATCAGGTCGCTGGAGAAGGACTGCACCAGCAGGCGCTTCACGTCCTCCCGGCTGCTGTCGATGACCATGCAGTTGGGGATGCCCCGGTAAAACTCCTGCACATGGCCCGGGCCCAGCCACACCGCCACGGCGTTGGAGGGGTCCAGATTCTCCTGGGCGATCTGGCTCAGGCGGCGGCCCGTTCCCTGCTCCAGGCCCTTCATGCATAAAACGAAGATCTTATCCCGCAGGGCCAGGGGCCGCAGCTGGTCCATCAGGCCCTGGAGTCCCTGGGAGCCGATGGAGATCACCACGATCTCCGCCTGCCGGAGGCAGGACAGGTCCGTGGACAGCCGGATGCTTTCCGGCAGCTCCAGCAGGTCATTGCGGCGGGTGGCAAGAAAGCGCTGCATATGCCGGGAGCCGGGGCGGCCATACAGGGTGACGGCGTGGCCGGTGCGGTCCAGATACCAGGCGATCAGCGAGCCCCAGCGCCCGCAGCCGATGACGGTGATGCGCATATAAAAATCCCTCCTGCGGCGTGATAACATCTTGTTTATCATGCCACAGGAGGGGTTCTTTTGCAAGTTAATTTTCTGTGACGCCGGGCTGTTTCAGCTTCCGGGCATAGGCCAGGGTCTGCTTCAGGGCGCTGTCGCGGGGCACCGCCGCCAGGTGGAGCTTGTGGGCATAGGCCAGCAGCTCCCGGAAGCGGCTGTCCGGCGTGAGACCGGCGGCGATGAGGTCCGCCCCGGTGACCTGGGGCCGGGCCATCAGCTCCCGGTACAGGGCCAGGCGCTGCCGCAGCCAGGGCTCCGTATCCTCCCAGGGCCACAGGCTATGGGTGCCCCGGCCGTCCGCCGAGGCCAGGAGGATCAGGTCCTCCGGCTCTATGGACCGGTCAAACATCCGGCTGCTGGCCTTTATGGAGGCGTCGGCCCCCACCAGGGCGTTGGGCTTCATGTGCAGCTGCACCATGTTCCGCACATAGGCCGCTGCCGCCTTCTCCCCCACGATCCGCCGCACCAGGGCGTCCGCCAGGGGCACCCCCGCCGACTCGTGGTCATAGGCGTGGATGCGGCCCCGGACATACTCGGTGGCGGCCGGTTTGCCCAGATCATGGCACAGGGCCGCCAGCATAAAGGGAAAGGGCTGCCGGGCCCGGCTGCGCAGAGCCGCCGCGTGGTCCAGCACCAGCATGGTGTGGGTCCAGACGTCCCCCTCCCGGTGATATCTCGGCTCCTGGGGCACGCCTATCAGGGCCTCCACCTCCGGGAACCAGTGGGACAGCTGCCCCATGTCCCGCAGAGTCTCGAAAAACAGCGAGGGGCGCTCCGCCTGAAGCAGGGCCTTGCGCAGCTCCCCCTCCACCCGCTCCGGCGGCAGGGCGGACAGATCGATGCCCCGGCACAGGGCGATGGTCTCCGGGGCCGCGGTGAACCCGAACCGGGCGGCAAACTGGGCCCCCCGCAGCACCCGCAGAGGGTCCTCCGGAAAGGTCCGGTCATCCACATGCCGCAGCACGCCCCGGCGCAGGTCCCGGACACCGTGGAAATGGTCCAGCACCCGGCCGGTCAGCACGTCCTCCATCAGGGCGTTTACGGTGAAGTCCCGCCGCCGGGCGGCCTGCTCCGTGCCCAGAAAGGGGTCCACGGTCACGTCGAAATCCCGGTGGCCCCGGCCAATGGCCCGCTCCCGCCGGGGCATGGCGATGTCCAGGCCATAGCCCTTCAGGCCGTAGATCCCGAAGCTGGCCCCCATCTCCAGGCGGCCGCCCAGGCCGTCTAAGATCTCCTCCAGTTGGCTGGGAGTCAGGCCGTGAACCTCGATGTCCACGTCGGTGTTCTCCCGGCCCAGCAGACGATCCCGGACGAAGCCCCCCACATAGTAGGCCCGGCCTCCCAGGGCGGCGGCCTGCCGGGCGATGGCCCGGGCGGCCTCCATATCCCGGACCGGGTCCCGGCGGCCGGTCATCGCTTCTGCCGCCGGGCCAGGAGGTGGTCAATCCACACCAGCACATAGCCCAGGGCCAGGAAGGCTGCGGCCATGGCCAGGAAGATCAGCAGCACCTTGCCCCAGCCCAGAGCGTCCACGTCCATGAAGGGGTAGGGGTACGGCGAGCCGTTGTAAAACCGGAAGCTGCTGACCCGGGCCCGGATCATGGTGTATACGAAGTAGGCCGCCGGGAAAATACCCCACAGGAAGGGTTCAAACCGGCGATAGTGCCCCTTTTCGTCAAACAGCAGCCAATCCAGCACCGTCAGCAGCGGGGCGGCGGTGTGGAGCAGGTGGTTGGTAATCAGCTGGGTGGGGCCCATGTTGAAGTCCCCGGCGGCCAGGAACAGGTGGAAGGTGATGCCCGTGATGGCCATGGCCATCACCAGGGCTCCCTTGCACACCGGCAGCCAGGTGTCCCCCCGCCGGAGGGTGCGGACGGCGGCTCCGGCAAAATACACGGCGCACAGGATGTTGCTCATCAGGGTGAAGTATTGCAGGGCGGCCAGGTTCAGCCTTCCGCCGAAGAAGCCGCATTGCAGCACCACCCCCACGGCGGCGCACAGGGCGGTCAGGATATGCACGGCCGCAGCAGCGGCCCTGGAACGAATGGGCATAGCAAAATTCTCCTTTTTCGAAAGCGCTGCGGGCCGGTACAGGCAGCGCCTATACCGGCCCGGGAACAGATGGGGTCACTGCTGGCTCTGCTGCCAGCGCCAGGAATCCCGGCACATATCCGCCAGGTCCTTTTCCGCGTGCCAGTGCAGCAGGCGGGCGGCCTTGTCCGTGGCGGCATAGCAGGTGGGCAGGTCCCCGGGGCGGCGGGGGCCGATGCGGTGGGGCACCGCCACGCCATTGACCCGCTGGAAGGTCTCCACGATCTCCAGCACGCTGCTGCCCCGGCCGGTGCCCAGGTTGATGGCCTCCCAGCCCGGATGGCTCCGGGAGTAGTCCAGAGCCGCCGCATGGCCCCGGGCCAGGTCCACCACATGGATATAGTCCCGGACGCCGGTGCCGTCGGGGGTGGGATAGTCGTTGCCGAACACCGTCAGCTCCCGGCGGATGCCGGCGGCGGTCTGGGTGATATAGGGCATGAGGTTGTTGGGAATGCCGTTGGGCAGCTCGCCGATGAGGCCGCTTTCGTGGGCCCCCACGGGGTTGAAGTACCGCAGGCACACCGCCGCAAGAGAAGGGTCCGCCTTGGCGGCGTCCCGCAGGATCTGCTCGATCATCAGCTTGGTCCAGGCGTAGGGATTGGTGCAGCCGCCGGTGGGCATATCCTCCCGGCAGGGGGCCTCCGCATTGCCGTACACCGTGGCGGAGGAGCTGAAGATCAGCCGGTGGACCCCGTGGTCCGCCATCACCTCCAGCAGGGCCAGGGTGGTGTCCAGATTGTTGCGGTAATAGGCCAGGGGCTTCTGCACGGACTCGCCCACGGCCTTGTATCCGGCCAGGTGCACCGCCGCGGCGATGTCATGGGCCCGGAACACCCGGTCCAGGGCCTGCCGGTCCGACACGTCCATCCGATAGAACACCGGGGCCCGGCCGGTGATTTTTTCGATGCGCTCCGGCACGTCCGGGCGGCTGTTGGACAGGTCGTCGGCGATGACCACGTCATAGTCCCGCTGCAGCAGCTCCACCGCGATGTGGGACCCGATGAATCCGGCTCCGCCGGTAAGCAAAACAGTTTCTTTCATGGTGCTTCCTCCCGAATCCTGTGGTTTACTGCGGCGTCTGCCGCACCACGCCGGAGAACAGATACACCCCGGCGCCGTCGTACAGGGGGGCCGTCAGGTGCTGCCCCAGGCCGCTGTGGCGATGGGGATAATACAGGGGAATGACCCAGCCGTCCTCCACCAGCATGGCCTCCGCATCCTCCAGATAGGCGTCCCGGACCTCCACATGACCGGAGGCGTCCGCCGCCCGCAGCAGCATGTCATAGGCGGTGGAATAGAAGAACCCATTGCCGCTTTCCCACAGGGACAGCAGGCCCGAGGCGTCGCCCCGGTCGGCGGTGACGGTGGTCAGTGCCACCATAAATTCGCCCTGGTCCAGAGCGTCCGCCAGCTCCTGGGCCGTGGCTCCCCGCAGGATGGCGATGAGCCCCAGCTTCTGCTTCCAGGCGTCCCGGACGGCGGCGGCGGTCTGGGCTGCCGTCTCGTCGGTGCTGTCATACAGCAGGGTGATCTGCCCAGCGGCCTTCACGCCGCCTGCCTCCTCCAGCAGGGTCCTGGCCTGCTGGCACAGGGCCTCGTAGTTATCGGGCTCGTTGTCGATGAGACTGCCGCTGCCCTGGCGGAAGTCGCCGCCCATGGTGTTGCGCAGCCCCGGGGGGACAATGCCCTGGGCGGGGTCCAGAGACTGGCCCTCCGTCAGCGCGTTCCGGTCGATGGCCAGGGCCAGGGCCCGGCGCAGGGACTCGTTTTCCAGGCTGCCGGTCCGCTGGTTCAGCAGCAGCAGGGTGGTCTGGGGATAGGGATCGGAGGTGTCACCCTCCGGCAGGTTCATGGCAAAGTCCACATCGCCGCCGGACAGCAGGTCCGCCCGGGCCTGGCCGTCCGTCTCGAACCGGAACTCCAGCACGTCCGGCCCCAGGCGGCGGGCGTCATAGTACCCGTCGGCCGCCTGGGCGGTGAGGCCCATCTCGTCCCAGCCGGTGGCCCGATAGGGGCCGTCGGTCAGCAGGGTCTCGGAGTGCAGGGACCAGTCCTCCCGCTCCGCCGCGTCGCTGCGCACCGGCATGGTGGCCGTCCCGGCGCAGACATCCGTCAGGAAATAGGCGCACTTGTAGGAGAGCTTCACCACGAAGGTGAAGTCGTCCGGGGCGGATACCTGAAGAAGGCTTCCGTCCTGCTTGGCCTGCACCTGGTCAAAGCCCGCCACCATGTTCAGCAGAGCCGCGTGGGGGGAGCCGGTGGCCGGGTCCGCCAGCCGCTGCCAGGCATAGACAAAGTCGTGGGCGGTGACGGTCTGCCCGTCGGACCAGCGGGCGTTCTGCCGCAGGGTGAAGGTATAGGTCTCGGTGCCGTCCAGGTTGTCCTCCACGGTGTAGGATTTGGCGGCGGCGTAAACCGGCTGGATGCCGCCGTCCTCCCCCCGGGAGAGCTTCATGAGATTTTCAAACAGGTGGGCCACCACCGTGCGTTCGGCGTCGGAGGAGGCCATGGCGGGGTCCAGGGTGGCCGGGGCGGCGTCCAGGCACACCCGCAGGGTCATGGTGTCCCGCGGCTGGGCGCAGCCGGTCAGAACCAGCATGCACAGCACCAGCAACAGGGCCATGTACCGTATCCGTCGTTTCATAGGGGCCACGCTCCTTACTTTGATTTGGGCTCCGCAGGGGTCACCCGGCCGTCCTCCGCCAGGGTGGCGGGGATGATCTGGCTGCGGGTGTTGCGGGCGATGTCGTCCAGCCGCATGCGGGAGGGGAAGTCCGACAGCAGGGTATAGGCCACGCCGTGCTTCTTCGCCCGGCCGGTGCGGCCGATGCGGTGGATGTAATATTCGTTCTCCTCGGGTACCTCGAAGTTGAACACCGCGTCCACGTCGTCCACGTCGATGCCCCGGCTGGCCACGTCCGTGGCCACGAACACATGAAGCTGTCCGTCCCGGAAGCGGGCCATAACCTCCTCCCGCTTGCGCTGGGGGATGTCACCGTGGATGCACTGGGCGTCCAGCCCCCGCAGCTGCAGGAACTTGGTCAGCCGCTCGGTGGATCCCTTGGTGTTGCAGAAGCAGATGACCCGGTCCAGCTGCTGGGCGCGGATGATGGAGGCGATGGCGTCCACCTTCTTGTCAGACGGCACCTCGATGCGGTATTGCAGGATATCGGGCTTGTTTTCCCGGGTGGCCTGGACGGTGATCTCCTCCGGGTCCCGCTGATACACCCAGGAGATGTCCATGACCTCCCGGGAGATGGTGGCGGAGAACATGCCCAGATTCTTCCGATGGGGGATCTTGTCCAGAATGCGGGTCACATCGTGGATAAAGCCCATGTCCAGCATGCGGTCCGCCTCGTCCAGCACCACGGTCTGCACCTGGCCCAGGGTGACGGTGCGGCGCTTCATATGGTCGGACAGGCGGCCCGGGGTGGCCACCACGATCTGGGGCCGCCGCTTCAGGGCGTTGATCTGCTTGCCGATGGGCTGGCCGCCGTACAGGCACACCAGCCGCACCCCCTCGTGGCACACGGCGATCTGGCGCATTTCGTCGGTGATCTGCATGGCCAGCTCCCGGGTGGGGGCCAGGATCACCGCCTGGACCTCCTCGCTTTCCGGGTCGATGCGCTCGATGATGGGGATGCCGAAGGCCATGGTCTTGCCGGTGCCGGTGGGGGCCTTGGCGATGACGTCCTTCCCCTCCAGCATGGGGGGGATGCACCCGGCCTGGACGGGGGTGCTGATCTCATATCCCTTGTTCCTTATGGCGCGCATGGTGGCCTCGGACAGGCCGAAGCTGTCAAAGGGCGCGCCCTGTGTAAATTCCATAGCAGTTTCCTCGTTTTCTATATATTCAGCTTGTCAAAAAAGTTTTTTGCCAAGCTGCGTGCGGTTTTTCAGAACTTCAAAAAGTTCTGAAAAACCTATGATTGCAAACGAAAGACACCCCTGATGGGTTTCTTTCGTAACTATCTTCCTTTCCGATGGTGGAACATCTCCGCCTTTTTGACAGTCTCATATATTATATCACATTTGTCAATATGTTCCCGTACTGCTCCAGCAGCCACCAGGTGATCCGGGCCGTCAGCCCCCACAGGGGATACGGCAGCCCCTCATACACCGGAACCTCCATGCGCCCGGCCTGCCAGGAATATCCGGCGGAGGCTCCCACCCGGTCATAGGGAAAGTCCGGCCCGATCTCCGGCCGCAGGGGATAGCGGTAGATGGCCGGGGGATGGGCCGCCAGCCAGGACAGAGGCGCCGTGAAGGTGTCCTGCACCTCGTCGGGACTGGGGCGCAGCACCGCCGCCGGGTCCACCCGGCCCAGCACCGGATACATCAGCCCCTCGGACCGCAGGTACAGAAAGTCCAGGTCCCCGAAAATCTCAATGGCCTCCGCCGGAAGGCCCAGCTCCTCGAAGGTCTCCCGCAGGGCGCACTGCCGGGGCGTCTCCCCGGCCTCCATCCGTCCCCCGGGGAAGCACACCTCACCGCTGTGGTGGTGCAGCTTCGCCGGGCGCACCTCGTATAAAAGACTCAGCCCCCGGGGCGTTTCCACCAGGGGCGCCAGCACCGCGTATTCCCCCCGTGCCTGCTGCAGGGTGGGGCGGTGGGCCGCCATTCTGCGCCGCAGCGCCTGTTCATCCATGCTTCTTCCCCCTTTTCACCACCACTATACCACATTTCGCCCCGAAGAAGAAGCAAAATCCGCAAATCCGACGGCTCCGGGCCGGGATTTTTCTTTTTTCTGTCGGTTGCACTGCCCGGCGGGGTATAGTATAATATGGGATATGAATTTTCCAAATGCGGGAGGGACCCAATATGATGCATCCTACCATAGATATCAAAACCTTTCTCAAGCCCGGGGTCCGGGCCCACCTGGCCGGCATCGGCGGGGTGAGTATGTGTCCCCTGGCGGAGGTGCTGCTGGGCATGGGCCTGCGGGTGCAGGGCTCGGACATGACGGAAAGCGACACCGTCCGCCAGCTCCGGACCCAGGGCATCGACGTGGCCATCGGCCACTCGGCGGAGAACCTGAAGGACTGCGACCTGGTGATCCGCACCGCCGCCATCCACGACGAGAATCCCGAGATCGCCGGGGCCATCGCCCGGGGCATCCCCGTGTATGAGCGGGCCCAGGCCTGGGGCGCTATCATGCAGCACTACGAAAACGCCCTGTGCATCTCCGGCACCCACGGCAAAACCACCACCACCTCCATGGCCACCCACATCTTCATGGCGGCCCAGGCGGACCCCACCGTGATGATCGGCGGCACCCTGCCCATGCTCCATGCGGGCTACCGGGTAGGGAAGGGGGACACCATCATTCTGGAGTCCTGCGAATACTGCAATTCCTTCCTGAATTTCTTCCCCACGGTGGCGGTGATCCTGAACGTGGGCGAGGACCATCTGGACTTTTTCAAGGACCTGAAGGACATTGAGCACTCCTTCCACGCCTTCGCCGACCTGGTGCCCCAGCGGGGCTATGTCATCTCCAACGCCGATGACAAGGGCGCACGGGAATCCGTGGCGGGCCTGAGCCACCCGGTGTTCACCTTCTCCCTGGCGGACCGGACGGCGGACTGCTATGCCCGGGACGTGGCGTTTTTCGACGGCTGCGCCAGCTTTGACGTGATGATCCACGGGGAGCTGTATGCCCATGTGGACCTGCACATTCCCGGCAAGCACAACATTCTCAACGCCTTGGCGGCGGCCTCGGCGGCCTATGTGCTGGGGATCCCCGGCCAGGCCGTCACCCTGGGCCTGGAGGATTTCCACGGGGCCGGACGCCGGTTCGAGCACAAGGGCAGCTATCACGGGGCGGCGGTGTATGACGACTATGCCCACCACCCGGCGGAGCTCCACGCCCTGCTGACCACCGCCCGGTCCATGGGCTATGAGCGGGTGATCTGCGCCTTCCAGCCCCACACCTACACCCGCACCAAGGCGCTGTTTGACGACTTCGTCCGGGAGCTTCAGCTGCCGGATGTGACGGTGCTGGCGGAGATTTACGCCGCCCGGGAGCAGAACGTCCTGGGCATCTCCTCCCGGGACCTGGCGGAGAAGATCCCCGGGGCCATCTATTGCTCCACCCTGGACAAGGTGGCCGACACTCTGGCCTCCCTGGCCCGGCCCGGCGACCTGATCCTCACCGTGGGCGCGGGAGACATCTTCCGGGCCGGTGAAAAGCTGCTGGAACGGGCGTAAAACAAAAAAATCCCCCGCCCCGAAGGGCAGGGGATGCGGTGACTTACGTCTGGGGGGGCTGCTCGGCGGCCAGGACCTCCTGGGTGTCGGCCCCGCACAGGCGGATGAGCTTCTCCGCCAGGATCTTGGAGAACCCCGCGATCAGGGTGCTTTCGATGACCAGCCGGGACACGGCGGCCTCGCCGGGCTGGTCCGGCGTGCGGATATCCTCCGCCGCGTCCTGGACCTGCTGGTTGAAAAACAGGGCAATGTGGCGGAATTTCTCAGAATACTCCTGATAGATGGCCCGGACGTCCTCCTCGGGGATGTCCGCCGGGATGATCTTCTGCACGTCGCTGATGCTGATGCTCTGCTTCATGGTCAGGATCATGATGAGATAGGCGATGTGGACCCGGAAGTATTTCCGCTTTACCGGGGCGGGCATGATCTTCAGCCGCACATAGTTGTTGATGGTGGAGGAGGTGACAAAGCTTTCCTTCCCGCCGGGCATGGCCGGGATGAAGTTCAGATACTGGGCCAGCAGCACCACCACCTGGTCCATATACAGCCCCAGATCGGGGATGGCGTCCCACTCCGGCAGGTGGTAGTCGGTGATAAACCGGTCCCACCGGTCCAGCTTGTGGGCGATCAGCTCTTTGTCATATTGCATACAGCATTCCTCCGGCTTTTCCTTTTTCCATATAATATCAGAATATTCGGTTGGGCGCAAGAAGAAATCGGAAAATAATAGGTTGACTTGCCAGAACTAATATGCTATATTAGGAAAAAAGAGGGATGGAGGTCATAGCCATGCCGGATAAGATTTATATTTACGGAGACTCTCTGCTGAAGGCCACGGTGCCGGACGGAGATTTTCACTATCATTTTCACATCAATGAAGTCATGCAGCGCTACCAGACCAAGCTGGTGGAGGTGGTGAACCGGTCGAAAATGGGGGCCACCATCCGCAAGGGGCTGAGCCTGGTGCGGCACGACCTGGACCGGGGCCTGGAGGCCCGGTATGCCCTGGTGTCCTACGGCGGCAACGACAGCGACTTCGACTGGGCCGCCATCGACGCCGACCCCGAAGCCGACCACCGGCCCAACACGGAGCTGCCGGAGTTTGCCGACACCCTGCACGAGACCCTGGACGCCCTGCGCCAGGGCGGGGTGCAGCCGGTGATGATGACCCTGCCCCCCATTGACGGGGAGCGGTATCTGGACTTCCTGTGCCGGGACAATCTGCGGCGGGACCGCATTCTGGACTGGCTGGGGGAGCCCCAGATGATCTATCGCCACCAGGAGCTGTACGCCGACACGGCGGCGGAAATCGCCCTGCGGGAGAACATCCCCCTGATCCCGGTGCGGCAGACGTTTCTGCGGAACCACCGGCTGTCCCAGCTGATCGCCGCCGACGGCATCCACCTGACCGTGCCGGGGTATGAGCAGCTGTTCGACACTCTGGCGGATTGGGTAAAGAAGAATATATAAGCATCTTGGGCAAAAATCTTGAAAGGAACTGTTTTATCATGATCCAGATCTTTGTGGACTCCGGGGCCAATCTGTCTCCCGAGCTGCGGGAGCAATACAACATCCATCTGCTTCCCATGGCGCTGACCATTGACGATCAGCCGGCCCCGGAGGGGTTGGATGGCCACGAGTATTACGAGGCCCTGCGCTCCGGCGCCGACGTGCGCACCTCCATGGTGAACCCGGACGACGCCCGGAAGGCCTTCGAGCCTTTCATTGCCCAGGGGGACGACGTGGTGTATTTCAGCATTTCCGCCGGCATCAGCGGCAGCTGGTGGTCGGCGAAGCTGGCCGGGGACGAGCTGATGGAGCAGTATCCCCAGCGCCGGGTCTGCCCCATCGACAGCATGGGCGCGTCTCTGGGCACGGGGATCCCGGCCCTGAAGGCCTCCTCCCTGGTGCGCCAGGGCATGGAGCTGGATGAGCTGGTGGAGAAAATGACGGTGTACTGCCAGAATTACTGCCAGTATTTCGCTGTGGACGACCTGAAGTACCTGCGCAAGGGCGGCCGCATCTCCGGCGCATCGGCGCTGGTGGGCTCCCTGCTGCAGATCAAGCCCATCCTCCGGGGCAACGAGGAGGGCAAGATCGTCCTGTTCGACAAGACCCGGGGCAAGCTGCGGGCCATCGAGCGGCTGGTGTCCATCTATAAGGAGCGGGCCATCGACCTGGACGACCTGATCGGTATCTCTCACGGGGACTGTCCCGGCGAGGCTCTGCGTCTGGAGACGAAGCTGCGGGAGGCGGGCCATCGGGGGCCCATCCTGCTGGTGCCCCACGAGCCGGTGACCGGCGCCCATGTGGGCCCCGGTATGCTGTCGCTGTATTTCCACGCAATAGGCAAGTGAAGAAGTGAAACGAACCCCCTCCGCCGGGCGCTGCCCGGCGGAGGGGGTCGTTCCTGAGACTATCCCCAAATGGCAAAGCCGTTTTTGATACTGATTCTTGATTAAAAAATTTAATCAAGAATCCCGTGCGCTGCGCGCACGCACAGCGTGTGAAAACACGCTGTGACGTCCCATACAAAACCTGACGCACCTTCGGTGCTATAAAAAGCTTTTCAAGCTTTTTAACAGGTTTTGGTATGACAGGCTGAAGAACCCCGGCTGCTTTCGCAGCCGGGGTTCTTATGTTCGCACTTTCGGGATTCAGCCGTGACTTAGCCGAAGTTCACGTCCAGGCGGACGATGCCGTCGATGGCGATGTCGAAGTAAGGAGCGGAGCGCTTCTCGGACTCGGCAAAGTAACCATCGTGGACGACCTCGGTGTCATGCTCCATGTTGGCATCGTTATCCACGTCGGCCATGTAGGAGGTCAGATGGCCCTCGGCGTCGGTCTTCATGTCAGCGGTGACATTCTCGCCGGTGACGGTGAAGGTGGACACGTCAAAGACGTGCAGCTCGCCGTTCTCCAGCTTCTTCATGGCCTCGTCAATGGCGGCCTGGGTGCCGTCGGCGGCCACGTTGGTGTTCAGGTCGGACAGAACCACGGACTTGGTGGCCAGGGTGCCGGTCCAGTCAGCGTCGATGGTCTTGCCGTCCATAGCAGCCTGGATGGCGTAGACATAGTAGGGAGCCCAGTCAATGCGGGAGGAGATGATGTAGGTGTTGGGGCCAACGGAAACGGTGGAGCCGTTGTAGGACACGTTGGGCACACCGGCCTTCTCGCAGGCGGTGGGGGCGCCCATGGAGTCAGCGTGCTGGCTGATCAGGACGCAGCCGTTCTGGATCAGCTTCTCAGCGCCTTCCTTCTCGGCGGTCTCGTCATACCAGCTGCCGGTGAAGGTCACTTCCATGGTGGCAGTGGGGCAGACGGAGCGAGCGCCCAGGAAGAAGGAGGTGTAGCCGGAGATAACCTCGGCATAGGTGAAGGCGCCAACGTAGCCCATCTTGGCCTTGTCAGCGGTGATCTTGCCTTCCGCGATCATCTGGTTCAGCTTCATACCGGCAGCGATACCGGCCAGATAGCGGCCCTCATAGATGGAGGCGAAAGCGTTGTGATAGTTGGACAGGCCCTCGGTGTGAGCGCGGACGCCGGTGGAGTGGCAGAACTGGACATTCTTGAACTCCTTGGCGGCCTCAATCATGAAGGACTCGTGGCCAAAGCTGTCGGCGAAGATGATGTTGCAACCCTGCTCAGCCAGCTCGGCGGCAGCGTTGTAGCACTCCTGGCCTTCGGGAACGTTCTTCTTGATGAAGTAGTCTTCATTCTCCACCAGGCCCAGGGTCTGGCAGGCTTCCTTGGCGGCGTTGATGAAGTTGAGGTCATAGGTGGAGTTCTCATCGTGCAGGGTGATGAAACCCACCTTGATCTTCTTGGTCTCGGTGTTGTCATCGGGCTTGTCGGTGCCGCCGTTGGAGCAGGCCACCAGAGACAGAGCCATGACCAGAGCCAGGATCATTGCAAGGACTTTTTTCATGTTTGTGTTTTCCTCCTTTTAATATGTAGCGTCCGGCTGAAAGAAGTGCGAAATATGCCGCACGCCTGAATAACGGGTCACCCCGGCATTCACATGTTATGTAGTATTATACAGGATTCCCGGAAGGATTTCAACTAAAAATGCAAAAAATGCCAAAAATTTCCGCAGATGCACCAATATAGCCGAATGATTCAGGGAAATATCCCGTCGAATCGCAGAAAAAACGTTACCGGCAATATGGATTCCCGCAGGCTGCCTTCCAGCGGGCTTATGACGGAATGGTACTTTGCCCGCAGGGCGGGGTGCTCTGCGGGCAAAGGGGGGTGGTTTTACAGATGGACCCGGGTACCGGTCTTGCCTTCGATGCCGTCCTTGGCCTTCTCCAGCAGGGTGATCAGGGCGGTGCGGCCGGCCTTGGACTCGGCGAACTTCACCGCAGCCTGGACCTTGGGCAGCATGGAGCCCTTGGCGAACTGGTTCTCGTCCATATAGACCTTGGCCTGGGCCGGGGTCAGGTCGTCCAGACCCTTCTGGTCGGGCTTGTTGAAGTTGATGGCCACCTGCTCCACGGCGGTGAGGATTACCAGCACGTCGGCGTCCAGCAGCTCGGCCAGCAGCTCGCTGCCGAAGTCCTTGTCGATGACGGCAGGGGTGCCGCAGAGCCTGCCGTCCTTGCGCACAACGGGGATGCCGCCGCCGCCCACGGCGATGACCACATGACCGGCGTTGAACAGGGCCTTGATGGACTCGGCCTCCACGATGTCAAAGGGCTTGGGGGAGGGGACCACCTGGCGATAGCCCCGGCCGGCGTCCTCCACCATGGTATAGCCCTTTTCGGCGGCGATGCGGTCGGCGGTCTCCTTGTCATAGAAGGCGCCCACGGGCTTGGTGGGATTCTGGAAGGCGGGGTCGTCCTGGGACACCACGGTCTGGGTGACGATGGTGGCCACGGGCTTCCGGATGCCACGGGCGGTCAGCTCGTTGCCGATGGCCTGCTGCAGGTGATAGCCGATATAGCCCTCGGACATGGCGCCGCACTCGGGGAAGGGCATGTCGGCCTTGATGGCGCCGGCCTCGGCGGCGGTGGACAGGCCCAGGTTGATCATACCCACCTGGGGTCCGTTGCCGTGGGCGATGACCACCTCGTTGCCCTCGGCGATCAGGTCCACGATGGCCTTGGCGGTTTTGCTGACCAGGGCCAGCTGCTCGGCGGCGGTGCTGCCCAGGGCGTTGCCGCCCAGGGCGATGACGATGCGTTTGGACATAGTGCTTTTACCTCTCAATAATCAGAATAAGCGGGGATAGCGGGGGCAAAAACGCCCCCGCTGTAGTTTTACCGGATTCAGAAGGATTTACGCTGCTCCTTGCCCTCGTCCATGGCCATCAGGGCGCGGACGGGATCCTTCACCTGGGCCAGGAAGATCATGGCGGCGATGATATAGGGCTTGTAGGAGGCCTGCTTGTACAGAGGCACGATGTAGCGGTCGAACACGGAGTTGTCCACTTCGCCCTCGGCGCAGCTCAGGCCGGTAATGTCGGCGGGCAGGCAGTGCAGGTACAGAGCCTTGCCGTCACGGGTGAGCTTCATCATCTCCTCGGTGCAGGCCCAATCCTTGTGCTGGGCGTTCTGGGCCAGCAGCTTCTTCTCCAGAGCGTCGATGCCGTCCTTGTCGCCCTGGGCGTACAGGCGGGTGCGCTCCTCCATGGCGGCGAAGGGAGCCCAGCTCTTGGGATACACGATGTCGGCGTCGGTGAAGGCCTCGGCCATGGAGTTGGTCTTGTGGAACTTGGAGCCGTACTTCTCGCAGTTCTTGCGGGCCACCTCCTCCACCTCGGGCATCACGTCATAGCCCTCGGGATGAGCCAGAGTCACGTCCATGCCGAAGCGGGTGAACAGGCCGATAACGCCCTGGGGAACGGACAGGGGCTTGCCGTAGGAGGGAGAATAGGCCCAGGTCATGGCGACCTTCTTACCCTTCAGGTTCTCCACGCCGCCGAAGTAGTGGATGACGTGCAGCATATCGGCCATGCACTGGGTGGGGTGATCCACGTCGCACTGCAGGTTCACCAGGGTGGGCTGCTGCTCCAGAATGCCGTCGCGATAGCCTTCCTTCACGGCGTCCATGAAGGTGGTCTGATACTTGTGGCCCTCGCCGATGAACATATCGTCCCGGATGCCGATGACGTCGGCCATGAAGGACACCATGTTGGCCGTCTCGCGGACGGTCTCGCCGTGGGCGATCTGGGACTTCTTCTCGTCCAGGTCCTGCACCTCCAGGCCCAGCAGGTTGCAGGCGGAGGCGAAGGAGAAGCGGGTGCGGGTGGAGTTGTCGCGGAAGATGGAGATGCCCAGGCCGGAATCGAAGATCCGGGTGCTCTTGTTGCGCTCACGCAGGTCACGCAGGGCGTCGGCCACGGTGAACACGGCGTCGATCTCGTCGTCGGTCTTGTCCCAGGTCCAGTAGAAGTCGGTCTTGTACATATCGTTGATATGCAGAGTCTCCAGATGGCGTGCCAGCTCGATGGTCTTGCTCATAGTGATTTTTTCTCCTTTATTTTATGTGTGTGAGTATTCTGATATATACAGCCTGCTGTTTTCAATCAGACTTACTTGATGTCGTTGCCGGTGAGCTCCTGGCGGAAGCTGGTGGCGGAGCCGTCCTTGTTCTCGGGCTTGTACAGGCCGGGAACGGCGGCGTACAGAGCGGCGCAGGTCACCAGATCCTGCTTCCAGGTGATCTCGTTGGGGGCGTGAGCCTGGGACTCGGCGCCGGGGCCGAAGCCCACGCAGGGGATGCCGTAGCGGCCCTGGATGGACACGCCGTTGGTGGAGAAGGTCCACTTGTCGGTCAGGGGACGGCCCCGGCGGGTGGACATGGCCTTCTCGTCAGCGCCGATGCGCTCGGTGCCCCACAGGGCGTGGTGGGCGTCGATCAGGGCCTGGACGTGGGGAGCGGACTCCTTGTTGATCCAGGTGGGGAAGAAGCACTCGGTCTCGTAGACGTGGCCGGTCCAGGCGGGACGGTCATACATATACATGGACACCTTCACGTCCTTGGCGTACTTCTTGCAGGCGGGCAGGTCCTCGATCTCCTTCAGGCAGGACTTGTAGGTCTCGCCGGCGGTCATGCGGCGGTCGATGGAGATGGCGCAGGAGTCGGCCACGGCGCAGCGGGAGGGAGAGGTGTAGAAGATCTGGCTGGTGGTGCAGGTGCCCCGGCCCAGGAAGCGGGCGTCCTCATAATGCTCGGGGTTGAACTTGGGATCCAGCATCTTCACCAGGCCGTTGATCTCGGTGGAGCCGTCGGCGGGATTCTCGTTGAGGTCGCGGATGTTCAGCAGCACCTCGGCCATCTTGTGGATGGCGTTGTCGCCGCGCTCGGGAGCGGAGCCGTGGCAGGACACGCCGTGCATGTCCACCCGGATCTCCATCCGGCCGCGATGGCCGCGATAGATGCCGCCGTCGGTGGGCTCGGTGGAGATGACGAACTCCACCTGGTTCCGGGCGTCCTCGGGACCGTTGAAATATTCATTGACGATGGACTGCCAGCACATACCGTCGCAGTCCTCCTCCTGAACGGAGCCAACCACCATGATCCTGTAGCCCTGGGGAATCAGGTCCAGATCCTTCATGATCCTGGCGCCGTAGGTGGCGGCGGCCATGCCGCCCTCCTGGTCGGAGCCGCCCCGGCCATAGATGATCTCGTCGGTTTCATAGCCCTGATAGGGGTCGGCCTCCCAGTTTTCGATGTTGCCGATGCCCACGGTGTCGATATGGGAATCCAGGGCGATGATCCTGTCGCCGGTGCCCATCCAGCCGATGACGTTGCCCAGCTTGTCGAACTCCACCTTGTCATACCCCAGGCTTTCCATTTCCTGGGCGATGCGGCGGACGACGCCCTCCTCCTGGCAGGATTCCGAGGGGATGGCGATCATGTCCCGCAGGAACTTGGCCATAGCGGGACGATAGTCCTGTGCGGCCTTCTTGATGGCTTCGAAATTCATGGTGTTACCTCCGTTTGCTTTCCTTTATTTTCTTTCTCAATGGCGGGAGATTTTTCTCTATGCTCCTATCATATCACAGAGAACGCAGATGTCAAACAAAAAATCTGGATTCCTAAAAATTTTTTTGGGAAAGCCGTTGATTTCTGAAAAAAGTGTGGTATCATGGGGGTATAGAAAAATTGCGGAGAGGTGGGCTATGGAGGAAAAACGTTTGGAAATGCTCAAGCAGCTGGCGGCGGGCATCGCCGCGCAGTTCGGCAGCAACTGTGAGGTGGTGATCCACGATGTGTCCAGCAATCACCCGGACCACTCCATTGTCCACATTGAAAACGGCCATGTGTCCGGCCGGAAGGTGGGCGACGGAGCGTCGCAGGTGGTGCTGGATCAGATGGCGACCCAGGCCGAGCACCCCCGGGATCACCTGTGCTATCTGACCCGGACGCCGGACGGCAAGATCCTCAAGTCCTCCACGCTGTATATCCGCAACCGGCGGGGGGCCGTGACGGCCATCTTCTCCATCAACTACGACGTGTCGGGGCTGATGATGATCCAGAGCACCATCGGCGATCTGCTGTCCACCCAGGACAAGGAGCAGACGGAGCCCGAGCGCATCATCAATGTCAACCACGTCCTGGACGAGCTGATCGAGCAGTCCGTGGCCCTGGTGGGCAAGCCCGTGGCCCTGATGAACAAGGACGACAAGGTCCGGGCCATCCGCTTTCTAAACGAGTCCGGCGCGTTCCTGGTGACCAAGTCCGGCGACAAAGTGGCTAAATACTTCGGTATTTCCAAATACACCCTTTATTCCTACATCGACGCAAACAAAGACGGAGACAAATAAATCAGGAGGAAAAGAAAACATGATCGATCTGACCATCAACAAGACCGGCCTGGAGCACAATATCCAGAAGGCTAAGGAGAACCACATCATCATCCCCACCATCGCCCAGATGCAGAACCCCGACCTGATCCCCGAGAAGATCAAGGCCAAGCTCAGCCACACCGGCCTGTGGGACGTGGACCCCGTGAACCTGTTCCGTATCTCCTGGCACAACGAGGCCAAGGAGCAGGGCGGCCTGTTCCAGGCGGTACCCAACTATGTGGAGATCCCCAGCAAGCTCTCCGGCGTGCCCTGCCGCATCATCGCCATGTCCGGCAAGTGGTTCCCCACCGGCTGCCATAAGGTGGGCGCCTCCTTCGGCTGCCTGGCTCCCCGCCTGGTCACCGGTCAGTTCGACGCCACCTATCACCACGCCGTCTGGCCCTCCACCGGCAACTACTGCCGCGGCGGTGCCTTCAACTCCAAGCTGCTGGCCTGCGAGTCCGTGGCCATCCTGCCCCAGGATATGTCCAAGGAGCGCTTCGACTGGCTGAAGTCCATCGCCGGTCAGATCATCGCCACCCCCGGCTGCGAGTCCAACGTCAAGGAGATCTTCGACAAGACCTGGGAGCTGAAGAAGGATCCCACCATGATGATCTTCAACCAGTTTGCCGAGATGGGCAATCCCCTGTGGCACTACAACGTCACCGGCTACGCCCTGGCCGAGCTGTTCGAGGCCGTGAAGAAGCCCGGCCAGAACTTCGCCGGCGCCTGCTTCACCTCCGGCTCCGCCGGCACCATGTCCGCCGGTGACCTGCTGAAGGAGCGCTATCCCCACCTGAAGCTGGCCGTGGGCGAGGCCCTGCAGTGCCCCACCATCCTGGACAACGGCTTCGGCGGCCACCGCATCGAGGGCATCGGCGACAAGCACATCCCCTGGATCCACAACGTGAAGAACACCGATATGGCCATCGCCATCGACGATGAGGATTCCCAGCGCCTGTTGCGCCTGTTCAACACCGCCGAGGGCAAGGCTTATATGAAGAACGAGCTGGGCATGAGCGACGAGGAGATCGAGAAGATGTCCTGGCTGGGCATCTCCGGCATCGCCAACGTCCTGTGCTGCATCAAGATGGCCAAGTACTATGAGCTTACCGAGAACGACGTGGTGGGCACCGTCCTCACCGACTCTGCCGTCATGTACCAGTCCCGCATCGACGAGCTGAACCAGCTCCACGGCGCATACAACGCTCATGAGGCCGCCATGGATCATGCCCGTCATATGCTGGACCTGAAGACCGACAGCATGCTGGAGCTGACCTATACCGAGCGTAAGCGCGTCCACAACCTGAAGTATTACACCTGGGTGGAGCAGCAGGGCATGAATGTGGAGGACCTGAACGCCCAGTGGTACGACACCAAGGGCACCTGGGATGCCGTTCACGCCCAGGCCAAGCAGCTGGATGAGCTGATCAACGAGTTCAATGAGGCCACCGGCCTGCTGAAGGCTCTGTAAAAAAATGGGAGAGGTACGGCGGAAGAAAATACGGTTGCCTGCATCCGCATATGAGCACGGCTGGTATTTTGTGACGATTTGTACCCAAGCGCGCATGAAGGTTCTTGCGCAGATACGACCTGTTTCTGTAGGGGCGGACGACTCTGTCCGCCCCTGCGGTGTATTACTGACCCCGCTGGGGTCCATCGTGAGGGAATGTCTGGAAAGACTTTCGGACGATGCGGCTGGCATTTCCGTGGACAAATACGTCATCATGCCCAACCACATCCATGTAATCATTTGCATCGACGGTGAAAAGGGCGGACAGAGTCGTCCGCCCCTACAGCGGCTGATGCAGCGTTTCAAATCCATTACCACACGGCGGGCCTGGGACATGGGATATACAAAGCTCTGGCAACGCTCCTATTATGACCACGCCATCCGCAATGATGCCGATTATCTCCGCACCTGGCAATACATCCACGACAATCCCGCCCGGTGGGCGGAGGACGAATACTACTCGGAATAAGGAGAAGAGAGACCATGAAAAACGTGAAATACGGCAAGTGCGTCCGCTGCGGCCGGACGTATGAGGCCAAGCCCGACCTGACCAACTGCGAATGCGGCGGCATTCTGGACATCGTGTACGACTATGACTACATCAAGACCGTTCTGACCAAGGAGAAGCTGGCCCGGCGGGAAAACCGCTCCATGTGGCGCTATCGCGAGTTGCTGCCGGTGGAGGAGACCACCCCCGACACTCCCCTGCGGGTGGGCTGGAGCCCCCTGTATGAGGAGCCGAAGCTGGCGGAGCTGCTGGGCATCAGGAAGCTGTGGGTGAAGGACGACGGCCAGAACCCCACCGCCAGCCTGAAGGACCGGGCCAGCGCCATGGCCGTGGCCAAGGCTTATGAGGCCGGTGCCAGGACCATCGCCTGCTCCTCCACCGGCAACGCCGCCTCCTCCCTGGCGGGCAATGCCGCCGCCGCGGGCTTCAAGACCTATATTTTCGTGCCCGAGCGGGCCCCCAAGGGCAAGGTGGCCCAGCTGATGATCTTCGGCGCCAACGTCATCTCCGTCAAGGGCAACTATGAGGAGACCTTCAAAATGTCCGCCCAGGCCATCGAGAAGTACGGCTGGTACAACCGCAACGCTGCCATCAACCCCTATCTGTCCGAGGGCAAGAAGACCGTGGCTCTGGAGATCGCCGAGCAGCTGAACTGGGAGATGCCCGACTATCTGGCCATCTCCGTGGGCGACGGCTGCACCATCGCCGGTGTGTGGAAGGGCTTCAAGGATCTGTATGCCATCGGCTTCATCGACAAGCTGCCCCGTCTGATCTCCGCCCAGTCCTACGGCTGCTATCCCATCAACCGGGCCATCCAGGAGAACAGGCCCTGGGAGCCCATGGAGGAGAACACCATCGCCGACTCCATCTCCGTGGGCGTGCCCCGGAATGCCGACAAGGCCCTGGCCGCCATCCGGGAGTCCAACGGCCTGGCCGTCTGCGTCACCGATGAGGAGATTCTGGCGGCCCAGCGGCTGCTGGGCCGCACCTGCGGCGTGTTCGGCGAGCCTGCCGGGGTCACCGGTGCCGCTGCCCTGAAGAAGGCCTGTGAGCAGGGCCTTATTGAAAAGGACGCCACCGTGGTGTCCGTGGTCACCGGCAACGGCCTGAAGGACGTGGCCAACGCCATCAAGTCCGCCGGTGAGCCCCTGCACATCGAGCCGGACCTTGACCTGATGGTCCGGGGCTTCGCTGAGCGGGGCGTCACCGTGGAATAATGGACTACGGCTGCGTGGTCCCCGCCCGGTTTCTGGCCCGCCCCAACCGGTTCATCGCCTGGGTGCAGCTGGGGGAGCAGACGGTGGAGTGCCATGTGAAAAACACCGGCCGCTGCCGGGAGCTGCTGGTACCCGGGGCCACGGTGTATCTGGAGCGGGGCGCCAACCCCAACCGCCGCACCGCCTGGGACCTGATCGCCGCCGACAAGGGCGGGAAGCTCATCAACATGGACGCCCAGGCCCCCAACCGGGTGTTCGCCCAATGGGCCCGGGAGCGCTGGGCCGATGTCCGCCCTGAGGTGCGGTATGGCCGGTCCCGGCTGGACTTCTGCCTGGACGGCCATCACCTGGTGGAGGTGAAGGGCGTGACCCTGGAGCAGGACGGCCGCTGCCGCTTCCCCGACGCCCCCACGGAGCGGGGTACCCGGCACCTGCACGAGCTGATCCGGGCGGTGGGGGAGGGCTATCAGGCCACGGCGTTTTTCGTGATCCAGATGGAAAACGTCCTGGACTTCGCCCCCAATGACGACACGGACCCGGCCTTCGGCCAGGCCCTGCGCCAGGCGGCCCGGGCGGGGGTGGAGATCGCCGCCTATTCCTGCCGCGTGACCCCCGGCAGCATCGAAATGGACCGCCCGGTCCCGGTTCTGCTGTAAAACCGCATAACAAACGCCCTCCCCAATACACCGGGGAGGGCGACAATCTGTCCGAAAAGCCTCGCAGAGTTTGCCGCCCGCAGGCGGCAAATAAAATGGAATCATTTTTTGCCGGGGCGTGTACCTGGCAAAAAATACTTCTCAGTCTGCCGCGCGCATAATTTGTTCGCTTTCAGCGAACAAATTATGCGCGCGGCAGACTGCAAGCCTTCTGTCCAAAAAGGGCAAAGCCCTTTTTGGACAGTCTAACGCCCTCCCCGATACACCGGGGAGGGCGAAATTTTATTCCGTTCACCGTTCTGCCGTCTGACCGCAGGCCAGGTCGCAGATGGCCGCGGCGGCGTTGCGGGGGAACTCCTCCTCCCGGCGGCGCAGCATGGCCGTGGGGTCGATGGCCCCGCTGATGACGCCGGACAGCAGCGGCGTCAGCTCCTCGTCGCTCTCCACCGCCAGGGCATAACCCCGGCCCGTCATGAAGGCGATGTTGCGGCTCTCGCAGCCGGGCACCGCGTTGAGATACAGCAGCGGCGTCCGGGAGGCCACCGCCTCGGCGGTGGTAAGGCCCCCGGCCTTGGAGATCAGCAGGTCCGATGCCTGCATATAGGCGCACATCCGGTCCGTGAAGCCCAGGACCCGGACCCGGGGATTGTCCACAAAGTCGTCGATCATCTGGCGGTGCATCCGCTGGTTGCTGCCGCACACCGCCACCAGCCGGTCCTCCGGCCCCAGCAGCCCCGCGATGCAGGCGGCGGTGGAGCGCAGAGGCCCGGCCCCCATGCTGCCGCAGGCCAGGGTGAACACATGGCGGCAGCCCTCCAGCTCCAGCTGCCGCCGGGCGGCGTCCTGGTCCGGGGTCTGGCAGAACTGCCGCCGGATGGGGATCCCCGTGGGGAAGATGCGCTGGGCGGGCAGGCCCGCCGCCTGGAACTCCGGCGTCAGGGCCGGATGAGGGATGCAGATGCCGTCCAGCTGCAGCTCACCCACTCCGGGGGAGCAGGTGAAGTCCGTGGCCACGAACCAGGTGGGCATCCGCAGACCGTAGCCGCAGCGCAGCTCCGTCATCATCATGGCCGGGAACACGTGGACGCAGATGGCCGCGTCGGCTCCCAGGTCCACCAGCGCCTCATACAGGGGGCCGATGCCCCGGATGCTGTTTTCATACAGCAGCGGCGAGGGGCGCTTCTCCTCCATGCGATAGCCCGCGCCGTACAGCTTGGGGGCATAGCGATAGGCGAAGTCATGGCCCCGGCTGATCAGGTCCGCCGCCCCCTTGGGCAGAAAGTCCAGGGTGTTATAGGTCCTGCTTTCGTGACCCCGGGCGGACAGCTCCTCCGCCAGGGCGGCGGCTGCGGCGTTGTGTCCGCCGCCGGTGTTGCAGGAGAGAATGGCAATTTTCATAGATTCTTCTTGTTCTCCTTCTCCGCCAGACGAAGCAGGCGGGGCCTGTTATAGCGCTGGATCAGGATGAAGCTGACGTTGCCCAGCAGGTTGTATACCAGCCACAGCACCCATGACCACACGCTTTTCCACAAAAACAGCATACCCACAGACAGCGCCACCAGCCAGCAGTGGACGCACTCGGCCACGCAGGTCTCCTGCACCAGGGACATGGGGTCTGCCGCCGCCAGCTTCTTTTTCACCATGTCCGGCATCAGGCGGCTCATGTCCGGCAGGCGATCCTTCCAGCGGCGGATGTGCAGCTTGTTGTATACCCGGCCGCCCTGCTCCCAGTCCCGGCAGCGATAGGGGGCCCGGTGGGGGTCAAACCAGCGGCGGGGCAGAGCCTGTCCCACCGGATGGGCCAGAATGCCCAGGGCCGCCGCGTACAGGGCGGCCCGCCAAAAACCGTGCATATGCGGTCCTCCGTTCTTGTATTACAGCCTATCATACCAGACCGGACCATAAGAATCAAGGGACGAAACGTGAATTTTGTAATATTTTATATTAGATGCATGCCCCCGGCCCCGCTGATGGCAGCGGGCCCTACGGACGACCACCGGGAATCATCCCCTTCCTACGCGGCAGGGCACGCGGGCCCTGCCCTACAGGTGTTCTTTCGATAAACGTTCCGTAGGGCGGGGCCCATGTGCCCCGCCACCGATAATCGGCAATTTTCTTGCCATGTCATTGCGAGGAGGCCCGCAGGGCCGACGTAGGCCCGACATCAACCGTCGGGTCTGCCGAACGCACGTTCCTTATGCGTTCGGCTGCAATCCGTATCCCCACGCCTTGGCTCTCCCCCTGGGAGAGCTGTCGGCACAGCCGACTGAGAGGGCCTGTAGGGGCGGACGACCCTGTCCGCCCAAACCTGCCGGGTTGACGCGGCCCGCTGAGGGCAGCGGGCCCTACGAAATGTCTACCGATAGAACACTCGTAGGGCGGGGCCCATGTCTGCCCACCGTCGTGCCAGCCGAGTCTCGGCCGCTGCCGCGCCCGACAGCCGGGGCACTTCCTCGAAATCGCCTCGCTTCATCCGCCACCGGCGGCGCTTCGGCGATTTCTCCCAAATTTCCCCTGCCCGCGCAAAAAGGGAGGGCGGACAGATGGCCTGTCCGCCCTCAAGTGAGGAGAAAAATGGTAAGAAAAAAGCGGTATTACAGCAGCATGGCCAGCAGCCACACCGCGCCTATGGCTGCGCCGCCCAACAGGGCCGCCAGCCACGGGGACATACGCAGCCGCCGCCGGGGCGGCGCGCCGTGGGTCCGGGCATAATCCTTGGCAATGCGGATGGCCTGGTCCACCACCTGCTGGGAGGTGACCCCTCCGCTGCCCACGGCTGCGTCGTTGCGCACAATGAAAATGGCCTGTTCAAAAATATGCGGGTCCGGGGAATCCACCACGATGACCCGGCGGGAAAGTCCTTTTACCAAGAGTTATGCCCTCCTCTGTTGCGATTTCGTTTGACAGCTTCAGTATGCCCGCCGGACAGGGGAATATACCCCCTTACACCGGCTTTTTTTCGCCGGAGGACAGGTGCAGCACCAGCACGGCGCAGTCGTCCTCCAGCCCCTTGCGGCCCCGGGACTCCGCCAGGATCAGCGACACCAGGGCGTTGGCGTCCCGGCCGCTCCACCCGGCCAGCAGATTCTGCAGCCACTCGTCGTTTCCGGCGTCGGCGACGCCGTCGGAGACCATCACGAAGAAGCTCCCGGCGGTCAGCTGCAAACGGGTGCACTCCGGGGCCTCCCGGACGGCCTGCAGCCCGGCAGGCAGGGACTGGCCGGTATAGCGGCTGACGCTGCCGCTGCGCTTGAGATAGGACGGGGCGGCCCCGTATTTATAGAGGGCGGCCTGTCCGCTGGCCCGCTGCAGGGCCAGCAGGTCAATGGTGGTGAAGCCTCCGCCGCTCTCTCCCCGCAGGGACAGGGCGGTGTTCAGGGTTTTCAGGGCCGGGCCCGGCTCGATCCCCGCCTCCAGAAACTGCCGCAGCAGCCGGACGGTCATGGCCGCCTCCCGGTGGGCGGCCTCGCCGCTGCCCATGCCGTCGGACAGCAGCAGATACACGGTGTCTCCCACCTCGAAGGAATCCAACTGGTCGCCGCAGACGCTCTGGCCCTGCCGGGGCCGCAGGGACGAGGCCACCCCATAGCCCATGGCCTGGGCACCGGCAGGCACCGCCGGACCGGCGGAGGCCAGCATATCCCCCAGCTGGGCATATTGCTCCCGGGCCTGGTCCCGGACCTCCGACAGCCGCCGGTGGTACTGCTGCCGCAGCAGATAGGACCGCAGCTCCACATTCACCGCTCCCACAAAATCCGACAAATGGACGCACCGGGAGGTGAAATACAGGGGAAAATCCCCGGCCTGGGCCTCTCCCCGCTGCAAAAGCCGGGGGCAGGCGTCGTTGAAGGCGTTGTAGGTGGCGCTGTAATTCTGCCGCCAGCAGGTATCCCGCAGGATGCACCGGCGGCACACCTGCTCCGCCGCCCGGTCAAATACCACCGAGGGATTCTCCGGCTTCTCCGGAGCGGTGCCCCGGAAGAAGCTGTCGTACAGGTCCCGCAGGGCGGCGGCGGGCTTGGCCAGGCGGTCCGGCCGGGGCGGCTTTTCCGGCTGGACCCGTTTTTTCTCCGGCGGCAGGCTCAGCCGGGGCAGCGGCAGCAGGGACAGAATTCCGCCCGAAAACAGCTCAATCATCCGATAAAGCGGCTCCTCTGTCCCGAACAGCAGGGTACAGCCCCCGCCAACAGCCCAGAATGTCCCGATACACACCGGGACAGGGGCGGAACGCACCCGGGACAAAGCGGCGCAGGAAAGCCCCAGCACCGCCATAGGCGCCAGGTCCGGCTCATCCCCCAGCAGACCCAGGCACAGCCCCATGGCGGCCCCCCAGGCAGCCCCCCGGGCCGGTTCCATCTGCCGGACGCTGCGCATCAGAAAAGCGCACGTCAGGCACATTCCAACCGATATTCCGACAATTCGGAAAGCCCCCGCCGAAAGGCACAGCCCCGCCGCCAGCAGCAGGGGCAGCCGGTCCCGGCGGCGCAGCAGCAGGTCCGTGACCGCGGCGGTGAGGCCCATGCAGAACACGCACAGGGCCCACAGTCGGATGGGCCGGGCGATGAGATACGCCGACTGCACCAGAAGCAGCAGCGCCGCCGCAAGACCCGGCCGGAAAAACCGCCGGGGGAAAAATTTCGTGTCGAAAAAGGCGATGCTGCCGGAGAAGATCAGAATGGCCGCCGCCAGCTGCCGCAGGCCCGCCTGAAACGGCAGAAACAGAAACGCCCCCAGTCCGCAGCCCAGCACGCAGCACAGGCCCGGCAGTCCCGGCCCGGCTGCCGCCGTGATGGCCAGGGGCAGCGGGGCGCACAGGCCCCCGAAGGAGCCGGCCGTCAGCAAGCAGGCCAGGGCCGCCCGGCCCAGGGGTTCAAGCAGCCGCCGTTTCTCCCGGGGCAGTGGCAGAAATTTCATGGACAAGCCCTCCTTTGCCCCCTATTGTAGCCGGACGGCGGGGGAAAAAGTGTCGGGAAATAGCGCGGAGGGCGTATTTTCAGGGCAGAACGGCCGGGCAGGGGGCTTTTCCCCTTGACAGATGGGCCGCCGGATGGTACACTATGTGCAGAAAAAGAGAATACATCGCGCAAGTGCCTGCGCCGCCGGGTGGGCGGCACGGGAGAATAGTGAATCAGGTGAGAATCCTGAACGGTACCGCCGCTGTATACGGGGAGGCCGCGCACAGGGACGAAAGTCCGTCACTGGGAAACCGGGAAGACCGTGCGCCTGCTGCTGATCCGCCAGTCAGAAGACCTGCTTGCCGCCATGCTGTCCCCGCTGCGCGCCATACGGCGGAGGACGGATTCAATCGCGGGAAACCGGCCGCGCCAATTTAGTTATTGGCGCGGTTTTTTTGCAAGCCTGAGCGCGGCACTGCCGCAGCTTTCCATGGGGGCGGGCAGGAGCAGCCACTCCCGCCCGCTCCCTTACCTTATGTGAAATTTGCCGGTAAACGCCTGTAGAGGCCGGGTTCTACCCGGCCCGAAAGCGCCGGAATAGCGGGCGGGGCAGAGCCACCGCCCCTACAGGCCCTCTCAGTCACCTTCGGTGACAGCTCTCCCAAAGGGAGAGCCAAGGCGTGGGGGAACGGATTGCCACAACCAGTCTGCGGACTGGTTTCGCAATGACACCACAAGAAGATTTCCGATAACCGGCCGCACACACGGGATGGCCGAATCAATGTTTCCATCAAGAATCCGTATGATCTATCAGGAGGACGACATATGCTCATCAATTGGTTCCGGGACCAGGACCACCTGGTCTATATCAACGGCGAGACCCAGCTGGCCCAGCTGGAAAAGACCCTGCGCTTCCCGGGCTTGCAGGAGGCGGCGGAGGCTCTGCGGGACAATCCCAACCCGGAGGGCTACACCATCAAGGGGCCCAAGCGCACCTGCGGGCGGCTGTTCGTGCCGGATCTGACCTTCGGCAAGCACATCGAAATGGGGGAAAACGTCTTTTTCTACATGGGCGAGATGGCGGAGTGCTATGTCATCTACTGGCCCGGAAAGCCGGTTACGGAGGTGCACCATGGAGAAATGTGAAGCCCTGTCCACCAAGCCCGAGGAGTGCCGCTACTCCTTCTTCCAGCACACGGCCTGCGAGTTCTTCCCCTGCCATGAGACCGCCCATCCGGAGGACTTCAACTGCCTGTTCTGCTACTGTCCCCTGTACGCCTTAGGGGACCGGTGCGGCGGCAATTTCCGGTATATCGGCGACGGCATCAAGGACTGCAGCGGCTGTCTGCTGCCCCATGGCCGGAAAAGCTACGGCTACGTCACCGGCAAGTTCGGCGAGATCGCGGAGCTGGCCAAAAAGAACCGCCATACGGAGGAATAACGAATCATAAAAATACCGTCTGTAATTTTCCGAGAGGAGATTACAGACGGTATTTTCGTTTGCCGGGAATTTATAGGGCCGGCCGGCAAAGTTTTCTTCCCGGATTATCCCCCGGGGAGGCTTCCGCAGCGGAACGGAATCCGCTACAATAGAGAAAAATGCGGCGCACCATAGCTGCAAACGGAAATCGGAAAAGGAAGCATGGCCATGATTTCGGAATTGGAAAAGAGAGTGCAGCGCTACTGGACCCAGCGGTCCCACGACTTTGGAACCGTCCGGAGAAACGAATTGGAGGACGAGATGGGCCGGAAGTGGTTCCGGGAATTGGAAAAGCACTTACCGGAAAACGGAAAACTAAAAATTCTGGATGTCGGAACGGGGACGGGCTTTTTCGCGGTGCTGCTGGCCCAGGCCGGACACCGGGTGGAGGGGGTGGACCTGACCCCCGCCATGCTGGAGGAGGCCCGGGCCCTGGCGGCCCAGCGGGGGCTTGACATCACGTTCCGGGAGATGGACGCCCAGGCCCTGGACTATGAGGACGGATGCTTCGATGCCGTTATCAGCCGGAACCTTACCTGGACGCTGCCGGACCCGGAGCGGGCCTATGGCCAGTGGTTCCGGGTGCTGAAGCCCGGCGGGGTGCTGCTGAACTTCGACGCGGACTACGCCGCCAACGTCCGCAGCCGCAGCACCCAGAACCGCCGGGTGCCGGCGGACAGCCCCTATGGCCATGTGGGCATGACCGACCGGCTGCAGCGGGAAAACGACGAGATCACCCTGACCATGGACGTGGGCCGGGCCCGCCCGGCCTGGGACCGGGAGGTGCTGGAGGGCATCGGCTTTGCGGACTGCCGGGTGGACACCCGGGTGGGGCGGCGGATTCTGGGGCCCCTGGACCTGGAGCACGCGCCCATGTTCGGCATTGCGGCCCGGAAGCCCTGACGGAAAGAGAGGAGCACACCATGCGTACATTTGCCACCTATGAGGAAGAAAATATCCACTACTGGACCCATCGGGCCTCCGGCTACTCCGCCGTCAACCGGGAGGAGCTGGCCACCGATCAGAAGGCCGTGTGGCGGGGCGTGATCGCCGGGAAAATCGCCGGAAACCACCCCGGGAAGCGCCCGGATGAGATCCGGGTGCTGGACGTGGGCACCGGGCCGGGCTTTTTTGCCATCATTCTGGCGGAGCTGGGCTATCAGGTGACGGCGGTGGACTACACGGCCTCCATGCTGGAGGAGGCCCGGCGCAACGCCGGGGCTCTGGCCGGGTGCATCCGCTTCCGGCAGATGAACGCCGAGGAGCTGACCTTTCCGGCGGACTCCTTCGACGTGGTGGTCACCCGGAACGTGACCTGGAACCTCCGGGACCCGGAGCGGGCCTATGGCCAGTGGTCCCGGGTGCTGAAGCCCGGCGGGGTGCTGCTGAACTTCGATGCCAACTGGTACCGCTATCTGTGGGACCGGGGGGCGGAGCAGGCCCATGCCCGGGACAGGGAGAACCTGTGGGCCTCCGACGTCCGGGACGAGACGGCGGGAACGGACGTGTCCGCCATGGAGGCCATCGCCCGGCAGGCGCCGCTGTCGGCCCGTATGCGGCCGGGCTGGGACCTGGGGGTCCTGCGGGGCCTGGGGCTGCAGGCGGCGGCGGACACCGAGATCTGGCGGCAGGTCTGGACCCGGGAGGAGCGGATCAACAACGCCTCCACCCCCATGTTCCTGGTGGAGGCCCGGAAGTGTCCCCTGCCGCAGTAAGGTGGCGGCATGAGGCGATACATTCTCAAGCGGCTGCTGCAGCTGATCCCGGTGCTGCTGGGCGTCACGTTTCTGTCCTTCGCCATGATGCGCCTGGCCGGAAGTGACGCCATCACCGAGCTGTACGGCGACAAGGGGGCGGTGTCCCAGGAGATCATCGACGCAAAGCGGGCGGAGCTGGGACTGGACCGGCCGTTTCTGAGCCAGTATTTCTCCTGGCTGGGGGGGCTGCTGACCGGCGACATGGGCACAAGCTATGTGTCCGGCCGGGACGTGTTCGGCACCTTCGTGTCCAAGCTGCCGGCCACTCTGCTGCTGACGGCCCTGTCCGTGGCGGCCACGGTGCTGCTGTCGGTGCCGCTGGGCATCCTGGCCGCCGTGCGCCATGACCGGTTCACGGACTATTTCCTGCGATTCTGCAGCTTCATCGGCAACGCCCTGCCCAATTTCTTCGTGGCTCTGCTGCTGATGCAGGTGTTTTCCATCCGGTGGAGGCTGCTGCCGGTGCTGTCGGAGGGGACCTCCCTGCGCAGCGCCGTTCTGCCCACTCTGACGCTGGCCATCGCCATGTCCGCCAAGTATATGCGCCAGGTCCGGGCTGCCGTGCTGGAGGAGCTGAACCGGGACTACGTCACCGGCGCCCGGGCCCGGGGTGTCCGGGAGGGGGTCATTCTGCGCGGAAGCGTGCTCCGGTGCGCCATGCTGACCATCCTCACCCTGCTGGCCCTGTCCGTAGGGAGTCTGCTGGGGGGCACGGCCATCATCGAGAGTATTTTCCAGTGGGACGGCGTGGGCAAGCTGGCGGTGGATGCCATCACCATGCGGGATTATCCCATGATCCAGGCCTATGTGGTGTGGATGGCCGTGATCTATGTGGCGGTGAACCTGGTCACGGACCTTCTATACCATGCGCTGGACCCGCGGATCCGACTGGGGGTGAGCCGGGAATGAGACAGCCATCCATCCGGCGCGGCGTCAGGACCCGGCTGGTGATTTTCGGGACTCTGGCCCTGCTGCTGATTCTGTTTTCGGCGTTTTCCGCGTATCTGACCCCCTATGACCCCTATTTGCAGGACCTGAGCCAGGCCAAGGCCCCTCCCTCGGCGGAGCATCTGCTGGGGACGGACCGCTATGGCCGGGATATGCTGTCCCGGGTCATCGTGGGGAGCCGCACCAGCATTTTCTCCACGCTGCTACTGGTGGCGGCGGTCACCGTGCTCGGCACCGCCGTGGGCCTTTGCGGCGGCTTTTTCGGCGGATGGGCGGACGCGGTGCTCATGCGCGTATCCGATATATTCCTGGCCTTTCCCGGGCTGGTGTTCGCCCTGGCGGTGGCCGGGGCCCTGGGGGGCGGGCTGCACAACGCCATTCTGGCGCTGGCCGCCGTGTCCTGGCCCAAATATGCCCGGCTGGCCCGCAGCCAGACCCTGGCCCGAAGGGAGGCTCCCTGGATGCAGGCGGCGCGGCTCTCCGGCAGCGGCACGGCGGGGCTTCTGCTGCGGCATATGCTGCCCAATATCCTGGGCCCCATTCTGGTGACGGCCGTGCTGGATATCGGCACCATGATGATGGAGCTGGCGGCCCTGAGCTTTCTGGGCCTGGGGGCCAGGCCGCCTATCGCCGAGTGGGGCAGCATGATGAGCGATGCCCGCAGCCTGATGACCGCCTCGCCGTGGATCACCTTTTCCCCGGGAATCGCCATTTTCGTGTCGGTGATGATCTTCAATCTGCTGGGGGACGCCGTCCGGGACTACGCGGACCCCAAAAACCGGGGGAGGTGAGGCCGTGGAGGCGCTTCTGGAATACCGGCAGACGGACGTGTGCTACGGCGGCGTCCGGGCGGTGCGCGGCGTGAGCTTTACCCTCCACGCCGGGGAAATCCTGGGCGTGGTAGGGGAGAGCGGCTGCGGCAAATCCACCCTGCTCCGGGCCGCCATGGGTCTGCTGGGCCCCGGGGGCCTGGTGACCGGGGGAAAGATCCTCTATCGGGGGGAGAATCTTCCGGACCTGTCCCACCGGGCCCGGCGGCGGCTGAACGGCCCGGAGCTGGGCATGATCTTCCAGAGTGCGGGCAGCGCCTTCTGCCCGGTCCGCAGGGTGGGAGATCAGTTATACGAAATGATGCGGGCCCACGGCCCGATGGATAAGAGGGCCTTCCGGCAGCAGGCCGGAGCGCTGCTGGACCGGCTGGGCCTGGAGGACGGCCCCCGTATCCTGAATAGCTATCCCTTTGAGCTGTCCGGCGGGATGCAGCAGCGGGTGGGCATTGCGGCGGCCATGCTGCTGCGGCCCCGGGTGCTGCTGGCGGATGAGCCTACCGCCGCCCTGGACGTGTCCGCCCAGAAGCAGGTCCTGGAGGAACTGCTTCTGGTGCGGGAGAGCTTCGGAACGGCCGTGGTGCTGGTGTCCCACAATCTGGGGCTGGTGGCCGCCATGGCGGACCGGGTGCTGGTAATGCGGGACGGCGAAATCGTGGAAGCCGGAGAGACCCGGCAGGTGCTGCGGCAGCCCCGGGCGGACTATACCCGGCGGCTGCTGGAGGCCGTGCCGAAGCTGAGGAGGGCGTGAAATGGAACCGATCCTGTCTGTTCGGGAGCTGACCAAAACCTTCTCCCGCCCGGGGCAGGGGAAGCAGACGGCCGTAAACGGCGTCAGCTTCGACCTGCGGCCCGGGGAGCGCCTGGGGATCATCGGCGAAAGCGGCAGCGGGAAAACCACCGTGGCAAACCTCATCACCCGGCTGCTGGACGCCGACGGAGGGCGCATCCTCCTGGACGGGGAGGACATCACCTCCGTCACCGGCCGGGACCTGCGCCGGGTGTACCGGAAGATACAGATGGTGTTCCAGACCCCGGCGGAGTCCTTCGACCCCCGCCGTACCTTAGGGGACGGGGTGGGGGAGAGCCTGCGCGGCCTGTCCCGCCGGGAGGCCCGGCAGGAGGCGGTGCGCCTTATGGAGCGCTGCGGCCTGCCGGGGGAGCTTGCCCGGCGCTATCCCCATGAGGTCAGCGGCGGGCAGTGCCAGCGGGCGGCCATCGCCCGGGCCCTGGCCATGGGGCCGAAGGTGCTGCTCTGTGACGAGGCCACCTCGGCCCTGGACGTCACCGTTCAGAAGGAGATCCTGGACCTGCTGCGCGGCCTGGAGGGAGACCTGGCCATCCTGTTTATCTGCCACGACATCTCCCTGGTGCAGCAGTTCTGCCACCGGGTGCTGGTGATGCACCGGGGCGAAATCGTGGAGCAGGGGACGCCGGACGAGGTGATCTGCCGCCCGCAGCACGCGTATACCCGGCACCTGATCGACAGTGTGCTGTGATATAGAAAAACAGAAAGGAAACAAGAGAGATGAGAGGAAAAAGAGCGCTTCTGCTGCTGACGGCCCTGAGCCTGGTGCTGACGCTTCTGGGCGGCTGCGGGAATGCCGCGCCGGATACCGGGGAGAAAACCATGGTCATCGGCGACACCACCTTCAACTCCGAAAACTGGGAGGAGACCGTGGACCCCCACCGGACCTATAACGGCTGGGCCTGCATCCGCTACGGCATCGGCGAGACCCTGGTGCGGTATACGGACTCCATGGAGCTGGAGCCGTGGCTGGCCAAGTCCTGGAGCAACGACGGCGACCGGACCTGGACCATCGTTCTGCAGGACAACGTCACCTTCTCCAGCGGCCGGAAGATGGACGCGGCGGCGGTGAAGCAGTGCCTGGAGCACCTGCTGGAAAATCACGACCGGGCCCCCGGCGATACCAAGATCGCCGATATGCAGGCGGAGGGCCAGACCCTGACCATCGTCACCAGCCAGCCCAATCCCGCCCTGATGAACTATCTGGGGGACCCCTACGGCTGCATCATCGACGTGGACGCCAGCGACTTTGAGAAGGGCATCGTGGCCGGTACCGGCCCCTATGTGGTGCAGGAGCTGGTCACGGACGACCACCTGACCCTGACGAAAAATACCAATTACTGGAACGGCAGTCCCAAGCTGGACAAGCTGACCATCCGCACCATCTCCGACGGCGACACCCTGTCGGCGGCCCTGCAGGCCGGGAACATCGACGCGGCCTACGGCATGGCCTATGAGGCGTATCCCAACTTTGAAAACGACGACTATCAGTTCTCGGCCATCCAGACCTCCCGGGCCTTCTTCGCCTCCATGAACATGGCCAGCCCCGTGATGCAGGACCCCGCCGTCCGCAAGGCCATCGCCATGGGCATTGACAAGCAGGGCTTCGTGACGGCTCTGCTGGACGGCCACGGGGTCGTGGGTACCGGCGCTTTCCCGGACGGCTTTTCCAGCTTCGGCGGCGAGCACGTGACCACCGAGAGCTATGACCCGGAGGGCGCACGGCAGGTGCTGGAGGCCGCCGGGTGGCGGGATACCGACGGCGACGGCATCCGGGAGAAGGACGGCGTGAAGCTGACCGTCCGCTGGCTGACCTATCCCAGCCGCCAGGAGCTTCCCCTGCTGGCGGAGTCCGCCCAGGCCACCCTGAAGGACATCGGCATGGAGGTGGACATCAACTGCACGGCCAACCGCCGGGAGTTTTTGGCGGACCTGAACAGCTGGGACGTGTACGCCTCCGCCATGGTCACCGCCCCCTCCGGGGACCCCCAGTATTTCTTCACCTCCTGCTGTGTGCCGGGGATGAGCTATAACTTCGGCGGGTATGACAATCCGGAGGTGACCGGAATGGTCAGCCGGCTGGCCGGGGAGTTCGACGCCGCCCGCCGGAGTGAGCTGGCCGTCCGGCTGCAGCAGGCCATTCTGGACGACAACGCCTATGTGTTCTGCTCCTTCCTGGAGATGAACATGATCTCCCGCAGCTATGTCACCGGCTATACCGCCCACGCCTGCGACTATTACCAGGTGACGGCGGACCTGGATATTGTTCAAAAAGGGTAAAGCCCTTTTTGGACAAGCAGCATCGTCCCCCCGGCGCAAGCCGGGGGGACGATGCTGTATCGGGCGATGTCGTTACGGTCTTTCCTCCGCGATGAAGCCGGTAAATCCGGCTTTTTTCAGTCTTGCCAGCATTTTTTCGGCATTGTCCCGGTTGGCGAAGGCCCCCACCTGCACCCGGAACAGGCCGTCCCCCTTGGGCTGAGGCGCGGGCTTCTCCGCCTGGGCCGGGACATAGGCAGCCCCCAGATACTTACACAGGCCCTTGGCGATGGCCTCGCCTATCTCCGTGGTATGCTGGACGATCCAGCGGGCCGTTTCCGGATTGTCGTGAAATTCGCACTCCACATAGGCGGTGGGAGCCGCCGGGGTCCGCACCTCGTACAGCCGGGAATTGGCCTGGATATTCTCCGAGGTACCCGGGGTCAGCGGGGTCAGCTCCGCAAACACCGCCTTGCAGGCATCGTACCCTTTTCCGGGCACGGCGAAGCAGAACAGCCGGGTGCCGCTGACCTTCCCATTGAAGGCGTTGGTGTGGACGCAATTGTGGACATCCGCCCCGAATGCGTTGGATTCGGCGCATCTCTGGGCCATGCTGGTTCCGAATTTCGCCAGCTGCACCTCCACGCCGCTGCGGCGCAGGGCGGCGGCCTCCGCCTCGGCGATCTTCTGGCACTGGGCGTGCTCGTTGGTGCTGCCCCAGGCGTATTTGTTTTCCGCCTGGTCGCTGGGACTGATATAAACTCGTTTGGCCATTTTGATCCTCCTTCCCCTTTCATGATATGCGCCGGTATGGCAAGGGGATTGCGGGTCAACGGCGGCGGGGCACATGGGCCCCGCCCTACGGGAATAAAAGGGACGCGCCCCGACGGGCGCGTCCCTTTTGTGTGGATTTGAAGTTTTACCGCTCTTCTCGGAAATAACTCAAACCTAAGCTCGCCGGAGGCTGCTTTTCCTTGTTGTTCCGCAGGCTGGAGATCACCAGCACCACCACGGTGACCACATACGGCAGCATCTTGTACAGCTCCTTCACAGCCATCTGGCTGCCGGTGGGGATGTACAGATACAGGATGTACAGGCCGCCGAACAGGATGGAGGCCAGGACGCTGACATTGGGACGCCAGATGGTGAAGATCACCAGGGCGATGGCCAGCCAGCCGCGGTCGCCGAAGGCGTTGTTGGACCACACGCCGCTGGCGTAGTCCATCACGTAGTACAGGCCGCCGAGACCGGCGATCATGCTGCCCACGCAGGTGGCCAGGTACTTATACCGGGTGACGTTGATGCCGGCGGCGTCGGCGGTGGAGGCGCTTTCGCCCACGGAGCGCAGGTGCAGACCGGGCCGGGTGTGCTTCAGGAAATAGGAGGACAGCAGGGCCAGGATAATGGCCAGGTACGCCAGGAAGCCATAGGACAGGAAAATCTGGCCAAACCAGCCCAGACTCTTGGCAAAGGGCAGGGACTTGGCAAAATAGCCGCTGGTGGCGGACAGGGCAATGGAGGGGACCTCACTGCCGGTGAGCTTGATCAGGGAGCCGCCGAAGAAGTTGCCGATGCCCACGCCGAAGGTGGTCATGGTCAGACCGGTAACGTTCTGGTTGGCCCGCAGGGTCACCGTCAGGAAGCAGTACAGCAGGCCCATCAGCAGAGAGCCCAGCAGGGAGCACAGCATGGGGATCAGAATGGCCAGAAAGCCGCTCATCTGGTCGGCGGGCACGGCCTGCTCATAGAAGAACGCGCCGATGACGCCGCAGATACCGCCCACATACATGATGCCGGGGATACCCAGGTTCAGGTTGCCGGACTTCTCGGTGAGGATCTCGCCGGTGCTGCCGTACAGCAGGGGGATACCCTGCATGACTGCGCGGGGGATGAAGGATACAATATCAAAATCAAACATTTTCTCACGCCTCCTTCTTTCCGGAAGAACGGAACTGGACCTTGTAGTTGATGAAGAACTCGCAGCCGATGATGAAGAACAGGATGATGCCCGTCAGGATATCGGAGAAGGAGCGGTTCAGGCCGAAGGCCGTGGAGATCTCGCTGGCGCCGCGGCTGAGGACCACCAGCAGCAGGGACACGAAGATCATGATAACGGGGTTGAACTTGGCCATCCAGGACACCATGACGGCGGTGAAGCCCCGGCCGTCCACGATGGTGGTGGTCATGGTGTGGTCGGTGCTGGAGGTCAGCAGCAGGCCGATCAGGCCGCACAGGGCGCCGGACAGGGCCATGGTCCGGATGATGACCCGGTCCACCTTGATGCCGGCATAGCTGGCGGTGCGGCGGCTTTCGCCCACCACGGCGATCTCATAGCCGTGCTTGCTGTAGTTCAGATAGATGTACATCAGGCCCGTGAGGATGGCCACCACCAGAATGGCCAGCAGGTACTTCTGATTGCCGATGGTGGGCAGCCAGCCGGCCTGGGTGTCCTGGTTGATGATGCCGATCTTGCCGGAGCCCTTGGGAACCTCCCAGATGATGATGAAGTAGGCCACCAGCTGGGTGGCGATATAGTTCATCATCAGGGTGAACAGCGTCTCGTTGGTGTTCCACTTGGCCTTGAAGAAGCCGGGCAGGAAGCCCCACAGAGCGCCTGCGGCCAGGGACGCGACGGTCATGACCACCAGCAGCAGCCAGTTGGGCATCTTGCCGCCCAGGCAGATCATGCAGGTGGTGGAGGCCAGACAGCCGATGAGGACCTGGCCCTCGGCGCCGATGTTCCAGAAGCGCATCTTGAAGGCGGGAGTCACCGCCAGGGAGATGCCCAGCAGAATGGCCACGTTTTCCCAGGTGGTCCAGCTCTTGCGGGCGGTGCCGAAAGCGCCCTTGAGGATGGTGCCGTAAATGCTCAGGGGGTTTTCGCCGGTAAGGATGGTGGTGACCAGTGCGCACACCACCAGCGCCAGGATGATGGCGCCGCCCCGGATGGCCACGTTGGTGTACCACGGCAGGGTGTCCCGCTTGGAAATGTGGAACAGGGATTTCTTATTCATCCGCTTTGCCTCCTTTGTTCACCAGCGTCATCAGCGCGCCGACCTGGTGCTTGTCAGTGGTCCGGGCGTCTACCACGCCGGAGACCTGACCGCCGCACAGAACCACGATCCGGTCGCACAGCTCCAGCAGCACGTCCAGATCCTCGCCCACATACACCACGGCCACGCCCTTCATCTTCTGCTCGGTCAGCAGATTATAAATGGTATAGGAGGTGTTGATGTCCAGGCCGCGGACGGCGTAGGCCGTCATCAGCACGGCGGGCTGCTGGGCGATCTCGCGGCCCACCAGGACCTTCTGCACGTTGCCGCCGGACATGCGGCGCACGGGGAAGCTGGTGCTGGGGGTCACCACCTCCAGCTCCTGCCAGATGCGGTTGGCCAGGGCCTCGGGGTCCTTGCGGTCCAGGAAGATGCCGCCGCCCTTACGCCAGGAGCGCAGCATCATGTTGCCGGTCATGCCCATGGAGCCTACCAGGCCCATGCCCAGGCGGTCCTCCGGGACGAAGGACATGGCGATGCCGCTCTTGCGGATGGCCATGGGGTTCAGGCCCACCAGCTCCTTGGGCTGGTCGTTTTCGGGATTATAATAGGTGACGGAGCCGGAGGCCACGGGATACAGGCCCGCAATGGACTCCAGCAGTTCCCGCTGGCCGGAGCCGGCGATACCGGCAATGCCCAGCACCTCGCCGGCGTTGACGGTGAAGGTCACGTCGTCCAGGCGCTTGACGCCCATCTCGTCAAAGACCGTCAGGCCCTTGATGTCCAGCCGGGGCTTCACGTTCACGGGGGTGGGGCGGTCGATGTTCAGGGTAACGGCGTGGCCCACCATCATGTCCGTCAGGGACTGCTGGTTGGCGTCCTTGGTCTGCACGCAGCCGATATACTCACCCTTGCGTAGCACCGCCACCCGGTCGGACACGTCCAGCACCTCGTGGAGCTTGTGGGTGATGATGATCAGGGACTTGCCGTCGTTTTTCATGTTGCGCATGACGGCAAACAGCTTGTCGGTCTCCTGGGGGGTCAGCACGGCGGTGGGCTCGTCCAGGATCAGGATGTTGGCCCCGCGGTACAGGACCTTCACGATCTCCACCGTCTGCTTCTGGGACACGGACATGTCATAGATCTTCTGGTCCGGGTCGATGTCGAAGCCGTAGCGGTCGCAGATCTCCCGGACCTTCTTCCGGGCCTCGGCCAGGTTCAGCTTCCCGGGCATGCCCAGGATGATGTTTTCCGTGGCGGTGAACACGTCCACCAGCTTGAAGTGCTGGTGGATCATGCCGATCCCCAGGGCGAAGGCGTCCTTGGGGGAGGCGATGGTCACAGGCTTGCCATCGATGTAGATCTGTCCCTCGTCGGGGAAATAGATGCCGGAGAGCATATTCATCAAGGTGGTCTTGCCGCTGCCGTTTTCACCCAGCAGGGACAGGATCTCACCCTTATACAGCTCCAGCGTAACGTCCTTGTTGGCCGTTACCTTGCCGAAGCGCTTGGTGATATTCTCCATTTTAACTGCGCGTACGTTTGCCAAGGCAGTCACCCTTTCTTTCCGGGGGGCCGGGGCGCAGGAGGCCCCTCCGATTTTTGTTCCATAGCCGTTATTCTAACATAATTCTACAGCGTTGTAAATCGCTAATGGCAAAAAATGAAAATAAATACAAAAAAATTTAGCCGGATACAAAATTAATCAGGCAAAAGCCATAGTGCAGCTCCCAAAACGCCGCCTTTGTGAAATTTGACGCAATGCCGTTTATTTATTCACAAACCGCGGGGGTTCAATGAAAGAAAATGGAGCGGGTTGGTAGGTAGGTTTCCGGCAAATATCCTGACAGAATGCAAAATATGCATAAAAAAAGAATGTGAATAAGTTCACATAATGTTAAATTTGCAGAAATTGCCGTTAAAAGTTTATTAAAATTGTCAATTGTGCAATTGACCGAATCCCTGTATACTTTGAATATGCCCAATAGACGCACACCGCCGGTAAGGCGTGCGCCGACCCCCGCCCCGGCAGGGCGGAAAAAGAAAAAGGAGAGAAAACAATGGAAGAAAGAAAAGGCTTTGGAACCACATTCGGGTTCCTGATGGCTGCCGTGGGATCGGCGGTGGGCCTTGGCAACATCTGGGGCTTCCCCAACAAGATGGGCGCCAACGGCGGCTTCACGTTCCTGGTCATCTATCTGATCCTGGCGGCACTGTGCGGCTTCATCGTCATGGTGGGCGAGCTGGCCCTGGGCCGCAAGACCGGCCGCGGCGTCATCAGCACCTATAAGATCCTCACCAAGCGCTTCAAGTGGCTGGGCTGGCTGGGTATCATCGCACCCTTCCTGATCCTGTCGTTCTACTGCGCTCTGGGCGGCTACTGCATCAAGTATGTCACCGTGAACCTGGGCAACCTCTTCAACGCCGGCTTCGGCACCGGCGGCCTGGGCGGCGCAGAGGTGTTCGGCGGCCTGCTGACCAACCAGGGCGAGTCCGTGATCTATGGTCTGATCTTCGTGCTCATCACCCTGATCATCGTTATGTGCGGCGTCAGCAACGGCATTGAGAAGGTCTGTTCCGTGGGTATGCCCGCCCTGTTCATCCTGCTGGTGATCTGCATCATCCGGGCCTGCACCCTGGGCGGCAACGACTTCACCGTGGCCGTTCTGCAGGCCGACGGCAGCACCGTGCAGCAGGTGATCCACAGCAGTGCCCTGGACGGCCTGAAGTATATGTTCCAGCCGGGCTATGTCACCAGCACCGGTTACTATGAGCCCGCCAAGGCTCTGGTGGACGGGGCCATGGTCGGCGCCGTTGCCGGTGTGCCCGTGGTCAAGCACGTCACCGAGATCCCCAACTTCATCAGCATCCTCGCCACCGCCGGCGGTCAGATGTTCTTCTCCCTGTCTCTGGGCATGGGCATCATGATCACCTACGGTTCCTATCTGGACAAGAAGCAGAACGTGGAGAAGAACGCCCTGGTCATCGTGGTGTGCGACACCCTGATCGCCCTGATGGCCGGTCTGGCCGTGATGCCCGGCCGCTTCGCCCTGGACGCCGCAGGCGCCGTGGGCGGCCCCAAGCTGCTGTTTATCACCATGCAGAACGTGTTCGACAAGATGGGCTCCATCGGCCCCATCTTCGGCATCCTGTTCTACCTGCTGGTGGTCTTTGCCGCCATCTCCTCCTCCATCTCCCTGCTGGAGGTCATCGTGGCCCACTTCGTGGATGATGCCCGCGACGCCGGTAAGGGCGACAAGCGCAAGCCTTATTCCATCCTGGCTGCCATCGCCGCCGGCGTCCTGTGCGTGCTGGTGTGCCTGGACGGCCTGGGCGAGAACGGCATGGCTCCCGCCCATCTGCTGAACATCGAGGCCAGCGCCTGGAGCGACTGCTGGCTGGACTTCTTCGACTGCGTGGCCGAGGGTATCCTGATGCCCCTGGGCGCTCTGCTGATGTGCATCTGCATCGGCTGGGAGCTGGGTCCCCAGATCGTGGACGACGAGTGCTGCCTGGAGGGCAACCGCTTCAAGAGCAAGGCATTCTTCAACGTGTGCGTGAAGTATATCACCCCCATCATCATGATCCTGGTTCTGGCCGGTCAGCTGGACAGCTTCTTCGGCCTGGGCTGGTTCTCCTGATGGAGCCAAACCTGTAAAAACATCATGGTTATCCGGAGGGTCCGCCAGTCGGCGGACCCTCCGGTTTGTATTTGGGGGGAAGTCTGGCTTTTCCGGGGCGGCGCTTATGCCGCGCCGGTGGGGGAAGGGGACTGGTCGGACAGATACGCGTCCGCCACCGCCGGAACGTAATAGGGGCGATAGCACACGCCCTGTTCCCCGTCGTCACATTCCACCCAGAACACATAGTAGGGCATGAAGTACCGGTCCGTCTGCCGGGCCAGGTATTGCAGGTCCACCCGCTTGACCCGGTCCTCCCCCGGGAAGGGCTCCCAGGCAGACAGGTGCTGCCCCGCCGCCAGCCGCTGCCGGGCCTGGTCCGCAGTCACCAGCGGATAATCCCCCACCGTGTTGGCGTCGGACAGCTCCGGCCGGTACAGCCGGACATCACAGCTGCCGCCGGACAGCCGGACCCACGTTTTCAGGATGCTGCGCTGAAGGATGCCCTGGGTCAGGTCCTCCTCCGGCCGGTAGAAATACAGGGAACAGCCGCCGCTGTCCCGGGCGGCCATAAAATACCGGGTCTGCTCCCCGAAAACGGCCCCGTACTGCTCCAGCAGCCACGCCGCCGCGGCGTCAGGGGTCAGAGCCGCCAGCTCCGGCCGGGAAAGCTTCACCCACAGCTCTCCACTCTCCCCCACGGTCACGGTGACATCCTTCCACGTCAGCGCCAGCTCCGTAGGTCCCCCTCTGACGGCAAACGTCACGCCGCACTGCCAGGTCTCCCCGGCCCAGGCGTCCTCCATGGCGGCCTGCACCGTCTCGTCCGGCACCCGGACCTCCACGGCGGCCTGGGCCACGTCCGCCCCCGCCGCCGCCGCCAGCTGCTCCATGGTCCGCCGCAGCTGCGCATAGTCTCCGCCGCCGGTGCGGAAGCCGTTGGCCACGTCCATGCGGGTGGTGTTGCGGAACACCGGCAGGGCGGCAAGCTCCATGCCCTCCCGCCACGGTCCGCCGTCATAGGCGGCAAATTCCTCCGCCGACAGCGGGTAATCTCCCATGCCGCTGTAGTCCCTGTCGATGGTCAGCACCGGCAGGTCCCCGGGCTCCGGGGCGGGTTCCGCCGGGCGGCCTGCCAGCGCCCAGGCTCCCGCCGCCAGCAGCAGACACGCTGCCGCCGCGGCCAGCGGCTTCCATCGCGGCCTCCGCCGGGACCGGGCGGCCTGGGTCTCCTCCAAAAGCTCCTGGGGCAATTCATTCATGGCGTCGCTGAGCTGTTCCGGGTTCATACGTCAAAGCCCTCCTTTTCCAGATATGTCCGCAGCCCCTGGCGGGTGCGGTACAGCTGACTCTTGACCGCCGGTACGCTGATGCCGCAGACCCGGGCCGTCTCCGCCAGGGAGTCGGCATAGTAATAGCGGCAGAGAAACGCCCGGCGGGCGGGAAGCGGCAGCGTCCGGAGATAGTCGCCCACGGCCCGGCCCAGCTCCCGCAGGTCCAGGGCCTCCTCCGGCGTGTCCCGGCCGGATACGCAGTCCCCCAGCTCCTCCAGGGACACGGCGTAGGCCGACCGCTTCACCCGGCCCCGGGCCCGCCAGCGGTCGATGGACAGCTGCCGGGTGATATGGCCCAGATAGGTGGACAGCACCCGGGGCCGGTGGGGCGGCATGGAGCCCCATGCCCGCAGATAGGTGTCGTTGACGGTCTCCCGGCTGTCCTCCCGGTCCGCCAGGATGTGGAAGGCGATGGCCGACAGATACCGGCCATACTGCCGGTCCGTCTGGCGGATGGCCTCCTCATCCCGCTGCCAGTACAGGGTCACGATGTCGCGGTCCTCCATGGTGACATTCTCCTTTCGTGTTGCTTCTGCCTGTCATCCCGTCAAAAAATCCCGGCGGTTTCGCGGAAAAGGGGGAAAATTTTTGTATGCTGCCTCTATTATGCCGCCGGATCCGGGGCCCGTCAAGACAAATGCGCCGAAAGGGCTTGCCCAAACGGTCCCCAGGCGGTATAATGAAGAAAATATAGTCGCAGGAGGACGTTTTTATGGGAATCGTGGTGCTGGGCGCCGTTTTTGTGGACATCAAGGGATACCCCACGTCCACCTATATCCCCGGCGGACGCAACGTGGGCCGGGTGGAGCAGGTCCCCGGCGGCGTCAGCCGCAACGTGGTGGAGGACATCGCCAACGTGGAGCTGCGTCCCACCTTTGTCAGCCTGGTGGATGACACCGGCCTGGGGGCCGACGTGGTGCGCCAGCTGAAAAATCACAAGGTGAACACCGACTATGTGCTGCCCACTCCCGACGGCATGGGCACCTGGCTGGCGGTGTTCGACAACCAGGGGGACGTGTGCGCCGCCATCAGCAAGCGGCCGGACCTGCGGCCCCTGATCGCCCTGCTGGATGAAAAGGGGGACGAGATCTTCCGGGACGCCGACAGCATCGCCCTGGAGATCGACATGGACAAGGAGATCGTCAAGCGGGTGTTTCAGTACGCCAAAAAATACGGCAAGGACGTGTATGCCGTGGTGTCCAACATGAGCATCGCCGTGGAGCGCCGGGACTTCTTGCAGCAGACCAGCTGCTTTGTCTGCAACCAGCAGGAGATGGGCATCCTGTTCTCCGACGACTACTCGGAAAAGACTCCCGAGGAGCTGAAGGAGATCCTGGCCCTGAAGATCCGCAGCGCCCGGATCCCCCGGATGATCGTCACCATGGGGAGCCAGGGAGCGGTGTACGCCGACTGCACCGGGGAGCGGGGTGTCTGCCCCGGCCGGAAGGTGGACGTGAAGGACACCACCGGCGCCGGGGACGCCTTCTTCGCCGGGTCCACCATCGGCCTGACCTATGGCAAGACCCTGGCCGAGTCCTGCGAGATCGGCACACGGCTGGCCGCCTCCACCATCTGCACCAGCGGCAACGTGTGTCCCCGGTTCCTGCCGGAGGAGTTCGGCCTGAACGTAGCGGTAACGGACTGAGGAGGGTCATATGAAACGGATCGACGAGTGCACGGATATGACCGTGCTGGTGGCCCTGCTGGTGGTGGGTATCCTGCTGGTGATGGGGGCCTACCGCATCTTCTCCTACCTGTGCGAAAATGCGGCGCTGGACGCCCGGACCTTCCTGCTGGGGGCGGCCTGCCTGCTGCTGGCAGTGGTGGGCTTTCTGCTGGCCCGCCGCAGCTTCCGGCGGCTCCAGTACCTGCGGGACAACGAGGAATAAACGGGATCATAACGGGACTCCCCGGAGCGCGGCTTCGGGGAGTCCCGTATATTTATGTAGAATTATCACGGATACTTATGCCAGCCAAAAGGAAAAATTATCAGACGGACGGATTGTTTTTTACGCTAAAGGGTTATATAATGGTGAAAAATTTGCTGGCAAAATCCGGAAGTCTCCTGTATCTGCCAGCATATTTCCGGAGCGCGCGGACAGACGCCTCTGCCGGGGCCTGGGGCATAGGCCCCGGCGGGCAAAACGGACCGCGTGAATGTTTATTCAGGAGGAAAGATATGAAAGAAAACACCTTTGTACACCGGCTCCGCCGGAGGGCACTGTCTCTGTGCCTGGCGGTAGTCCTGGCGGTATCGCTGTGCGTTCCGGCACTGGCCGTCCAGAAGAACTACAGTGCCAGTGACTACGTGCAGCGGCTGAAGGACTCCGTCCGCGGCAGCGCCACGGTGGACCTGGACGCCGGAAAGGACCCCAATGAGGTGGTCCGGGCCATGGTGGTCACCGACGTGCCCGCCGCCGTGGAGCAGGCCGGGAACGCGGACTACACCGCCGCCGTCCAGTCCGCCGAGAGCAAGACCCTGCGCTCCCAGGAGAGCATCATCCGCCAGGCCCGGCGCATCACCGGCAACTCCGTCATCAACCAGACCGGATATCTGGTCAGCGCCTTTTCCATGAACATGACCCGCTCTCAGATGAAGCAGGTGGCGGCTCTGGACGGCGTGGTATCCGTCAGCGAGGTCACCAGCTATCAGGCCCGGATGACCACCGCCAAGGACATGACCAGCGCCATGGAGCTGTGGAAGGCCGAAAATGGCGGCAATACCGGCGAGGGCATCGTGGTGGCCGTTATCGACAGCGGCGTGAACTACTCCCACCCCGATATGCAGATGCGCCAGGACGCCAAGCTGAAGTATTCCCAGGCGGATATGGCCCAGAAAATCGCCGCCCTGGGCTATGGCCGGTATTACACCGACAAGGTCCCCTTCGGCTGCAGCTATGTGGGCGAGGAGGACATCCGCAATGAGATGGTCACCCACGGCCTGCACGTCTCCGGCATTGTCGCCGCCAACGGCGACCAGGAGAACGGCGGCGTGGTGGGCGTTGCCCCCGACGCCCAGATCTTCGCCATGCAGGTGTTCGGCGACACCGGCAGCGCCTATAACGACGACATCATCCGGGCGGTGGAGGACTCCGTGAAGCTGGGGGCCGACATCCTGAACCTGAGCCTGGGCGGCACCGCCGGATTCTATGACGACGCGGACTATCTGCAGAAGGCCCTGGCCTACGCCGAGAAGAACGGCGTGGTGGTGTGCGTGGCCGCCGGAAACGACGGCAGCTCCTCCGCCGACGGGGCCGATGGCGATTACAACACCAACGACTGGGGCGTGATCGACACCGGCGCGGTGTCCAGCCCCGCCACCTATCCCGGGGCCCTCAGCGTGGCCTCCGTGGACAACGCCTATCTGCGGGGCAAATCCGTGACCATCTCCAGCGGTGAGGACACCGTGTACAGCGGCGTGGTCACGGACTTCTCCAAAGGCAACCACACCGACTGGTCCTCCCTGGGGGAGGTTCCCATTCTGGAGTTCGGCTACGGCGACCTGTTGGAGGATATCTTCCCCAAGCTGTCCACCCTGCCTGACGAGCCCTATGTGGCCCTGGTCCAGCGGGGCAAGGACATCTCCTTCGAGGATAAGATCAACTATCTGATGGGGATGGCCCACGCCTCCGCCGTGATCGTGTATAACAACGAGGCCACCGACCAGGTGCCCGCCAACGTGTCCGCCGAAAGCGCCAGCCAGTACACGGCCATGATGGTCAGCGGCAGCACCGGCGCAAAGCTCATGGAGCTGGCGGCAGCCGGGGCCAAGGTCCGCTTCGACGGCCTGAAGGACGTGGTGTATCCCAACGAGGCCACCGGCGGCAAGGTGTCCACCTTCTCCAGCTGGGGCTCCACCCCCACCCTGGACATCAAGCCCGAGATCTCCGCCCCCGGCGGCAATATTCTCTCCGTGTCCAGGGGCGAGAAGTACGAGGAGATGAGCGGCACCTCCATGGCCACCCCCTATGTGTCCGGCTGCGCCGCCCTGGTGCTGGAGAGCCTGCAGAAATCCCTGGCCGGCGGCGGCCTGGTGCTGGGAGATACCAGCCTGAACACCTTCGTGAAGAACACCCTGATGAACACCGCCGACCCCATTTATGACGGCAGCGTCATCTTCTCCGTGCGCCAGCAGGGCAGCGGCATGATCGACCCCCTGTCCGCCGCGGAAAACCGCGTGCTGGTCACTTATAACGGCCTGGCGTCCGTGGCCCTGAAGGAAGTGGGCAGCACCGCGTCCTTCACCCTGACCCTGACCAACTACGGCGCCTCCGCCGCCAGCTACAGCCTGGCCTCCTCGGCGGTGTATACCGACGTGACCGGCTCCGACGGCAGCTACGGCATGGAGCTGCTGTCCGGCGCGTCCGTGACCTATGACAAGGCCTCCGTCACCGTCCCCGCAGGCGGCACGGCCCAGGTCACCGGCACCCTGACCATCCCCGCCTCCGCCGCCAAGAACCACTTTGTGGAGGCTTTCGTGTCCCTGGAGGGCGACGTGGACCTGTCCGTGCCGGTGATGGGCTTCTACGGCGACTGGTACGGCAGCGAGCGGATCGTGGACCTGCCCGCCTGGGATGAGGACAACATCCTGACCAACTACTATGAGAACCTGCCCGTCACCACCGTGGCGGCCGGCGGCTCCTATGCCGGTTACGACACCGAGAACCTGACCACCGATCCCCAGCACATCGCCTTCTCCCCCAACGGCGACGGCGACTTCGACACCGCCCAGCCCATTCTGGGCCTGCTGCGCAGCTCCCAGGAGATCACCGTGGACGTTCTGGACGGGAACGGCCAGGTGGTGCGACAGATCAACCACCGGGAGAACGTGGCCAAGACCCTGGCCATGGACGCCAACGAGAGCCGCTCTCCCATCACCCTGCTCAGCGGCGGCACCCAGGGGGACGGCACCTGGGACGGCACCCGCTATGACGGCGCCACCGGTCAGTACGTCCTGTGCGGCGAGGGGCAGTATACCCTGCGGGTCCGGGCCCGGATGCCCGGCAGCGACCGGGTGGAGACCACCCTGCTGCCGGTGAAGCTGGACGTCACCGCGCCCCAGGTCCATATCACCAGCGCTTCCGTGGATGAGGGGAAGCTGTACCTGACCTACACCGCCCAGGATTACTCCGGCATTCTCAATGCCGCCTCCGTGTTCGTCAACGGCCAGGAGGAGCTGGACTTCATCCCCGGCAAGGACGCCGAATACAACGAGACCACCGGGGAATACAGCGTGGTGCTGCCGGTGGAGAGCTATCAGCAGGGCCAGATGAACGAGATCGCCCTGACCTGCCTGGACTACGCCTTCAACGGCTCCACCGACATTCTGTATACCGATGCCCGGTTTGACGCCGCCGTGGTGTTTGCCAACCTCAACAACGACGACAGCCTGACGGTGCTGCGGGACATCAGCTACAGCAATGAGTTCGACTATGACACCGCCCAGCGGGTGAACATCACCGACTGCATGGCCCAGATCCGGGGCATTGCCAGCGCCAGCGTCAAGAGCCTGACCATCAACGGCCAGGAGGCTGTTTTCGATGTGCGCAACGGCTTCCGGCTGGATCTGCCTGTGGAGAAGCCGGGCCTGCTGACCCTGCAGGTGGTGGCCAAGGACGCCCAGGGCAATGTGGTGTTCCAGGCGGACAAGCCCGCCCTGTTTGACGTGGCCGCCCCCGCCGCCACCGCCTATGTCTGCGACGAAAACGGCGAGTGGGACAACAGCATGCTCTGGACCAGCGACCACACCGTGGACGGCTATCTGCTGGCCACCAAGTATGCCAAGGACGACCTGGTGCCCATGATGATCCAGGTCACCGACGAGTCCCTGACCCGGGTCACCGTCAGCTGGCTGGAGGGCACCATGAGCGATCAGGACTTCTCCTATTGGCTGATGGGCTATGACGTGGAGGCCGAGGTCCACACCCAGGAGCTGGCGCCGGATTCCTTCGACGAAAACGGCCGGCTGACCATGAACGTCCCCTTCGCCTATAAGGAGTCCATCTATGTGGACGAGGAGACCGGCGAGGTCTATGACAACAGCGCCTGGTGCCAGATCGTCCGGATCCAGGCCTATGACGCCGCCGGACACGTCACCACCTGCAACGCCCTGCTGTATGACACGGTGTACGGCCGACAGATGTATGAGCAGAGCGGCTTCAAGGACGCCCGCTATTCCAGCGAGAACATCAACGGCCTGATCGACAGCCTGGAGCCCCTGTGGAACAAGGAGGAGGGCATGACCGACACCCGCTATATCATCACCGATGATATGCTGGACGAGAACGGCAGCCTCCACGTTCAGGCCACCCTGGCCCGGGACGCGAACCTTGTGATTTATAACGGCGTCCGGTATCTGCCCCAGGAGGGCAGCCGCCAGGTGGACTTTGACATTGCCATCCGCAAGGGCCTGAACATCGTGTATCTGGAAACCCTCAGCACCGTCTTTGAGGAGAACGACTTCAGCAACACCTATAAGCTGTATCTGTACTATCTGCCGGATACCGAGCCTTACGCCGTCCGGTTCGACGATGCCCGCATCGCCGACGGCGCGGTGGTCTATACCAACGAGGATGTGTTCACCGTCAGCGGCGACGTGACGTCCCTGTACGGCAACATGGGCCTGAAGATCAACGGCAATCAGCTGCTGTATCCCGCCGGGGATCTGAACGTGCTGGCCGAGCCTGTCACCAAGGGCTTCTCCTTCGGCGCGCAGCTGCAGGAGGGCGAGAACGTGGTGACCGTGGAGGTCAGCGACGAGGCCACCGGCGCCTCCGCCACCGTGACCTTCACCGTGGTGAAGGATACCGCGGCCCCCGAGGCCCCGGTGATCGCCCAGGGCGGCGACGGAAAGGTGACCCTGACCGCCGCCCAGGAGGACGTGACCCTGTACTACAGCTATGACGGCACGGAGTGGGTGCTGTATACCGGCCCCTTCGCCCCCACCGCCACGCCGGTGTATGCCAAGGCCGTGGACCGGGCGGGCAACGAAAGTGCCGTCAGCCAGCTGGCGGTGCAGGTGGCCGCCTCCCAGCCGGTGCAGACCGGCGACGCCGCCCCCGTGGCGGTGTACACCGCCCTGCTGCTGACGGCGGCGGCTGCCCTGGCGGCGGCCCCGATGCTGCGGCGCAGACGGGTGAAATAAACCCATACGCTTCCTTCCTATAAACGAGCGCACCCCCGGCCTCTATGGCCGGGGGTGCGCTCCAGCTTGTCAAAAAAGGGCGTGGCCCTTTTTTGACAAAAGGCTTGCAGACTGCTGCGCGCATAATTTGTTCGCCATGGGCGAACAAATTCCACACTTGCAGACTGATACCAAAACCTGTTAAAAAGCTTGAAAAGCTTTTTATAGCACCGAAGGTGCGTCAGGTTTTGTATGGGACGTCACAGCGTGCCCTTGCACGCTGTGCGTGCGCGCAGCGCACGGGATTCCTGATTAAATTTTTTAATCAGGAATCAGTATGAGAAGTGTTTTTTGCGACGTACACGCCGCCGCAAAAAACGGATTGCACTTGATTTGCCGCCTGCGGGCGGCAAACTCTGCGAGGCTTTTGGGACAAGCCGCGTTTATTTCTCCATTTCCCGGGTAAGCTCCTGGTCCAGATGCACCGCGCCATAGAGGTTCTTGGCGCTGCACCCGGCCCGGCCGCCGCCGGCACAGGCGCAGGCGCACGCACAGGCGCAGCTGCTGGCGCAGGCGCAGTGTCCCCCGCCGCCGAAGCCGCCCCCTCCGAAGCCGCCTCCCCGGCTGCCGCCGCCGAAGCCGCCGCTGCGGGGCGGTTTCGGTTTTTCCCGGGTACCGTGGGAGCCGGGCCGGGGCCGTCCGTCCGGCCCCGCCGGATACCATAGGCCGCTGACGAACACATAGTGGGTGCCGAAGCCGCCCCGATATCCGTCGGAGGCCGCCGCCACCCTGACGATAAGGAACACCACCACCAGCAGGATCACCAGCCCCACCAGACCCAGGCCGCTGTCGTCCTGGTAATCCGGGTCATATCCCGGATCGTACCCCGGGTCGTTGTCCTGGGGCAGGTTGTCCCGGCTGCCCTCCTGGGCCAGCCGGGCGGGCCAGCTGTCGTACCGGACGGCAAAGTCCAGCTGCTGGCCGTGGTCCAGGTCCGTCAGGACCGCCGCATGGTCCCCGCCGGTATTTCCCAGGGAGTCCACGCCGTCCACCCCCGCCGGGTCGTGCCAGGTCAGGGTCATCTGCCCCACCCGGGCCTCGTTGAACCAGCCGGGGGTATAGACATACTCCACGGAGCCGTCGGCCCCCAGGGTGTACATATACTCCTGAATCCAGCTGTAGGAGAACCGGAAGGTCTCCCCGTCGTCATAGTCCCGGTTGAAGTACACATACATATAGCTGTTGTCGAAGCTCAGGCGGTCGATGTTGTCCGTCAGGGCCTGCTCTTGGCGGATGCTGCCGTTGGGCACGCCGATCTTCACCCAGCTCACCGGCCCCTCCGCCAGCACCGTCCATTCCAGGGTCACCTGGATCCGCAGACTGCCGTCCTCGGTGTTGGGGGTCACGTCCACGGCATAGGACTCGATGCGGTCCAGGTCCTGGGCGAAGGCCGTATGTACCGGCCCCAGGGCCAGCACCAGACACAGGCACAGCATCGCCCGGCACAGAATTTTCTGCATGGTCAGCAGCCCCCTTCCTGCCGCAGCTGGCAGATATGTTCCATTTTGGCGCTTTCCGCCCGGATGCGGCGGCATGGCTCGCCGTCCCAGATGCCGCGCCAGTCGTCGGTCAGCAGGTTCCCCAGGCCCGGGCCCTCCAGCCAGCTCTGGCAGGGCAGCACCGTGCCGTCCGGGGCCAGGGCCATGTTGGACAGGCACGCCCCGCAGCTGGGGATCAGGTGCAGGCCCATGTCCCGGAGGGCCTCCTCCGGCAGCCAGCCGGGGCTGGTGAAGTCCAGCTCCATGCCCAGGCCGTGGGCTGTTTCCGCCGCCCGGCGGAGGATGTCCGTCAGCTCCTCTTGGCTCAGCCGGGTGGCCCGGCTCTCCTCCCCGGCGGCGGAGCCGGTGGGGATCAGCCCCGAACAGGTGACGTACCGCACCCCCAGGCCGTGGACGAACCGCAGGGTTTCGGCATAGTCCCGGTTCAGGCTGCACAGGGGCGTGTTCACCGACACGATCAGCCCCGCCGCCGCGGCATTGCGGATGCCCTGCACCGTGTCGTCGAAGCCCTCCGCCCCCACCAGGGCGTTGTGGACGTCCCGCCGGGCGTCGTACAGCGTCACCTGGACGCTGTCCAGGCTGGCCTCAAACAGCCTGCGGCACAGCTCCGGCGTCAGCAGGCGGCCGTTGGTGTTCAGCCGGGTGATGAACCACTGGGCCGCCTCCACCAGCTCCGGCAGGTCCGGCCGCAGGGTGGGTTCCCCGCCGGTGAAGGTCACCTGGGGGATGTTGGCCCGGCGGAGCTTCTCCAGAATGGACTTCCACTGGTCCGTGGTCAGCTCCGGCGTTTCCCCCAGGGTCTGCCCGGCGGCGTAGCAGTGCAGGCACTTCTGGTTGCAGTGCCACCGGCCCTCCCGGGTCATGGCGCTGATCATCAGGTCCATCCGGTGGGGGGCGGACATCCGCCCGGCGTATTCGCCCAGGGAGAGGGCTCCCACCTCCGCCGGAGGCTCCTGCCCCCGGGCGATGGCCACGATGCTGCGGAGCATCAGCTCCAGGTCCCCCAGCAGAACGGCTTTCCCGGTGCCGGGATAGGTGCGGCGGGTGGCCTTCACCGCCGCCGAAAGCATGGACTGCCAGTCCTGCTCTCCGATCTCCCGGCCGCTCCAGGGCTCCAGCTGGTCCATGAAATTGGCCAGCAGGATGGCCCAGCTCAGGTTCAGGGGCACCAGCTGCGCCCCGTTCAGCAGCAGAAGAAACGGGTCGGCGGGGTCCTCCGTCCGGGGCGGGATCATGTGGATGCGCACCACGCCGGGGCCCCGGGGATCGATGGTGATGTGGCGCACATAGTCCAGGCGGCTGCGGCGATACCGCCGTTCCAGCCAGGTCATTTTTGCCATATTGCGTCTCCTTTTATGGGTAATGGGTTCGGGGGGTTCCGGGAACCATCCCGTTCCTACGCGGCAGGGCACATGGGCCCTGCCCTACAAGACATTCTATCGTTAAACAGTCCGTAGGGCGGGGCCCGTGTCTGCCCACCGTCGTGCCAGCCGACTCTCGGCCGCTGTCGCGGCCGACAGCCG
>OJPG01000070.1_pt1 | contig 90886 bp, 77 predicted proteins | sample 1598431 | NCBI WGS metagenome assembly OJPG01 (sample SAMN03922473, study PRJEB24848) | human gut metagenome | isolation source: stool sample | host: Homo sapiens | place: Germany | collected 2010-11 | reverse complement strand
CCATTCGGTCACGCCGGGCGGGGGTTTCTTTGATGGGCCGGGGCTCACCCGGTGGTGACATAGCTGCCGGATTCCGGCGCCTTGGCAAGAAACGGCACGAAGCGCGTCGCGGCGTCAAAGCTGCTGTCGGCCGCGATGGCGCTCTGGAGCGTGGCGACGTTATCGGCCGAGGCGAACACGCACACGCGGTCAAACAGCTTCGGGAACACCGCCATGTCCTGCCCGGACTGCGCGGCCCTGCTTTGCAGGATGGAGTCCGCGCTCACGACGGCGCTCACGCGCAGGCCCGTGGCGGCCAGGTTCGCGCGCAGGTACTTTGCCAGCGACACGACCGCGTCCGTGCGCGAGGGCGTGCCGCTCTGGGACGCATATTTGACCTCCGTGTCGGACAGCGGCTGCTGCAGGTACGAGAACGTGACCTCGTCAAAGCCCAGGTCGTGCAGCTCCTTGCAGAGGCTGACGAGGTAGGTGCGGATGAACGTGTTGTACGGGTCGACCCAGCCGCCGGAGCTGTCGGTGTACTCGCTGCCGGACGCGGTCTGCAGCGCGGTGGCGGCGTAGCGTTCGGCCATGAGCGTGTCGACGCACGTGCTCACGACGGCGACGAGGTAGATGTTCTGCCCCTTGACGGTCTGGATCGCGTCGGCAAGCTCGGCCGTGCCGTTGACGCCGTAGGCCGCGGCATCCGAGACGCCGGACTTCCAGCTCAGCGTGCCGCCGGGGGCTTTCATCTGCAGCACGAGGGCGTTGCCGCCCGCCGCCTTCACGGCGGAGGCCGCGCGCGTGAGCCCGTCGGGCGTGATTTTGTCGGCCGTCAGATACTGCCCGTGCAGCTCGGTGAGGCCCTTGCCCGCGTCGGAGACGATGCCGGAATAGTCCGGGTCCTCGAGCACGAGCTCGGTGTCGACCGTCTCGGGCTGGCCGCTCTCGGTGACGGGGGCGGCCGTCTCCATGATGGGGAAGACGACGTGCAGAGAGCCGTCGCTGTCATAGACAATGTATTTCTGGCCGGCGAAGAACAAAATCACCGCCAGCACGATCAGCCCGGCGAGGATCCACAAGATCACCGGCCAGGCCTTGCCCCGGCTGCGCCGGGCGCGGTAAACGTCGTTGCGATGGGCGCGCATCGGCACACCTCCTTTGGGTCAGGCGGCGTCAGCCGCGGTTTTCAATGTCGCTGATGAGGGCGATGCGGCGCGCGTGGCGGCCGCCCTCAAACTCGGTGTTGAGGAACGTGTCCACGATCTTGAGCGCGAGGCCCGGGCCGAGCACGCGCGCGCCCATGGCGAGGATGTTCGCATCGTTGTGGCGGCGGGTCATCTCGGCGGAGTAGCAGTCGCCGCACAGGGCGGCGCGGATGCCCTTGACCTTGTTGGCGGAGATGGAGATGCCGATGCCGGTGCCGCAGATGAGGATGCCGCGCTCGCACTCCCCGCCCGCGACGGCGCGGGCCACGGCCTCGCCGTAGATGGGGTAGTCGCAGCTCTCTTCGCTGTACGTGCCGAAGTCCTTGTAGGCAAGGCCCAGCTCGTCGAGATGGCGCATGACCTCCTGCTTGAGGGCAAAACCGCCGTGGTCACATCCGATCGCAATCATAAACAATACCTCGATTTCTGTAATTTCCCCGGCGTTAAAACGGCCAGTCCGGGAGCCATTTGAGCACATTCCATGCATAGTCGCGCGGGATCGTCACGCCCGTGAGCACGGGGTAAAACAGCGCGAAGAGCACGCCGTTTGCTGCCGTGAAGGCATACACGATGCCGAGATAGCCGCGCTGCCGCAGCCGGTCGAACACGTACCCGAGTGCGAGCACGAGAAAGAGCGTCGCCGCGAAGTAGTGGTATTCGAACGTCAGGCGTGAGATGAACACCCACGGCAGCACCTGCGCCAGATAGCCGACGAGGAGAAACAGCGCCGTGCGGTCGCGCTTCGCCGCGCGGTATGCGAGCACCGGCAGCGCCAGCAGTCCGCCCCAGCACAGCAGGGGATTGACGAACGCGCCGATGGTCGACACCGTCCCGTCGCCATACGACAGGTAGTAGAGGATCGGCCGCAGGTCGAGCAGCCACTGCCACCAGCGCGAGGAATACGGATGCGTGGCGACAAGGCCGGAATGATAGGTAAACATGAAGCGCTGGTTTTCCAGCACGATGGCGGCGTATTCGCGCGTGAAGTACATGCCCGCGCCGTGCAGGCCGCGCGCCGCGCCGTAGGGGTAATAGCTCGCATAATAGATCATGCCCGGCACGAGCACGAAAAACACAAGGCAGAAGCCGATGTTGCCCAGCAGGCGGCGGAGATACCGGCGGCCGTCACCGGCCCGGTGCGCCTGCACGCCGGCAAAGATCCAGTGCAGCGCCCAGAGCACGCCGAGGCCCGCCCCGGCATAGAGACACGTCCACTTCGTGGCCGCGCCGATGCCGAACGTGACGCCGCAGGCGGCGAGGTGGCGCAGCCGCCCCTCCGTGAAGTACCGGTACAAAAACAGGTACATGAGCAGGATGAAAAACGTCGCAAAGCTGTCGATCGTTGCAATGCGCGTCTGCGTCAGGTGCATGAAGTCGAACGCCAGCAGCGCCGCGCCGCACAGGGCCACGCGGTCGTCGCGGAACATCCGGCGCAGCAGATCCCACATCAGCGGCAGCATGGCCACGCCGAAGAGCGTGCCCATGAAGCGCCAGCCGAACGGCGTCATGCCGAAGAGCACGATGCCGAGCGAGAGGATCTCCTTGCCGAGCGGCGGGTGCGAGACTTCATACGGATACACGCCGCGCAGGTGCTCATAGGCCGTGCGCGCGTGGTAGATCTCATCAAAATACGTACTGTTGTAGTACGTGGACGCGGCGGGCACGGTGTCCGCTTCGTCGCAGAGCGCGTCCGCGCTCGCAGGGCCGGTGATGGCGCGCACGCCGATGCGGCTGCCCTGCGGGTCGTAGAGTGCGAGCTCGCCGAGCTCCACGTGCGCGCTCGCCGTGATGCGCACATAGGCCGCCGCTGCGGGCGCAGTGTCGGCCATTTCCGGCTGAAGCCACTTGAAGAGGTCGGCGTAGCCCTGCGGCATCGTGCCGGCGGGCGTGAAGGTCACGCCGTCGGTCGAATAGGCGAGGGTGTATTCGCCGGTCGACAAACCGGGGTAGTACCACACGGCGAAAATTTCACTCTCGCGCTCGAGCGCGAGCACGGCGGATTCCCCCGCCTCGAACGAGCAGAACTGCTGCGGGTCGCGCGCAGAGCCGAGGCTAAAGAACGCTGCGACGGCGTACACCGCCGTCAGCGCCGCGATGCCAAGCCCGCCGCGGCGGCCCGTGCGCCGGGGGATAGGGCCGCGTGCGGGCAAAACCAGATGCGCCAGCAGCGCGAGCGTGAGCGTGATGGCGGCTGCGAGCAGAATGTACCGGAGCGCTGCCATACGCTGCCCCTCCCTTCGCCGGAATGCCGGATGGTCTATATTATAGTACAGCGCGGCGGCCCTGTCCAGAAAAGAATCCGCCGGAGGGGCGGCAGCACTTGACAACTGTCCGGAATAAAGTTAGAATAATGTGATTATATTTTTGGCGGCGGATGGAGCGCCGACACGAATATCGTTATGTTCCCGGCGGGTGCGCTTGATGGCCCGCCTTTTCCAACTTGAAAAAATATCGTAGAAAAAATCTGAAGAAACGGAGGATCACAATTTCATATGTCGTTACCAATAGCACTCGGTTGTATCATCGCAGCGCTTGTGGTTGGTTGTATCCTTGGCGGACTTTACCGCAAAAAGGTCTCGGAGCGCGAGATTGGCAGTGCGGAAGAGAAGGCCAAGCAGATCATAAATGATGCCTATAAGAGTGCCGAGAGCAAGCGGCGCGAGACCCTGCTCGAGGCCAAGGAAGAGATCCACAAGAGCCGGACGGAGTACGAACGCGAGGTCAAGGAACGCCGCGCGGAGCTGCAGAAGCAGGAGCGCCGCCTCCAGCAGAAGGAGGAGACCCTCGACCGCAAAACGGACACGCTCGACAAAAAGACGGACGCCCTCAACCAGAAGATCGCCGCGATCGACACCAAGCAGAATGAGATCAATCAGCTCAAAAAGACCCAGATGGAGCTGCTCGAGAAGATCTCCGGCTATACGGTCGAGGAGGCCAAGGCCTTCCTCATCAACAGCCTGAAGGACGACGTCGTGCATGAGCAGGCGCTCATGGTCAAGGAGGTCGAGGCCCAGTACAAGGATGAGGCCGATACCCGCGCCCGCGAGATCATCGCCACCGCCATCCAGCGCTGCGCCGCCGACCATGCCAGCGAAGTGACCGTGTCGGTCGTGCCGCTGCCGAACGACGAGATGAAGGGCCGCATCATCGGCCGCGAGGGCCGCAACATCCGCGCCATCGAGACGCTCACCGGCTGCGACCTCATCATCGACGACACGCCCGAGGCCATCACGCTCTCGAGCTTCGACCCCGTGCGGCGCGAAGTCGCGCGCATCGCGCTCGAAAAGCTCATTCAGGACGGCCGCATTCACCCCGCCCGCATCGAGGAAATGGTCGCCAAGGCCCAGAAGGAGGTCAACGCCACCATCAAGGCCGAGGGCGAGCGCGCCGTTTTCGAGACGAACATCCACGGCCTGCATCCCGAGCTTATCAAGCTGCTCGGCCGCATGAAGTACCGCACCAGTTACGGCCAGAATGTGCTCAACCACTCCATCGAGGTTTCGCACATTGCCGGCCTGCTCGCTGCCGAGCTTGGCGTCGACGTGGCCACCGCCAAGCGCGCCGGCCTCCTGCACGATATCGGCAAGGCCATCGACCACGAGGTCGAGGGCAGCCACGTGACCATCGGCGTCAACATCGCCCGCAAGTACAAGGAGTCGGAGGAAGTCATCCACGCCATCGAGGCCCACCACGGCGACGTGGAGGCCCACACCGTCGTCGCCTGCCTCGTTCAGGCGGCCGACGCCATCTCCGCTGCGCGCCCCGGCGCCCGGCGCGAGAACATCGAGAACTATGTCAAGCGTCTCGAAAAGCTCGAGGAAGTCACCAAGAGCTTCCCCGGCATCGCCAACTGCTTTGCCATTCAGGCCGGCCGCGAGATCCGCATCATGGTCAAGCCCGAGGAGGTCTCGGAGGATCAGATGGTGCTGCTCGCGCGCGACATCGCCAAGAAGATCGAGGACGAGCTGACCTACCCCGGCCAGATCAAGGTCAATCTCCTGCGCGAGACCAAGGCCATCGACTACGCGAAGTAAACCAGATCCCGAATCCCCAACGCCCGCCGGATATCCGGCGGGCGTTCGTGCATTTGCTGCCTTTTGGCGGCGGTGGGCGCAAGTGCCGGTTTCCCAACAGATGCATCAAAAAATCCATAAAAAACGAATCTGTTACAAAAAGGAAAGAAATACTTGACAAAAACGGTCGATTTATGGTAATATTTTTCTGGAACTGATAAAAATTGTTCAAAAACACGAAAGGAGAGTAAAATTCATGATTTGGGATTGCCCGTTTTGCTTCCTCGGATGGCTGCATGATCAGTGGGGCTGGGACCACGAAATGGCCGAGAAGTTCAGATCCATGTGCCCGAACAAGTAATTCATTTTTTGTGTGCTGTTAACCGGTAGCACGCTGTCAGCCCGCCCGGGGCTGAGCCAACCTTACGAGGCCTGACGCTTTGCGTCAGGCTTTGTTTTTTTGCCCGGTTTGACAGCCCGCGCGCGGGTGTGTAGAATGGGCGCAGAGACCGAAACGGACGGGCGGGGAGATGCGATGAAGCAAAAGTGGCATAAACTCTATGACAATACTGCGACTTACTATATATTTGGCATAGTCATGCTGATATTCGGGTCATTAACGGCGCTGAACATTTGGATATACAGGGAATGCAATGTTGTTTCAGAAAAAATCGCACTTATGCTTATATTAGATGTTCCAGGGGCAGCATTTTTCATCTTGGCGAATAAGCCGCAGGCATTCAGTCGATTTTTAACGCGCTGCAGCTTTGATGCCGAAGGCATCCATTGCCGGAGCCCGCGTTGGGGGCGCTTTACGCTTCGGTGGGATGAAATTCGTACATATGGCTTTGGCGTGAATTCATTTTCGTACATGTCTGCATCATTTTTGCATTTCTCACGGAACGAGGTGGAGTATGTGCCGAAAAACGGCATGGAGCTGCTGCGGATCGGCCGTGACCGGATCATTTTTCAGTATCGGGAGTCCATCTGGGCGGCGCTGACGGAGTATATGCCGAAGGACATGATCAAGCGGCTGGACGATGTGATCCGCAATGAACGCGGCGGGCATTTCCGGCGCAGGCCCGGCGCGTGAGCGGGCGAGCCTGCTGCACCGTGGATAGAGAAGAAAGCAGACAGCAAAAAATCCGGCGCCCGCATCGCGGGCGCCGGATCTTGCTTTGTCTGTTGTTTTGCAGGGGCAGGGGGGAATCAGTACATACCGCCCATGTCCGGGGCAGCCGGAGCGGCCGGAGCGGCCTTCTCGGGCAGGTCGGCCACGAGGGACTCGGTGGTCAGAACCATGGAGGAGACGGACGCGGCGTTCTCGAGCGCGCTGCGGCAGACCTTGGTCGGGTCGACGATGCCGTTTTCGATCATGTCGCCGAAGGTGTCGTGCGCGGCGTCGTAGCCGTAGTTGACGCTCTTGCTCTTGCTGACCTTGTCGAGGATGACCGCACCCTCAACACCGGCGTTGGCCGCGATCTGGCAGATCGGGGCGCGCAGAGCGGCTGCGATGATGTTCGCACCGGTCTTCTCATCGCCGGAGAGCTTGGCAGCGGTCGCCTGTGCGGCCTTGCTGGCCACGACATACGCCGTGCCGCCGCCGGCCACGATGCCCTCTTCGACGGCTGCGCGGGTCGCGTTGAGCGCGTCCTCGATGCGCAGCTTCTTTTCCTTCATCTCGGTCTCGGTTGCAGCGCCGACCTTGATGACCGCAACACCGCCGGACAGCTTTGCCAGGCGCTCCTGCAGCTTCTCCTTGTCGTACTCGGAGGTCGTCGTCTCGATCTGGGCGCGGATCTGTGCGATGCGGCCCTGAATGTCGTCCTTGGCCCCGGCACCCTCGACGATGGTCGTGGTCTCCTTCGTGACCTTGACCTGACGCGCGCGGCCCAGCTGAGCCAGCGTGGTGTCCTTGAGCTCCATGCCGAGGTCGGTCGAGATGACCTGGCCGCCGGTCAGGATGGCGATATCCTGCAGCATTTCCTTGCGGCGGTCGCCGAAGCCGGGGGCTTTGACGCACACGCAGGTGAACGTGCCGCGCAGCTTGTTGAGGATGATGGTGGCCAGCGCCTCGCCCTCGATGTCGTCGGCGATGATGACGAGCTTCTTGCCCGCGTTCAGCACGGCCTCGAGCACCGGCAGGATCTCCTGAATGTTCGAGATCTTCTTGTCCGTGATGAGGATGAGCGCGTCGTCAATGACGGCTTCCATCTTGTCGTTATCCGTGACCATATACGGGGTGACATAGCCCTTGTCGAACTGCATGCCCTCGACGACCTCGGAATAGGTCTCGGCGGTCTTGCTCTCCTCGACGGTGATGACGCCGTTCTGGCTGACCTTCTCCATCGCCTCGGCGATGAGCTGGCCGATGTGTTCGTCACTGGAAGAGATCGCGCCGACACGCGCGATGTCGCTCGTGCCGCTCACGGGCTGGGAGTTCGTGCGGATGGCGTCGACAGCCGCGTCGGCCGCCTTCTGGATGCCGCGGCGCATAACCATCGGGTTCGCACCGGCGGCCAGGTTCTTCAGACCCTCGCGGATCATCGCCTGCGCCAGAACGGTGGCGGAGGTGGTGCCGTCGCCCGCGACGTCGTTGGTCTTCGTGCTCACTTCGCGGATGAGCTGCGCGCCCATGTTCTCAAACGGGTCCTCGAGCTCGATCTCTTTTGCGATCGTCACGCCGTCGTTCGTGATCAGCGGAGCGCCGAACTTCTTGCCCAGCACCACGTTGCGGCCCTTGGGGCCGAGGGTAATCTTGACGGTATCTGCAAGCTGATCCACGCCGCGCTGCAGCGCCTTGCGTGCTTCTTCACCATAAATGATCTGTTTTGCCATAATGATAGCCTCCTAAAATCAAAGCGGTTGGATTACTCGACGACAGCCAGAATGTCGCCCTGACGCACGATGGAATATTCCTCGCCGTCCACTTTCACGGTGGTGCCGGAGTACTTGCCGACGATCACGCGGTCGCCCGCGGCCACGGTCATCTTCACTTCGTTGCCGTCCACCATGCCGCCCGGGCCGACTTCGACGACCTCGAACATCTCGGGCTTCTCCTGCGCGGATGCTGCCAGGATCAGGCCGCTCTTGGTCTTTTCCTCTGCCTTGAACTGCTTGAGGATCACACGGTCTGCCAACGGTTTGAGTTTCATAATCTATATGCCTCCTAATATTGAATACAAAAAAGCGATGCGTTAGCACTCAATTCCTCGGAGTGCTAACGCATCATACTATACCACAATTTTTCGGATTATCAAGCCCCTGGCGAAATTTTTTTGTAAACGTTTTGTGACCGCGTTTTTTCGTCAGGCGTGGACAAATTCGCGCGTCTCGTGGCCGCCCGTGGTCTCGGGGTGGAAGAAGGCCATGTTCGCCGGCACGAGGAAGTTCACGCCGCCGGGGATGAGGTCGAAGTTTACGTGCTTGCTCCAGAGCGCCTCACCGTCGATGTTCACGACGAGATCCTGCTCGCTGTCGATCTCAAGATGACCGCCCTCGAGATGGGTGATGAATTTTTCCAACTCACGGTAGCGGCCCTTGGCGTACTTGCCGACGAGCCGGATGAACTGCAGGCGCGACACGTCGCGCACGACGAGAAACTCCAGCTTGCCGTTATCTGGCCGGGAGTCGGTGATGGGGTTGAAGCCGCCGCCGTAGAACCGGCCATTGCACGCGCAGATGAGCGACGTGCCTCCGCTGTAGTCCATGCCGCAGCCGCGCACGGTCAGCGGCTGGGCGATGCCCTTGAAGAGGTTGGCCACGACGGACAGCACATAGCTGTCGTGATATTGGTGCACCTCGGTGCCAATGCGCGCGTCGATGCCGACGGAGCAGATGTTGACCGCGTAGCGCCCGCAGCACTCCATCACGTCGAGCGGACGCACTTCGCCGCGCACGAGATCGCTCAGGTCGAAAAAGCGGTCCTTTTCCTCGCCGAACATTTTGATGAAGTCGTTGCCCGTGCCGCAGGGGAAGTGGGTCACGGCGACGTTATCGTGCCCGACGGCGCCGTTGACGCACTCGTTGAGCGTGCCGTCGCCGCCGCAGGCATATACCCGCAGCTCCTCGCCGGAAGCGGCCTCGGCCTTGATCTTCGCGCACGCATCCATGGGCGCGGTCGTGATGTAGACCTCATAGGCGTCCGCGCTGCCCTCGAGCGCGAGGCGCGCCTGCTCGGCCACGTATTCATGCCGGTCCTTGCCGCCGGCGACGGGGTTGACGATGAACAGATGTTTCATAGCTCCATTCCTGCACTTTCGACAAAATAATACCATTACTATACCCCGGTCGGCGGGGACGCGCAAGAGGGGAATCGTGAATATTTGCGATTTTTTAACTACCGGTGTGAAATATATGCGGCCGTGCGTCGGATATGCGGCTTCACACGTCTTTCGTGTACTGGAACAGGTCACAGCGGAGCGTGCCGTTGTAGAGCTTGCGCTTCTTGTCTGCCGGGCGGCCGAACGCGCGCTCAAACTCCGTGTGCGAGCTCAGCAGGTAGAGCCGCCAGTGCTCCGTTTTGGCATAGGCCGCGCCGAAGGCGGTGTAGAGCGCCTCGGCCTCGCGCTTTTCCATCAGGCGCTCGCCGTAGGGCGGATTCGTGACGATAACGCCGCGGTCGGTCGTGCGGTCAAATTCCCGCGCGTCCGCCACCGCGAAGGTGATGCAGTCGTCCACGCCGGCGCGGCGGGCATTGTCGCGCGCCATGGCGACGGCGCGGGGGTCGATATCCGAGGCAAAGATGTGATACTCGCCGTGAAACTCGCGTGCGCGCGCTTCCTCGCGCGCCTGCGGCCAGACCCCGGCCGGCAGCCACGCCCACTGCATGGCCGCAAAGTCGCGGCTCAGCCCCGGTGCGCGGCCCTTGGCGGCCAGCGCCGCCTCGATGGCGATGGTGCCGCTGCCGCAAAACGGGTCGCAGAAATCGCCCCGGCCGCGGTAGCCCGCGATGTCCACGAGCGCGGCGGCCAGCGTCTCGCGCAGGGGCGCGGCCACGTGCGCCGGACGGTAGCCGCGCTTGTGCAGCGGCGTGCCGGTCGTGTCGAGATAGAGCGTGGCCGTGTCGTGCACGAGCGAGAACTGGATCTGGTACAGCGCGCCGGTCTCGGCAAACCACGTCACATGATAGCGCTGCTTGAGCGACTCGACGACGGCTTTTTTGATGATCTTCTGGCAGTCGGGCACGGAGTGCAGCGCCGACTCCAGACTGTAGCCCTTGACGGGGAAGGCCGCGTCCGCGGGCAGGTACTGCGCCCACGGCAGGGCCTTCACGCCCTCGAAGAGCGCGTCAAACGTCGGGGCGGGGAAGCTGCCCAGCTCGAGCAGCACGCGCTCGCCGAAGCGGCAGCGGAGGTTCATGCGCGCGATGTCCGCGTCCGTGCCCGTGCAGCGCACGCGGCCGTTTTCGGGCATGACGCCGCGCAGGCCCATGTGGCGCAGCTCGTTGCCGAGCGGGCCCTCGAGCCCGAACAGGCACGGCACGCACAGTTTGTGCTCAGGCATCGGGCGTGTCCTCGGTTTCGTCAGATTTTTCAGGCTCGGCCGGGGTTTCCGGGGCTTCCGGTTCGGCCGGGGTTTCCGCTTCCGGCTTGGCCTCGGGCGTTTCCTCCGGAGCGGTCTCCGGCTCGGCTGCGGCCTCCGGGGTCTCCTCCGGTGTGGTTTCCGGGTCGGCCGGGGTCTCAGGCGTCATGTCCACGAGCTCGAACGTGATGTCCGGCAGCTTCTGCTCGTCATACTTGCCGCAGAGGATGCGGATGAACACGACGATGGCATAGATCAGGCAGGCAACGGCCGCGACCGTCAGCCCCTCGACCCAGCCCTGCGGGATGCCGCCGACGTAGTCCACGCGCACGATGGCGTCGGGCAGGTAGTCGGCCGCGTCGTCACTGTCGCCGATCGCGCCGATCTTCTGCAGATAGTCATGGTTGTCCGTGTACCAACTGTAGATCTCGGACGAGACGGCCTCCGGCATGGCCTTGACCGTGCCGGTGACGCGGATGAAGCTGTCGATGGAGTAGCTCTGGCCCTGCAGGACGCTGGTGGTCGCATTGGCAATGGTCTTGACCGAGGCGTCCCACCGCGCGGGGAAGCGGAAGGCCACGAGCTGCCCGCCGATGGGCACGACGGCGTACTGCGCGCTGCCGCCGGCGGGGTCTTCGAACGTGTCGAGGATGAAGATGATGTCGTGCTGCACGAACGTGCCGGGGTCGGCGTCGAACGTGCCTTCGATACTCTGCGCGCCCTTAGCGATACGGAACACGCCGAAGCCGGAGGCCGCCAGCAGCACCACGGCCGCCAGCACGCCCGCGATGCCGCGCCAGAGCGCGTGACGCCAGCGTGCGCCATGCTCGGCCTTCTGCGCGGGGGCGGCTGTTTCCGGGGCCTCTGGGGCCTTCGGTGCTTCCGTGCCTTCCGAAGCCGGGGCGGTTTCCGGCTGGGTAGTCTGTTCGATGTTTGTGGTTTCCGGCGCGGCCGTATCGGGGGCCTGCTGAGCCGGGGTCTTGTTTTCGTCCATGAGGAACTCCTTTCTCAGATCGTGGCGGCGGTGTCAAGCATGGCGTCGAGCACGCAGCAGGCGAGCGCGGCCTCCATGACCGGGATCGCCCGCGGGGCGAGGCACGGGTCGTGCCGGCCGTTGATGCGCAGCGGCGTCTCCTCCATTGTGGCCAGGTCGACCGACGGCTGCTCGCACGCGATCGACGGCGTCGGCCGCAGGGCCATGCGCACGACGAGCGGCATGCCGTTGGTGATGCCGCCGTTGATGCCGCCGGCATTGTTCGAGGCCATGGTGATGTGCCCGTTTTTCAGGCGGATGGGGTCGTTGGCTTCGCTGCCGCGCATTTCGGCGAGGGCGAAGCCGCGGCCAAACTCCACGCCCTTCACGCCGGGGATGGCATAGAGCATGCCGGCGATGCGGCTCTCCATGCCGCCGAAGAGCAGCCCGCCGACGCCGGCGGGTACGCCCGTGACGACGCACTCGAGCTCGCTGCCGACGGAGTCGCCGGCGCTGCGCGCGTCGAGAATGGCGCGCTTCATGTCAAAGTTCAGCTCCCTGCCCGTCGCCTGGCCGACGCGCACGGCGTTGGCCGTGATCGTGATGCCGCGGCGCTCAAGGATCTGCCGGCAGACTGCTCCGGCGAACACGAGGCAGGCCGTGAGCCGGCCGCTGAACGGGCCGCCGCCGCGCAGGTCGGCGTGGCCGCCGAAGCGCACGGTCGCAGCGTAGTCCGCGTGGCTCGGGCGCGGGATCTCCGGGTGGTAGGCCGCACTGTTCTGGTCCTTGTTGCGGAAGATGGCCGAGATCGGCGCGCCGGTCGTCACGCCGTTGAGGATGCCGCTCATCACGAGCGGATCGTCCGTCTCTGAGCGGTGGGTCGTCAGGTCGGACGAGCCGGGGGCGCGCCGGCGCATCTGGATGCGCACGGCGTCCATGTCGATGGCCTCGCCGGCCGGGACGCCGTCGAGCACGACGCCGATCGCCGGGCCGTGCGACTCGCCGAAGATCGTCACTTTTACGCGTTCGCCATAGGTATTCATGCGTTTGCCTCGCTGTTCGTTCAAAATAAAGGATACAGATAACCATACAACATTTTTCCGGTCTTGTAAATGCCTTTTGCGTGCGCGCGGGGGTCATGGGCGCGCGGATTTTACAGATTGGACATGAAAACGCCGTGCCGGTTGTTTTATAATAAGAACAAATTGTGAAAATGATACCCGGCGCGCAAGTGCGCCGGCGAAGGAGGCAATATCACATGAGCCAGAAAGTGCTCGTCGTGGAGGACGACAACAACATCGCAGAGTTGCTGCGTCTGTACCTGCAGAAGGACGGGTTCGAGGTCTCACACGCGGCCGACGGCGGCAAGGCCGTCGAGATGGCCAAGGAGATCCAGCCCGACCTCGTGCTGCTCGATATCATGCTGCCCGTCATGGACGGCTGGCAGGTCTGCCGCGAGCTGCGCAAGACCATGAAAATGCCCATCATCATGCTCACCGCCAAGGGCGAGACCGAGGACAAGGTCTCCGGCCTGGAGATGGGCGCGGACGACTACATCGTCAAGCCCTTCGAGGTCAAGGAGCTGCTCGCGCGCGTGCACGCCGTGCTGCGCCGCACCGGCGACGACGGCAAGCCCAAGAGCAAGAAGCTCACGTTCGACAAGCTCGTCATCAACCTCGACTCCTATGAGCTGATCGTCGACGGCAAGAAGATCGACACGCCGCCCAAGGAGATGGAGCTGCTGTACCACCTCGCGGCGACGCCCAACCGCGTCTACACCCGCAACCAGCTGCTCGACGAGGTGTGGGGCTTTGACTACTTCGGCGACAGCCGCACCGTCGACGTGCACATCAAGCGCCTGCGCGAGAAGCTCGAGGGCGTGTCCGACAAGTGGGCGCTCAAGACCGTCTGGGGCGTGGGCTATAAGTTCGAAGCGGAAGAGACGTAAGTGAAGAGTATTTATTTCAAAAACTTCGCCGCGACCGCCGTCATGGTCATGTTCAGCTTCCTCATCCTCGGCACGGCGTTCGTGTTCCTCGGCCGCAGCTATGTCATCAGCGAATACCGCGACAACATGGTCTCCAACGCCGAGGAGGTCAGCCACGCCGCGCAGGCGCTTGTGCGCGACGGCGAGCTCTCGAACTGGGACCTGCGCATGGTCATCAGTACCCTGGCGCAGTCGACCGGCAACCACATCTTCATCACGGATACCGATGGGACGATCGTGTCCTGCTCGTGCCGCAACATCGCCTGCGAGCACCTCGGCCGCTCGGTCGGCTCGGCGCAGCTGACGCAGCTGCGCAGCGACGGCAAGCTCAACCTCATCACGAACCTCGGCGGGTTTTATGCCTCGCCGCACTACGTCGTCGCGCAGCCAATCACCATCGGCACGGACGCGCGCGTGATCGGCTACGTGTTCGTGGCCACGAACAGCGCCACGATCATCGACGGCTGGCGAACGTTCGTGTGGGTGCTTCTCGCCGCGTCTGCCGCCGTGATGATGATCGCGCTGCTGCTCTCGCTCGTGACGAGCAAGCGCATGGCTCAGCCGCTCGACGAGATGGCAGTCGCGGCCAAGAAGTTCGCCCACGGCGACTTTTCCGCCCGCGTCACGGACGACGGACGCACCGACGAGGTCGGCGCGCTCATCTCGGCCTTCAACACCATGGCCGACTCCCTTGAGACGAGCGAGCAGCGCCGCAACGCCTTCATCGCCAACGTCTCGCACGAGCTCAAGACCCCCATGACCACCATCGCCGGCTTTGCCGACGGTATTCTCGACGGCACGATCCCCAAGGATCAGGAGGACAAGTACCTCGCCACCATCGCCGACGAGACGCGCCGGCTCTCGCGCCTCGTGCGCAGCATGCTCGACATGTCGCGCCTTGAGAGCACGGGCGAGGATCTGACGCGCCGGCGCGAGTTTGACATCTCGGAGAAGATCGTCAGCACCATGCTCAGCTTTGAGGCGCGCGCCAACGACAAGCAGCTCGACGTCGATCTGCAGCTGCCCGAGGACTCCATGCCGGTGCTCGCAGACCCGGACGCCATCACGCGCGTGCTCTATAACCTGATGGACAACGCCGTCAAGTTCGCCGCGCCCGGCAGCACGCTGCGCGTCTCGCTCTGGAAGTCGGAGGGCAAGGCCTACGTCTCCGTGCGCGACCACGGCGAGACCATCCCGCCCGACGACCTGCCGTTCATCTTCGACCGCTTCCACAAGTCCGACCGCAGCCGCAGCCTCGACCGCGACGGCGTGGGGCTCGGACTGTACCTGGTCAAGAGCATCCTCGACGCGCACGGCGAGGACATCGCCGTCACGAGCCGCGACGGTGTGACGGAGTTCGTGTTCACGCTCACGCTCGCAAAGCCCGCGCCCAAGCCTACCGCCAAGCCCGAGAGCACCGGCCGCCGGGGCGGGCGCAAGAGTTCATGATTTGTTCGCGGAATTCATAAAATGTTTGTTTTCCATTCATAAGCAGCACAAAATCACGTGCTATCATCAAATCGTTCCTTGGGAGGGACACCACAATGTACGACAACGTCCGCAAACCGGAGTCCGACTGGTATGAGGCCGGCTACACCGCGCCCCGCACCGATGCCGCAGGCACCGGCTGCTACGACTCCTACTGGAGCCCGTCGCAGGCCGCCGCGCCGAAGAAAAAGCCCCATCAGGGGCTGAAGATCACGATGATCATCCTCGGCGTGCTCGTACTCATCATCGCGTCCTGCTATGTGTTCGCCGGCCGCGGCCGGGATTCCATCTCCGTCGACGGCGATCCGGGCCAGCACGGCAGCGTGACGCTCCCCCGCGAGGACACGGACGATGACACCACCGTCACCGGCAAGAATGAGCTGCCGACCGCGCCGACCGACCCCGGCGTGACCATGACGCTCCAGCCCGCCGGGGGCAGCGCGCTCACGCTGCAGAGCGTGTATGCCAAGTGCCTGCCGTCCGTCGTCGGCATCCATGCCGACATCCGCCGCGGCGAATACAGCACCGGCACGGGCATCGTGCTCACGGCCGACGGCTACATCGTCACGAATACGCACGTGCTCGACGGCGCCAAGGCCGTCACCGTGACGACCTCGGACGGTACCGAGTACACCGGCAAGCTCGTCGGTGCGGACGCCGTGAGCGACATCGCCGTGCTCAAGATCGAGGCGCAGGGCCTCACGCCCGCCGAATTCGGCGACTCCAGTTCCCTGCAGGTCGGCGACGACGTCGTGTCCATCGGCAACCCGCTCGGCGAACAGCTGCGCTGGACGATGACCAACGGCATCATCTCCGCCATCAACCGCGACATGGTCTATAACGGGCACAGCATGACGCTCCTGCAGACCAATGCCGCCATCAACGAAGGCAACTCCGGCGGCCCGCTCATCAATATGTATGGGCAGGTGATCGGTATCACGAACATGAAGGCCCTGTCCACGGGTGTGGAGGGCATCGGCTTTGCGATCCCGACCGCGTCCATCCGCCCGATCGTCAATGCGCTGCTCGCAGACGGCCGCGTTTCAGGCCGCGTGAGCATCGGCATCACCGTGGGCGCTGTGTCTTCCGCCGCTTCCGAATACTACGATCTGCCCGATGGGCTGTATATCAGCGCCGTCGCCGAGGGCTCGGACGCCGAAAAGCAGGGCATCCAGTCCGGCGATATGCTGTTGGCCGTCAACGGTCAGGCCGTGACCACCACCTATGATGTCAGCGCCGCGAAGGACGGGCTGAAGGTGGGCGACACCGTCACGCTGACCATCTACCGCGACGGCAAAACGTTCGACGTCGACGTCAAGCTCGTCGATACGAACGACATCTCTTAATTTGCTAGTTTCTCCCTCCTCATATTCTCCTCTCTATTGAACGAACCCCAGATGGGTAAAACCATCTGGGGTTTGTTCTATATTTGTTAGGATGGTGCTGCTGCGTTGCGGAATTGAGCAGCGGGGAAGCCCGAGGGGGCAAGGCCCGCCTCGGGTGGAATGACACGCGCTTGCGCAGCAAGCCGACGAACCCCAGATGGGTAAAACCATCTGGGGTTTGTTCTATGTTTGGGTAAAAATGATGCTGCTGCGCTGTGAAATTGAGCCGCAGGGGAAGGCTTTCCAGATCCGGACCTTCCGGCGTCCACGGTGATGCACTGCACCCCGTCACGCCAGCACAGCCGTGAAGCAGTGCCACTCCTCGAGCGTGTCGTGCGCCGTGACGGTGAAGCCCGCGCGCGTGAGCGCGGCGGCCACCTCGTCCTCGCGCCCGTCGATGATGCCCGAGCACACGAACGTGCCGCCCGGGGCGAGAAACGCCGGGGCGAGCGCGGCCAGCGGGATGATGACGTCGGCCACGATGTTCGCCAGCACGATATCATATCCCGTGCCGAGACGGCGGCGCAGACCGGCGTCGGCAAGAATGTCGCCCGCGCAGACGGTGAACTTGTCGTCATAAAACCCGTTGAGCGCAGCGTTGGCTGCCGCGACCTCCGGGGCTTTGGGGTCAATGTCGCAGCCGGTGACGTGCGCGCAGCCGAGCAGCAGCGCGCCGATGCCGAGAATGCCGCTGCCGCAGCCGAGGTCGAGCACCGTCTTGTCCACGCCGGCGCAGTGCTCGAGCGCGGCGAGGCACATGCGCGTCGTGGCGTGGCTGCCCGTGCCGAAGATGAGGCCGGGGTCGAGCCGCAGCGGCAGGCGGCCGTCCGCCGGCGCGTCGAGCCACTCGGGCACGACGACGAGCCGTTCGCCTGTCTCGATTGGCTGATAGTACTGCCGCCAGTTATTTTCCCAGTCGCTGTCGCGCACGGTTGCGGTCGTCAGCTCACGGCCGATACCGGCGCGGATGGCGGCCAGCTGCGCGCGGCCGTCGTCATCGTCGGCAAGGTAAAACTTGATGCGCGACACGCCGCGAAACTGCGCCTCGAGCGCGTCGTCCACATAGTCCCAGTACTGATGGTTCTGCTCCAAAAACTGCTGAAAATCCGTCTCATCCTCCACGACCATGCCGCCCGCGCCCAGCTCGGCCAGCTGCGCGCAGACGTCGTCGATCTCGTCGCTGCGGGTGGGGACGGACACTTCGATCCATTGCATTGGGCATTGCCTCCTTTGTGCGTTTTCCTGCGCCGATGATAGCACAGCGGGGCCGGGAATGCAAGAACGCGAAAAAGGTCCCTGCGGCAATGCCGCAGGGACCTTATGGGATCGGGATGCTGCTTACTCCGCTTCGTCGGAGATGAGGCCGTAGCCGCCGTTTTTGCGCCGGTAAACGACCGACACGGCGCCGTCGGCCGCGACATCGCGAAAGACGAAGAACGTGTGCTCGAGCAGGTCCATCTGCAAGATCGCTTCCTCGACGCTCATGGGCTTGATGGGGAAGCGCTTGCGGCGCACGACCTCGAACGCACCGGCCTCGACCGTGTCGTCCGCGGGGACGTACTCCGGCTGCACCTCGCGCTCAAACGCGCCCTCGCGCAGCTTTTTGGCCAGGCGGGTCTTGTTCTTGCGGATCTGGCGCTCGATCGTCGCCACGGCGGAGTCGACGGAGGCGTACATATCGCTCGTCGTCTCGTGGGCGCGGAAGAACGTGCCGTTGTTCTTGATCGTGATCTCGGCCGTGAAGCGGCCGCGCTCCGTGCTGAAGGTGACGTTTGCCTCGCTTTCGGTGCGGAAGAGCCGGTCGATCTTGCTGACCTTTTTCTCCGCGTACGCACGCAGGGAATCGGACGGGGCCATTTTCTTTTCGATGAACGTGAACTTCATAAAACGCCACTCCTTTCAGGTTTTCCACTCCGGGTCGCCCCGGATCTGTTGACTACAGTGTAACCGGTTTTGCGGCAAAAAGAAAGGGACATTTTGTGAATCTTTTTCCATGACCGCATCGCCGGTCGTCTTGGCGTTGGCCGGGCCTCAGCCCTTCTTGGCCTCTGCCTTGGCGAGGAACTTGTCCGCCATGATGAGAAAGCGCTCGTGCGTGCCCTGACCGATCGGGCCGGCGTCATCCTCCGCCGTGACGCGGAACACGAGGCGGCGGCGGTCGACCTCAACGAGCTCGGCCCTGGCCGTGACGTGCATGCCAACGGGCGTCGCTGCGTCGTGCGACACGTCGAGCTTCGTGCCGACGCTGCTCTGGCCTTCCTCCAGGCCATCGGCAATGGCGTTGCAGGCGGCGTTTTCCATCAGGGCGATCATATACGGCGTGGCGAACACCGGCAGCGCGCCGGAGCCGACCGCGGCCGCGGTATTTTCAGGCGTCACGACGGTCGAAGCAGTGCCGACGGCGCCAACGGAAATGGACATCGGAAATCTCTCCTTTACCTTTATGAGTACCCCCGGCTGACGGCTGGGGGTAAGGGTAGTTTAACATGGATTCCGGAAGAACGCAACCCAAATTGCGCGCCCGCGCCCGGCCCGTGTTAACGTTGTGTCATTCCTTGCAGGACGGTGGGCGCGGTGCTATAATATAAAATTGTCCGATCGGGCCATTTCCGGCCGGGCGCGTCCCGCCGAAGCCATCGGCGGAGATCATTTGGCTTCCGCCATCGCCATTGGCGGAGCAGGGAGGAAAAACAATGAAAAACACCGAAAAAACCATGGACAAGATCGTCGCTCTGTGCAAGAACCGCGGCTTTGTGTACCCCGGCTCCGAGATCTACGGCGGCCTCGCCAACTCCTGGGACTACGGCCCGCTCGGCGTGGAGCTGAAAAACAACGTCAAGCGCGCCTGGTGGCAGAAGTTCGTGCAGGAAAACCCCTACAATGTCGGGCTCGACTCCGCCATCCTCATGAACCCGCAGGTCTGGGTGGCTTCCGGCCACGTGACGACGTTCAATGACCCGCTCATCGACTGCAAGTCCTGCAAGATGCGCCACCGCGCCGACAAGCTCATCGAGGGCTGGCTGGCCGAGAACCCCATGCCCGACGTGAACGTCGAGGCCATGACCAACGACGAGATGGTCGCCTTCATCCGCGAGCAGAAGATCCCCTGCCCGGGCTGCGGCAAGAGCGACTTTACCGATATCCGCAAATTCAACCTCATGTTCAAGACCCACCAGGGTGTGACCGAGGACACGGCCGCCGAGGTGTATCTGCGCCCCGAGACCGCGCAGGGCATTTTCGTCAACTTCAAGAACATCCAGCGCACGACGCGCCGCAAGATCCCGTTCGGCGTCTGCCAGATCGGCAAGAGCTTCCGCAACGAGATCACGCCGGGCAACTTCATCTTCCGCATCCGCGAGTTCGAGCAGATGGAGCTCGAGTTCTTCTGCGAGCCGGACACTGACCTTGCGTGGTTCGACTACTGGCGCAGCTTCTGCCACGAGTGGCTCAAGGGCCTGAATATGCACGATGAGAACCTCCGCCTGCGCGACCACGAGAAGGAGGAGCTGAGCTTCTACTCCAAGGCCACGACCGACTTTGAGTATCTGTTCCCGTTCGGCTGGGGCGAGCTCTGGGGCGTCGCCGACCGCACGAATTACGACCTGACCCAGCACCAGAAGTTCTCCGGTCAGGACATGGACTATTTCGACCAGGAGAAAAACGAGCACTACATCCCCTACGTCATCGAGCCGTCGCTCGGCGCGGACCGCGTGACGCTCGCCTTCCTGTGCGAGGCGTATGACGAGGAGGTCGTGGACGCGGCCAAGAACGACACCCGCGTCGTCATGCACTTCCACCCGGCGCTCGCGCCGTTCAAGTGCGCGGTGCTGCCGCTGTCGAAAAAGCTCTCCGAGCCCGCGACCGAGCTCTACCACAAGCTGCAAAAGCGCTTCATGTGCGACTATGACGAGGCAGGCTCGATCGGCAAGCGCTACCGCCGCCAGGACGAGATCGGCACGCCGTACTGCGTGACGTTCGACTTTGAGTCCGCAGAGGACGGCTGCGTGACCGTGCGCGACCGCGACTCCATGCAGCAGGAGCGCATCCCCATGGAGCAGCTCGAGGACTACATCGCCGCGCGCATCCGGTTTTAAACCATGCCGAAGATCGTCCCGCCGCCGGACCCGACCGTGAAGGAAGAGCCCGGCGCGCAGATCGCCCGCTGGCTCGGGCCCGTGGGCGGCGGCTTCGTGCTGCTGCTGTCGGTGCTGATGATCGTGTTTTGCCTCACGCGGGGCGCAAATCCCGTGCCGGGCTACACCCCGCCGCACGACAGCGAGTACTACGCCCAGCACCTCGACGAGCTTGCGCAGGAGCTCAATGAAAATGTCCTGCCCGTGCTCGACGAGACCGCGCACGCCGAGGTGGGGGAGGACACCGTCACCGTCACGGCGTCGGAAAAGGAATACGTGCCCGTGCGCGGCGCGGTGCTGAAGTTTTACGATGCGGCGCTCTTTACATTTGAAAAAGCAAATCAGAATTAGAGAAAAGGAAGAATCAACATGAAACACGGATTTATCAAGGTTGCAGCGGCTGCTCCCGAGATCCGGGTAGCAGATCCGATGTTCAATGCGGATGCCGTCATCCGCGCCATGGACGAGCACGCACGCCTCGGCGTGAAGGTGCTCGTGTTCCCGGAGCTGACGCTCACGGGCGCTACCTGCGGCGATCTGTTCTACCAGAACACCCTGCTCGCAGGCGCGGCGGCCGCGCTCGAAAAGGTCGTCCAGGCGTCCGAGGGCAAGGACATGCTCGTGTTCGTCGGCTTGCCGGTCGCGCAGGGCGCGAAGGTGTATGACGCGGCGGCTGCCGTGTGCAACGGTGAGCTGCTCGGCGTCGTGCCGGCCAGCTGCCCGGGCGACAAGCACTTTGCCCTGCCCGGCGCGCTGCTCGACGACATTCAGATCGGCTCGCTCGGCCCGGTCGATTTCCACCCGCAGCAGCTGTTCCAGCACAGCGCAGTCAGCGAGCTGAACGTCGCCGTGCTCGTCGGCGCGGACGTGTCCGCCCCGGTGTCCCCGGCCGTGCGCCACGCGCTCGCCGGTGCGACCGTGCTCGTCGAGATGGCGGGCTTCCCGATGGCGACGGACTCCGCCTGCCGCGTGACCACCGCCGCGCGCGCCGAGAGCGCGAAGCTGCACGCCGGCGTCGTGCTGGCGGCTCCCGGCTTCGGCGAGTCGAGCACCGACGCGACGTATTCCGGCCTGTGCCTCGTCGCCGAGGACGGCAAGGTGCTCGAGAGCGCCGAGGACGGCTGCTCCGACGTCGTGACGGAGCTGGACGTGCAGCTGCTCATCGCCGCGCGCCGCAAGGACGCGACCTTCACCGGCGATGCTGCGTCCTACGTCGTCACCGAGTGGGGCGAGGGCGTGGAGGAGACCGTACTCACCCGCCCGTTCGGCAAGTACCCCTACCGTCCGGACGACCCGGCCGATTACCACGCCGCGGCCAAGCGCCTGCTGCACATGCAGGCAGCCAGCCTCGTGCGCCGCATGCAGTATGCCAATCTCAAGCACCCGGTCGTCGGCATTTCCGGCGGCGTGGACTCCACGCTCGCCGTCATCATCTGCGCCGAGGCCGTGAAGATGATGGGCCTGCCGGCCGACTACGTCACCGCCGTGACCATGCCGTGCTTCGGCACGACCGATCGCACGAAATCCAACGCCATCATCGTGTCCGAGCAGCTCGGCGCGACCGTGCGCGTCATCGACATCGGCGAGAGCGTCATGCAGCACTTCAAGGACATCGGCCACGACCCCGAAAACCGCAACGTCGTGTACGAAAACTCGCAGGCGCGCGAGCGCACCCAGATCCTCATGGACGTGGCCAACGGCTTTGCCGACGGCGGCATCCATGTCGGCACGGAGGACATGAGCGAGTTTGCCGACGGCTGGTGCACCTACAACGGCGACCACATCTCCATGTACGACGTCAACGCCGGCTCGACCAAGACCATGGTGCAGATGGTCGTGCGCTACGTCGCCGAGACGACGGACGACAAAGTGCTCGCCAAGGCCCTGCTCGACGTGCTCGACACGCCGGTCAGCCCCGAGCTGCTGCCCCCGACGCGCAACGGCGAGATCGCCCAGAAGAGCGAGGACTCCGTCGGCCCGTACAACCTCCAGGACTTCTTCCTGTACTACCTGGTCGATCACGGCTTCGCGCCCGAGAAGGTGCTGCGCCTGGCCGACATCGCCTACGGCGACGAGTTTGACCATGCGACGCTCAAAAAGTGGCTGCGCAGCTACTGCCGTCGCCTCTTCAGCCAGCAGTTCAAGCGCTCCTGCCTGCAGGACGGCCCGACGCTCAACGGCTTCAGCTTCTCGCCGCGCACCGGCTTCAGCATGCCGTCCGACGGGTCGGATGCCCTGTATCTGGCGACCGTGGATGCGCTGAAGTGATCCCGTCATAAAATTTTGTCATGGGCGGACGTGCAAACTTTGCGCGTCCGCTCTTGATTTTTTGTGCCGGATTGGGTAAGATACTCCTGCGCTATATCCCGCCCGGAGCGGGAACAGCAGCTTAGGAGGTATAAAAAATGAACAACAGCAATGGTAAGACCCGGCGTCTGGCTGGGCTTGCACTCTTCACCGCCATCGTCGTCGTGCTGCAGCTGCTCGGCAGCTTCATTAAGGTCGGCCCGTTCGCCGTGTCGCTCGTGCTGATCCCGATCGTGGTCGGCGCAGCCGTTTACGGCGTCAGCGCCGGCGCGTGGCTCGGCTTCGTGTTTGGCGTCGTCGTCACGATCGCCGTCGTCACCGGCGCCGATCAGGGCGGCTACATCATGTTTTCCGCGCGCCCGGTCATGACCGTGCTCGTCTGCCTCATCAAGGGCACGGCGGCAGGTTATGTGGCCGGTCTGCTCTATCGCGCCATCGGCAAAAAGCACCCGCTCGCGGGCGTCATCGTCGCGGCCGCGGCCGCCCCGGTCGTCAACACCGGGCTGTTCGTGCTCGCCATGGTGCTGTTTTATCAGCCGCAGCTGCAGGCATGGGCCGGCGGCACGGCTGTGGCAACGTATGTCGTTACGGGTCTCGTGGGCGTGAACTTCCTGCTCGAGCTGGGCGTGAACCTCGTCCTGAGCCCGACCATCACCCGGCTGATCGCGGCCGGCAAGAAAGGCCCGGTGGACTGATATGCTGCTGGCTCTGGACGTTGGCAATACGAATATTGTGATCGGTTTTCTCGACGAGTCCGGCATCCGCAACATTGCCCGTCTGGAGACCGACCGCGACAAGACCGCGCACGAGTACGCCATCTCGCTGCGGCAGGTGATCGAGTTTTCCGGCATCGCGCCGGAGAACATCGACGGCGCGATTTTGTCGTCCGTCGTGCCGCCGATCAACGGCGCGCTCATCGCCGCCGTGCGCATGATCGCGGGCATCCGCCCGCTCGTCGTCGGCCCCGGCATGAAAACGGGGCTGAACATCGCGCTCGACAATCCCGCCACCATGGGCAGCGACCTCGTCGTCGGCGCGGCCGCCGCGCTGGCCATCCACGACCCGCCGCTGATCATCATCGACATGGGCACGGCCACGACCATGACCGTCATCGACCGTGAGGCGCGCGTGCTCGGCGGGGCGATCATCCCCGGCGTGGGCATCTCGCTCGAGGCGCTCGCAAACGGCACGTCGCAGTTGCCGCACATCTCGCTCGACGCGCCGAAAAAGTGCATCAGCACCGACACGGTCGAGGCCATGCGCTCCGGCAGCGTCTACGGCACGGCGGCCATGCTCGACGGCATGATCGAGCGCATGGAGGCCGAGCTCGGCGAGCCCGCCGCCGTCATTGCGACCGGCGGCCTCGGCGGCTGCATCATCCCGTACTGCCGGCGCGAGATCACATACGACAAGAACCTGCTGCTCAACGGCCTGTGGGCCCTGTATCAGAAAAACAAGCGCAAGCGTTAAGTGCGCGCACCGACGCGGCGGCGTCACGGAGCTGTTTCCGTGACGCCGCTGTTGTTTTCCCGCCGCGGCGCGCCGCAGGAAAATCGACCGGAATGTCCCTTGACCGTTTCCGTGATTTCGGATATGATAGATAGATAACAACACGAAAGGAGGTGCGCGCGTGCGCAAAGACTGGTTTGAGGACGACAATGAGATCCGCCTGCTGCACCGCGGCAAGCGCCGGCTGCTCGACATTGTGTTCGGCCGTACGATGGTCATCACGCTGCTGCTCGTGCTGCAGATCGCCATCATGGTGCTCGGCGCGCACTATCTCGGCCGCTACTACCCCGCGCTGACGATCGTTTTGCGCGTGATGAGCGTCGCGGTCATCATCTACCTCGTCAACAAGTCCGGCAGCGCGACGACGAAGATCACCTGGATCATCCTCGTCATGGCGCTGCCCGCGTTCGGCGTGCTGCTGTACCTGTTCGTGCAGCTCGATATCGGCCACCGCTACGCCAACCGCCGCGTGCAGGAGAGCATCCTGAGCACCGTGCAGTACGTCCCGCGCCAGACCGAGCTCATGGCCCGCCTGCGCACCGAGCTGCCCGAGGTGCACAACCTCGCCGAGTACACGCTGCGCTCCGGCGACTACCCCGTGTATGAAAACACTGCCGTCACCTACTACCCCATGGGGCAGGACAAGATCGGCGCGCTCATCGAGGCGCTGCAGTCGGCCGAGCACTTCATTTTCCTTGAATATTTCATCATCGAGGAGGGCGACGTCTGGGGCCGCATCCTGAAGATCCTGGAGGAGCGGGTGCGCGCCGGCGTCGAGGTGCGCGTGCTCTATGACGGCACGTGCACGTTCTACCGCCTGCCGTACGGCTATCCCAAGCGCATGGAGGCGCTGGGCATCCGCTGCAAGATGTTCGCGCCGCTGCGCCCGCTCGTGAGCACGTATTACAACAACCGCGACCACCGCAAGATCGCCGTCATCGACGGGCGCGTCGGCTTCACCGGCGGCGTGAACCTCGCCGATGAATATGCCAATCTCGTGAGCGTCTACGGCGTGTGGAAGGACACGGCCGTGCGTCTCGAGGGCGAGGCCGTGCGCTCGCTCACGCTCATGTTCCTGCAGATGTGGGGCATGGACGAGCGCGAGCCGGACACCGATTCCTACGGCCGCTATCTCAATGTGCCCCTGCGCCCGCTGCCGGGCGCGGGCGGCTACGTCCTGCCGTATGCCGACAGCCCGCTCGACGACGAGCGTGTGGGCGAGTGCGTATATCTCGACATTCTCAACCACGCCGAGCGCTATGTGCGCATCTTCACGCCGTACCTCATCCTCGACGAGACGATGGTCATGGCGCTCACGTTCGCGGCCAAGCGCGGCGTGGACGTGGAGCTCATTTTGCCGCACGTGCCGGACAAGAAGTTCGCCTTCGCCCTCGCCAAGGGGCACTACCGCGAGCTGCTCGACGCCGGGGTGAAGATCTATGAGTATACGCCCGGCTTCGTGCACGCGAAGGTGTTCGTCAGCGACGACCGCAAGGCCGTCGTCGGCACGATCAACCTCGATTACCGCAGTCTGTACCTGCACTTTGAGGACGCGGTGTATCTCTATGACTGCCCGTGTATCAAGGACATCGTGGCGGATTTTGACGCCACACGCGCCCAGTCGCAGATCGTCACGCACGGCGACCTCGCGCGCATCCCGCTGCACACGCGCATCGCGGCCGCGCTGCTGAAGCTTGTCGCGCCGCTTATGTAAGCGGTTGTTTGAAGGAAAGGGGAACATCATCATGTCAAAATGCTATCTGCTGTTTGCCGAGGGGTTTGAGGAGTGCGAGGGTCTCGTCACGCTCGACATCCTCCGCCGAGCCGGCCTGGAGGCATACACGGTGTCCATTCAGGACGCACACACCGTCGTCGGCGCGCACGGCGTGCCCATCACGTGCGACCGCACGCTGCCGGAGCTGCTGGCAGCGCCGCCGGAGCTTGTCGTGCTCCCGGGCGGCATGCCGGGCACGACGAATCTGGCCAAGAGCCCGGCCGTGGAGGCGCTCGTGCGCCGCACGCTCGAGCACGGCGGCCGCGCGGCCGCCATCTGCGCCGCGCCGAGCGTGCTCGCGCAGTACGGCCTGCTCGCCGGACGGCGCGCCACGTGCTACCCCGGCTTTGAGAACCGGTGTACCGGCGCGCACATGGTCGATGCCGACGTCGTTACCGACGGGCCGATCACGACCGGCCGCGCCCTCGGCGCAGCGATGGCGTTCGCGCTCGAGCTCGTGCGCCTGCTCACCGACGAGCAGACCGCCGCGCGCACGGCCGAGGAGATCGTCTGGCGCACGTGACGGTTGACAACGCGCGCGCAAGTGCGTAAAATAGACAGGATAAAACCATCGTGAGGTCGCCGTCATGGATGAACTGAAACTCATCTTCGCCAGCAACCTGATCCGCCTGCGCACGGCCGCGGGCATGACGCAGGCCGAGCTCGGCGAACAACTGAATTATTCGGACAAGTCGATCTCCAAGTGGGAGCGCGGCGAGGCCATTCCCGACGCGGCCGTGCTCAAGCGCATGAGCGAGATCTTCGGCGTCACGGTCGATTATCTGCTCGACGAGCACGATGCCTGGCAGCCGGCACCCGATCCCGCCGACGTGCGCGACCGCAGCCACGCCTCCATCATTCAGGTCGCTCTCACGGGCATCGTCACGCTGGCGGTGCTGGTGTTTGTGGTGCTGTGGCTGTGGCTGGGCAAGGTGGAGTGGGTCGTGTTTCCCTGCTTCGTGCCGGCGGCGCTCATTACGTATCTTGTGCTCAACAGCGTGTTTTTTAACGGACGGGGAAACCTTTATGTCGTGCTCGGCCTTGTGGCGAGCGTGTTCGCCGTGGGCTACCTCGTGCTGCTGCGCTTCGGGATGAATTTCTGGCAGCTTTTCCTCATCCTCATCCCGGCGGAGGCCGTCGTGTATTTCAGTTTCAACATCCGCGCAAAGCATTGATATTGCAGACATTCTATGATTTGTAGAGTGCGTCTTTCGGGGCGTAGAGCAGGGCAGGGCCGTGTTCTACGCCCCGGTTCCATTTTGTAGGTTGCGCAATGCCGGCACGGCAGGTATGATACCACCATATTCATGTTGAGAAGGAATCACACCTGCCCGCCCGACGGGCAAATCGAAGGATGCAAAGGAGACCGACAAAATGGCCGATTTCGTACTGAGCTGCTGCTCCACCGCCGACCTGACCAAGGAGCATTTCCAGCAGCGTGACATTTCGTATATCTGCTTCCACTATGCGCTCGACGGCGTGGATTACCCGGACGATCTGGGCGAGACGATGCCGTTTGACAAGTTTTACGCCGCCATGGCAAACGGCGCCGAGACGCGCACCTCTCAGGTGAACATCTCGGAGTTCGTGGACTATTTCACCCCGTTTCTCGAGCAGGGCAAGGACATTCTGCACGTCTGCCTGTCCTCGGGCCTGTCCGGCGTGTCGAACTCGGCGGAGAACGCTGCGCGCATCGTCCGCGAGCGCTATCCCGACCGGAAGATCTACATCGTTGACTCGCTCGGCGCGTCCTCGGGCTACGGCCTGCTGATGGACCGCCTGGCTGACCTGCGCGACGAGGGCGTGTCCATCGACGGCGTGCGCGACTGGGCCGAGGCGCACAAGCTGGAGCTGCACCACTGGTTCTTCTCCACGGACCTGACGTTCTATGTCAAGGGCGGCCGCATCTCGAAGGTGGCCGGCGTGTTCGGCGGTCTGCTGGATATCTGCCCGCTGCTGAACATGGATAACCTCGGCCGGCTCATCCCGCGCTCCAAGATCCGCGGCAAGAAGCGCGTCATGAAAGAGATCGTTGCCCGCATGGAAGAGCATGCGCAGGGCGGCCTCGACTACTCCGGCAAGTGCTACATCTCGCAGTCGGCGTGCTATGACGACGCGCGCGCCGTGGCCGACGAGATCGAAAAGAAGTTCCCGAAGCTCAACGGGAAGGTCGAGATCTACAGCGTCGGTACCACCATCGGCAGCCATACCGGCCCGGGCACCGTGGCCCTGTTCTTCTGGGGCGACGAGCGCAAGGACTGATTGGTCGATAAATTCCCCCCTTTATTTTTCCCATCCCAAACAAAATCCCCTGACCGTTTGGTCAGGGGATTTTGTCGTGTTTGGGCTGGAACTTGCGGCGCTGCCGGTCAGATCTTCGGCACGGGCGTCGGGCGGGCATCGTCCCAGACAGTCTTGGTATCGAACAGGTCGTCGAGCAGATTCGACTGGTAGTACATCCGGTAGCCGTCGATGTTGCGCCGGCCCTGACGGACATACCCGTCGTGGATCTGCACCCAGTGCTCGGCCGAGTCCACGTTGCAGAAATAGCGGAAGCCCAGGCCGTAGAGCGTGTCAAACTTTGCGCCCTTGTAGGCCTCCACGCCGGCAATGTCGCTGCCGAAGGGGTAGAGCAGCACGTCGGTCTCGCCGATGACGGCCGCAATCTGATCGTTCCACTTCTGCGCGTCGCTGGCCAGACGCTCGGGCGAAATGTCGCCGTAGGTCAGGTGGCCGTAGCTGTGGCTGGCGATCGTGTAGCCCTCGGCGCGCAGGGCGTCGGCCACGGCGCGCGCGTCCGTGCACGCCTGCGCAAAGGCCTCGTCGCCGAGCTTTTCCTTATAATCATTGCTGATGCGGTAGCCGAACGCGCCCTGATACCCGGTCACGGCGATGGTCGCGCGCGCGCCGCGATAGGAAAAGTCCGGGTGCTGGTCCAGGAAATCATCCAGCAGCGGCACGAGGTCGTAGCTGCCGTAGAGCGTCTGGCCGTCGGCGTCTACGTATTCGCACGTGAGCTTGCCGTCTTTCACCAGCAGGCGCGAGGCAAAGCCGTCGCCGCCTTTGTCGGGCTTGCCGTCGCTGTCGCTGTCGGTCATATATTCGTAGTAGCACACGTCGTCCTGCGATAGGACGATGGGCTTTTTCCCGGCGGGGAGGTAGATGTCGCCTGCGACGTATTTCGTCGAGCCGTCGGCCTGCTGCTGCGGCCCGGCGACGTCGTGGATGTCCACGAGCACGAAGCCCCGCTCGTACAGGCTCTGCAGCACGGCGTTGAACTCCTTGATCGTGGCCATGAACTGGTTGTAGCCGCCCTGCTCGGGGTCGCCGTCAAAGGCGCGGGCAGTGTCCGCGATGAGCGTGTGGAAAAAGATGTGCGGAATGGTCGTGGGGTCAGCGTAGCGCACGGCCTGCGCCTTCTGCGCCTCAAAATCGGCCTTGGCCTGCTGCAGCTCCGGCACGTTCTCCCACCCGGCAAAGCCCGTCACGGCGGCGATGGCCTTGTCATAGTCATACTGCGCGGCGAGGTGCTTCGCCTCCGCGAGCACGGTGTCCTGCTCCGTGACCTGCGCGGTGGGCGTGGCCTGCGCGGCGGGATCGTTTTTGGGCGCGCGGTCATGCCGGCTCACGAGCACGAGCACCAGCACGGCCACCAGCACGATCACGACCAGCACGGCCGCGAACACCAGCGTCGACTGGCTCGGGCCGCGGCGCTGCGGCGCGCGGCGTCTGGCCGGGCGCGGCCGGTCGGCCGCGTCCGGCTTCGGCGTGTGTGCATCGCTGTCGGGCCGCGGGGTGCGGCGGGGGTCGGTTGTCTGCATACGAAGTCACCTCCGGGAGACCATTCGGTTTCCGAAAATCTGTTAATTACTGCCTTTACTATACGCGCTCCGGCGGGCATTTTGCAAGCGTGCGCGTAAAATTCAGAATTGTTAAGGATCGCGCCCGGCCGGTTGTTACCCGGCGGGCGTGATGTCTTTGAGCGTGCCTTTGTTCGTGATCTGGCTGTAGGAGAACGACAGGTGGAACGTGCCGTCCGGCTGCGTCTCAACGACGGCAAGCTGGTCGGCCGAGCACTTGACGTGCAGCGCCGTGCCGCCCTTCGTCACGGTCAGCAGACCGCCGTCGTCGGTCGCGGCGTACTGGTCGATGGTGTAGTCCCCAGTGCCGGACACGCGGTTCATCCCCACGAAGCCGCCGTAGGTCAGCAGACCCAGAATGGCGACGATGACGATGATGCGGATAATGGTGATGACGGTTTTCTTCATGCGCACACCCCCTTTCCTGCCAGTGTAACAGGCCGGGCGGCATTTGGCAAGTACCCGTTGAGAATTCCGCTTTACAAGACACGATGTCTGGCATATACTATTCTAAACTGGGTAGGCAGCACCATGCGCCGCCCGACGAGAGAATCCGAGAAAAGAGAGAAAAAGAGAAAAATGAATCTGTCCGTTGTTTTTGCCAAGATGGCCATGCTGGTTCTCATCATGCTCCTTGGCTACCTTTGTGCGCGCATCGGCATCACAGGGCCGGAGTTTAATAAGCGCGTGACGCCGCTGGTGATGAACGTCCTGCTCACGGCGACGATCCTCAATTCCGTGCTGAGCGTGCCGGATTTCACCGGCCGCGACATTGTCGATTACGTCCTCGTGCTGACGGCTGCGACCGTTTTGCAGATCGCCGCGGCGTGGTTTCTGCCGCGGCTGCTGCGCACACGCGGCGAGGACGTGGGTGCGACGCGGCTCGTGACGGCGTTTGGCAACGTGGGCTTTGTGGGCCTGCCCGTCGTCGCGGCGATCTTTGGCGATGAGATGGTCTTTTTCGCCTCGCTGGCGAACATCCCGTTCAACCTCGCGCTCTATTCCATCGGCGCGGCGCAGCTCTCTGGCGGCGCGGGCGCGCGCTTCGACTGGCGCAAGGTGCTCAATATGCCCGTCATTGCGACGCTGCTGTCGGTCGTGCTGCTGCTCTCGCGCATCCATGTGCCCGCCGTCATTGCCGACACGATCTCCACGCTCGCGGGCGCGACGATCCCGCTGTCGATGCTCATCATCGGCACGTCGCTCGGCGCGATCTCCGTGCGCGCCGCGCTCGCCGACTGGCGGGTCTACGTGGTGTCGGCGGTGCGGCTGCTCGTGTGCCCACTGCTGACGTGGTTGGTGCTGCGGCCGTTTGTCAGCGGCGCGCTGCTCGGCATTCCGGTGCTTCTCGCGGCGTGCCCGTCGGCCATGGTCGTCACGGCGCTGTGTCTGCAGTATGACCGGTCGGATGCGTTCGCGTCCAAGTGCATTTTTCTCAATACGATCCTGTCCGCCGTGACGATCCCGCTGCTGATCTGGCTGCTGTTCTGACCGGCGCGTGGGTGCTTTTTTCGCTGGTATTGTGCCCCTTGACTCCCTTGTGCAAAGGGAGCTGGCAGCCGTCAGACTGACTGAGGGATTGATAAATCGGCCCTTGCATGGATTTGTATTTACAACCCCTCCGTCAAAAATCTTCGATTTTGCCACTGCCCCTTGCACAGGGGAGGCATTGCCGAACGGCAATGTAGAATCCTACTCCCGCATATTCCTGATCGGAGGTTTTCCCCATGATCGATCCTTTGATGTTCATTGCGCTGCTGCCGGCCGTTGTGCTGGTGGTGTATATCTACCGAAAGGACCGCACGGACAAAGAGCCGCCGGCCCTGCTCGCCAAGCTCCTGGGCTACGGCGCGCTCTCGTGCCTGCCGGCCATCGTGGTCGAGCTCATCCTCAGCGCCGTCATCGAGCGGCTGAACGTGCGTAATGTCTACCTCGGCTATTTTCTCGAGGCGTTCGTCGTCGCGGGCCTGACGGAGGAGACGTGCAAGTTCCTCTTCCTGCGCACGACGTGGCGCAGCCCGGCGTTCGACTATCAGTTTGACGCCATTGTCTACGCCGTCATGGTCGCGCTCGGTTTCGCCGCGTTCGAGAACGTGAAGTACGTCTACAGCTATGGCTTCGCCACCGGCCTCGTGCGCGCGGTCACGGCCGTGCCCGGCCACGCGATCTTCGGCGTGTTTATGGGTTATTTCTACGGCTATGCCAAGCTCTCCGACTACTGGGGGCGCGATGAGGACAGGAAGGCCTACCTTGCGCTGAGCGTCGTCGTGCCGATACTGCTGCACGGGTGCTACGACTTTCTGGCTTTCGCGCAGGAGGGCGACAGCCGCTTCACGCTGCTGTTTTATGCGTATCTGATCGCGCTGTACGTGTTCGGCATCCGGCGCGTGAACCGCTCGTCACGCGACGACCGCCGCGTCACGCGCGAGACGGTGTTTGACTATTTCCGCCGCATGCAGTACCCCCTGCCGCCGCAGTACCGCGACCGGAACGACGACTTCTGGCGCTGAGCGGCGAGCAAATGCAAAGCCGCCCCTGTCGAACATGACAGGGGCGGCTTTTTGTTATTCTGCGTCCACAAACTGCCGGAACGCCGTCGGCAGCGAGATCTCCTCGCGCAGCTCGTCCGGCGTGGCCCAATGGTAGCGCGGCGGCATGGCCGAGCACTCGAGCGTGTAGCAGCGCATCGTCCAGACGATGTGCGTGAAGATGTGCCTGCCGTCGCGCGCGCTGCGCAGCCGCACATCGCCGAGGCCCTGCCCGCTGGCGTATTCGCCCGCCTGCCGCTCGTCGAGCAGGCCCGGCGTGTTCGGCAGCTCCCAGAGCCCGGCGAGCAGGCCGTGCTCCGGCCGCCGCTCGACGGCGAGCCGGTCGCCGCAGCGCAGGCAGAACACGGTGTAGTCCTCGGCGCGCTTGGCGCGCTTCGGCGCCTTGACCGGCAGGGCAGCCGCCGTGCCGTGCGCACGGGCGAGACACAGCGCTGCGATGGGGCAGACCTCGCACTGCGGCGCGCGGTTCGGGCCGCAGACGGTCGCGCCGAGCTCCATGAGCGCCTGCGTGAAGTCGCCGCAGTGCCCGGCGGGGTAGCACGCGCTCAGCGCCGCGGTGAGCGCGGCCTTGTGCGCGGCGGAGTCGATGGGCGTCGCGTCGTCGAGCACGCGCGCGCACACGCGCAGCACATTGCCGTCCACGGCGGCGGCCGGCCGCTCAAAGCAGATCGAGGCGATCGCCCCGGCCGTGTATGGGCCGATGCCCGGCAGGGCCAGCAGATCCTCCACCGTGTCGGGCCAGACGCCGCCGCGCGCCGCGACCTCCTGCGCGCAGGCCTGCGCCTTGCGCGCGCGGTTATAGTACCCCAGCCCCTCCCAGAGCTTGAGCAGCTGCGCTTCCGGCAGCGCCGCGAGCGCGAACACGTCCGGCGCGGCCGCGAGAAAGCGCGCGTAGTACCCGCGCACGGCCTCGACGCGCGTCTGCTGCAGCATGATCTCTGAGAGCCACACGTGGTACGGTTCGCGGTCGGCGCGCCAGGGCAGCGTGCGTGCGTGCGCCTGAAACCAGACGAGCAGCGGCTGTACCGTCTGGGAAAGTCTGTGCGTGTCCATGGCTGCACCTCCCGAAAAAAAGTCTGCGCCCATTATAGCAGAAATCCCGCGGCGCGCAAAGCCCGTATTTGCCCGCCGCATTGCCCCAGTGGTGCGCAAAAAACCGGCCGCAGTGTGCACTGCGGCCGGCTTTCTATGTTATTTACTCAGCGTTTTTTCTTGCTGCCGAAGATGCCGCTGCGTCCCTCGCTGACCGATTCGTTCATCGCGTCGGCATAGGCGCGCAGGCGCTCCTTCTGCTCGGATGTCATGTTCTTCGGCACGGTGACCGTGATCGTGACGAACTGGTCGCCGCGGCCGCCGCCCTTGCTCTGCAGGTACGGGATGCCCTTGCCGCGCAGACGGAACACACTGCCCGGCTGCGTCCCCTCGGGGATGGTGAGCTTGACGCGGCCGTCGATGGTCGGCACCTCGATCTCAGCGCCGAGCGCGGCCTGCGCGAACGACACCGGCATCTCCATGAGCACGGAGTTGCCGTCGCGCTCGAAGAGCGGGTGCGGCTTGACAAAGACCGTGATGAGCAGATCGCCCGCCGGCCCGCCGTCCAGCCCGGCGTTGCCCTTGCCGCGCAGATTCAGCGTCTGCCCGTCGTCGATGCCGGCCGGGATCTTGACCTTGATGGTCTGATTCTTGCGCACGGCGCCGCGGCCGCCGCAGCGCGGACACGGCTGGTGGATGATCTTGCCGTGGCCGCCGCACTTCTTGCACGCGCCGCTGGTCTGCACCACGCCGAACGGGGTGCGCTGCGTGGTGCGCACGCTGCCGGTGCCCTTGCAGTCCGGGCAGACCTCCGGCGTCGTGCCGGGGGCGCAGCCGGTGCCCTTGCAGTCCGGACACTGCTCGACGCGGCCGACGTTGATCTCCTTCTCGCAGCCGAACGCCGCCTCTTCAAAGGTGATATTCAGGCGCACGCGCAGGTTTTCGCCCCGGCGCGGGCCGCTGCGCTGGGTCTGTCCGCCGCCGAAGCCGCCGCCGAAGATATCCCCGAAGATATCCCCGAAGCCGCCGCCGAAAATGTCGTCAAAGCCGCCGAAGCCGCCGAAACCGGCGCCGCCGGGGCCGCCGGCGGACGGGTCGAACGCCGCATGGCCGAACTGGTCATACTTCGCGCGCTTGTCGGGATCGGACAGCACCTCGTAGGCCTCGTTGATCTCCTTGAAGCGCTCCTCGCATTCCTTATCGCCCGGATGCAGATCCGGGTGGTTGGCCTTGGCCAGCTTGCGGTAGGCTTTTTTGATCTCGTCCTCGGATGCACCCTTTTCGACACCGAGCACTTCATAATAATCTCGTTTTTCAGCCATACATGAACCTCAACTGTCTATGGATTCCCCCCGCGCGGGGGTCAGAAAGCTCCAAATGCGGGCGCGCTTGTTCGGCGCGCCCGCTTTGCTTTGCCCGTGACGGGGGCGGGGTGTTTACTTCTTGTCGTCGTCAACGACGGTGTAGTCCGCGTCGTAGTACTGCTGGCCGTCGCTGCCCTTGGAGCAGTCGCCGCTCTGGCAGTTCGGGTCACAGCCCGGGTTTGCGCCCGGCTGGCCGCCCTGCGGGTTGGCCTGCTGGTACATCTTCTCGCTGAGCTTGTAGAACACCTGCGTCAGCGCCTCGGTCGCGGCCTTGATGGCTGCGGTGTCGCTGCCCTTGAGGGTCTCCTTGAGCTCGTTGAGCTTGCTCTCAACCTCGGCCTTCTCGGCCGCGTCGACCTTGTCGCCCAGCTCCTCGAGCGTGCGCTCGGTCTGGTAGACCATCTGGTCGCCCTGGTTGCGGGTGTCGATCTCTTCCTTGCGCTTGGCGTCCTCGGCGGCGTACTGCTCCGCCTCACGGACGGCCTTCTCCACGTCCTCCTTGGACATGTTGGTCGAGGAGGTGATGGTGATGTGCTGCTCCTTGCCGGTGCCGAGGTCCTTGGCGGAGACGTTCACGATGCCGTTGGCGTCGATGTCGAACGTGACCTCGATCTGCGGCACGCCGCGGCGGGCCGGGGCGATGCCGTCGAGCTGGAAGCGGCCGAGGCTCTTGTTGTAAGCGGCCATCTCACGCTCGCCCTGCAGGACGTTGACCTCAACGGAGGTCTGGTTGTCGGCCGCGGTGGAGAACACCTGGCTCTTCTTGGTTGGGATGGTGGTGTTGCGCTCGATGAGCTTCGTGAACACGCCGCCGAGGGTCTCGATGCCGAGGGACAGCGGGGTCACGTCGAGCAGGACCACGCCCGCGACGTCGCCGCCGAGCACGCCGCCCTGGATGGCAGCGCCGTCAGCCACGCACTCATCGGGGTTGATGCCCTTGAAGCCTTCCTTGCCGGTGAGCTTCTTGACCATTTCCTGCACGGCCGGGACACGGCTGGAGCCGCCGACGAGCAGGACCTTCGTCAGGTCGGACGCGCTGATGCCGGCGTCGCTCATGGCCTGGCGCACCGGGCCTGCGGTCTTTTCGACGAGGTGGGCGGTCAGCTCATTGAACTTGGCGCGCGTGAGCGTCACGTCCAGGTGCTTCGGGCCGGTCGCGTCCGCCGTGATGTACGGCAGGTTGATGTTCGTGCTCGTCACGCCGGACAGCTCGATCTTCGCCTTCTCGGCAGCTTCCTTCAGGCGCTGCATGGCCACGCGGTCGCCCGAGAGGTCGATGCCTTCGCTCTTCTTGAACTCCTGCACGAGGTAGTTGGTGATGCACTGGTCAAAGTCATCGCCGCCGAGGCGGTTGTTGCCGGCCGTGGCCAGCACTTCGATGACGCCGTCGCCGATCTCCAGCACGGAGACGTCGAACGTGCCGCCGCCGAGGTCGTAGACCATGATCTTCTGGTCGGTCTCCTTATCGAGGCCGTAGGCCAGCGCGGCCGCCGTCGGCTCGTTGATGATACGCTTGACGTCGAGGCCGGCGATCTTGCCGGCGTCCTTCGTCGCCTGGCGCTGCGCGTCGGTGAAGTAGGCCGGCACGGTGATGACGGCTTCGGTCACGGGCTCGCCAAGGTAAGCTTCTGCATCAGCCTTCAGCTTCTGCAGGATCATGGCGCTGATTTCCTGCGGGGTGTACTTCTTGCCGTCGATCTCTACTTTATAATCCGAGCCCATCTCGCGCTTGATCGAGCTGATCGTGCGGTCCGGGTTCGTGACGGCCTGACGCTTTGCCACCTGGCCGACCATACGCTCGCCGGTCTTGGAGAACGCGACGACGGACGGGGTGGTGCGATGACCTTCCGCGTTGGGGATAACGGTCGCTTCGCCGCCCTCCATGACGGAGACGCAGCTATTGGTAGTGCCAAGGTCGATACCGATAATTTTACTCATAATGATTTCCTCCTGTATTGAAAGCAGATTGTGTATACGAATTTATATGGGATCAGTTTGCGACTTTCACGACGGAATACCGCAGCACGCGGTCGCCGATGCAAAAGCCCTTTTCAAACTCCTCCACGACAACGCCCTCGCCGTAAGCATCATCCTCGATGTGCATGACGGCGTTGTGGCGGTTGGCGTCAAATGGTTGGCCGACGGCTTCGATCGCCGTCACACCGAGCTGATTGAGCGCGGTGTTGTACTGGTTCATGATCCCCTCAAGGCCCTTGCGGGCGGGATCGTCTGCCGGGGTCTGCGCCAGAGCGCGGGACAGACTGTCGTACACCGGCAGGAACTTTTTGAGCGTGTCGCAGCGGACGTCCGCGTAGATCGCTTCGCGCTCGCGGGTGCTGCGGCGGCGGTAGTTGTCATATTCGGCGAGCAGGCGGAGGTACTTGTCTTTCTCCGCCGCGAGATCGGCTTCGATCTCTTTTTTCGTCTCTTTCTTTTCTTTGGATTCTTTTTCTTTTTTGGCTTCCTTCTTGTCGGCCTTTTTTTCGGCCTTCTTGACCGGGGCCTCTTCGGTCTCTTCGGTCTTGGCGGCCGTGTCGGCCTTTACGTCTTCAGCAGCCGGAGCCGTTTCCGGCGCCGTCTGCTTCGGGTCGTTCGTTTTCGTGCTCATCTGTATCGTCTCCCTTAATGATCAGCTTGTTGTCCAGCCCGGGGGGCGGAAGCGTGCCGCCGCCGAGCAGCTTGGAAAGGCCGGCCGCAATGAAGCTGAGCTTCGCGGCGACCTTGGAATAGTCCATGCGCGTCGGGCCGACCACACCGATCAGACCGCGCATATTTTCGCCCGCGTCATACGTTGCGAGCACGACGCTGCTGTCGCGCAGCTCCTCGGCCACATTTTCCGGGCCGATGAGCACGCGCACCTCATTGTCGCCGCCGAGCTGTTCCATCGGGATGTCGAGCAGGTTGCTGCCGTCGGACAGGTAGCTCATGAGGCGGTGCGCCTTGTCAGGGTCGCGGAACTCCGGCTGGTGCAGCAGCTGCGACTCGCCGACGAGGTACGTCTGCGCGGCGCCCGCGCCCGTGAGTACCTCGATGGCGAAGGCCGCGATCACGGCCGTGATGCCGAGGTTGTCCTGCGCGGCGCGCTCCGCCGAGCGGATCAGCACCGGGGTGATGTCGCTCTCGTGGATGCCCGTGAAGTGGGCGTTGAAGACGGTGGCCAGCTTCTGGATCATGCTCTGCTCGGCCGAGACCGGCAGGTGCACGAGCTTATTTTTCACCGTGTCGTCGCTCAGGAGCAGCACGATGATGAAGCTGTTCGCGTCGAGATAAATGAGGTCGAAGCGGCGGATCGTCACGCCGGCGCTCGTCGTGAGCGTCACGGCGGGGTAGTTCGTCAGCTGCGAGGCGAGACGGCTCGCGTCCGTCATGAGCTCGCCGCGCTGGTGGCGGCCCGTCAGGCTCTGCGTGATGGCCTGCGTCTCTTCGGCGGTGAGGTCCTTGTGCTCCATGAGCTCGTTGACGTACATCCGGTAGCCGAGCGGGGTGGGCACGCGGCCCGCCGACGTGTGCGGCTGCTCGAGATAGCCCATGGCGACCAGCTCCGCAAGCTCGTTGCGGATCGTGGCCGAGGAACAGCCGAGGTCCGCGCTCGCGGCGATGGCCTTTGAGCCGACCGGCTCCGCCGTGCGGATGTATTCCTCGATGACCGCGGCAAGTATTTTCTTTTTGCGGCTGCTGATGTCCATGATCTCCTCCGCTGGCACTCGGAGCTGCCGACTGTTGGCACTCCTGACCTTCGAGTGCTAATTTACACCCGGCCGGTCGGAAAGTCAAGGCCTTTTCCTATATTATTGATAGATTGTTCATAATTATTTTTCCGACTGTTTCGGGGTGGGGAAATGGGCGGTTTTGCGGCGGCAAAACCGGGCGCGGGACGGCATCAACGCACCGCCGGCGGCGCTGAGATTTTTGGGCAGGCTGGATCGCTTTCTCTGCAGGAAGGTCTGGACGCACAGAAAAAATCCGGGCGCGGCGGGCTGACCCGCCGCGCCCGGAGGGCGCTGTTCTATCCGGACTCAGTTCAGGAAATCGCGCAGCTTCTTGCTGCGGCTGGGGTGGCGGAGCTTGCGCAGGGCCTTCGCCTCGATCTGGCGGATGCGCTCGCGCGTGACGTTGAACTCCTTGCCGACCTCCTCGAGCGTGCGGGTGCGGCCGTCGACGATGCCGAAGCGCAGCTCGAGCACCTTCTTCTCGCGCGGGGTGAGCGTGTCGAGCACCTCCATGAGCTGCTCCTTGAGCAGCGAGAAGCTCGCCGCCTCGCTCGGCTCGGAGGCGTCCTCGTCGGGGATAAAGTCGCCGAGGTGGGAGTCCTCCTCCTCGCCGATCGGCGTCTCGAGCGAGACCGGCTCCTGCGCGATCTTGAGAATGTCGCGCACCTTGTCGACCGGCATGTTCATCTCCGCCGCGATCTCCTCGGCGCTCGGGTCGTGGCCGAGCTCCTGCAGGAGCTGACGGGAGACGCGGATGACCTTGTTGATCGTCTCGACCATGTGCACGGGGATGCGGATGGTGCGCGCCTGGTCGGCGATGGCGCGGGTGATGGCCTGTCGGATCCACCACGTGGCGTAGGTGGAGAACTTGTAGCCCTTCGTGTAGTCGAACTTCTCGACGGCCTTGATCAGGCCGAGGTTGCCCTCCTGGATGAGGTCGAGAAACAGCATGCCGCGGCCGACATAGCGCTTGGCGATCGACACGACCAGACGGAGGTTTGCCTCCTCCATGCGGTGCTTGGCCTCCGCGTCGCCCTCGGCCATGCGCTTGGCCAGCTCCTGCTCCTCCTCCGGGGTGAGCAGCGGCACTTTGCCGATCTCCTTGAGGTACATGCGCACCGGGTCGTCGGTCGAGAACGTGTCGGCCATGGCCTCGGTCTCGTTCATCTCTTCCTCGGTGACTTCCTCGATCTCCTCGAGCTCCTCGAGCTCGGGCAGCGCGTCCTCGTCCACCGGGGGCAGCGCGTCGTCGCTGAGCACGTCGATGTTCAGGCTCTCGAGCTGGTCATAGAACTTTTCCGTCTCCTCGCTCGAGAGGTTCATGTCCTCGAGCACCATGAGGTCCTTGCTCGAGAGTTTGCCCGCCTTTTTGCCCTTTTCCACGAGCTCGTTGAGCTTTTCTTCCGTGGTCTTTTCCGATTCCGGCTTTTCGGCTACAGGCTTGTCCTCCGCGGGCTCGTCCGCGGCGGGAGCGGCTTTGGTTTCCGCCTGCTTGGCGTCGTCGGCTGCGAGCAGCGCGTCGGCCATGGCGTCGAGTTCTTCAGCCGAGAGGTTGTTAAGTTCTTTCTGTTCCATCTTTACCACCATACCCTTTATGTTCTTTGAGTTGCTTTGCAAAGGCCAGCAGGTCCGCCTCCGACGACGCTGCGCCGGCGGTGGCCTGGGTCTGTAGGATGCTTATGTAGTCGTCGAGCGCGCGCGCGCCGTTGGCAAGCTCCGCCGGCTGCTGGATGATGCCGGTCAGCAGGGCCAGCTCGTCCGGGCTCAGCTCGCCCGAGAGCGCCGCGATCTGCACCGTGCCCGTGCCGCCGTGGGCGAGCAGGACGGTGTAAATGTGCCGCAGCTCCGGCGAGGAAAACTGCGCCGCGTCCGGCACGTTCGCCCGGCCCCGGAACAGGCCGGGGTCGAGATACAATAATTTAATGATGCCCTGTTCGGCGGCCGCCGAGCGGGGGTTGTCGAAGCGGATGCTCCGCCCGGGCGGCTGCATCGCCGTCGCGGGGCGCAGCAGGTCGCGCTCGCGCTCCTTGCGCGCGCGGCTGAGCCGCCGCTTGCGCTGGCGCTGCACCTCGTCGGTCACGACTGCGGCGGGCATGCCCGCCGTCTCCGCAACGCGCATGGCGTACACTTCGCGCTCGACGCTGCCGGGCAGCTCGGCCACCACGCCCGCCGCCTCCTTGACGAAGGCCACGCGCTGCTCGTCGACCTGGAGGTCGTATTTTCGCTGCACCGCGCCGAGCCGGTAGTCGATGTGGTTTTCCGACTGTTCGAGCAGGTTTCGGAATGCGTCCGCGCCGAAGGTCTTGATATATTCGTCGGGGTCTTTCGCCCCCTGCATCTGCAGGACGCGCACGCGCACCTCGAGCTTTTCGAGGATGCCGATCGCGCGCTGCGACGCCTTTTGCCCCGCGCCGTCGTTGTCGTAGGCGATGACGATCTCGCTCGTGTAGCGCGAGAGAAGCCGCGCCTGCTCCGGCGTGAGCGACGTGCCGAGCGAGGCGACCGCGCTGTCAAACCCCGCCTGATGCAGGCTCGCCACGTCGATGTTGCCCTCTGCCAGTATGATATACCCGCATTTCGACTTTTTAGCCAAATTGAGCGCGAACAAATTGTGGCTCTTGCTGAAAACGATGGTTTCCGGGCTGTTCATGTACTTGGGTTCTCCGTCGCCGAGGATGCGCCCGGAGAAGCCGATGACGTTGCCGCGCACGTCGATGACCGGGAACATGAGCCGGTTGCGGAACGTGTCGTACACGCCGCCGGAGCGGCCGTGGCGCACGAGCCCGCCGTCAAACAGCTCCTGCTCGGAGTAGCCGAGCGCCTTCATCGCGCGCACGAGGCTGTCCCACGTGTCGGGCGCGAAGCCCAGGCCGAAGCGCGTCACGGTCTGCGCCGTGAGCTGCCGGCGGGCGAGATAGTCCCGCGCCGGCTGGCCGGCCGGGGTCTTGAGCTGCGCGTGGAAAAAGCGCGCCGCGTCCCGGTTGAGCGCGAGCAGGCGCTGGCGCTTTTTCGCGCCGGGGTCGTTCGACTGCTCGGGCAGCTGCATGCCCGCGCGGTTGGCCAGAAACGCTACCGCCTCCGGGAACGAGAGGTTCTCGATCTCCATGATGAAGCTGATGACGCTGCCGCCCTTTCCGCAGCCGAAGCAGTGGTAGATCTGCTTATCCGGCGAGACGGAAAACGACGGCGTTTTTTCGCTGTGAAACGGGCAGAGCCCGAAGAGGTTCGACCCGCTCTTTTTCGTCAGGCGCACGTAGCTGCTCACAACATCGACAATGTCGTTGCGCTCGGCGAGCTCCTGCAGAAAGGATTCCGGAAAGGCCACGTGCGTCACCTTCTTTCTGTGGTTTCCGTTGTATGTACTTCCTTATTTAATGGTCCAGGCGGCGGGGATGAACAGTTCCGAATACACCTCCAGCGCATAGCTGTCGGTCATGCCGGACACATAGTCGCACACCGCGCGCTGCGGCCCTTCGTCGTCCGCGATGGACTGATAGACCACCGGGAGCTCGTCAATGTGGTTGACATAATATTCCCAGATGCTCCCGAGGATATTCTGCACCTTGCGCTCCTCGCCCTTGGCGATGGGGTTGTAGTACACGCCCTCGTACATGAAGGTCGTGAACACGTCCACGGCCTCGCGCATATCGGGCGACATGCGCAGCTCGCCGTCGCCGCTGTGGGCGATGATGTCCGTGAGGATGGAGTTGATGCGCACGCTGTTGCGCTCGCCCACGCGCTCGCGCACGATGGCGGGCACGTCCTCCGGCTGCACGATGCCGCCGCGCATGGCGTCGTCGAGGTCGTGATTGATGTAGGCCACGCGGTCGGCCAGGCGCACGACGTCGGCCTCGAGCGTGCCGCGCGGCTGCCCGGTCGTGTGGTTGAGGATGCCGATGCGCGTCTCGTTGCAGAGGTTCAGGCCGCGGCCGTCACGCTCGATGCGGTCGACGACGCGCAGGCTCTGCTCATAGTGCCGGAAGCCGACGCCGGTATAGATCGCGTTGAGCGCACGCTCTCCCGCGTGGCCGAACGGCGTGTGGCCGAGGTCGTGCCCGAGACTGATGGCCTCGGTGAGATCTTCGTTGAGTTCGAGCGCGCGGGCGATCGTGCGCGCGAGCCGCGCGACCTCGAGCGTGTGCGTCAGGCGCGTGCGGTAATGGTCGCCCTCCGGGCGCAGGAACACCTGCGTCTTGTGTTTCAGGCGGCGGAACGATTTCGAGTGCGTGATGCGGTCGACGTCGCGCTGGAAGCACGTGCGCATCTCACACGGCGGCTCGGGCGTCGGGCGGCCGGTGGACTGCGTGCTCAGCAGGCCGTGCGGGCCGATGAGCAGCGCCTCGGCGGCCTCGCGTTTTTCTCTTGGGCAGGGCACAGGGATCCCTCCATTTCCACATAAAATCCATGGTTGCGGCCGGAGCGCCTTGCGCCATTTCCGGCTGCAATACTCTGATACGACATTGCCGTGCATTTCCCTCTTTTTTTTGAAAAAATGCAGAAAAAAAGTTTCCAAATCGAGTGCCAATTTTTTCACGATCGTTTTTGGCCTGCAAGCGCGGTAAAGATCCGCAGAAAATGGATGCGGATAGATATTCGTCAAGCAGAATGTTTATGCAATATTTTGGCTGGGATTCCGTGTGCGTTCGACGCGCACCTCATCCGTCGCGGCGTGGCTGCCGCGATGCCTTCCCCTCAAGGGGGAGGCATCGCCAGAGGGCGATGCAGGATTTCATCCGAGGCGGGCCTTGTCCCCTCGGGCTTCCCCGCGGCTCAAATATTTCAAAACCGTCGATCATTCGCGCCGCAAGGGGGAAGGCAAAAGGTGCGCAGCGGCACGAAAGCCCTCCCGATTTGGGAGGGCTTTGCGATACTTATATACGCCTATACTCCGGCGTGCGGCGCGCACAGGTATTGTGCACACGCGCTCACAAGCCCGCGCCGGCGAGGGGGACGGCGCGCTCCGTCTCGCCGACGGGGCGCACGGCGCAGCGGCCGGCGGTCAGGTCGCGCACCTGCGCGGCAAAGGCCTCGCCGGCTTCCTCCGGCAGCAGGGCGCAGACCGTCACGGCGGCGGCATACTGCGTCTCCTGCACGACGCCGCCGAGCGCGGCGACGGCCGCGCGCACCGGCTCATAGAGCGCGTAGGGCGTGCTGACCTCGCAGGCGAGCCAGCGGCGCACCTCCGAGATGCCGGCGTCGGCGAGGGCATCGGCCGCGGCGGCGGTATATGCCCGCAGCAGGCCGCCCGTGCCGAGCAGCACGCCGCCGAAGTAGCGCGTGACGACGCAGACAACGTTCGTCACACCCGCGCGGCGGAACACCTCCAGCATTGGGATGCCGGCCGTGCCCTGCGGCTCGCCGTCGTCGGAGTAGCGTTCGGTGCCGTCGCGCAGCAGGTAGCACCAGCAGTTGTGCCGCGCGTCGTGATACTGCTTTTTGCACGCGGCGATGATTGTACGCGCCTCGTCCTCGGAGCCGACCGGCCGCACGAGGCCCAGAAAGCGCGAGCGTTTGTCCACGTACTCCGACGCGCCGGATTTCGTGGGAATGCGGTAGCTGTCCATATTACCCCTCCTCGCCCGCGATGACGAACGGCTCGAACCGCGTCCACTGCTCCGGGTGGATGATGACCTCGAGCGCGATGCCGTCGTCGCGGTAGTCGGTGTGCAGCACGGCACAGTCGCGGTGCAGCGTTTCGAGCAGCGCGCCCTGCGCATACGGCAGCAGCAGCGTCACATGGTGGTCGGCCCGGCCGAGGATGGCGCGCACGCACTCGGTCAGCTCTGCCGCACCCTCACCGCTGCGGGCCGAGATGCACACGATGTTTTCCCCGTGCGGCAGGATGCCGAGATAGGCATCGCACTTATTGAACACGCGGATGCACGGCGTCTGCGCCGCGCCAAGCTGGTCGATGAGCCGGTCGACGACCTCCGCCTGCGCCTCCCACTCGGGGTTCGAGAGGTCGATCACGTGCAGGAGCACGTCGGCATACGTCAGCTCCTCGAGCGTGGCCTTGAACGCCTCGACCAGGTGCGTCGGCAGCTTGCGGATGAAGCCGACCGTGTCCGAGAGCAGCACCTCCTGCGCGGCGTCGATGCGCCAGCGGCGGGTCGTGGTGTCGAGCGTGTCGAACAGGCGGTCGTTGGCCGGGATGTCCGACCCCGTCAGGCAGTTGAGCAGTGTGGATTTTCCGGCGTTCGTGTAGCCGACGAGGGCCACGACCGGCAGGGCGTTTTTCTCGCGGCGGCGGCGCTGCGTGCGGCGGATCTTGCGCACGTCCTCGAGTTCGGCCTGCAGCTTCTGGATCTTGCGGCGGATGTGGCGGCGGTCGGTCTCAAGCTGCGTTTCGCCCGGGCCGCGCGTGCCGATCGGCGACGAGCCGCCGGAGGCCGTCTGCCGTACGAGGTGCGTCCACATACCGGTCAGGCGCGGCAGAAGGTACTGGTACTGCGCCAGCTCCACCTGCAGCTGGCCCTCGCGCGTCTGGGCGCGCTGGGCGAAGATGTCGAGGATCAGGCCCGAGCGGTCGAGCACGCGCACGCCGAGTTCCTCCTCCAGCACGCGCATCTGCGACGGGGAGAGCTCATTGTCAAACACCGCGAGGTCGCAGTCGTTGGCGACGATGCGTTCGTGCAGCTCCGCCACCTTGCCCTCGCCGAGGAAGGTGCGCGGGTCGGGCGTGGGCTTATTCTGCAGCAGCGTCACGACGGGCTGGCCGCCGGCTGTCTCCACGAGCGCGGCCAGCTCGGCAAGGGAAATGTCCGTTGAGCGCTCGCGTTCGTCCATGCTCGCCGCGGCGAGACCAGCCAGCGCGGCGCGTTCGATCTTCTGTTTGGTAGATTGCATAGGGGTCATCCTTTGAAATGAATATTTATCGGGTTTGCGGCCGGAAATGCCCGGCGCGGCGGGGCGCTTGTGTCACGGGTACGGTGTGTGTACGTCACGTGGCACCGTACCATACCGTACAGTACCGTACCGTACCACACCGTGTCTTACCCTGCAGCAGGAACACACGGCAAAGCATATCTTACCCTGTCTCTCTCAAAGAAAGCCAGGGGGAAAGAAAGCCGCTGTGGGAAACCAGCGAAAATGTGGAAAACTATGTGGAAAGATTGTGGAAAACTAGAATTATGCAAAATCAGCAATTCTCGCTTGACAAGTAATGCAAAAGCATACTAGACTGGAAGTGGGGCAAACGACCGGCCTGCTCACGACGAGGGCAGCGGCTCGGCCGTTTCGGAAGCGTCCGGCAGTGCCGGCGCGGCGAAGCGCTGCACGCCCCAGATGCCGACGAGGATGGCGGCCGAGGCCGCGGCGCTGACCCAGCCGAACGGCTCGTGCAGGAGGAGCACTCCGGCGAGCACGGATACGACGGTCGAGAAGTTGATGAGCGCTGCGGTGCGCGCGACGGGCAGCACCTCCAGCGCCCGGTTGAGCGCGAGGTAGGACAGCACCGAGGCCACGACGCTCAAAAACACGATGGCGAGCGCAAACGGCGCGTGCGTCATCGGCAGCACGACGGCGCTCAGGTCGTGCCGGTGCTCGAGCACGGACAGCACCCCGAACGCGGCGGCGTCCATGCCGCAGGTGATGTACGTGCACTCAAAGGCGGTGAAGCTGCCGGAACAGGCGCGGCAGGCCACCATGTAGCCCGCGCCGGCAAAGACCGTGCCGAGCAGGATGAGAAAGCCGAGAAAGCTGCCCGCGTCGATGCCGGTGGCGTAGACGGCCAGCACGATCACCCCCGCGACGGAGAGGACCGAGAACACGACCTGCCGCCACGTGGCCTTTTCGTGCAGGAAGATCGCCCCGTAGACGAGCGAGCACAGCGGAATGAGCGCGACCATGACGCCGGAAAACGACGTGCTCGTGAGCTTGAGGCCATACTGCTCGCAGGGGAAGTAGAGCACGGGCTCGAACAGGCCCGCCAGCAGCACGGGCCAGAGCTTCCGAGAGCGAAAGCGCACGGGGAAGCGTCCCGTCAGGCGCAGCAGGTTCAGCACCAGGAATGCCAGCGCGAAGCGCCAGAACAGCAGCACGAACGGCGTGCCGTAGTCCTGCGCGATGCGCGAGGCGAGGAACGTGAAGCCCCAGATGAAATACGTGAACGCGGCGAGCCAGAACGCGCCCGCCGCCGAGAGGGTGCGGTGCAAGGGGATCAGCCTTCTTTCTCGGTGGTGAAGGTGAGGTCGACCCCATCGGAGCGGCAGACGATCGTGCCGTTAAGGTCCGTGCGGTAGACGGTCACGTCCGCGTCGCGCAGGCGGCTGAGCGTGTCGTCGTGCGGGTGGCCGTACTCATTGTCCGCGCCGCAGCTGATGACGGCGTACTTCGGCTGCGCCTCGTACAGCAGGCGGTAGCCCGTGGAGGTGCGGCTGCCGTGGTGGCCGGCCTTGATGACGTCGCAGCGGACGTCCTCGCCCGCGTCAAGCACGTCCGTCTCGCTCTCGTACTCGGCGTCGCCGGTGAAGAGGAAGGCGTTGCTGCCGTAGTCCACGCGCAGGATGAGGCTCTGGTTATTGATGTCGCTGTAGTGCTTTTGCGGGCCGAGGACGGTCACGGTCGCGCTGCCGAGGGAGAACGTGTCGCCCACGTTCGGCACGGTGATGGCGAGGTTTGCCGTTTCGGCCGCGCGCATGACGCGCTGGAACGCGCCGTTGCTGCTCGAGGTGACGGAGCTGTAGAGCGTGCGCACCGGGAAGGCCGCGATGACGGCCTTCATGCCGCCGCAGTGGTCGGCGTGCGCGTGCGTGCAGACGAGGTAGTCGATGGCCGTCACGCCGTGCTGCTTGAGGTAGGCCGTGATCTTGTTGGCCTGGTTGCCCTCGGCCGCGTCGATGAGCATGACCTGCCCGTCGCACTGCAGCAGCGTACAGTCGCCCTGGCCGACGTCGAGATACGTCACGGTCAGCCCGTCGCCGGGCATGGCCGTCGCGGTGACGCCGGGCGCAGCCGTGGCGCTCGGGTCGGCGGCTGCGTGGTCGCGGCCGTAGCCGAACCACGTGGCGAGGACCGCGATGATGAGCGCGAGCACGATGGTGATCAGATGATTTTTGGCCTGCGAATTGCGGCCGCGAGTGGGTTGGGCCATGGGTCACATCTCCTGTTTGATGATAAAAGCGTGGGGGTGTCGGCAACCCCTCCGTCACGGCGCAAAGCGCCGCGCCACCTCCCCTTGCACAGGGGAGGCCAGGACTGCGCGCACCTGCGGCGGCGTGCGTTGTGCTCTGACTGCATACCGCCACCTCCGCTCCGAACCGGCGTGCCCCCCGTTTCCTGCGCTGGGAATGCCCGCGTCGGGCGGGGAACGCAAAAATGTCTGCGTAAGCGAATACGCAGACATTTTCTCATATCCCAGGTGAAATTGCAACCCCGCGGCTGTCCGCTGCATGGGACAGTGCGGGGGCTTCCGGCCGGGTTTTTATCCGTTTTCGCGCCAGAGTTTTACCGCGCGGATGCGCGCGTGGGCACGCGCGCGGGCCGCCTCGGCCGTGGAGACGTTCATCTCCATGCCGCGCACCTCCAGATCCGACTCGGCCCGGCGCAGCGCCGCCTCGGCGCGGGGCAGGTCAATGTCCGGCGCGGGCTCGGCCGTGCGGGCGAGCACGGTCACGGTGTTGGTGGCGACGTTCACCGTGCCGGGGCTCACGGCGCAGTAGTGCTCCGCGCCGCCGGAAGTATAGCGCACGACGCCGCTCACGAGCGCGCCGAGCAGCGGCGCGTGGCCCGGCAGGATGCCGGCCTCCCCGTCGGCGAGGGGGAGCGTGACCTGTTGGGCCTGCGTGTCCACGGCCGCGCCGCCGGCCGTGACGATCTCCAGATGCAGTGTGTCCGCCATGGCGCACCTCACTGCAGCGCGTCGCGCTTGCGCAGCACGTCGTCGATCGAGCCGCAGAACAAAAACGCCTGCTCGGGAATGTCGTCGCACTCGCCGCCGAGGATGGCCTCGAAGCCGCGGATGGTCTCGTCGAGCGGGACGTACTTGCCGGCCATGCCCGTGAAGTTTTCCGCCACGTGGAACGGCTGCGACAAAAAGCGCTGGATGCGCCGCGCGCGGTTGACGGCGGCCTTGTCCTCCACGCTCAGCTCGTCCATGCCGAGCACGGCGATGATGTCCTGCAGGTCCTTATACTTTTGCAGCACGCGCTGCACGGCGCGCGCGGTGTCATAGTGCCGGCGGCCGAGAATGTCCGGCTCGAGGATGCGCGAGGTCGAGCCGAGCGGATCGACGGCCGGGTAGATGCCCAGCTCCGAGATGCTGCGGTCGAGCACGGTCGTGGCGTCGAGGTGGGCAAAGGTCGTGGCCGGGGCAGGGTCGGTCAGGTCGTCGGCGGGGACGTAGATCGCCTGCACGCTCGTGACCGAGCCGTTGCGCGTGGAGGTGATGCGCTCCTGCAGCTTGCCCATCTCGGTGGCGAGCGTGGGCTGATAGCCGACGGCGGAGGGCATGCGCCCGAGCAGGGCCGACACCTCGCTGCCCGCCTGCGTGAAGCGGAAGATGTTGTCGATGAACAGCAGCACATCCTGCCCGGACTCGTCGCGGAAGTTTTCCGCGATCGTCAGGCCCGAGAGCGGCACACGCAGACGCGCGCCGGGCGGCTCGTTCATCTGGCCGAAGACGAGCGCCGTCTTGCTGATGACGCCGGATTCGTTCATCTCGTTCCAGAGGTCGTTGCCCTCGCGCGAGCGCTCGCCCACGCCGGCAAAGACGGAGTAGCCGCCGTGCTCGTAGGCGATGTTGCGGATCAGCTCCATGATGAGCACGGTCTTGCCGACGCCTGCGCCGCCGAACAGACCGATCTTGCCGCCCTTGGCATAGGGCGCGAGCAGGTCGACGACCTTGATGCCGGTCTCGAGCAGTTCGGTCGCGGGGGCGATGTCCGTGAAGGCCGGGGCCTCGCGGTGGATGGGCAGATATTCCGTGGCGTTGACGGGGCCTTTGCCGTCGATCGGCTCGCCGATGACGTTGAACATGCGGCCGAGCGTCGCCTCGCCGACGGGCATTTTCACGCTCGTGCCGGTGTCCACGGCGACGCAGCCGCGCTGCAGCCCGTCGGTGGAAAAGAGCGAGATGCAGCGCACCGCATTGTCGCCGAGCTGCTGCACCGCCTCCATGACGATGCGGCGCTGGCCGGCGTGCACCTCGATGGCGTTGTTGATCTCCGGCAGCTTTCCGGCCGGGAACTGCACGTCCACCACCGGGCCGATGACCCTTTTGACGATACCGTTTTCCATACGTTCTCCCTTCGTGGGACGCGGCGCTGCCGCCGCGGTGTTAGTCCGATTTGTCCGATTTTTTCAGCGCGGCGCTGCCGCCGACGATCTCGGAGATCTCCGTCGTGATCGCGGCCTGACGCGCGCGGTTGAACTCCAGATTCAGGTCCTCGATGAGCTCCGCCGTCGAGTCCGTGGCGGCGGTCATCGCGGTCATGCGCGCGGCGTGCTCGCCCACGCGGGCCTCGAGCATCACGGCGTAGACCGTGTTGTTCAGGTACAGCTCGAGCACGTTGTCGAGCACGGTCTGCGCGTCCGGCACGAACAGATAGTTGTTGTTCGCGGCGGGCGCGTCGGCCTCCGGCGCGGCGGGCAGCAGCTGCCGGTGCGTCGGCGTCTGGTGCAGCACGGAGTCAAAGTGCTGGTAGACGAGGTGGATCTCGTCCGCCTCGCCGGTGCGGTAGAGGTTTTTGAGTTCCTCGGCGATCTCGAGCGCCTCGGCCATGGTGGGCGTGTCGCTCAGGTCGGAGAAGATCTGCCGCACGGGCAGGTCGGTGCCCGCGAGCACGTCGCGCCCCCAGCGGCCGCACACGATCACGGAGCAGGGGCGCGCCTCGGCGCGCACGAGCCCCTCGAGGTGGCGCAGCAGCAGCTGGTTATACGCTCCGCACAGCCCGCGGTTGCCCCAGAAGACCACGTAGCACACGCGGCCGACGTGCCGCCGGGGCGTGAGATACGGGTGCTCAAAGTTCGCGTCGCCGGCGAGCAGGGCGTTGAGCACGGCCTGACTCTTGTCCGCGAACAGGCGCACGCCCGCAAGGCTCGTCTGCGTCTTGCGCAGCTTCGACACCGCGATCATCTTCATCGTGCGGGTGATCTGCTGCGTGCTGTTCACGCTGCGGATGCGCGCGCGGATCTTATGCAGGTTCGTCAAGGGGCGTCAACTCCTTTCTGCCGGCGGCGGGGATGATGGTTCATAGATTCTTCAGGGTCTCGGCGGCAAGCTCGCGCAGGCGCTCGAGCGCCTCGGGCGGGAGCTTTTTGCCGCTGTGCACAAGCGCGTGCAGCTCCGGATACGTCCGGTGGATGCGCGCGAGCAGGGCGTCGGCGTAGCGCGGCACGTCCTCGACGGCGATCGTGTCCGTGTACCCCTCGCCGGCGGCGAAGAGCACAGCGACCTGATCGGCCGCGTCCATGGGCGCGTACTGCGGCTGTTTCAGCAGCTCGGTCATGCGGCTGCCGCGCGCGAGCGTGTCGCGCGTGGCCTTGTCGAGATCGGAGCCGAACTGCGCGAACGACGCCAGCTCCCGGTACTGCGCCAGATCCATGCGCAGCCGGCCGGCGACCTGCTTCATCGCGCCGAGCTGCGCCGCGCCGCCGACACGCGACACGGACAGGCCCACGTTGATGGCCGGGCGCACACCGGCATGGAACAGATCCGTTTCGAGGAAGATCTGCCCGTCGGTGATGGAGATGACATTCGTCGGGATATAGGCCGAGATATCGCCCGCCTGCGTCTCGATGATGGGCAGGGCGGTCATGCTGCCGCCGCCGGCTTCTTCGCTCAGGCGCGCGGCGCGCTCGAGCAGGCGGGAGTGCAGGTAAAACACGTCGCCGGGGTAGGCCTCGCGTCCGGGCGGACGCTGCAGCAGCAGGGAAATTTCACGGTAGGCCACGGCCTGCTTCGACAGGTCGTCGTAGACGATGAGCACGTCGCGCCCGCGGTACATGAAGTACTCGCCGATGGCGGCGCCCGCGTAGGGCGCGATGTAGAGCATGGGCGCGGTCTCGGATGCGTGCGCGCACACGACGGTGGTGTAGGCCATGGCGCCGCGGTCGCGCAGTTTCTGCACGACGCCCGCGACGGTCGATTCCTTCTGGCCGATGGCGACGTAGATGCACAGCACGCCGGTGTCCTTCTGGTTGAGGATGGCGTCGATGGCGATGGCGGTCTTGCCGGTCTGGCGGTCGCCGATGATGAGCTCGCGCTGGCCGCGGCCGATGGGCACGAGCGCGTCGATGGCCTTGATGCCGGTCTGCAGCGGGACGCTCACGCCCTTGCGCGCGATGACGCCGGGCGCGGGGCTCTCGATGGCGCGGCGCTCCGTCGTGCGGATCGGGCCGAGACCGTCGATCGGCCGGCCGAGCGCGTCGACGACGCGGCCGGTCATTTCTTCGCCCACGGGCACGGACATGATCTGCCCCGTGCGGCGCACGCGGTCGCCCTCCTGCAGGTGGCCGTAGGGCCCGAGCAGGACGACGCCGATGTCCTCGCGGCCGAGGTCCATGACCATGCCGCGCAGCGTGCCGTCAAAGGCCAGCAGCTCGCCGGCCATGGCGTCGGCCAGACCGCGGATGCGGCAGATGCCGTCCGACAGGCTCGTGACGACGCCGGACTGGAACACGTCGATGCCGACGTGCGTGTCCGCGAGCTTGGCGCGGATGCAGTCAGCGAGGTCGGGCGTTTCCTGCGTGGTGTGCAGGACGCTGTTGGCCGCGTCCTGCTCGAGCAGGTCGAGCGCGTGGCGCAGCGTGCCGTCATAGTGCGTGTCGCCGATGCGCAGGCACACGCCGCCGATCAGCTCCGGGCGCACGGTCGTCATGACGGTGACGTGGCCGTAGGCGCGCGTGAGCGCGTCGGTGAGCGCGTCGAGCGCGGCGGCGCTCAGGGGCTCTGCCGATTCGACCGTCACGGTCAGCGTGCCGGTCTCGGCGAGGGCGAGCGCGTCGCTCGGCTGGGTGGTCAGGTGCTCGCCGATGTGGGCGAGAAAGTCGTCAACGAGACTCGCGCGCGCGGGTGCGAACGCATCCTGCGCCAGCACGCCGGCGGCGGCCGCCGTGATGCGGCCGATGGCCGCGTCGCTCACGCGGTCTTCCATGTCGCTGCGCAGCTGCGCCTCGGTCTGCTGCGCGCTGCGGCGCACGGCCTCGGCCTGACGGGCGGTCTCGGCGTCGGCGGCCGCGGTGTTGGCCGCGGCCTGACGCTGCGCGTCCGCAAGCTGGCACTGCGCCTGCGCGTCGGCCGCCTGCTGCGCCTCGGCAATGTCCTCGGCGGTGTGGCGGGCCTGATCCTGCGCGTCGGCCGCGCGGCCGAGCGCCTCGGCAATGCGCTCTTTCCGGTCGCGGAAGAGCTTGCGGATGCGCTTGCGCGTCAGGAAAAACAGCGCGCCTGCCAGCAGCAGGAAGTTGAAGACGGGGCCGATGGCTCTCAGAAATTCCATGGCGTCGGCGCCCCCTTTCGATTCATTTCATTCATGGTTCAGCCCTCATGCGCGGGGGCGACCCATTGGCGGATCTGCGCGGCATTGCGCTCGGCTGCGTCGCTGCCGAGCAGCCCGCCGGTCAGTGCCGTGACGAGCTCGGGCAGTTTCGCGTCCACGGCGGCGGCCGCGGCGGTCTCTTCGTCGCGCACACGCGCCCGCATGGCGCGCGTGGCCTGCGCGGCCTCCTGGTGCGCGCTCTGCAGCGCCTGGGCGCGCGCGCGCTCGGCCGCGCTCTTGGCCTCGGCCAGCAGCGCGTCCGCCGCGGCGGCCTGTTTGCGCTGCGCCTCGCTGCGTACGCGCGCGGCCGCGTCGAGCTGCTGCTGGGCGGTGCGCCCGGCGTTGAGCCCGTCCTGAATGCGCGCGTCGCGCGCGGCCATGAACGACACCAGCGGGTCAAACAGCAGCTTTTTCAAAACCACCAGCAGCACGAAAAAGCAGATCACCGTCCAGATCAGTTCGGAGATGTTGATGCTCAAAGCGTGTGCCTCCCTTGTTCCGGGCTTCTCAGCCGAGCTTGCCGATCAGCAGAAACGCGATCAGCAGGCCGTAGATCGTCAGCGATTCGAGCAGGCCCATGGCGATGATCATGTTCGAGCGGATGGTGCCGGCGGCCTCGGGCTGGCGCGCGATGGCGTCCATGGCGTGGGCGGCGGCCAGACCCTGGCCGATGCCGGGGCCGATGGTGCTGATGGCGATGGCGAGCGCGGCGGCGATCGCAATGATTCCGGTTGACATAACTCTTTTCCTCCTAATGTTTCTTAACGATCGAATCTTCTTTCCTTGCGTGGTTATGGGATGCAGGGCGTCACTCCTCGATGGCTTCCTCGATATAGATCGACAGCAGCATCGTGAACACGACGGCCTGGATCAGGCAGAACAGCAGGCTCAGCACCTGCATGAGCAGCGGCAGCACGAGTGGGAAGAGGTTGCCGAGCTCGTGCGTGACCATTTCCTCGCCGTAGAGGTTGCCGTACAGTCGCAGCGCGAGGGAAAACGGCCGCACGATCTGCTCGATGAGGTTGAGCGGCAGCATGAGCAGGAAGGGCTTGATGAAGCTCTTGAGATAGCCCTTGAGCCCGCGGCGCTGGATGCCGACGGTGTGCGTCATGCAGAAGGCGATGATGGCCAGGCCCGCCGTGACGGACAGCGTGGCCGTCGGCACGGTGAACACCTGCCCCGCGCCGGGCAGCAGCCCGATGTAGTTGGACACGACGATGAAGATGAAAAACGTCGCCATCATCGGGAAGTAGCGCCGGGCATTGGCCGGGCCGAGGATGCCGCCGTAGAAGCCCTGCAGCTTTTCGACGGCCATTTCGGCGGCGTTTTGCAGCGGGCCGGGCACGTCGCGCAGCCTGCGCGTGGCCAGCCACGACAGCAGCGCCAGCACGGCGATGATGACCCACATGGTCACGACCGCGCCGGTCACTTCCAGCGGGCCGATGGAAAACAGTACATTCGTCTCACCCATTGGTGTCGTCCCTCCGTTCGTCCGCCGGGTCAGTGTCCGGCGTGGATTCCTGCGCAGCGTCTTCGGGCAGCTCGGCCGTCTCCGCGTCCGGCACTTCCACGCCCTCGGCGGGGATGGTGTCGTCCATTTTCCGCGCGAGGATCCACACGCCGGCGATGCTGCCGCCCGACAGGCCGACGGCCGTGCCGATGAGCGTGCCGGCCAGGGGCAGCGGCACGACCTTGCGCAGCAGGTACACGAGCACGAGCGCGGCGAGGTTGATGACCTGCCGCAGGCCGCTGGTGCCCATGACGGTGGCCTGGCTCTGCTTGGCGCGCTGCAGGCTGCGGCGCGTCAGCAGCGTGTTGCCGGCGGCCACGAGCAGGCCGAACACCAGTCCGGCCACGCCGCCGAGCAGATATTGTCCGATCGACATTTGCTGTCCCTCCCGATCTGCGGAAAACCCCGGCAATGCCGGGGCAATTTCTTAGCGAAAACTTAGCGGATACTTAACAGTATTCTACTATATCATGATGACGAAAAATTGCCAATACCTAATTTAATGATTTGAATAATTTTGTTGAATTCTACAAATAGCAGCAAAATGCCCCGGAACGCGCCATGCCGCTTCACAAACCGGGGGAAATAGTATATACTGTGGGGCAGAAAAAACCGCGGGTCCCGGCATCCCACAGGGCACCCCGCGGCGAAAAATCTTCCGAAAAGAGGGATACAGTATGAAATACATTCTCGTCATCGGCGACGGCATGGCCGACCATCCGCTCGACACGCTCGGCGGCCGCACGCCGCTCGAAGCATCGAAAAAAGACGCGATCGATGCCCTCGCGCGTCACGGCATCCTCGGCAGCGTGCGCAACGTGCCCGAGGGCTTCGCCCCCGGCAGCGACACGGCCATCATGTCCATCTTCGGCTGCTCGCCGCGCAAGTACTTTTTCGGCCGCGCCCCGCTCGAGGCGGCGGCGTCCGGCATCCGGCTCGCCCCCGGCGATGCGTGCTACCGCTGCAACATGGTCACGTATGCCGATGAGGACGTGCCGTTCGAGCACAAACACATCATCTCCCACAGCGCGGGCAGCATCGAGGGCCGCGAGTCGGACGAGCTCGTGACGATGCTCTTTGACCACCCCGACTTCCGCCCGCTGGCCGAGCAGGCCGGCATGGTCATCCACAAGGGCTCGTCGTTCCGCCACCTCGCGGTGCAGAGCCACGTGGACATCAAGGGCATTCAGCTCGCTCCGCCGCACGACCACCTCGGCGAGGAGATCGGCCCCATCCTGCCCACCGGCTGCCCGAACGCCGACGTGCTGCGCGAGCTCATGCGCCGCGCGTTCGACATTCTCGACCAGCACCCGATCAACGTCGCGCGCCGCGCCGCCGGCAAGCTCCCGGCCAACGGCGTCTGGTTCTGGGCCGAGGGCACGGCGGCCGCGCTGCCGAACTTCCCCGAGCACTACGGCTCGGACGGCGGCGTCGTCTCGGCCGTGCCGCTGTGCCACGGCATCGGCATCCTGACGGGGCTTGAGGCCGTCACCGTCCCGACCGCGACCGGCGAGTGGGACACCGACTACGCCGCGAAGGTCGCCGCCGCGCTGGGCGTGCTCAAAAAGCACGACTTCGTGGCCCTGCATCTCGAGGGCCCGGACGAGGCCACGCACAACCACGACCTCGAGCACAAGATCTACTCCATCGAGCGCCTGAGCGCCGACGTCGTCGCCCCCGTGACCGAGGCGCTGCGCGCCGCGGGCGAGGACTTCCGCCTGCTGCTGCTCTCGGACCACATGACGTATATGGCCAACGGCGCGCACGGCGCCGATCCCGTGCCGTTCGTGCTCTATGACAGCCGCGTGAGCGAGGGCTCCGGCCTGCCGTATTCCGAGGCCAACGGCCGCAAGGGCCCGTACGTGGACGACGGCGCGGAGCTGATGGACCTGCTCTTCGAGCTGAAAAAACTGTGACCGGCACGACGACGGAGGCCGCGTGGGCGAAGCTGAACCTGTCGCTGGACGTGCTCGGTGCGCGCTCCGACGGGTTTCACGACCTACGCATGGTCATGCAGAGCGTGGATCTGCACGACGACGTGACCGTCACGCTCGACGACACGGGCGTCTGCCGTGCCGAGACCAACCGCAGCTATCTGCCCTGCGGGGCGGACAATGTGGCCGTGCGCGCGGCGCAGGTGTTTCTCGCGCGCGCGGGGCTGAAGTGCGGCGTGCACATCCGGCTGCACAAGCGCATCCCCGTGTGCGCGGGGCTGGGCGGCGGTTCGTCGGACGCGGCGGCCGTGCTGCGCGCGCTCGAGCGGCTGACCGGCGCAGGATTCACCCGCGCGGAGCTCGAGGAGATGGGTGCGCAGGTCGGCTCGGACGTGCCGTACTGTGTCGCGGGCGGCACGATGCTGGCCGAGGGCCGCGGCGAGCGGCTCACGCCCGTCACGCCCATGCCGCGCATGCCGGTCGTGATCTGCAAGCCGGATTTTCCGATCTCGACGCCGGAGCTGTTCCACCGCGTGGACGCGCGCACCTCGCGCTGCCACCCGGACACGGAGGGCATCTGCGCCGCGCTCGCCGACGGGGATATGCCCCGGCTCGCCCGCCGGATGTACAACGTCTTTGAGGACGTGCTCACCCACCGCGAGGGCGAGATCGCGGCCATCAAGAGCCGCCTGCTCGACGGCGGCGCGCTCGGCGCGGTCATGAGCGGCACGGGCTCGGCCGTGTTCGGCATCTTTGCCGATGCCGACAGCGCGGCGTATGCCAAGCGCCGGCTCGCGCGCGATTATGCCGAGTGCTTCCTGACCGAGACCATCGGCCGCCTGGAGATCTGAGCGTCCCCGGATTAAAACCGAACAAAACTGCCGATACTGAGCACAGATGCCCGGTACCGGCAGTTTTTTCATCACAGAAAGGCGGACATACGATGCATACCCATTCTCTCTCCATAAATTCCGATCCCGGCCGCGCGCTGCGTCCGTGGGAGCTGGCGCTGCTGCTGACCGTGTGCGTGACGCTGCTGACCGGCACGTGGGCGCAGGCGCGCAGCCAGCTGCTCGCGGCCCGGCTCGTGCGGCTGCACGTGATCGCCGTCTCGGACGACGACGCCGAGCAGGCCGTGAAGCTGCAGGTGCGCGACGCGGTGCTGGCCTATCTCGAGCCGCAGCTGCAGGGCGTGACGGACGTCGATGCGGCGCAGCAGCTCATCGCGGGCGACCTCGACGGCATCGCCCGCGCGGCGCAGGCGGCGGCGGGGGAGCGGCCGGTGCGCGTGGCGCTGGGCCCCGAGCACTACCCGACGCGCGACTACGGCACGTTCGCCCTCCCGGCAGGGGTGTACACCTCCTTGCGTGTAACGCTCGGCGCGGGCGCGGGGCACAACTGGTGGTGCGTCATCTTCCCACCGCTGTGCGCGCAGGCGGCGGGATTGTCGGAGCAGGCGGTGCAGGCGCTCTCGGACGACGATGTGCGCCTCGTCACGGAGTCCGACGGCGGCTATGTCGTGCGCTTCCGGCTGCTGGAGCTGTGGGACGCGCTCGTGCAGCGGCTGAGCTGACGGCGCGGCGCGCAGATGGGACAGACAAAACAGCACCCGATCCTATGGGATCGGGTGCTGTTTTTTATCGTCCGCTCAGTAGCTGTACACGCCGCCGCCGATGAACTCGCGCAGCATGCTCTCGGGCGCGAGCAGGGCGGGGTCAATCGTCTCGAAGCGCTCGAGCGCCGGCAGGATGCTGCGGATCTCCGCATAGCGCTCTGCGCCCTCGGGCACGGCCGCGAGCAGGGGCGCGGCAAAGTTTTTCATAATGGACACCTCGCACGGGAACGACGAGTCGAACATCAGATTCGCGCGCTCCTTGAACGGGGAGATGAAGCGCTTCTCGCCGCGGCGGACGTTGGCCCACATATCCAGCGTCGCGGCGGCGGGCGTGCCGCGGAAGTTGCTGTCGCGCACGAGGCGGCGCAGCAGGCGCATCCACGTGCCCTTGAATATCTCCTGCCCGTCACCGTCGACGACGACGGAGCGCGCGCTGATATACAGCCGGAACGCATCCGGGCAGTAGGCGGCGATGTCGTCATTGAGTGCGTGGATGCCCTCGCACACGACGACCTCGTCCTTGCCGAGACGCATGGGCCGGCCGATCGGGCCGGACTGCACGCGCGTGACGAAATTGTAGCGCGGCAGATGGATCTCCTCGCCGCGGGCGAGCGCGTTGAGGTGCTTGCCGAGCAGGTCCATGTCCAGGCACGCGGGGGACTCGAAGTCGATGTCGCCCTCCGGCGTGCGCGGCGCGGTGCGCGGGTTCACGGTGCGGAAATAGTCGTCCATGGCGAGACTCTGGCTGCCGATGCCCATCCCGCGCAGAGCCTCGGCAATCTTCATGGCCGTGGTGGTCTTGCCGCTGCCGGACGGGCCGGACAGCAGCACGATCGGGCACGTGCGCACATTCTCGGCGATGGCGCGGGCCGCGCGCTCGATCTTTTCGGCATAGGCCGCGTCGCACGCATCCACGAATTCCTTGGGGTTAGCCTGGATGCGGCGGTTGATCTCCTGGATCTGATAGCTCATAGGAAAAATGCCTCCAGTTTTGCCTTGGCCGCGCAGATGCGGTCGATATTGGCGATGTATTCCGTGGGATATTTGGGGTCGATGTGCCGCTCGAGCCGGCCGCCGGAGCACACGAGCTTCGTCGAGGCGCCGCCGCCCATGGCGAGGATGCTGCACAGCTCCTCCATGATGCAGATGTTGTAGAGATTCTCCTGTCCAGGCCGCGTCCAGCCGACGTTTTCAAATCCGCCGGACATGAACTTCTGCCGGTAGAGGTAATACGGCGCGTAGCCCGCCGTGTCGAGCGCGGTATTGGCAAAGTCGAGCATCTCACCGACCTGCGCCCCGTCGGGGACGGGCGCCGTCTGCTGCGAGAGGTCTGCCCCGCGCTTGCGCGAGAGCGTGTGCACGGTGATATTTTCGGGCGCGAGCGCGAGCACCTGTTCGAGCGTGGTGCGAAAGCCGTCCGGCGTGTCGCCGGGCAGGCCGGCGATCAGGTCCATGTTCACGGCAAAGCCGCCGGTCGCGCGCACGAGCTGCAGCGCGTCATAGATGTCCTGCGCCGTGTGGCGGCGGCCGATCGTTTCGAGCACGCGGTCGTCGAGCGTCTGCGGGTTGACGCTGATGCGGTCGACCCGGTGCGCGCGCAGCACGTGCAGCTTGTCGGCCGTGATGGTGTCGGGCCGGCCGGCCTCGACGGTGAACTCGCGCAGGGCGCTGAGGTCGAATGCTGCGTCGAGCTGCGTGCACAGTGCGTCGAGCTGGCGCGCCGAGAGCGTGGTCGGCGTGCCGCCGCCGATGTAGAGCGACACGACGCGCAGACCGGCGCGGTGCACGGCCTCGGCGGTCGCCGCAATCTCGCGCGCGAGCGCCTGCAGAAATTCCGGCACGAGCGCCATGCTCTTTTCCACCGACTGGCTCACAAAGCTGCAGTAGGCGCAGCGCGTCGGGCAAAACGGGATGCCCACGTACAGGCACACGTCCTTTTCGCCGAGCGAGTCCATGGCGCGCAGCGTAGCGTGGGCGGTGCGCACGACGAGCGCGGCGCGCGCGGGCGCGACGTCGTAGTGCCGCTCGAAATAGCGCGCGGCCTGCACATCGCCCATGCCCTGCGCGAGCAGGGGGGTCATGAGCTTGCCGGGGCGCACGCCCGTGAGCATGCCCCACGGCCGGTGCGGCAGGCCGATGCCCATGGCCGCGCGGTAAAACGCGCGCTTGACCGCACCCTGCAGCCGCCGGTCGGTCTCGTTGGGGTCGGTCAGTTCCTCGTTGGGCACGCTCGTGCGGCCGTTGGCCGTCCGGCCCTGATAGACGAGCACGCACGTCGCGGTCGTCACCTTTGCGCCGGACATGAGCCGCAGCTCCGCGCGGTCGCCGGTCGGCCGGCCGTCCGGATACACCGGGCGCTCATCCGGAAACAGCGTCAGCAGCATCTGCTCCGCCGCGTAGCGGTAATCATGTCCGATCAGATAGAGATTCATGGTTTTCAGTTATCTCCTTTTCCCGTGTCAGGTCAGGAGCGGTCCTTGGCCTTGTTCTTGAGTTCTCTGGCCTTTGCCTTCAGGGCTTTGGCCAGCTGCTTGCGGCGCTGCGCGTGCTCATGCACGTGCGTGAAGGCCGGGCCGTTGGTCTTGCCTTCGCGCAGCGCCGGGAACGCCTGCGCGATACGCTCGTGCACGATGTTGCGCTGACCCAGCAGCTCCTCGCGGCGCTGCAGCAGTTCGCTGCGGCGGGCCAGCAGTTCGCTGCGGCGCATGAGCGAGTTCTCGGCGCGCTTTTCTGCGATCTCCGCGCCTTTTTCCTTCGCGTCGGTGTAAACCTCCATGCTGCGGTCCTTCACGTCCGAGGCGCGAATATAGATCTCCTCGCCGATCTCGTCGGAGATGGCCGTGAGCGAATCCTCGATGGCCTGCAGGGCGCGCAGCTTCTTCGGCAGCTTGCGGATCTCCATGGCGGTGATGATGTTGTCCGTGATCCACAGGACGCTGAACGTGCCGAGCAGCGCCCAGCCGAGCTTTTTCGGGATGAGGTCGACGACCTTGGCCACGAGCGGCTGGAACACATCGACCACGAACACGCACGCCAGCCCCCACAGCACCGAAAACTCCAGACACACGTAGCCCTTGATGTTCAGCGGGCGCTTGGAGTAGTCCCACCACTTGTCGTGGAACACTTTTTCGAGCACCCAGCCGGTGAGGTATTCGATGGCGCTCGTGAACAGTACGCTGCCGCCGAACAGCAGCCAGAAGCTGCTCTTGAGCGGCCCGAGCACGAGCAGTACGCTCATCACGCCGAAGCCGTAGATGGAGCAGATCGGGCCGTTGACGAAGCCGCGGTTGACGAACTTGCCGTGCGCGACGGCGGCGAAGGCCACCTCGGAGCACCAGCCGAGAAAGCCGTAAATGTAGAAGTACCAGAGGATCTGGAACCAGGAATAGGGCACAAGCACGGAAAAAACTCCTCTCAGATCTGGGTGCCTGCGGTGATACTGACCCAGTCTCATCATGATGGTTCAAAGATTATAACATAATGCTCCGGGCATTTCCAGTCTTTCCGGCGCGGATGGGGACAAAAGCAGCAAAATGGACAAAAACACAGCGGAGTGCCTTTTCAAGCCTTCCCCTTTGAGGAGAAGGCTTGAAAAACTGCCATCTGCCTTTGTTTTTTCGCGCGCAAAAGCGGAGCGCACGACGGTGCGCTCCGCTTGGAAAACCGGGGATTTACTTGATCGTCAGCAGCAGCTCGCCGGCCTTGACCGTCTGACCGCCCTTGACAAAGACCTCGTCGATCGTGCCGTCCATGCGGGCGACGACGCTCGTCTCCATCTTCATGGCCTCGATCACGGCGAGCACGTCGTTGACCTTGACTTGGTCGCCGGGCTTGACGTTGACCTTCGACACCATGCCCGGAATGGACGCGCCGGCCTGGCTCTTGTCGTTCGGGTCGGCCATGACGACGGTCTTGGCCGTGTCGGTCGCGGTCGGGTCGGGCACGGAGACCTCGCGGCGCATACCGTTGAGCTCGAACTGCACGTTGCGCGTGCCGTCGTCGTTGCGGTCGCCGAGGCCGATGTACTTGATCATGAGGGTCTTGCCGTCCTCGATGTTGATCTTGTTCATCTCGCCGACGGCCATGCCGTTGAAGAACACGTGGCTGCCCATGCGCATGATGTAGCCATACTCCTTGCGGTGGCGGATGTACTCCTCATAGACCTTCGGGTACATGGCGTAGGAGATGAGGGAGCGCGGCTCCTCGTAGTTCGGGTAGAACTTGCGGATCTCGCTGCGCAGCTGATCCCAGTCAACGGGCGGCAGCAGGTCGCCGGGGCGGCCGGTGATCGGCTTCTCGCCCTTGAGCACGACGCGCTGCAGATCCTTCGGGAAGCCGCAGGGCGGCTGGCCCATCATGCCCTTGAAGTAGCTCACGACGCTGTCGGGGAAGGCGAGGGTCTCGCCGCGCTCGACGATGTTTTCGGGCGTGAGGTCATTCTGCACCATGAAGATCGCCAGGTCGCCGACCATTTTGGACGACGGCGTGACCTTGATGATGTCGCCGAGCATGATGTTGACGGTGCGGTACATCTCCTTGACCTCCGCGAAGCGGTGGCCGAGGCCGAGCGACTCGACCTGCGGCTGCAGGTTCGTGTACTGGCCGCCGGGGATCTCGTAGCGGTAGATATCGGTGACGGGCACTTTGAGGCCCTTGTCGAAGCTCTCGTAGCGCAGGCGCACGTCGGCCCAGTAATCGGCCAGCTCCTGCAGGCGCTGCGGGTCAAAGCCGGTGTCGCGCTCCTGACCGCGCAGGGACTCGACGACGGCGTTCATCGACGGCTGGCTCGTGAGGTTGGCCAGCGGGCCGATGGCGGTGTCGACCACATCCACGCCGGCCTCGGCCGCCATGAGATAGGTCGCGATCTGGTTGTCGGTGGTGTTGTGCGTGTGCAGGTGGATGGGGATGCCGATCTCCTGCTTGAGGGTGCTCACGAGCTTCTTGGCGGCGTAGGGCTTGAGCAGGCCGGACATGTCCTTGATGGCCAGCATGTGCACGCCGCGGCGCTCGAGCTCCTTGGCGAAGTTGACGTAGTACTCGAGCGTGTAGCGGTCGCGCGTCGGGTCGAGGATATCGCCGGTGTAGCACACGGTGCCCTCGAGGAACTTGCCCTGGCGCAGGACCTCGTCCATGGCGGTCTCCATGTTCGGCAGCCAGTTGAGCGAGTCGAACACGCGGAACACGTCGATGCCCTCGCGGGCAGACTCGGCGATGAAGGCGCGCACGAGGTTGTCCGGATAGCTCGCGTAGCCGACGAGGTTCGAGCCGCGCAGCAGCATCTGGAACGGGATGTTCGGGATCTTCTCGCGCAGCATCTCCAGGCGCTCCCACGGGGACTCGTGCAGGAAGCGGTAGGCGGTGTCAAACGTCGCGCCGCCCCACATCTCGAGCGAGAAGCAGTCGGCGAGGATGTCGGCCGTGCCGTCGGCGCCCTTGAGCATGTCGCGGGTGCGCAGGCGGGTGCTCAGCAGGGACTGGTGCGCGTCGCGCATCGTCGTGTCGGTGATGAGCAGCTTCTTCTGGCCGAGGACCCAGTCCTTGACGGCCTCGGGGCCGTCGGTGTCGAGCAGGAGCTTGAGCCCGTCCTGCTTCGTGATCTCGCGCTGCGCCTTCGGGAAGCGCGGCGTGTCGTACTGGTGGCGCTCGGCGTCGGGATTGTTGACCTGGATGTTGGCGATGTATTTGAGCACGCGGGTCGCGCGGTCGCGCGATTCGGTGAACTCGAACAGCTCCGGCGTCTCGTCGATGAACTTCGTGTGGCACTTGCCGGCGATGAACGTCGGGTGCGTGAGGATGTTCGTCACAAACGGGATGTTCGTCTTGACGCCGCGCACGTGCTCCTCGTTGATGGCGCGGGTAGCCTTGCGGCAGACGGCGGGGAAGGTGCAGTCCCAGCTCGTGACCTTGACGAGCAGCGAGTCATAGTACGGCGAGATGATCGAGCCCGTGCCGGCGTTGCCGCCGTCGAGACGCACGCCGAAGCCGCCGCCGGAGCGGTAGGCCTCGATCTTGCCGTTGTCGGGCGCGAAGTTGTTGGCCGGGTCCTCGGTGGTCACGCGGCACTGGATGGCGTAGCCGTTGACCTTGAGATTGTTCTGGTCGCCCAGACCGATCTCCGGATGGCTGATCGGCTGACCCTCGGCGATGAGGATCTGCGCGCGCACGAGGTCGATGCTTGTGACCATCTCGGTGACGGTGTGCTCGACCTGGATGCGGGGGTTCATCTCGATGAAGTAGTGGTTGCCGTCGCGGTCGACGAGGAACTCCACCGTGCCGGCGTTGACATAGCCGACGGCCTCGGCGATCTTCACGGCGTCAGCGTGCAGCTGCTCGCGGATGCTCTCGGGCACGCTCCACGCGGGCGCAAACTCCACGACCTTCTGGTAGCGGCGCTGCAACGAGCAGTCACGCTCGCCGAGGTGGCGCACGTTGCCGTACTGGTCGGCGAGGATCTGCACCTCGATGTGCTTGGGCTGCACGAGGTATTTCTCGATGAAGATGTCGTCATTGCCGAAGGCCTTGCGCGCCTCGTTCTTGACGAGCTCGAACGCGGGGATGACGTCCTCGGGCATCTCGCACAGGCGCATACCGCGGCCGCCGCCGCCGGCTGCCGCCTTGAGGATGACGGGGAAGCCGAAGCTGATGGCCTTCTCGAGTGCCTCCTGCCCGTCGCGCAGAGGCTCGGAGCAGCCGGGGATGACCGGCACGCCGCATTCCATGGCGATCTGCTTGGCCGAGAGCTTGTCGCCCATCTTGCCGAGCACGTCGCTCGGAGGCCCGATGAACGTGATGCCGGCCTCTTCGCAGGCGCGGGCAAAGTCCGCGTTTTCGGACAGGAAACCGTAGCCCGGATGGATGGCGTCGACGCCGCGGCGCTTGGCCAGGTCGATGATCTCGGGGATGTCGAGATACGCACCCAGAGGGCTCTTGTTTTCACCGACGAGATACGCCTCGTCGGCGCGGGTGCGGAACAGACTCAGTTCGTCTTCCTTGGAGTACATGGCCACGGTGTGGATGCCGAGGTCATAGCACGCGCGGAAGATACGCACCGCGATCTCGCCGCGGTTGGCGGCAAGGACCTTGTTGAAAACCTTTTCTGACACGGTCGTGTCTCCTTTCTGACTGCGGCGGGGCCGCAGAGGTGGGGGCGGCAGCGGCGCGGGGGAGATCCGGCGTGCTGCCAACGTCGGAATTATATCATATATCAGTAACAATAGAAATAAAATTTTTGATTTTTGGCGAGTTTAAAATCTAACAAATACTGTTTACATGCAATTCTTTTCTCGTCGCGCGGAATGTGGTACAATATCGGACGAAAATTCAGGAAAGCTGGAATGAATTTGGAAAACATTTGCTATATCGTCGGCGCGGCCAGTCTTGACGGCGTGCGCCTGAGCTCCCGGCCGGGAGACTACGTGATCGCGGCCGACGGCGGCTACCGCACGCTGAAGGCGCGCGGCATTGAGCCGGACTTCGTCATGGGCGACTTTGACTCCCTCGGCTACCGGCCGGACCACCCGAACGTGGAGACGCATCCGGTCATGAAGGATGACACCGACCTCGGCCTCGCCGTGCGCTGGGCGCTGGCGCACGGGTACCGGCGGCTCGTGATGGCGGGCGCGCTCGGCGGCCGCCTCGACCAGACGATCGCCAGCCTGCAGACGCTGCGCGGGCTCACGGACGCGGGCGCGCAGGGCTGGCTCATCGGCTGCGGCTGGGTGGTCACGGCGGTGCAAAACGGCACGCTGGCCTTTCCCGCCGGCATGGAGGGCACGGTGTCCGTGTTCAGCAGCGGCGATGCCGCGCGCGGCGTCACGCTGCGCGGCCTGCTCTACGAGATCACGGACGCGGAGCTGCGGTGCGCCATGCCGCTCGGCGTGAGCAATTCGTTCACCGGCGCGGCGGCCACGGTGCGCGTCACGGACGGCACGGTCTTTGTCCTCTGGCAGGGCAACGCGCTGCCGGACGGGCTGGAGGTGCGCCATGGAGCGGATTGACCTGCACACGCACACGCTCGCGTCCGACGGGTCGGACACGCCGGCCGCCGTCGTGCAGCAGGCGGCGGCGCTCGGCCTGCGGGCCGTGGCCGTCACGGATCACGACACGTTCGCCGGCCTGCCGGAGGCCCTCGCGGCGGGGCAGCGCTGCGGCATCGAGGTCGTGCCCGGCGTGGAGCTGTCCACCGTCTGGGGCGGCGAGGAGGTGCACCTGCTCGGCTACTTCATGGACACGGGCAATGCCGCGCTGCGCGCGCTCATGACCCGCGCGACCGACGAGCGCAATGCCCGCAACGAGACCATGGTGCAGCGCCTGCACGACGCAGGCTACCCCATCACGATGGACGACCTGCACGCGGCCTTCCCGGGGCAGACGGTGCTCGGCCGGCCGCACATCGCGGCGCTGCTCGTGCAGCGCGGGTGCATCCCCTCGGTGCCGGACGGTATGCGCGGCCTGCTCGGCCGGGGCAAGGCGTTTTACGTCCCGCGCTATAACATCCCGCTCGCGGATTCCATCCGCGCCCTGCGCGCGGCGGGCGGCGTGCCGGTCGTGGCGCACATCTTCAAGTACCGCTTTGACGATGCGCAGCGCGCCGCCATGCTCGCCGCGGCGGCGGACGCCGGAGCCCTCGGCGTCGAGGTGCGCTATACGACCTATACGCCCGAGCAGACGGAGATCGCGCAGGCGCTGGCCGCGCGCTTTGGCCTCGCGCCCTCCGGCGGCTCGGACTATCACGGTCTGCGCAAGCCGGACATCGCCCTCGGCTCCGGCCGGGGCGGGCTGCGCGTGCCGTATGCGTACCTCGCCGGGCTCAAAGCCCTTGCCGGGCACGAATGTGTGTGATACACGAACAAAATTCAGTCCATTTTTGAAATTTTTCCGGAGGTGGTTTCGTGAAAACCCTTCTGCGCCCCTATGAGGGCACGCTGCCGTATCTCTTCGTCAGCTACGCGCACAAGAACGACGCGGCCGTGCTCGAGATCATCAGCACCTTGCAGTCGCGCGGCTTTCGCGTCTGGTACGATGAGGGCATCGAGGCCGGCAGCGAGTGGCCGGAGAGCATCGCGTCGCATCTTGAGCGCGCGCAGCTCGTGCTGGCGTTTTTGTCCCCGGCGTACCTGCGCTCGGACAACTGCCGCAAGGAGATGCACTATGCCCTGACCAAGCGCAAGCCCGTCATCAACGTCTACCTCGAGCCGACGGAGCTCTCTCCCGGCATGGAGATGCAGATCGGCAACCTCTTCGCGCTCATGAAGTATACCTATCCGAGCGAGGAATATTTCTACGACAAGCTCTTCTCGGCCGAGCTGCTCGATGCGGGCAAATTCGCCGGCGAGCCGCCGGAGCTGCCGGACGCGCCCGCGCCCGCGAAAAAGGCGAAGGAGAAAACGCCCCGCGGCGAATCTCCCCGCCGGGCCAGGCGCGAAAAGCCGCCCAAGGCGCCGAAGCCCGCGCGGCCGAAGAAAAGACGCCGCGGCCTCGCGGCGGCGATCATCGCCGTCGTGCTCGTCGGCTGCCTGATCGCGGCCGGCATCGTCGGCCACTTCACGGGCCTGCTCTACCGCTTCACGGTCAAGACCGTCGCGGTGCAGACGCTCGCGGACGACACGGTCGCCCAGTTCCAGAACCCGCTGCTCGAGCAGGCCGCGCGCGACTATGCCGGCAAGCCCGCGGGCGAGCTCACGGTCGCGGACCTCAAGGGCCTCACGGCGCTGTACGTCTGCGGCGACCGGTACTGGTTCGCCGCCCCGCAGCAGGGCGTGGACGCGGCGGCCGCCGGCGTCGAGACGGCGGAGATGATCGACCCCTCCGGCCAGACCGTCACCGTGCGGCGCGGCGACATCCGCGACCTGTCCGACCTCGCGTATTTTCCGAGCCTGACGGCGGTCTCGGTGCAGTTTCAGTCGCTGACCTCGCTCGAGAGCCTGCCCGCCTGCGGTGTGGAGGTGTTCGATGTCAGCGCCAACCGGCTCACGAGCCTGTCGGGCATCGAGCAGCTGCCGAAGCTCACGGCCCTCACGGCCGACGGCAACGCCGTCACCGACCTCACCGGCCTCGGCCGCTGTCTGAACGTGCGGAAGCTGAGTCTCAACGGCGCGAATGTGTCGGATCTGTCCGAGCTGCGCGCGCTCACGAAGCTGCAGGACGTCACGCTCTCGCACTGCACGCGCCGCGAGCTGCTGATCCCGCTGCACAAGTCCTCGCTCACGCGCGTCACGCTCGTGGACTGCGATCTGCGTGGCGATTTCTTCCACAGCTTCGACCGCGAGCGGGCGCTCACGGCGCTCTCGCTCACCGACTGCGAGCTGGACAGCACGTCCGGGCTGGAGGATTTCACCGGGCTCACGGAGCTGACGGTGCGCGGCGTTTCCGGCACGCTCGACTGGTCGGCGCTCGGCAGTCTGCCGCTGCAGACCGTCACGGCCGACGCCCTGCAGGCGGACGCCATCGCCGCGGCCACCACCGTGGCCGTCACGGTCGTGGATTGACCGCCGTGGCATGATCTCAAGTGAAAAGCGGCCCTCCCGATCCGGGAGGGCCGCTTTGTCTGTTAGTGGCGTTATCGTTTTCCCCGGCGCGGCCGTCCCGCACCCTTGGCTCCCTTGTGCAAAGGGAGCTGGCAGCCGTCAGGCTGACTGAGGGATTGACACGTCAAAATCTTACACCGCAGCCGGTATTCACAACCCCTCCGTCAAAAATCGGAGATTTTTGCCGCCTCCCCTTGCACGGGGGAGGCATTGGCAGCGCGCCGGTCGTGCGGGGTAAATCTGACAAATATCTTGCCCACGCAAATCTCCCGCAAAACGGAAAACGCCCCTGCCGGAACGGACAAACCGGCAGGGACGTTTCCATAGGAGAAATGGAGTTGGAAAAAGGAATTATCATGTTGCTTGGGGGAGAGATTGCGTGTTTTGTCAGCGGGCGGAGAGGCTCGTGTGCGGTCACGAAAATTCCCGCTTGCTATCTGACAGTGCCCATTATATAATGCCTTTATGGATAAGTAAAGCAAATGTTTCTGATAGTTAAATTAGCGTTTCTAATTTGTGAGGTGCTTATGAACCGATACATCGCCTTTTTGAAGGCCTTTGAGCGCAACAGTTTTTCGGACGCGGCGCGCGATCTCGGCTACACGCAGTCGGCCGTCAGCCAGATGATCAAGTCGCTGGAGGCGGAGCTGGGCGTGACACTGCTGGTGCGTTCGCGCTCGGGCGTGACGCTCACCTACGAGGGCCGCCACCTGCTGCCGTACATCCGCGACACGGTCAACGCCTACCGCATGCTCCAGTCGCAGGCGGCGGGCTTCAGTGGGCTGGAGCAGGGCACGATCCGCCTCGGCACGTTCACGAGCGTGTCGAGCTTCCTGCTGCCGCCGGCCATGGAGCGCTTCCGCCGGCAGCACAGCCGCATCCGCTTCGAGCTCTACCAGGGCCTGTATTACGAGATCGAGGACTGGGTGCGCGAGGGCGTGGTCGATTTCGGCTTCACGGACATGTCGCGCACGACGCCGTTTGCCTGCGAGCCGATCTATCAGGACACCATGCTCGCCGTCCTGCCCGAGGGCCATCCGCTGGGCGAGAACATCTTCATCCAGATCGATGAGCTGGCGGCCGAGCCCTTCATCCTCCTTGAGGAGGGGCGCGGCGGCGGCTGCATCCGCGAGCTGCTCGCGCGCCATCCGCAGATCAACGTGCAGTACCGCGTGGCCGACGACTACACGATCCTGAACATGGTTGAGAGCCGGCTCGGCGTGTCCATCCTGCCGGAGGCCGTGCTGCGCCGCAGCGGCCAGCGCCTCACCGCGCGCCGGCTCTCTCCGGAGCTGCAGCGCACCATCGGCGTCATCTATAAGCAGAAGACTGGCCTGTCCACTGCCGGGCAGCTGTTTTTGAATGAGCTCAAAGCGTCCAGGATCCCACCGCGCGGCTGAATTTGCCGCATTTGGGTGTTTACACCGCCGGCGGTTGTGCTATCGTAGAGCGGTACATTTGCAGGTGCGCCGTGCCCGGTATGGATACCTTATTTAAATAAGGCGGACACGAAATAAGGCGGACGCGGCGGGAAGGAGCGGATATTCATGAGCATGACAGGCGCCATCGTCAACGCGCTGGCCATCGTGGCCGGCGGTGCGGTCGGTCTGCTGTTTCAGCGGGGCATCCCCGAGCGCGTGAGCAAGACGGTCATGATCGGCCTCGGGCTGTGCGTGCTGTATATCGGCATCTCGGGCGCGTTTGCGTGCCAGAGCATCCTCATCGTCATCGTGGCCATGACGCTCGGCGCGGCCGCGGGCGCGCTGCTGAACATCGACGGGGCGATCCACCGTCTCGGCACGTGGGTCGAGGCGCACGTTCACCGGCACGAGGGCGGCCCGTCGCTGGCCGAGGGCTTCGTGACGGCGAGCCTGCTGTGCTGCGTGGGCGCCATGGCGGTCAACGGCTCGCTCGATGCCGGCATCCGCGGCGACAACAGCATCCTGCTCACCAAGTCGATGATCGACCTTGTCTTTTGCGCCATGCTGGCCACAACGCTCGGCGCGGGCGTCATGCTCGCGGGCGCGGCGGTGTTCGTGGTCGAGGGGGCGCTCACGCTGCTGGCCGGGGCGATCGCGCCGCTGCTCTCGGAGGCGGCGGTCGCAGACCTCACGTGCGCGGGTTCGCTGCTCGTGGCGGCCATCGGCCTCAATCAGACCGGCGCGACGAAGATCAAGGTGGCGGACTATTTGCCGGCGCTGCTGTTCGTGCCGCTCATCCGCTGGCTGGTCAGCCTGCCGGTCTGGCAGCAGATCACCGCGTGGTTTTGAGCGATACCATTTAAATATAGAAACACCCCGCCGGTCGCGGCGGGGTGTTTTTTTTGCATATTCAGGAGATGGCCAGCGCGCGGATGCGGCCGAGGCCCGGCAGCACGCGGCCGAACAGCGACACGAGCGGCCCGACGATCAGCGCCGACACGACCGTGCCGATGCCGACGCCCTGCAGCCGCTGCACGGGAGAGAAAAAACGCGCGCGGAGGGTTGTTTTTCCCGCGCGGTTGTGTTATGATACTCTTTCCCGCGGGAAGAAAGGGTGTGGGCACATGGGTTTCTGGCTCAACCAGGCGCTGGGTCTGCTCGGCAGCCTGATCGTGTTTGCTTCGGTACAATTCAATAACCGCCGCGTCATCCTCGCCGCGCAGGCCGCCGCCTGCCTGATGTGGATCGTGCACTACGGGCTGCTCGGTGCGACGACCGCCGCGACCATCAACATCCTGTCGTTCGCGCGCAGCGTCGTGTTTTACTTCAACGACCGCAAGTGGGCGCAGAGCCGCGCGTGGCTGTGGGCGTTTCTGGCGCTGTACGTGGTCAATACCGTCCTCACGTGGGCGGGGCCGATGAGCCTGCTGCCCGGCATCGCCATGAGCATGACGACGGTCGCGCTCTGGACGCGCGATATGCGCCGCACGCGCCTGCTCTACCTGACGAATTCGCCGTTCTGGTTCACGTATGATATCCTTGCGCGCTCGTACTCGTGCATGGTCATCGAGGCCATCGCCTTCGTGTCCTACGCCGTCGCCGTGTGGCGGTTTGATATCAAAAAACAGCCGCAGGCATGAAAAATATGCAAAAATGCCCTGCCTTCTGGCAGGGCATTTTCCTGTTTTAAAGGGTGCGTTGGAGTGGCTTACCACGTCAGCGCGTCGTCAAAGTCCACGAGGTCGGGCCGCACGGGCTCCTCGCCCATGACGGTCTGCATGTAGAGGTTGACCTGGCGGCGCATGTCACGCTTGGAGATCGTGCGCGAATCGAGCAGATCCTGCGCCACCCAGAGCATATGCACGCCGCGCGCGGCCGCCTGCTCCTCGAACACGCCGCGCAGACCGTCCATGCCCTTGCAGGAGATCTGGTCGTACATGAGCACCATGTCGGCGTTGTACTGTTTGCAGACGATCCACAGCTCGTCGAGCACGTTCGCGTAGCCGCCCTTCGTGTGCTTGCGCATGGTGGTGCGCTGGTAGCTGCGGGCGAGGTCGGCGAGCGCCTGATCGGGATCTTCCGTGTTGATGATGATGTCGGAAATGAGCGACTCCATGCTCGCCACGACGTTGATGCCCCAGCAGTTTTCCGCCCAGACAGAGAAGTCGGGGTAGAAGTTCGCCGGGCACGACCACTCGACGCAGCGGTGGCGCATCGCGGGCGCGCAGGGCTTTTTCTGCTGGTAGCCGCGCATCATGATGCGGTTGACGCGGCGGTCGGTGTCGAGAAAATGCGGGTCCATGCCGCCGGAGAGGTGGTAGAAAAACATGCGGTAGATCCAGAACGTCTCGCCCGTCATCTGCGGGTAGGGCGTGCGGTTGACCTCCCACTTCTGCAGCTCGTACTCCGTCTCCTGATTGTAGACCTTCATGGCCCTGAAAAAGGCGTCCCAGTCGAACGTCTCGCCGGTCTGCTCCTCGATGAAGCGGATGAGCCCCCGCAGCTCCTCGACGGCGTAGTCCTGTACGGCCTCCTCATTGTAGCGGATGGGCACGCCGAAGTAGTACGTCGGGAGGTTGAAGTACCGGTCCTGATACGACGTCGTGGCGACGCTGCCGTCGCACGGCATGTTGCAGGCGACAAAGCACGTGCCGACCTTGGGATACTCGTCGCGCAGGGCGCAGCCGGCCTCGGCCGAGGGCAGGGGGCAGACGTCGGCCGGGATGCCGAAGTTCTCGGCCGCGTCGAGGTACGGCGGGGTGATCTGCTGGTCGAGGATGGAGCACAGAAACACCGGCAGCACCTGCGCCGGCAGGTAGATGAGGTTCGGGAAGCCGGCCATGATCTCGCCGGGGACGAGCTCGTCAAAGAGCACGACCTTCTTGGACAGCTTGTTGCCGGGGTGGAAGTGCTCGTCGGCCACGAACGAGATGCGCAGCAGGTCGGTGGCCTTTTTCACGATGCGGTCGTACTGCGCGCGGGCCATGCGCAGCTGGTTGCCGCGCATACCGAGCGTGCCGCGGTCGACAAAGTTCGGGTAGGTCAGATAGGTCGCAAACCACTGGTAGCGAAACAGCGCGCGCACGGCCGACACCGGGCACTTGGCCACAAAGGCGACCATGTCCTTCCAGCACTTGAGCCACATGTAGAAATCGAACGCCGTGTCGCGCACGCCGCGCAGCTCGCGGTAGCGAAACTGGCCCTTCTCGGGGTTGAAGCGGTAAGTATAGTCATTGATGTGGCGGAGAAATTCCCGCAGGGAGCGTTTTTCCTTGTCAGCCATGGTCACTTGCCTCCTCTCTGCGCCTGGAGCTGCTTGATCTCCAGGCTCTCGACGAATGCCTGCACGCGCGTGCGCAGCTGGCCGTTGCCGCCGGTGGCGTTCTGCCGGTCGACCGCGACGGACGGGATGCCGTAGTCGTGCGTGATGACGTGGCTCGCCAGCGCGCGCTCATAGCCCCAGTACTCGCAGAACTTGAGCTGTTCGTACAGCACGCCCTGCGCGTGGTACTCCTCGCACAGGTCACGCACGAGCTGCCAGCGGCCCTCCACCTTCTCGCGCTGCATGTAGCGCGGGCACTGGCTCGTAGTGAGGTAGTGCCGGGCGATGCTCTCGAGCACCGGCAGGTCGGGGTCGAGATGAATTTCCTCGCGGCCGGGCGTCGAGCCGAAGCAGAAGCGGTCGACCACGACGAGCGCGCCCGCCTCCTCCACGAGCTTGGTAAAGCCGGGGTCGTCGATCTCGCTGCCGACGACGGCAATCTTCACACGGAAGTTCGGCCTAGCGTCGGGCTCGCGGTGCCGCAGCTCCTCGAGCGTTTCGCGCAGCTTATCAACGATGAGGTATTTCGGGCAGCAGTAGCTCACGAGGTTGAGAATGTGGTACTCGTAGCCTGTGATGCGCGGGTTTTCCTCCTTGCGCAGCTGGCCGATCTCGGTCAGGATGCGGCAGACCTCGTTGTGCTCGGCCACAGCCTTGCGCAGCGCGTCGTCCGACACGTCCACGCCGTAGACCTCATGCAGCGGCTCGAGCACCTTGCGCCGGAGCTGGTCGACATAGTGGCGCACGGTATTGTCCGTGACCTTGAAGGGCATATCGAGGAAGGTCACGAAAAACTGCTCGTTGTCCACGAGGTGCAGCAGCTCGAAGTGCTCGAGCGCGCGGTTCATCTCCGAGCAGGTCTCCGTCGCCAGCAGGGCGGACAGGAAGTTGTAGCCCCCCTCGATGCCGCGCTCGAGCAGCGACTTGCAGTAGTCGCAGATGAAGTTGGACATGTAGTACGACGAGATGTCCAGCGATCCCGTCAGCGGCGCGCGCAGCCGCACCGAGAAGCAGTCGCCGGTGTTGAGCAGCACCTCGGGCATGTGGTAGCAGGTGTAGGCCAGCGCGTGCTTCCCCTCGGCACACGCCTGCTGCACGAGCGGGTTGTTCGCGCTCTCGAGCAGCTTTTCAAATTCGTAAAGATACTTCAGGTCTTTCAAACGGCTCTCCCCTCCATGTTAAAAAAGTCGCATACTGGTAGACACATTATACAGGAAATTGTCCCATACCGCAATAGATTTTGAACATCTTTCCCGATAATGTGCAAAAATCACCCACCCGTTTCCGTCGCCGCTGTGGTATAATGGGCGCAGAAAATCTGCAGGAGGTGCGCATCATGAAGCCCCAGTTTGCCAATGTGTTCAACGTCTCGGTCAATGACAACCGCTCGGAGTGCTCGCTGAGCTTTTACCATATGTATATGCAGCACAATTACACGCCCCAGCCCAAGGGTCTGATCGACATGCCGGAAAAGACGGTCGGCGAGGTCGCGAGCATCATGCTCACGCGCGACGGGGCGCACGCGCTCACGCGCCTGCTCATCCAGAGCTTCGGCCTGCCGGAGGACAACGCATGAGCGCGGCACAGACGCTCCGCCCCGGCCGCTACCGGCACTTCAAGGGGAAGGAATACGAGCTGCTCTTTGTCGCCACGCACTCGGGAACATTGGAGCCGATGGTCGTCTACCGCGCGCTCTACGGGGAGCGCGGCGTGTGGGTGCGCCCCGCCGCCATGTGGAGCGAGATGATCGAGCGCGGTGGGCAGACCGTCCGCCGCTTCACGTATATTGGAGAATGATATTTCCAATGAGATGGGTTCTCGTTGGAAAGGGCTGCGGCCCGCTGTCGTGGTTTTGGGATTGACCCGCCGCCGGAAACGTGATACCATATTTTTGGTCACTATGTGCCGAAACCTGTCACCGAGGATGTGGGGATATGCGAAAAGCTCTCAAAACCGTCTTGTGCGTCGCACTTGTGCTGGCGCTGGCCGTGGTCATCGCGCTGCGCGTGCTGCCGCCGATGAATGCCCCGGCGCAGTCCGCCGCCGCCACGCCCACCCCGGTCGTGACCGTCGCGCCCACCCCCACGCCCGAGCCGGATAACGGCCTGCCGAAGGTCAACACCGGCAGCTGGGAGCTCACGCTCGTCAATGCGCAAAATTCCATCGGCGAGGCCGTGCCGGAGGATCTGGCCGAGCTCGAGAGTGGCCGGTATTTTGACGCCCGCGCCGTGGACGCGCTGAAAGATTTCATCGCCGGCGCGCGCGCCGAGGGGCTGAGCGTGTGCCTGTCGAGCGCGTACCGCAGCTATAACGAGCAGACATATCTCTTTAACCGCAAGGTCAGCCAGTGCGGCGGCGACGAGGCTGCGGCCGCCCGCATCGTCAACCGTCCCGGCACGAGCGAGCATCAGCTCGGCCTGTGCGCCGACATCACGGACAAGTTCTACGAGGTCAAGACGAAGGAGCTCGAAAAGACCGCGCTCTACCAGTGGATGTACGCCCACTGCCAGGACTACGGCTTCATCCTGCGCTACCCCGCCGACAAGCAGGACATCACCGGCGTCATGTATGAGCCGTGGCACTTCCGCTACGTCGGCAAGGAGGCGGCTGCGTACATCATGGGCAACGGCCTCTGCCTCGAGGAGTTCCTCGACCTGTACAAATGAATCTGACCGGGGCGCTTCCTGCAGGAAGTGCCCCGGATTTGTGCGTTTTGCTGCAAAATTTTAGGCAAAAGCTGTAGGAATTGTGAAAACATTCGCTTGTAATCTTGCATTTTCTCTGGTAAACTATAAGTAACTGAAAAAGAAAGGAGCGTGATAACGTTATGCGTACCAACCAAGTCCAGGACCTGGACGATTTGATCTTCTCGGGCAGCAACTGGCAGCCCAGCAGCAAGTGAGAAGCCATAGAGCCGGATGACGCCACGCCATGTGCGTGGATTTTTTATATTTAAAATGCGATTCCCAGCCGGCCTCCGCGCGAAAAACGGTTGCAATTTTCGCGGCCGTGTGCTACGAATAGAGCAGAAACGAAACAGGAGGCTGATCTCTATGGCATTCATCCGCAAGCTCCCCGACACGCCCGAGCGCCTTGAGCACCTCAAGGGCGGCGCCGGCCACCTTGAGCGCTATGCGCTCCTCTCCCCGGAGGAGATGCTCGGCGCCGGCACGGTCTGCGCCCGCATGGTGCTGCAGCCCGGCTGCGAAGTCGGCGAGCACACCCACCACGGCAACTACGAAGTGTACTACTTCCTCTCCGGGCACGGTGTTTACCGCAGCAACGGCGAGACGACGACCGTGGACGCCGGCACCGTGACCTTCACGGGCGACGGCGAGCGTCACGCCCTGCGCAACGACGGCCCGGAGCCGTTGGAGTTCATGGCCTTTGTGCTCAATCTCCCCGCGCAGGCATAAACGACGGAAATGAAAAGCCTTCCCTTTCATGGGAAGGCTTTTCTGATGTGTGTGCCCCTCAGGACAGATCCGCTTTGCACTACCGGTCGCGCAGGAAAAGCCTCCCCTGCGTAAGGGGAGGTGGCACGGCGCTCTGCGCCGTGACGGAGGGGGTGCAGATACGAAGCCAGTGCAAGAATCAACGTGTCAATCCCTCAGTCAGCCTGACGGCTGCCAGCGCCCTTTCCACAAGGAGCCAAGGGGTGCGCGCCTGTTCCGCACCCCAAGTACTGCTCCCGAAGGGGAAGGCTACCAGTTTGAAAACCAAGCAGCGGGCATCCGACGGATGCCCGCTGATCTTATGTATGCACTTACTTGCTCTTGATGTATGCGTCGATGGCAGCGGCGGCCTTCTTGCCGGCGCCCATCGCCTTGATGACGGTGGCCGCACCGGTGACGGCGTCGCCGCCGGCGAACACGCCGTCCTTCATGGTCGTCACGGTGTCGTCCTTGACGACGATGCCGCCGCGGTCGCTGTACTCGAGGTCCGGCGTCGCCTTGCGCAGCAGCGGGTTGGGGGAGGTGCCCAGCGCCATGATGACGGAGTCGCAGGCCATCTCAAACTCGCTGCCCGGCACTTCGATCGGACGGCGGCGGCCCTTCTCGTCGGGCTCGCCGAGCTCCATACGGATGCACTTGAGGCCGCGCACCCAGCCTTTGTCATCGGCCAGGATCTCGACCGGGTTGCACAGCAGGTGGAAGTTGATGCCCTCTTCCTTCGCGTGCTCGTACTCTTCCTTGCGGGCGGGGATCTCCTCCTCGCCGCGGCGGTACACGACCGTCACGTCCGCGCCCAGACGCTTGGCGCAGCGCGCGGCGTCCATGGCGACGTTGCCCGCGCCGACGACGGCCGTCACGTGGATGGGCATGAGCGGGGTGTCGTAGCGCTCGTCGTAAGCGTGCATGAGGTTGATGCGGGTGAGGAACTCGTTGGCGGAGAACACGCCGCAGTAGCTCAGACCCGGGATGTTCTGGAACTTCGGCAGGCCGGCGCCCGAGCCGATGAACACGGCCTCGTACTTGTCGTCGCCGAGGAGGTGGTCGGCGTCCTTGCCGAGCAGCTCGTCGATGCTCATGCACTTGCCGATGGTCGCGTCGCACACGATGTTGACGCCCATGGCCACGAGCTTGTCGATCTCCTTCTGCACGATGGCCTTCGGCAGACGGAACTCGGGGATGCCGTAAGCCAGCACGCCGCCGGCCTTGTGGAAGTGCTCATAGACGGTCACGTCGTAGCCGAGCTTGGCCAGGTCGCTCGCGCAGGCGAGGCCGGACGGGCCGGAGCCGATGACGGCGACGCGGTGGCCGTTCGTGGCGATCTTCTCGGGCATCTCGTCGGCGTTCTCGCGGTTCCAGTCGGCGACGAAGCGCTCCAGACGGCCGATGCCGACGGGCTCGCCCTTGATGCCGCGCACGCACTTGCTCTCGCACTGCTTCTCCTGCGGGCAGACGCGGCCGCAGATGGCGGGCAGGGAGCTGTCCTCGAGGATCTTGTGGTAAGCGCCCTTGAAGTCCTGCTCACGGACGCGGGCGATGAACTGCGGGATCTTGACATTGACCGGGCAGCCGGACATGCAGGCCGGGCGCGGGCAATTCAGGCAGCGGTTGGCCTCATCGACCGCCATCTCGACGGTGTAGCCAAGCGCGACTTCTTCAAAATTCTTATTGCGGACGTTCGGGTCCTGCTCCGGGATCGGATTCTTTTTGGGAGACATATTCGCCATGATTACTTCTCCTCCTTCTTCTGCGCGGCTTCCTCGGCGTCGGCCATGGCCTGCAGATTGCAGTAGTGGTGGCGGCGCTCGAACACCTTCTGCTCCTGTGCCTCATAGATCTTGGAACGGGCGATCGCCTCGTCAAAATCGACGAGGTGGCCGTCGAACTCCGGCCCGTCGACGCAGGTGAACTTCATCTTGCCGTCCACGGTCAGGCGGCAGCCGCCGCACATGCCGGAGCCGTCGATCATGATGCAGTTCATATCGACCATCGTGGCCACGCCGTATTCCTTCGTGATCTGGCAGACGAACTTCATCATCGGCAGCGGGCCGATGCAGATGCAGTGGTCGTACTGCTGGCCCTCGGCCTTGGCCTTCTCGAGCAGCTCCTTGAGCTTGACGGTCGTGAAGCCCTTTTCGCCGTAGGTGCCGTCGTCGGTCATCATGTACAGATGATCGCAGCAGGCGCGCATCTCGTCCTCGAGCACGACGATGCCCTTGGTGCGGAAGCCCGCGATGATGTCGACATCGCAGCCGAGGCGGTGCGCCTCTTTGGCCTGCGGCCACGCGATGGCGCAGCCGGAGCCGCCGCCGACGACCACGACCTTGTGCATGTTGTCAAACTCGGCGGGGTTGCCGAGCGGGCCGACAACGTCGGCCACATAGTCGCCGGCCTTCTTGCTGGCGAGCAGGGCCGTCGTGCTGCCGACGCGCTGCATGATGACCGACACGGTGCCGGCCTCACGATCGTAGGAAGAGATCGTGATGGGCATGCGCTCGCCGAACTCGTCGACGCGGAACATCAGGAACTGACCCGGCTGTGCCTTGCGGGCGACGAGCGGGGCCTCGAACGTGACGCGGAACATATTGTCAGATAATCTTTCGTTATTGACGATTTTGAACATGAAAATCACCTCAAGGCACTATTATAGCGGAATTGCATATTTTCCACAAGGGAGAAACGGAAAATCTAAATTTTAACATGAAAATTGACGAAAAACTGTGGACTTGCACAAAATTTTCCCTGCTTTTCTGGGCAGAAAAGCGGATGCTTTCGCGGGAAAATCGCGGAGTGCGCCGAGTCATTCGGTGTGTTTTGCAGCCGGAAAACGGAAAAATCGGCCGGGTGGAATGGAAAAGAAAGCCGCCCGCCCCATCCGGGGCGGGCGGCGCAGCGTGCCAAAAAGCCTCGCAGAGTTTGCCGCCTACAGGCGGCAAAAAAGTGCAAGCCCTTTGTCGGAAAACCCTCCGGGGTTTTTCGACAGTCTCAGCGCTCGGAGCTCGTGGCGGCGCTGGTGCTGCCGGTCCACTGCCAGTTGGCGATCTCGGGCAGGTCGACGCCGTGCGCGGCGATATACTGCCGGTGCTCGACGAGCTTGTCGCGCATCTGCTGCACGGCGTAGGCGCCGCGGTTGCCGAGCTGGGGCAGGCGCTTGATGACGTCGATGACGAGGTGGAAGCGGTCGAGCTCATTGAGCACGCGCATGTCAAACGGCGTCGTGATCGTGCCCTCCTCGACGTAGCCGCAGACGAACATGTTCTGGTTGTGGCGGGTGTAGGTCAGCTCGTGGATGAGCTTCGGGTAGCCGTGGAAGGCGAAGATGACGGGCTTGTCCTTCGTGAAGATGAGGTCGTAGTCCTCGTCCGTGAGGCCGTGCGGGTGGTCGGCGTGCGGCTGGAGCTTCATGAGGTCGACCACGTTCACGACGCGCACGCGCACCTCCGGCAGCTTCTCGCGCAGGATGGTCACGGCGGCGAGCGTCTCGAGTGTCGGCGTGTCGCCGCAGCAGGCCATGACGACGTCGGGCTCTGCGCCCTGGTCGCTGCTGGCCCACTCCCAGATGCTCACGCCCTGCGTGCAGTGGCGCACGGCCTGCTCCATGGTCAGCCACTGCGGCCGCGGGTGCTTGGAGGCCACGATGACGTTGATATAGTTCCGGCTGCGGATGCAGTGGTCAAAGCAGCTGAGCAGGCAGTTTGCGTCCGGCGGCAGATAGATGCGCACGACGTCGGCCTTCTTATTCGCCACGTGGTCGAGGAAGCCGGGGTCCTGGTGCGTGAAGCCGTTGTGGTCCTGCTGCCACACGTTCGAGGCGAGCACGTAGTTGAGCGAGGCAATGTCCTGCCGCCAGGGCAGCTGGTTGCAGACCTTGAGCCACTTGGCGTGCTGCGCGACCATGGAATCGACGATGCGGATGAAGGCCTCGTAGCTGTTGAAAAAGCCGTGGCGGCCGGTGAGCAGGTAGCCCTCGAGCCAGCCCTCGCACATATGCTCCGAGAGCATGGAGTCCATGACGCGGCCGTCCGGGTCGAGAAACTCGTCGTTGTCCGTCGCCTCGGCGACCCAGCGGCGGCCCGTGACCTCGAACACCGGGCTCAGGCGGTTGGAGGCCGTCTCGTCGGGGGCGAAGATGCGGAAGTTGCGCGCGTCCATGTTCTCGCGCATGATGTCGCGCACGAACGCGCCGAGCACGGTCATGTCCTGCGCCTCGACGGCACCGGGCGCCGGCACGGGCTGCTCATATGTGCGGAAGTCCGGCATGCGCAGCTCGCGCAGCAGCAGCCCGCCGTTGGCGTGGGGGTTCGCGCCCATGCGGCGCTGCCCCTTCGGCGCGAGCGCCTGCAGCTCGGGGATGAGCGTGCCGTTGTCGTCAAAGAGCTCCTCGGGGTGGTAGCTGCGCAGCCACTCCTCGAGCTGCACGAGGTGCTCGGGGTTGTCCATGGCGATCGGCACCTGGTGCGCGCGGAATGACCCTTCCACCTGCTTGCCGTCCACTTCCTTCGGGCCGGTCCAGCCCTTCGGCGCGCGGAACACGATCATCGGCCAGTAGGGGCGCGTGGTGTCGTGCGCGGTGCGCGCGTGCTGCTGGATGGCGTGGATCTCCTCGATGGCCCAGTCCATCGTCTCGGCCATTTTGGCGTGCATCTCGGCGGGGTCGTCGCCCTCCACGAAGCGCGGCTCCCACCCGCAGCCGCGGAAGAACATCTCGAGCTCCTCGTGGCTGATGCGGGAAAAGAGCGTCGGATTTGCGATCTTGAAGCCGTTGAGGTGCAAAATCGGCAGCACTGCGCCGTCCGTGATGGGGTTGACGAACTTGTTGCCGTGCCACGCGGTGGCGAGCGGGCCGGTCTCGGCCTCGCCGTCGCCGACGACGCAGGCGGCGATCAGATCGGGGTTATCCATCACGGCGCCGAAGGCGTGCGCGAGCGAGTAGCCCAGCTCGCCGCCCTCGTGGATCGAGCCCGGCGTTTCGGGCGCGACATGGCTCGGGATGCCGCCGGGGAACGAAAACTGTTTGAACAGGCGCTGCATGCCGGCCGCGTCGCGCGTGATGTTCGGGTACACGTCGGTGTACGAGCCGTCGAGATAGTCCTGCGCGACCATGGCGTTGCCGCCGTGGCCCGGGCCGGAGAGGTAGATCATGTCGAGGTCGTATTCGTTGATGACGCGGTTGAGGTGCGTGTAGATGAAGTTCTGGCCGGGCACAGTGCCCCAGTGGCCGACGATCTTCTTTTTGATGTCGCGCTCGGTCAGCCGCCGGCGCAGCAGCGGGTCGTCGAGCAGGTAGAGCTGGCAGGCGGACAGATAGTTCGCCGCGCGCCACCAGGCGTCCATTTTGGCCAGCAGCTCCGGCGTGGGTGCAAACGCTTCGTTTTTCATCGTGGAAACCTCCTTATAGATATTAGGATGTGCCGTTCGGCACAGGTCATGCTTCGTTTTGCAGCGCAGCGAGCACGCTCTCGGCGCAGCGCAGCCCGTCCACGGCGGCGCTCGTGATGCCGCCGGCGTAGCCCGCGCCCTCGCCGCAGGGGTAGAGGCCGGGCACACCGGTGCTGCACCGATCTTCCCCGCGCACGATGCGCACGGGGCTGCTCGAGCGGGTCTCGGGCGCTGTGAGCACGGCGTCCGGGTCGTCAAAGCCGCGCAGCTTCCTGCCGAAGGCGGGCAGCGCCTGCGCGAGGGTGTCCGTGATGCGCGCAGGCAGCATGTCGTGCAGGTCGCACCACGTCACGCCGGGGCGGTACGTCGGCTGCACGCGGCCCGGGCCGGTGCTCGCGCGCCCGGCGAGAAAGTCGCCCGCCAGCTGCGCGGGGGCGTGGTAATTGCCGCCGCCGCGCGCAAAGGCGCGCTGCTCGATGCTGCGCTGCCAGTACATGCCGCCGAGGGTGCTTTTGTCCGGGAAGTCCTCCGGCCGCAGCGTCACGAGCACGGCGGCGTTGGCATTTTCCCCGTCGCGGCGGGAATTGCTCATGCCGTTGGTGCACACGCCGCCCGCCTCCGACGCGGCGGCGAACACCTCGCCGCCCGGGCACATGCAGAACGTGTACGCGCTCGACCCGTCCGGCAGGTGGCAGGAGAGGGAATAGTCCGCCGCCGGCAGACGCTCCGCCGCCGCACCGTACTGCGCGGCGTTGATATCGGCCTGCCGGTGCTCGATGCGTACGCCCATGGAAAACGGCTTCGGCTCCATCGGCACGCCCTGCGCATGCAGCATTTCAAACGTGTCGCGCGCGCTGTGGCCGATCGCAAGGATGACCTGCCGCGCCGGGAGCGTGTAGCTACCGGCCGGCCCGGCCACGGTCAGCGCCGCGATGTGTCCATTCTCCGTGGACAGCCCTGTCACGCGGTGGCCGAAGCGCACCTCGCCGCCGCGGTCGATGACCTCGTGCCGGAGGTTCTGCACGACCTCGACGAGCACGTCCGTGCCGATGTGGGGCTTGGCGTCGTAGGTGATGTGCTCCGGCGCGCCGTGCGCCGCGAACTCCGCGAGCACGAAGCCGATGCGCGCATCGTGTGTGCCGGTGTTGAGCTTGCCGTCGGAAAATGTGCCCGCGCCGCCCTCGCCGAACTGCACGTTGCACTCCGGGTCGAACGGCCCGCCCGCGCGAAACGCCGCGATCTGCGCACTGCGCGTCTGCGCGTCCGGCCCGCGCTCGAGCACGATGGGCCGTGCGCCCGCGCGCGCGAGCAGCAGCGCCGCGAACATCCCCGCCGGGCCGAAGCCCACGATCACGGGGCGCGTCTGCGGCGGCGCGATGCGGGGGATGGGGTAGGTCTTGTCCTGCACGATCGCGGCGGTGCGGCAGCGGCGGACGAGCTTTCGCTCATCCCCGCGCACGGTCACGCCGACGGTGTAAACATAGTGAATATCGTCTTTTTTGCGCGCATCGAGCGACTTTTTGCGGATGCGTAGGCCGGTGATATCCTGGGGCTGGACTTTCAGCGCCCCGGCGGCCAGCGGGAGCAGCTGCGCCTCGTCCGCGCCGGGGGCGAGCTTCAGGTTCGAAATTGCGATCATCGGCACGCCCTCCCGGCCGCGCGGCCGCTGGCCCACGCCCACTGCAGGTTGTAGCCGCCGCAGTCGCCGTCAATGTCCAGCACCTCGCCGCAGGCGTACAGCCCCGGCACGAGAAGGCTGCCCATCGTCGCGGGGTCAAATTCGTCCGTGCGGATGCCGCCGGCCGTGACCTGCGCGCTCTCGAAGCCCTCCGTGCCGCGCACCGGCAGCGCGAAGCCCTTCGCCGCGCGCACGAGCGCCCTGAGTTCCTGGTCCGTCACGTCGCCGAGCGGCCGCCCGCCGGGGACGGCGGCGTAGCGCAGCAGCATCTTGCCCACGCGGTTGTGCACCGTGCCGGTCAGCACCTCTTCGCACGGGAGCGTGGGCGCGGCCGCGCGCCGCGCCTGCAAAAACGCCAGACAGTCCGGCGCGCTGTGTGCGCGCAGCAGGTCGAGCGTCACGGTCTGGCCCTCGCCGCCGCAGCTCGCCGCACGGGAAATTTCAAAGATCGCCGGGCCGGACACGCCCTTTTCCGTGAACTGCACCTCACCCGCGCTGCGCGCGAGGATGGCCCGGCCGCGCGTGAGCGTCACGCGCGCGTCGGCGCGCACGCCCTTGAGCGCGCGGGGATACGTCGGGTCGGTCGTCAGCTGCACGAGCGCGGGGTGCAGCGCCGTGCGCCGGTGGCCGAGACTCTGCAGCAGGGTATACCCGTCGCGCACGCCGCCGGCCTTCGCCCCGGCAGCGCCGCCGCACGCGATGATGACGCGGTCGGCGGGGATCGTTTCGCTTTCCGTCTCGATGACAAAGCCGCGCCCCTGCCGGCGCACGGCCGTCACGGCCTCGCCCGCGCGCAGGGTGATGTTCGGCCGCGCGAGCGCGAAGCGCAGCACGTCCACGACGCTGTTGGCCGCGTTCGAGAGCGGGTACACGCGCCCGCCCGGCTCCGTCACGGTCATGAGCCCGTGCGCGGCGAACCAGCGCAGCGCCGCCTCCGGCGGGAAGGCCGCGAGCGCCGGCGCGGCAAAGTCCGGCTGCGCGCCGTGGTAGTTTTCAGGCGCGGCGCCGGTGTTCGTCAGGTTGCAGCGGCCGTTGCCGGTCACGGCGAGCTTGCGCCCCACGCGCGCCTGCCGCTCGAAGAGCAGGATTTTATTTTCCGGTTGTTCGGCGGCGGTCAGCGCGGCCATCATGCCGGACGCGCCCGCGCCGATGACTGCGATCGTCATGGCGATGCTCCGTTTCTATCGTTTTCTTTCCTTATTAAACCACACTTCGCCCGCAAATACAAGAAAACGGAGGGCGTCCCTGACGTCACGCACGCAGGCGATCGTCCTTGTGCCTCCGCTCGACCGGGATTGAGGCCAAAGCCTCCCCTTACACAGGGAAGCCAAGGGCGTATCACCGAAACTGCCAACAGGAATCTCTGCCTGCCCCCGCAAACAAAAAACCGGCGGCAGCCAATCTGGCTGCCGCCGGTCTTCCGGGCGTGTGGTCACTTTTTCGGCACGTCGCACTCGGGCATCAGCTCGTCGCTCATGACGGCCAGCACGTGCTCGAACGTCGCCAGTTCCTCGGGCGTGAACCGCTCGTGGATGCGCGCCATCACCGTGTCGATGTAGCTCTGCATGAGGCCGTTGTAGCAGTAGAACTTGTCCGACAGCTTCAGGTGGTATTCGCGCCGGTCGGTGTCGGAGTTCTCCTTGACGATGTAGCCCTTGCGGATGAGATTGTTGACCTTATAGGTCGCGTTGGACTGCGAGATGCCGAGAAAATCCGCAAACTGACCGATGGTCGGCGCGTCGAGCTCGTGGATGACCTCGACGGAGAACGCCTCCATCGCGCTCAGCGAGCCCTCGCGCTCGCGCACCTGCGAAAACAGGCGGCGAAAAAATTGCAGCTTAAACTTCTCGTACACACTCTGAAAATTCTGCTCCAGCATCGGAAGCTCCCCCCTTACTTCTTCGATTCGCAAGATATTTTCTTTTTTACACCAAAGTGGCAAAAAAGTAAAGAGCCGGACGCGGAGAAATTCCCGCGTCCGGTAAAATTAAGCAGAATTTAACGCCTCACGGCGCTTTCGGCCCTTCGTCGGGCTTGGACTGGGGTGCGTCCTCGCCGAGGACCTCGCCCGTCGTCTCGACGGCGGTGGCGTCGTCCACGAAGTCGTGCACGGCGGCCTTCACGTCCTTGACAAAGATGGCGGCATACACGACGGTGCACAGGTTCTGCACGCCGTCGACGATGAGCGACACGCCCATCATGATCGTGAGCACCTGCTTGCCGTCAAAGGGGTTGAACACCAGCAGGATGCCCAGCACCAGGCACACGACCGTGCACACGAGCGTGACCCACCACGAGTGCGCGCCCATGCGCCGCGAATCGACGGCGACCTGCAGCTTAAAGACGCTGTCGACGAGCACGAGCAGGCCGATCATGACCGAGAGGATGTCCGTCAGCGCCGGCGCGCGCCAGAGCATGAGCGCGCCGAGGATGATGCAGAACAGGCCGACTGCAAAGTCGAACCGGATGGCCACACCCTCGACCTCGCGGATGAAATAGAGCACGATCTTCATCACGCCGAACACGGCCATAGCCGCGCCGAGAATGCGGCAGATCATGACCAGCGACGTCTCGGGGTTCACGACAAGATAGATGCCGAGCAGCAGGAACATCGCGCTGAGCACGACGTAGCTCCACTTGATGCGCTTGAATACCTTCATGCCTTTCCTCCTTACAGGCCGAGCGGCTCGTCGATGAGCACGACCTCGACCTTGGCCATGTCCATCATCTGTCCCCAGAGCACGAGCAGCGCGTTGCAGCCGCGGCTCTTGCTGCGGCAGTCGAGGCAGCGGCCGGCTGTGTGGCACGGCTGGTCGCCGTCAAAGCGCTGCATGTTCTGCACGGCGGCGGTGTTGCGCGCGCGCGACAGGGCACTGTCAAAGTCCGGGCAGATCTTGTTCGTGCCCGCGACGATGTACACCGTCTTGCCGATGCCGTAGACCATGGCGGCAAGACGGTTGCCGCGGCCGTCGATGTTGAGGATCTGGCCGTCTTCCGTAATGGCGTTGGCGCTGCTGAGGTACACGGGCGCGGTCAGCGCGTGGTCGAGCGTGTCAAAGCCCGGCGTGCGCCAGTGCCACCAGACGGTGTTGTGCTTGGTGAGCCGGTCGTACAGGCCGATCTGGTCGATGGTCTTGCTGCCGCCGATGCCGACGGTCGTGCCGTCGATCGCGCCGTCGAGATAGTCCGCCGCCTCGCGCCCGGTGGCGAAGTGCTGCACGGCGAAGCCGCGGCCGGTCAGCGCACGGATGGTTTTTTCGATGTCCATGGGACATGCCTCCATTTTGATATATTCTGCCCTTATCCTACCATTGTCATTCGCCGCTGTCAATTTCCTTTGCGGTTGAATCCGGCGGCGCGCTTTGCTATAATGGCGGCAGACAGACACAGAGGGGAGAAACGTTTCATGCAGTTACTTTATGCACTGGCCAAGCTGCGCACACCGTTTTTGGACACGGTGCTCGGCGCGCTCACCAACTGCGGCGGCGAGATCGTGTTCATGGCCGTCGCCATCATCGTGTTCTGGTGCGTGAGCAAGTCCTGCGGGTACTATATGCTCACGGTCGGCTTCGTCGGCACGATCGTCAACCAGCTTCTCAAGCTGGTGTTCCGCATCCCGCGCCCGTGGGTGAAAAACCCGAATTTCCAGATCGTCGAGAGCGCCCGGGCCGAGGCCACCGGCTACTCGTTCCCGAGCGGGCACACGCAGAATGTCTTCGCCTCCTTCGGCTGCCTCGGCCGCTGGACGAAGCGGACGTGGCTGCGCGTGGTCTGCGCCGCCGTGATCGTGCTCACGGCGTTCTCGCGCATGTACCTCGGCGTGCACACGCCGCTGGATGTCGGCGTGTCGTTCGGCCTCGGGCTTGTGCTGGTGTTTGCGCTCTACCCGCTCTTTCGGGACATTGACAGCCACCCGAACCGGCTTTACTGGCTTTTCGGCGTCATGGCCGTGCTGGGCCTTGCGTATCTGCTCTTTGCCGAGCTCTGGCCGTTTCCCGCGGACGTGGACGCCGCCAACCTTGCCTCCGGCCGCAAGAACGCCTACACGCTGCTCGGCGCGGTGCTGGGCATGACGTTTTCCTACTGGCTCGACCGGCGGTACGTGCACTTTGACGTGCGCGCCGTCTGGTGGGCGCAGGTGCTCAAGGCCGTGCTCGGCCTCGCCATCACGATCGGCCTGCGCACCGTGCTCAAAGCGCCGCTGCTCGCGCTGTGCGGCGGGCACAATATTGCCAATCTCATCCGCTATGCGCTCATGGTCATTTTTGCCGCCGGCATCTGGCCGATGACCTTTGGCTGGTTCGGCCGCCTCGGGCGGAACAAACCTGTGCCCGGCACGTCAGATTGAATTGACTTGTCGTCATAAGTGTGTTACTATTTATAAAGTTATGTAAACATGCCAACACGGACATAAAGAGGTGCGTATCACATGGACAAACACGCATTGGATCCTGCCTGCCTGCTCGGTGATCGGCTGCAGACGCTCTCGCGCGCGGAGCTGACCGCGCTGGCCGAGGCGCTGTGCCGCATCCTGGCGGAGCGCGGGACATATCACGGCGGCATCCGCCCGGACAACATCAGCCGCGCCGCAGACGGCACGGTCGGTCTTGGCGCGCCCGCCCGCACGGACACGAAGGACTGGACGACCGAGGAGCTGGAGTTCATGGCGCCCGAGGTGTTCTGGAGCGGCACGCTCGACGCCTCGGCCGATGTGTATTCGCTCGGCCTGCTGCTGTATGCGGGCGTGTCGGGCGGCCGTCTGCCGTTTTACCCGGACGACCGTGCGCCGCTGCCTGAGGACCAGACCGACGCGCTGCGCCGCCGCATGAACGGTGAGGCGCTGCCCCCGGCGCGCAAGGCCGGGCGCGGCCTGCAGGAGATCATCGCGCGCGCCACGCAGTGCAAGCCGGACGACCGCTACGCCACGCCGGCGGAGCTGTGCGCCGCGCTCGAGCAGTATGACGCCGAACAGCGCCGCAGTGTGCCGACCGCGCAGGAGATGTTCAACAAGCCCGAGCAGGAGCTCAGCGAGGTCGAGCGCATGATGCTCGACATCCTCGCCGAGGAGGCCGCCGCGCCTGTGCCGGAGGCTGAGCCGGAGATCGCGGCCGAGCCCGAAGCGGAAGCTGAGTCTGAGCTGAAGTTTGAGCTGAAGACCGAGGCGGAGGAAGCCCCGGTCATTGAGCCGGAGGCCGAACTCGAGTCGGAAGCAAAGCCAGAGGAAACCCCGGCTGCCGAACCGGAAGCAAAGCCAGAGGAAACCCCGGCTGCCGAACCGGAAGCAAAGCCGGAGGAAACCCCGGCTGCCGAACCGGAAGCAAAGCCCGAGGAAGCCCCGGTCACCGAGCCGAAACCGCAGCCCGAGCGCAAGCCCGAACCGCAGCCGCTGCCGAATAAATTCCGCCCCGAGAAGCGGCCCGTCCAGCCGGAGACCCCGGCGAAGCCGAAGTCGGAAAAGAAGCCGGAAAAGCCGCCTGTGAAAAAGCCGGAGGCCTACCGTCCCGCCCCGTCCAAGCCGAAAAAGCAGCCGTCGGCCGAGCAGCGCCAGTCGCACAAGGCGGGCATCCTGCTGACCGTGCTCATCATCTGCGCGGCCGTGCTGGCCGTGCTGCTGCTGCGCTCGCTCGGCGTGTTCGGCACGCCCGCCACGGCGGAGGCCACCCCGACGCCGACCGTCCCCGTCGAGACCGTCGTCCCGACCGAGACGCCCACGCCCACCCCGACGCCGAAGCCGGAGCCAACATATGAAGTCGTCACGGCGGACGTCTCCTGGGCCGACGCCGAAGCGGCGGCCGAGGCCAAGGGCGGCCACCTCGTTGTGATCGACAGCGCCGAGAAGTGGACGCGCGTCGCCCAGCTGGCCGACGAGTCCGGCCTGACCTATGTCTGGATCGGCCTGCACCGTACCGACAGCGGCGAGCTCGCCTGGGTCAAGGACAACGTTGACCCGGTCTATAACTGGGCGTCCGGCGAACCGTCCGTGCACGATACCAACGGCGCCGCCGAGGATTACGTGCTCATCACGAGAACGTCCAGCGGCTGGTATTATAACGACTGCATCGGCGATCCCGCCGGCCGTTACCCGCAGTTCTACAGCGGAAAGATCGGCTATATCATCGAGATCGACCCGTAAAATGTGCAAAAAGCTCCCCGGCCATCCGGCCGGGGAGCAATTTTTTTGCGCAGCGTTCAGGTCTGCCAGTCGGTGACTGGTTTGCCGTCGCTGTCGGTGAACGTGCCGCAGGCAATCATGATCAGGTCGACCAGCGCGCCGATACCGAAGCAGCCGGCCGTGAGCAGCCAGAGCACGCCCGTGCCGATCTTGCCGACGTAGAACCGGTGGATGCCGAGTCCGCCGACGAAGATGCACAGCAGCAGCGCGATCAGGCGCGATTTCGGGCTGGCGTTCGGGTCAACGGTTTTTGTCGGTGCCACGGCGCAGCCGCACTTTGGGCAGACGACGGCCTCGTCGACCAGCTGCGCGCCGCAATGAGCGCAGTATTTCATGGTGTTTCCCCTCCTTCGCTGCCGCCGCAGCGGCCGCGATACTTGTCACATGGCGGCGATACCTGTCATGTGATAAAATCAGTGTAGCATTCCGCCGGTGGCTTGTCAATTCCGGCGCAGCGCTCGCAGCCGAAATTTGCCGCCTGCGGTCAAAAAACCGCCCCGGGAGCATCTGCTCCCGGGGCGGTGGTGGATGATTTTAAATTTTATCTTCTGACCTTATATGCTGTCTCTTATACACATCTCCGAGCCCACGAGACCTCTCTACATCTCG